>Ga0209221_1000655_pt1 | contig 11705 bp, 13 predicted proteins | sample BlaSpr_A8_Ref_O2_FD_187989 | JGI IMG/M metagenome (GOLD analysis project Ga0209221, IMG submission 187989) | Forest soil microbial communities from Thunder Bay, Ontario, Canada - Black Spruce, Ontario site 2_A8_Ref_O2 (SPAdes) (version 2) | ecosystem: Environmental > Terrestrial > Soil > Boreal...
TGCGTAGCGAGCCACGGCGAAAAATATTCGGGTCAGCAGTTTACGAGCGGGATAGGTAGTTCATTCCTAGTAAGAATAAAAGAAAAAGCAGGACGGGAATTTCATCAGCCTGTGGAAAACGAGAATAAATGGGCGGCGGCAATTGAGGAACAAAATCTAATTCATAAAAGCTCCCGGTCAGATCAAGGCCGCCCGCAAAATCGAATTCACTCAACCATAACGCAGCCCGAACCGGCGACAGCATCGGAAAAATCATCACCGCAGCAGAAATTTACCTGGTGCCTGCGCGAGCGCATGCGCCTGCAGCGCGCGGAACGGGACGAAGAAGTGCGTCGCGAGTTGGCGGTGGGAACCGGTCCGGAGGTGCGACACCCATGAAGATGGCAAAAAGTTTGCGCAAGGAAGCGACGCACGGTGCCGCGATTCCAGCGGGGTGGCGGCTGGCGTGGTATGAGCCGAAGCGGCGTGTTGGCGTGTATTACCCCGCGCCCCTGAATTGGATTCTGCGCGCGCTGCGCGAATTGCATCATCGCGCGCAACTCGCGGTACGCGCCCCGGGCATCGAGCGGGAAGACGTGTTTCAGATGCAGCGGCTGCACAAAGAACGCGAGCGGCTGGCGGAAGAATATGCGCGGGGGTACATGTCCGGCTGGCGCGAATGTTTTCAGACCTGCATGGCGGCGGTAGAAGAGGAGATTTCGCACGCGGATAAGGTGTGGGACATCAGTGCAATGTTTCCGGATGCCGGGAAAGGGCCCGGTTCAGGCAACTGATCGCGGAGAAATAATCTGTAGATACGCAACGACGGAAAATCACGCGCATTCTTCTGCGCCCAGGAGCGAGAATGAAGGCGAGCGCAGTGTTCGATGCGTGCCATGGACGATACCGCAGCCTGCAGGAATGGCTGGACGAATCCACGGGCAAAGTTCGCGCGGTGAATCTGGATTCGCCGTCGTCGGGATACCAGTGGAGGCCGGCGCGGTCGCGAGCCTGCGAATTTGTGGCGGACTTCGAGCGCATCGGCAAACAGGCGCTGCATCGGCCGCAATGGAAGGGCCGGCTGAAATTATTCGAGATCTATTTTCTGCACGCGATGGAATATCGTGAAGCGATCAAGCTGGTGGGTGTCGCGGACGGGACGTTAGATTACTGGCTACAGGAAGTGAAACGAGCGGTGGGCCGGGAATTGTCGCGCTGCAATCTGTTTCCGCCGTCGAAATATTTTCAGGCGTGATGGTTATTCGGCCTAGCGGCGCCAACGCGAAATGAGCCAGCCGACAGAGTGGCATGACAGTGGGTGCAGAATGCAACGCGTGGGGATTTTCGTGGTGGCAAGCGTTGCAGTGCATTCGCGGAATCCACTATTGACGATCGCGTTTCAAGAAAAAATAACGGACCAGCGACATGCCGCCGTTGAAAGGCAGCCAGAGCAGGCCTTTCAGCAGGCCGGAGCGGCTTTCGAGCCGCTCGTGAACGGCGTCCGCTTCGGCTTTCTTGGCGGCGACCACTGCGCCGACATATTTGAGGAAATCGACGCCGCATTTTTCGCATTTGCCGCCGGCGCGCTGGTTGTTGTGGCAGGAAGGACATTCGTAGCGCAGCGTGGCGTGGCACTTGGGACAGAAGCGCGCCACATCGCGCGCGTCGGTGCCGCATTTGGGGCATTTGTAGGTGGCTGCAGATTTCTGTGCGATGGTGGCTGGCATCGTGGGCCAGGGAATTTTTGATGGCGCAGCAATGGGTGGCTGACTTGGGTTCGGGGCAGCTTGGGTCGCGGCCGGTTTCTGCACCGACTTCGCTGCGGCGGATGCTGGCAATGGCGCGGGCGTTGGCGCGATTGCGACGGGGCGCGCGGTGTTTGGCGCGCCTCCGCCCGCTCCAGGCTTCCCCGGGATCCACTCACTGCTCATGATTTGATTTTAGCGGTTGCGGTGCAAGTTCGGGTGGACGACGAAGGCGGGATGCGACGGCGGCGTAACCTGTACGACGGGACAGGTTATGCCGTGCGGCGAATTATTCGCGGAGGCTCGAACTCGACTTGCGCAGCAGACCGGCGATCAGCGCCAGCAGGAACAGCACGAGGAACAAATAGAAGACTAATTTCGCGAGGGCCACGGCGGCGAGGACCAGGCCGGCGAACGCAAAGATCCCGGCGATGAACGTGATCATCAGAAAAACGATGGCCCATCGAAACATTTAGCTCTCCGGTCGGCGGCCTGAGCGCCGCGGGTGGCGAGTCACGAGCTACGCAACGAATCCTACTGTGAAGTAGTGACGGAAACAAGAGACGGGTGTGAGGATCTAGTCGCATTGACCACAAAATGGTGCGAGCGCGGCTGGGTGCTCCGCGCTCGGCTTCGTACTGCAACTTGTAGGGACAATTTGTGGGCGCTGCCGCGACTAGCGGCGGCGGGCTTTTTTCTTGATGGTGCGCCTCGCGGTGGAGGCGCGACGCGCGACTTTGCGAGCGGTGCGCTTGGTGCCGCGGGCGGCCTTGGCGCGCGCGCCCTTGAAAGTTTTGCGCGCAGAGCTGGCACTGGACTTCACTTTGCGGCGCACGGTGGCGGCGCCGGATTTCACCCGGGCCTTGACCTTGCGCGAAACGGATTTGGCGCGACGTTCGGCGGCGGCTCCGGCGCGGCGGACTTTGGTTTCAATTTCGTCCCGGGAAGGTGCGTCCTTGGTGATGCTTTCGACTTTTGCGGCGACGTTGCCGAGGGCGGAGCCGATGGTGGTGGCGACGTCGGTAAGCAGGTTGTGATCTTCGGTGGCCATGAATTCTCCTGTTGTTTCGATTTGAAAACTCAGCTTGAGCGCGAATAAGTGCAGCCCGGAAAGAGATAATACTCTATACCGGTTGGCGAAGCGAACTGCGGCGAAAAGGCAGCGGTCACAGGCCCAAAACCGCGACGAGAATCAGCGTCACGACCACGATCAAGCCCACGCCGGACATCATCGGATTTTGCTTTAGTTCGGTGGCCTTTGGCCAGCCGGGCAGAATGCCGATTATGGCGATAACAGCGACGATAATGAGAGCTGAGATTACCATTAGATTTTCCTTTACTCGATTTCCCTGCGGCTGGCGGGACACGATTGAGTCCAACTCGCCGAACGTCAAGTCGTTACAAAACCAGAGTAGCGGTTCATGGTTTTAGGGAACATCGGGGGAATCTGGTAGGGAAGTACGAACGTTGCTTTAGGAATTTGCAGGAAACGCAGTCGCGTGGAATGCGTCTAACTCTTCAAAGCTCCGAGAGAAAAACGCGGAGGCGGGTTCGATCCGCCTCCGTGCCCCTTCCCAAAATAGAGATTACGCGTTGGTGTGCTGAGCGACTTTCGCAAGGCAGATGGAGAGCGCGGCGCCGCCGAGCGTCTTGCACAGCGTGGTGTGCTGCGCGTAGAAGTTGCTTACGCTATCTACGATGGACGGATTCGCCGCCTTGGCCTGCGCCGCAATTTGCTGCACCGCTTCCGGCGAAACCTGCTGGGCCTGCTCCGGAGTGATCTGCCCGCCGCTCTTCAGCAATCCGGCCAGCGCGCCGCCGCCCGCGATCGAAGAGAGCATCGCCGGAGTGACGTTGGCCATCAGCTGATTCAGCAATCCGGCTTTCTGCTCGCCCGTGGAATTGGCGAAGAGGCCGGAGAGCATGTTGCCGAAGGCCGGGGTCTGATCGGAATGGAACGCGGCGGCCAAACCGGCGGCGAGAGTTCCCGCTGGAGCCGCCGCGGCTACCTGATCAAAATGCGCGTTCACATCCTGGGCCGGGGCCGCGGCGGCGGCTGCGCCACCGGTGTACTGCTTCAGCAGATTTCCTACCTGATCCATCCATGGCATAGCGTTTCTCCTCGTTAAGTTAAGGTACGAAATCCCTTCTACTTGCTACTTCTGCTGCAAAATCGGGTCGGTCTCCGCGAACGATTCTGCACCTGGCGCGTAAAGAGCAGATCCCTCGCTGCGCTTCGGGATGACACTCTGCGCGATGGTGAGCACTCCTGCGAAAGGGAGTTGCGCAGGCTGCGTTCTGGTGCCGTACGCGCCAGAACGCAGCCTGGATTCGGCTTTTTCTGCCTTTGTGCCATGTGGCGAAGAACGCTACTGCAAAAACCCGAAACCCTTGCTACGGGATGATGAGTTCGACGCCGGCCTTGACGTGATCCGGGTCGGTCATCTTGTCTTTGTTGGCTTCGAAAATTTTCATGTACTTGTTGGCGTCGCCGTAGAACTGCTTGCTGATCTTGGAGAGGCTGTCGCCGGGCTGCACCTGGTAGGTGCGCGCGGCAGTCGAACCGGTCGCAACAGCGGCGGCGGCTTGGGCGGCGGGCGCGTCGATCTGCGCGGTCAGGTCAGAGAAATTCGGATCGACCAGCTTGATCTGATCCCAGATTTTATCTTTCAGGGCCGCGGTGGGAGCGGTGGCGCGAATGAAGAGCTTATCGCCTTCCATGTTGACGTTCTGCAGATTGGCGCCCTGGGACTGAATGAAATTCAGCACCGATTGATACTTCATTTTTAGCTGATCGAAATTTGCGGCCATGATTTTCTCCTTTTTAAAGATGAGAGCGATGGAAGTGCGCCAAAGCCTTACGAACGGTGTCGTGCGGGGCCGGAATGAATCTTCAACAGCGAATCAGATGTTCTGCGAACGGCGTTCTGGGTGTGTTACGCGCCCGTGAAAATCCGGGCTCGATCGCGCTATGTCGGGGTACTCGCTTCAGGGCGCTGGGTGCCGAGAGCTGTAACGCGGGGTATGTTACACCCCGAAGCGAGCGGCGGGTCAACGATTTTTGAAATTGGCGAGATGAGCCTGTGGAAAGAAAAAGCAAACGGCGTACAAGCGTAAGTTTTTCGGTATGCCAAAGCGCGGGCCAGGGCTTTGCGGCCGCCGAGGGAAAAGCCGGGTCTGATGGACGTTAGTGCCGTTATTACCAAAAACGCGGTATGGGGGAAATGCGGCGGCATGCGTAAGGTGTCGGCACGAGGTTACCCGATGCTACGAACGATTCTCCTAATCATTATTGTGCTGGCGTTGCTGGGCAGTTTGCCTTTGTATCCGTACAGTTCGGGTTGGGGCTATTACCCGAGTGGCGGCCTGGGGCTGATTTTGATTATCCTCATCATCTGGGCGGTCATGGATCGGGGCGTCTAGCTGCTTTGAATCCTTCTCCGCTGCAAAGTTTTTGACGTCATCCTGAGCGCGCGAAGGATTTCAACCAGTATTGAGTGCTTTCAGCCGCGTCCTGTCTCGGAACTCGACGCGTTTGTCGTGACGGTCCGTGCATGGAAGCACGGTTTGGGACTCTTCGTCGGCATAGACGCTCCTAAGAATGACGGTCGCCGGCGGGACTGGGGTGGACGGGCGTCGTTGCTGGCCGGAAACCGAGTCCACATTTACAGGATTCCCTGTATTTGCAATATGTTACAGATAGGCTAGATTGCGCCAGTGGCTGGCGGCCTTGTCTCCTGAAGGCAACTTTGGGGGAGTGACTGCGCACGGCGGCCCTTACCGGGACTTCGCAGTTTGACTGGTTTGGAAGCGGCTCTTGGCGGCCAGCGGTTTTTGTGCTATAGTCGTAGTGGACTTAGGAGTCCTGGGTCCTGGTACCAATAATCATAGAATCTGATGGGGGCGGCGCGATCTGGCGAACCTTTCGCCTAGTTTGTGCGTCGAATGTACATTATGGCTAAAGAACAACTGAAAGGTAATGGGCGGTTGGTTCCAACCCGTCTTACTGGCGTCGAGTACAAGGTCAAGTACGGCATCGAACTCAGCGAAGAAGCCCGCGAACATGGCGGTGGCTGGGGAGCTGCCCGTGGTGGCCGTTGGACTCGTTGCTCGGTTCGCGCAGCGCATCACCATCCGATCCCAGATGGCAGCTACTTTCTGCACGCTGACGATGGCCGGGTCCACCAGTTGAAGGCGGTCAACGGCGAGTGGAGCTATCTCGCTGTAATCTAACCAGTTCGCCGCCAAGGCGAGCTGATACCGCAGTACGCATTTGTAGTAGGGCAGGGCAAGAGGGCGCCACCTCCGGCGCCCTTTTTGTTTTGCGATTTCCTTATTGGTGTATCCCCGAGGTTTCGGCGCGGAATTTTGGCGTCATCATGATTACCTCGCCTCCGGTTCCCCGCACCAAACTCATCGCCTGCACGACATCTCCGTAGTCAACGTCCAGATCGCCTTCGACATAGACCGAATGGTCGGCACGTCGGGCTAGCTCTGCTTCCAGCGCGAGCGGCAGTTCCTGCGCCGTGATCGGCCTGGAATTGAGGTAGAGCTTTCCGGATTGGCCGACGTACACGAGAAGCCCTTTTTTGCCGTCAATCGCGGTGAGTACGACTCCTGGTCGAACCAGGTGCGCCGGCAGCCCCAACCCGTGAAACCAGGTCGCAAGATAAAACGGCGCATTCACCAAAAAAACGACCATGTAGGTGACCGCGTAGACGTACCCCAGCAGCGGCGCTGTCGAATGCGGATCCAACAAATGGTAATCGCGGCGCTGAATCCGCAATCGGTTGGCTCGCGGCGGCGAAATGTTTAAAGCTTGGTCCTGCGGCCAGCGTTGATTGGGGCCGAAGGGCGACAACAGGAGTAGAGAGGCTCCTATCGTTGCGAGGAATATCCCAAAGCCAAACAGACAGTCGGCGGCGTCGACATAGTCGTGGTAGGCGCGCCAGTAGGCAAGTTCAATTTGCAGCCGCGGCTGAGTGACATCGAGCGGCGCGGTATCGGATATGACTTCTACGTCGAGTTCATAGCGGCCAGGACCATCCGTAAGGACCCCCAAGTTGCATCCGGAGGTTGAAAATATTTTTCCAGATGGTTTCGGAATCGGTTTCCCGTTTCGGCTGGCACTCCATATGGTCCTTAATGCCTCGCAGGACGTATTTCCGTTTACGCCAAGAAGAACGTCAATGGAATGAGCCTCGTCGTCATTGATTAAGATCCCGCCGGTTCGAATGTGCCCTCGAGAGAGCGACACAGGAATGTCGAGTGCGGCATCAGTATGGATCGCAAGCCAATATCGGGAGTAAGCCGCCAGGCCAAGCCCGCCGACCACGAGTGCGATGCCGAGCCATCCACCCAAACGCGAACGCACGCGTGCCCCTCGACGCGAAGTGAACCGCTGCGGATGATCTTACTGCAATGTTGGACACCGTTTCGGTTCGATAGGCGAGGTGTTGCCGATGAGGTTATAACTTTGGCCGTCATCCAGAGGAGCGGTTTGCGCGACGAAGGGTCTCTCTTCGATGTGAACTTCGTGCTAGGGCCACAATCGACGAGAGATCCTCGTCGGCGCGGCAAAATCGGCCACCCTCTGTCGGGATGACAACAGAAGCCTAAGAGGCAATGCGGAAGCAGGCGCGGGCGATGGCCCAGTCTTCCTGGGCTTTGATGACCAGGACGCGGGCTGGCGAGGGCGCGGTGGCGATGTCGGCGTCGCCCGGGCCCGAGCCGTGCTCGGCGCCCTTGGCGCTGAGCTGCGCGTTTTTTGCGGTGTCGAGGTGGACGCCTGCGAAGGCTAGCGCGTCGCAGGCCGCGGCGCGGACGTCGGCGGAATTTTCGCCGATGCCCGCAGTGAAGACCAGCGAGTCGAGACCGCCGAGGACCGCGATCATCGAGCCGATTTCGCGGCGCAGGCGGTGAATGAACATGTCGAAGGCGAGTCGCGCGCGGGCGGATTTGTCGCCCGCGTCGATGGGCAGCGCGCTGGCGGGTAAGGTTGACGCGGAGTTTTGCGATTTCGCGCTAGACGATTTCGCGTCAGGCTGCGCGTTCGCACCGGATGCTTTCATCTCCTCTATAATTTCGCGCATGTCGCCGGAAAATCCGGCGATGCCCAGCAGCCCGGATTTTTTATTCAGCAGGTTGTCGAGCTGCTCGCCGGTTCGTTTTTCCTGTGTCGCCAGATACGTCAGAATCCCGGGATCGACCGAGCCGGAGCGCGTCCCCATCATTAATCCTTCCAGGGGAGTGAATCCCATGGTGGTGTCGACGCTGCGCCCGTCGCGAATCGCGGCGAGCGAGCAGCCATTGCCCAGATGGCAGCTCACGATGCGGAGCCCACGCGCGTCGCGCTGCAGAATTTGCGGTGCGCGTTCGGCGATGTAGCCGTGATTAATGCCGTGAAATCCGTAGCGGCGGATGCCTTTGGTCAGCCATTCGTATGGGCCGGGGTAGACGTACGCGGCGGGCGCCAGCGTGCGGTGAAACCCGGTGTCGAAGACGGCGACCTGCGGCGCGGCGGGAATTAATTTCTGGGCGATGGCGATGCCGTCGAGTTCGGCTTGATTGTGCAGCGGCGCGAAAGCGGCGGCCCGCTGGATGGCGGCAATCACGGTAGCGTTGAGCAGCGCGGGCTCGCGATGCTCGGGTCCGCCATTGACCACCCGATGGCCGACCACATTGATTTCTTTCGCTGAGGAGATGACGCGCGTCGAGCCGGTCCACAGGGTGGCCAGTAATTGCTGCGTCGCTTCTACGCGCGACGCAACTTTTACTTGCTGCTTGGATTTGGCGCCGGACGCCGTGGAGATTTTGATTTGCGCGTCGGCGCCGGACCATTCGATCTCGCCTTGCCAGGCGGGATCGGCAGGGCCGGCGGCAGGGAGCGATTGCGCCGGCGGCGCGGTCGCGGCGCTGAAATCATACAGCGAGCTTTTCAGGCTGCTGGATCCGGAATTGAGTACGAGGATTTTCATTAGGCCGAGGCTAGTCCCCGGTCACCGCGTAGGGCCACTTCCAATTCTTGATCTCCGGCATGTCGTCGCCATTCTTGTAGATGTATTGTTTGTGCTCGAACAATTTGTTCCGCAGGTGCTGCTGAAAATGCGCGCTGACTTTTTGCAGTCGCGGGATGCGGTCGACTGCGTCGCCGGCCAGATGATAGCGGTCCAGGTCATTCAGCACGGTCATATCGAACGGGGTGGTGATGGTGCCTTCTTCTTTGTAGCCGTGGACGTGCAGGCCGCCGTGATTGGCACGTTTGTAGGTGAGGCGGTGAATCAGCGTGGGGTAACCGTGAAACGCAAAAATCACCGGCCGGTCTGTAGTGAAGAGGGAATCGAAATCGCGGTCGCTGATGCCGTGCGGATGTTCGCCGGGAGTTTGCAGTGTCATCAAATCGACCACGTTGACGAAGCGGATTTTGATGTCCGGAAAATGTTGGCGCAGTAAATCGATGGCCGCCAAAGTTTCCAAAGTGGGCACGTCGCCAGCGCAGGCCATGACCACGTCGGGTTCGGAGCCGGCGTCATTGCAGGCCCAGGGCCACATGCCGATTCCCACCGTGCAATGTTCCACCGCCGCGTTCATCTCGAGATACTGCGGCGCGGGCTGCTTGCCGGCCACGATCACGTTGACGTAATTGCGGCTCCGCAAACAATGATCCGCGACGGAGAGCAGCGTGTTCGCGTCTGGCGGCAGATACACGCGCACCACGTCCGCTTTTTTATTCACCACGTGATCGATGAATCCGGGATCCTGATGGGTGAAGCCGTTGTGGTCCTGACGCCAGACGTGCGAAGTGAGCAGATACGTCAGCGAAGAAATCGGCCGCCGCCACGGAATCCCGCGCGTAACCTTCAGCCATTTGGCGTGCTGGTTGAACATGGAATCGACAATGTGCACGAACGCTTCGTAGCACGAAAAAAATCCGTGGCGCCCGGTGAGCAGGTAGCCCTCCAGCCATCCCTGGCACATGTGCTCGCTAAGGACTTCCATCACCCGGCCGGTTTCGCTGATGTTTTCGTCGACGTCGAGCAGTTTTTCCATAAAAACTTTGGGCGAGACTTCGTAAATCGCGTCGAGGCGATTCGACGCGGTTTCGTCCGGCCCCCACACGCGGAAATTCGCAGAGGCCAGGTTGGCTTTCATCACGTCACGCAGAAAAGTTCCCAGGACGCGGGTGGCTTCGCCGTCGGTGCCGCCGGGCTGGTGCACTTCGACGCCGTACTGGCGAAAATCCGGCATGACCAGATCGCGCAGCAGGATTCCGCCGTTGGCGTGCGGATTCGCGCCCATGCGGCGCGTGCCGGTGGGCGCGAGTTCTTTTAGTTCTGGACGCAAGGCGCCGTTATCGTCGAATAATTCCTCGGCCTTATAACTCTTCATCCAGTCTTCCAGAATTTTCAGGTGCGCCGGATTTTCGAAATCCGTCACCGGAACCTGGTGCGCGCGCCAGGTGCCTTCCACCGGCTTGCCGTCGACCATTTTCGGGCCGGTCCAGCCTTTCGGCGTGCGCATGATGATCAGCGGCCAGCGCGGCATGCCCGGATTTTTCTTGCCGCCGCGCGCGCGCGCGTCATTTTGAATCGCGTGAATTTCGTCGAGCACGGTGTCGACCGTCGCGGCCATCAGCTGATGAACCTTTTCCGGCTCGTGGCCTTCGACGAAGTATGGCTGGTAGCCATATCCGGTGTAGAGCTTGATCAGATCTTCGTCGCTCATGCGGCCGGGAATGGTGGGATTCGCGATTTTGTAGCCATTGAGATGCAGAATCGGCAGCACCGCACCGTCGCGCGCCGGATTCAGGAATTTATTCGAGTGCCACGCGCCCGCCAGCGGCCCGGTTTCGGATTCGCCGTCGCCGACGCAGCAGCAAACCACCAGATCTGGATTGTCGAATGCCGCGCCGTAGGCGTGCGCGATCGAATAGCCCAGTTCGCCGCCTTCGTGAATCGAGCCGGGACATTCCGGCGAAACGTGGCTGGGAATTCCGCCGGGAAACGAAAACTGCCTGAACAATTTCTGCAGGCCTTCTTCGGTTTCGGGAATGTTCGGGTAAATCTCGCTGTAGGTTCCTTCGAGATAGGTGTTCGCGACCAGGCCGGGCCCGCCGTGGCCGGGGCCGGCGACGTAAATCATATTCAAGTCGCGCATTTTGATCGCGCGATTCATGTGCACGTAGATGAAATTCTGCCCGGGGGTGGTGCCCCAGTGGCCCAGCAGGCGCGATTTGATGTTGTGCAGCTCCAGCGGCTCGCGCAGCATGGGATTGCCGCACAAATAAATTTGCCCGACGCTCAGGTAATTTGCGGCGCGCCAGTACGCGTTCATCTTGCGCAATTCTTCCGCGCCTAAGGGGCGTTCGGTGTTCGTGGTCTGCGGGATCGAAGGCGGGTTCGCCAGGACCGCAGGCCTGGAGGACGCCGTGGATTTTGCGGATGACGCTACGGTCGAGGTCGAAGCTGCGGAAGACTTTCCATTGTGCGAATGTTTTGCGCTTGCGGATGATTTCTTAGCCATATAAACCCCCTACAGAAATGATTAGGCGATGATGATACGCCAGCCCCGCGATCGCCGAATCATAAACAATGCGGATGAACGGGATGTTACTTCGATGAACGAGCATTCGTGGTTGGTGCACAAAACTGGAAAAAGCGTGTACTAATAAAATATCCGGTGATTTGCGCCTATGATCTGGTGACCGTGCAAGCGGACGAGGGGTCTACTCGAAACCGGACAGCTCGATCCGCGGATACGGGCATGTTCGCTGGCAGAATCAGCGAGAGTCGAAAAACGGGTCGGGCTTCAGCAATTCCTTCAGGAATAACGAGCCGAGATTCGAACTGACGAAGTAGCGTCGAGCACGAACACGCGTGCCGTTATTTTTTCGTTGCGGTGAATTCGTTGGTGACTTTTCCGTCGGCATCGAGAAACTGGATCACCGGGTTGCCGTCGGCGTCGACGCGCATGGCGAGGCGA
>Ga0209221_1000658_pt1 | contig 11647 bp, 9 predicted proteins | sample BlaSpr_A8_Ref_O2_FD_187989 | JGI IMG/M metagenome (GOLD analysis project Ga0209221, IMG submission 187989) | Forest soil microbial communities from Thunder Bay, Ontario, Canada - Black Spruce, Ontario site 2_A8_Ref_O2 (SPAdes) (version 2) | ecosystem: Environmental > Terrestrial > Soil > Boreal...
TGTCGTTAGATGACTTGATGTACGGCCGGGGTCAATCATTTTCTCCAGCTCGACATTCCTACTTGACAGTCGTTCGATTGTTTTTCTCCGCAACCTTCGTTCGCGCATTCCGTACCCGACACCGCCAGCCCCGAATAGATACGATAAGCCCTGATTTATTTTCAGGTCGCCGATGAACTTGACCCCAATATCCGCAAATGTGTGTTGACCCGCAACAGACCGGATAGAGAGGTATACGAAACCGGCTATGCCTAGCAAAGATAGCCATTTCACCGCACCTTGAACGGTAGAAACGATGCCGTCAATGCGCCGCAGCCTGACGTGAGCGTCTAACTCCGCCTTAGACGGTTTCCGTTGAGGTAAAGTTGCCAACGGCAAGATAGTACGTCGCATCGCACTTTAAGCGCAATGCAAAAGGTACCCGCTGGCCACTTATGGTCATGGGCATTTGGATGCCCGTATCGTTCGAACTCCCCTAACGCTATGATAACAGAACGAGCTGATTAACCAGGCTTCAAGATCTCCAAGTAGCTGTTACGAGTTCATCCACGCGGTCCTGTCTACCTTTCGCCCATTGCGCGTAGTGGCGCTCGGTTGTGGTGATGGATTCGTGGCCTAGCATCTTGGATACCTCCTCCATCGGCACACCCTTGGTGAGCAAGTCCACGGCGAAGGTATCGCGGAGTCTATGGCTAACCATGTGTCCCTCGCATTCAATTCCCGCTCGCTCGAAAACACTGCTTATCTTCCGGCTGTATTGCTGTGAAAAGGACACCTCGGTCCCTTTCGCGGACTCATGAAATAGATGAGCACCGCCGCGGTTGGCGGCCTCTAATATCTCCTCAGCTACAGCTTGCGGGATGGGGACGCGGACATGCACGCCGGTCTTTTGCCGCTCCGTCCTTACGTGGTATTTCCCTTTGGCGTGGACGATGATGTCATCCCGGAGCAAGCACGATGCGTCACGTACGGACAGACCAGACCAACGCATAAGCTGGATAATGGCCCGCACACGCCCGGCTGTGCCGTTTGTGAATTCGAGCGGGACCGCTGATAACAGCCGGTCATACTCTTTACCACTCAACGGCATTGTGGGCGGTTGGTCAATCTTAACCGTGTCCATCTTGGGGACGCGCGTAATCCATCCCGCCGCGTGGCAGTAGTTGAGAAAGACCCTCAAGAGTTGTTGAACGTGCGCCCGCGTTGCACTTGACGGGAATAGCTCGGGCCATGTGGCCTTGTACGCCGTTACCAGGGTGAGGTCTATTGCCTCCAGGGTGAAAACGTTCCTACGCTCACAGAATGCAATGAACCGCAAAATTTCCCGCTCGTATTTCTTGTATGAATCATCCGTGATTTCCTTGACCTTTTTAGCCAGTAGAAAATCATCGTAAGCGGTGCGTATCGTCCGCGCTTGGGTCTGCGGTTTGACCACCCGCCCGGCTAGTTGGTCCTCGAATCGGCGTTTAGCATCCTCGGCCTCGGACCAGGACCGTGTACCGGCTTGCTTCCGGTATTGCTTGCCGTCCTTGCTCCATCGGAGGTGTTTACGGCACCGGCAAGACTTGGTGAATTCATCCCCGGCGTATTTACACTTCTCTTTGTGCCTAACAAAGATCGTGATAATTGGGTTGCTCATTTGCTAATCCTTGCCAAAATAGCGGGGGGAAGATTCCACACACCGAATGTTGCCACTGTCGCTGTGCGCTCGTATGGTCGGTATTCGACTTTCATATACCCGCCGTTATCACGAATGGCTTTGATGATGCTCATAGGAGCCTTGAAAAATAGCGAATCGCTGCCCTCTCCGCGATTGACCGCGAACGTTCTCAATGGCCCGTCATTGAACTTGACCCGCACGCTGGCTTGATCGGCGGCTATAGTGTCGTCTAGGGCCACATAGACTTCGCATGCGTTTTGGCAGCGAATGACAAGGGATGCCGAGTCATTGCTGAGGGCAATAGCCGAGTCTGAAGTCTTACCCTCCAGGTTTTTCTTGGTGCTGTATTCCCAGGTGGTGCTTTGGGCGAATGCCACGCCCGTCAGTAACGTGATGAGCATTCCGAGTTGTAGTGGCGTCTTCATGTACTCACCCTAGCACAGAATTAACACAGGACAGCGAAACTAAAGTGTACTGTACTTATATTTCATACACTTACAGTCATTCATCAAACTATTGAGTATACCGTGCCCGCCGGTGCAGTGACGGGCCCTCGCCCGTCCGGCATCGAGGGGGGCGGGTGGTCACGCCAGGCGTTCCTTGGTTCCGGCGACTCTATACAATGAATGAAATCCATGGAATTGCGACTGACTGAGAACGAAGTCCGTGTGCTGGGCTCATTGATCGAAAAAGACATCACCACGCCGGAGTACTATCCGCTGTCGCTGAACGCGCTGGTGAACGCCTGTAACCAGAAGTCGAATCGCGAACCCGTAATGCAGCTGGACGAAGACGCGGTACGCGATGCGCTCGAAGGTCTGCAGCAGCAGCGCATGGCTGGACCGGCGCGCGGCGCCGACAGCCGCGTGACCAAATACGAGCAGAGATTGCAGGAGTTATTCAACTTCACCCGCCCGGAGATTGCGGTACTGTGCGTCCTGCTGCTGCGTGGTACGCAAACGCCAGGCGAGTTGCGAGGACGCGCCGAACGCATGCACCGCTTCGAAGCGCTCGAAGATGTGCAATCGGCCTTGCACAAGCTGATGCAGCGCGAGCCGCCGCTGGCAAAAGTTTTGCCAAGACAGCCCGGCACCAAAGAATCGCGTTATGCACACCTGCTAGCCGGAGATGTAGTGGAAGCAGAAGCTCCGGTAAAGTTCGTCGCAGCGGCGGAACGCAATTCCGCCGATGCGGAGCGCCTTGCCCGGCTGGAGGAAGAATTATCGGAACTGCGGAGAGAAGTCGGCGAAGTGAAGGATCAGCTGGAAAGATTCCGCAGACAGTTTGAGTGAGGTTCATCCCAAACGCCGGAACATTCGATACATTCCGCTGTCCTACCCCGGGCCCAGTGTGTGGTTCAGAATTTGCATTTCTCTCTGCAGTGAATTTTTACAGCACCCGTTCCTGCGCATATCCCGCCGCAGCTAACGCCGAGATGATTTCAGCAATATGATCCGGCCCCCGCGTTTCCATGGTGATCTCGATCGCGGTCTCACCCAGTCCCACGCCGTGATAGGCGCGGTCGTAGTCCGTCTCGACGATATTGGCCCGATGCTCAGCCAGTATGGAGGTAAGCCGGTGGAGCGCACCGGGATAATCCGGCAAGTGGACGCGCAGACGCACCAGGCGTCCGTCTTTCACAAGGCCGCGCTCGATGATGCGCGAGAGCAGAGTGACGTCGATGTTTCCGCCGCATACCAGCACAGCCACTTTTTTCCCGACCAGCGTCAGTTTGCGATTCACCAGCGCAGCTAGAGCCGCCGCTCCCGCGCCCTCGGCCAGAGTTTTTTCGCGTTCCAGCAGCAGAAGAATGGCGTTGGCGATCTCCTCTTCTTCCACGGTAACGATGTCGTCCACATACTTCTGCACCAGCGGCAGTGTGCGGTCGCCGGCGCGTCGGACAGCGATGCCATCCGCGATGGTCGAGGCCGCCTTGAGCGTCACCGGCTTGCCTTCGGCAACAGCAACTTGCATCGAGGGCAGGCGCGACGGTTGAACTCCAAATACTTGAATCTTCGGATTCGACTCTTTAAGAGCACAGGCGATGCCGCCAATCAGGCCTCCGCCACCGATCGGGACGACCACCGCTTCCAGATCTGGATGCTGCTCGATCAGCTCCAGTCCAATGGTGCCCTGCCCGGCAATCACAGCGTCGTCATCGAAGGCGTGGACAAAGGTAAGGTGTTCGGCCTGACTGCGGCGAACGGACTCTTCAAAAGCCTCGTCATAATTCGCGCCATGCAAAACCACGTCCGCACCGTAGCCGCGCGTCGCCGAAACTTTGATCAGAGGCGTGGTCAACGGCATGCAAATCTGGGCGCGGATGCCAAGCTTGCCGGCATGGTAGGCAACTCCTTGCGCGTGATTTCCAGCCGAGGCGGCGATGACGCCCTGGGCACGTTCTTCCGGGCTGAGCGAGAGCAACTTGTTCAGCGCCCCGCGCTCTTTGAACGCCCCGGTGCGCTGCAGGTTGTCGAGCTTCAAATAAACTTGGTTGCCGGTGGATGCGGAGAATGTCTCCGAACGTGCGCAGGGTGAAAGGTAGATGGAACTGCGAATGCGGTGCAGGGCCGACTGGATGTCGTTGAGAGTGATCATTGTCTGACTGCGGCGACCAACGCTTCAAGGATGGCAACAATCTTACCTGACGGCACACGAAGGGACGGGCAGTGACATGTACGAGTACCACTTCCGTAATGGCCCTTTTTAACAGGGGCTACGCCCTTTGGAAACCTATACAACCGCCAAAAGGGGCGTCAGAATGGGGTTTTAGAGGAGTTCACCCCTGGGACTCATGTCCAGCTCGCCCGGCGCCACACCCGCCCCTCCCCCTGTCCATCGAAAATCTGTCGCGCGCGTAGCGCTGTTTGACTTGCCTGACGCGTCCGCACAGTTGGTGACAGAGTGTTTTCGCCAATCCGGGATCGATACGGTTCCAATTGCCCGCGACCACGCGCATCGACTGCAACGCGAAAAATTTGAGGCCTGCGTATTGCCCCTAGGAGAGGACGCCGGCAGCATCATCGAAATGGCGCGAGCATCGGCTTCCAATGGCCGGATCATCGTCTACGGGCTGGGCGGTACCGCGCAGGACGCAATGCGATATTCAAAATTGTGTATCAATGCAGTCTTTCACGAACCGCTGGAGCGGTCGGCGGCCATGAAACTGGTGCGCTCGACTCGAATGCTGGTGTTGCACGAATTCCGTCGCTACGTTCGTATCCCAGTGATGACTGAGGTGGGAATCGTAATGACCGACGGTGGCCGTATGACAGCCACCAGCCAGGAAATCAGTTCGGGCGGCATGTCCCTCAAGGGCAATCAGGTGCTGGAACCTGGCACTGCGGTCGAAGTATCGTTCTCTTTATTGACGCTGCCCCGCGTGTGGGTGCGGGGGAACGTCAGTTGGAAGAAACCGAACAAGACCTTTGGGGTTCGCTTCGACTCTACCGACGAGCGGCGGCAACGGCTGAAAGAGTGGATCGTGGGCTATCTGGAAAGTTAGGCGGCGGTCAGCTTTCGGCCCTTGGTTCATTGCCTCTACAATATCGGCGTGAGTTCTTTTTCAACCGCGGTTGAGCCTGAGCCGCCCTCGGTTCTCGACACACGCTCCTTCTCCTTGCGCCAAAAATTTCTTTTGTGGCTCATCAGTTGGGCCAGCTATCTGACGATTTCGCTGATCGGTCCCACTCTCCGCTATTCAATTTCTTGGGAAGAACCGCCTTCCCCACCCGACTCAACTTACGAAAAAAGGGTGATCTATTCTTTCTGGCACCGCGCGGTGTTTGCCAGCACGTGGTTATGGAAAAACACCGGAATCGCAGTGATGGTAAGCCACAGTTTCGACGGTGAATACATCGCCCGGACCATTGAAAAACTTGGCTTCGTCGCTGTCCGGGGATCGAGCAGCCGGGCTGGCGCGACAGCCCTGCTCGGCTTGAAAAGCCAGCTGGAACAAGGCAATCTGGTCGCATTTACGATTGACGGCCCGCGCGGGCCCAAATACATAGCCAAGCCCGGCCCTGTGCTGCTGTCACGCGCCAGCGCTTTGCCGATGACGGCATTCTACGTCGCGCTCAGTGATGCTTGGGTTCTGAATACCTGGGACGCGCTGATGATTCCGAAACCATTTTCAAAAGCCCTGGTGCGCTTCAGCGCCAAGATCCAGGTTCCCGCCGATGCCGGCGCAGCGCCAGGCGACGCAGATGGCGACGTAAAAAACGATGCAAAGAGGCATGCGCAGATGGCAGAGTTTCAACGGCAATTGCAGGCCGCTCTCGAACGCGTCACTCGGTTCGCCGAGGAGCACGTAGCAGAAGTCGGATCGCCGGAATTCCCCATCCGGGACCTTGCGCAGCGGGCAACTGGAAGTCATGCAACCGATCGCCGCTGACGATGCAATCCGCTTCTTGCCCGGTGCGTCGTGAACACTGCCGGACAACGCGGATCCGATGCCATCATCAGGGCTCGTCGCATGGCAACCCTAAAATCGCAAAGACTCTTTCGTCAGTATTACAGTTCCTTTGGGGAGAACGATACGGGCAATGGCAAGCGTCTACCGGCGGCTGCCAGCGCTCTGTTTTGACTCGACGGCGGATCGAAGCTCGTTGGCCCGGAGATCATCCCCCGCCACGGGTCGGCGTGTCGGCGCGACCGACCCTCCGCCGTTGTAGCGGTGGCGTACCTCGTGGAGTTTCTCAACTTCCTTCTCTCCGAGCGGTTGCTCGTTGCCGAGCAGGTGCGTAACCAGAGCAATCTTTGCGAAATGCTCCACCGTCTCCATTTTCATGTAAGCACCTTCGAGCGAAGAGCCGAACGTCACGACTCCGTGATTCGCCATCAAGATGGCGTCATGGTTCGGAATCAGCGGTTCAAGGGCATCGGTCAACTCCGGCGTACCGGGAGTGCCATAGCGAGCCAACGGGATCGAGCCCAGCCCGACAACAACCTCGCACACCAGGGGGCGGGTCAGATCATAACCAGAAGCCGCAAACCCGGTAGCCGTCGGCGGGTGCGCGTGAACGATGCCCTGCACGTCTGGGCGCATGCGATAAATCAGCAAGTGCATCCCAATCTCGCTCGACACCCTGCGCTTCCCCGAGAGGCGCTTTCCGTCCATGTCCACAATCACCATGTCAGAAGCGCGCATCCTGCCCTTGCTGATACACGTGGGAGTCACCAGCAGGCGGGTTTCATCGAGACGGACCGATAAGTTCCCGTCCGTAGCCGCAACAAAACCGTTTTGGTGCAGCATCCGGCCAAACTGCACAATCGCAAAACGATGCTGACGGTCGCTAGCCATTGAAAACTCTGCGCGGCCATGTTACAGCACGCCTCGGAAGCCTTACAACCATTTATAGAGTCAAGATATGTAAAAGCGGTGGAGACCTAGGCGCCTCGCCCAGCCGCCTGCGACAGAGGGGCGAGAATCCCGGTTCCTCTAGCACATCGCCTCCTGACCTCAAATCTTATAATCTCCCCCATGCTAGTCTCGGACTTCCACTACGATTTGCCGGCCGACCGGATTGCTCAGGAACCATTGCCCGACCGCGCCGGATCGCGCCTGCTGCACCTGAATCGGCAGTTCGCTAGTCGGCAGGATCGAAAGTTTAGCGAGTTCCCCGATATATTGCGGTCAGACGACCTCCTGATTCTAAACAACACCCGAGTCTTCCCGGCCCGGCTCTACGGCTACCGGGGCGGCGAGCGTGCTCGGTTCCCGGGCCCCCGGAACCCGGCCGCAAAAGATTTCCTCCGCGGACGAATCGAGGTTCTGCTCACGCGCCAGCTCTCAGAAGATGCATATGAATGGGAGTGCCTGGTACGGCCCGGACGCAAGATCGGCGTTGGAGAAAAGCTGTGCTTCGGTGATCCGCTCCGCAGTTGTCCACCCGGCGATCGACACGGAGACGATCGCGGACTGGAAGCCGAGGTCACAGAACGCGGCGAATTCGGCGAGCGACGCATAAGATTCGCGCCGGTTGGCGATTTCTTTGCCCGAGTCGAGCGCATCGGACACGTGCCCCTTCCCCCTTACATTCGCCGTGGCATTGACGACAAAGACGATCGCTACAGAGACGGCGGCAACAATGATCTCGCCACAGACCGCGACCGCTATCAAACCGTCTACGCGCAGTCTCGAGGATCTGTAGCGGCGCCGACCGCCGGCTTGCACTTCACGCCCGAGATCCTTCAGCAAATTCGCGCACGCGGAATTGAAATCGCCGAAATCACCTTGCACGTCGGCCTAGGCACGTTTCAGCCCATCCGAGTAGAAAACGTAGAAGATCACAAGCTGCATCGGGAGTGGTTCGAAATTCCGCCGCGGACTGCCTGCGCGATCAACCAGGCGAAAGCCGAAAACAGGCGCGTAGTTGCCGTGGGCACTACCACGGTCCGCACCCTAGAGTATGCCTCGCAACGCGCAGGCAGCGATCGCCTAGATGCCGGACGGGGCGATGCGGACATATTCATCTATCCGGGCTATCGTTTTCGCATCGTGGACGCGCTGCTGACAAATTTTCATCTGCCGCAGTCGACCCTGTTAATGCTGGTATGCGCGCTCGGCGGAAGAGCGCTGGTGATGGACGCATACCGCCATGCCATCGAGACAGGCTATCGCTTCTACTCTTATGGGGACTGCATGTTCGTGGAGTAGTTTTTCAGCGATTTTCCGGGCGCTGCACTCAACGGGCGGTCCCAAACGTATGTAAACTTGTCCTAAGTTGATCGCAATACTAACCCACTCCCGCCCGGTAGCGATTACACTCCTTGCCCTGGCCCTGAGCCTCGGAGGGCAAACTCAAAGCAAGGCTACTCCAAGCACGAAGGCAACACCCAATGCCGACGCTCAGCTCTACCAGAACGTCTCTCTCGGATTCCGTTTCCAGATTCCCTATGGCTGGGTGAGCCGTACCCAGGAAATGGGCAGCCAGAAAATAGCCGACCCGCCTGCGCACAGCGACGACGCCAGCAAGTCAAAACTGCTGCTAGCAGTGTTCGAGCGCCCGCCTGAGACCACCGGAAACACCATCAACTCCGCAGTCGTGATCGCCTCCGAGAACACCGCGTCCTATCCCGGACTCAAGAAGGCCGAAGATTACCTCGGCCCGCTCACGGAACTCGCGACCGCCCATGGTTTCAAGGCCGACGGTGAGCCCTATGCCATCGAGGTCGAGTCCAGGCAGTTGCTGCGAGCCGACTTCATCAAGCCGCTCGCCGACAATGACAAGACCACCGCTGACAAAGCGACTGATGACGAGGCGGACGATAAAGCGAACGACAAACTCACCATGCACCAGTGCACGCTCGTCCTGCTCACCAAGGGACAAATCATCTCCTTCACCTTCATCGCCGGCAGCGACGATGAACTCGACGACCTGATGGACGGCCTGCACTTTACCCCCGCGAAATCGCCGATACACTAGAGCCGCTCGAAAAGGCGGCCGCCCGGCAAGCGGGTGGTGACTGGGCCGTGCTCGGTCCAAGCGGAGCGCAGCTCGGGCTGCGCACAGCGACCCTCCAACCAGGTCCCTAAGAGCAACAAAAAACGCGGTTTACGCTCTCGATTCCAACCTCAAAATGAGCGACTTTTGTGGTAAAATAACTTTAGCTCTGGTGCTGGCTAAATAGCCGAAAATTCAATAAGTTGAGCTCACCCGAGCACTCCCGGAATCGTCCCTCCAATCGAGCGCCCGATCCGGCTTTCTCCAGGGAGAAGAATGGCCACAAAAGAATTGCAAGCCGAACTCGTTGACCTGAAGGGCAAAAGCGTCAAAGCCCCCAACGGAGACTACACCGCCGATTCCATCAAAGTCCTCGGCGGCATGGAAGCGGTGCGTAAACGTCCCGCCATGTACATCGGCTCGACCGGCGAACTGGGCCTGCATCACCTCGTCTACGAAGTCGTTGATAACTCCGTCGACGAAGCGCTCGCCGGCCACGCCGACAAAATCGAAGTCACCATCCATCTCGACAACTCGATCACCGTAATCGATAACGGACGCGGCATTCCCGTCGACAACATGGACATCGACGGAGAAAAAATTCCTGCCGCGCAAGTTGTGATGACCACGCTGCACGCCGGCGGCAAGTTCGACAGCAACTCCTACAAAGTTTCCGGAGGCCTCCACGGCGTAGGCGTAAGCTGCGTCAACGCGCTCAGCGAGGAACTCGATCTCGAGATCTGGCGCGACGGTTTCACCTGGGAGCAGACTTACTCCAAAGGCGAACCCACCAGCAAGCTGAAGAAAACTGGTGCTGCCAAAGTAAAGACCGGAACCAAGGTTCACTTCGTTCCCGACAAAACAATTTTCACCACCACCGTCGAATACAACTTCGACACGCTCTCGCAACGCCTGCGCGAACTCGCGTTCCTCAACAAGGGCCTGGTCATCACGCTCACCGACGAACGCCAGACCGATTCCAAGACCGGCGAAGCCAAGCACTCCGAGTTCAAGTACACCGGCGGCATCGCCGAATTCATCAAGCACCTGAATCGCGGCAAGCAGACACTGCACGACAAGCCGATCTACATGGAAGCCGACAAAGACGACGTCCACATTGAAATCGGCCTGCAATACAACGACGCCTATTCCGAATCCGTATTCAGCTTCGCCAACAACATCAACACCGTCGACGGGGGCACGCATCTGTCCGGCTTCCGAACCTCGCTCACGCGCACGATCAACTACGCCGGACAGCAGATGGGCCTGTTCAAAGACGTAAAAGAAAATCTCACTGGAGACGACGTCCGCGAGGGCCTCGTGGCCGTGATCAGCGTAAAGCTGCCGCAGCCTCAGTTCGAAGGCCAGACCAAGGGAAAATTAAATTCCGACATAGCCGGCATCGTGCAGGCCGTAGTCAACGAACGGCTGGGCGCTTTCTTCGAGCAGAACACCGCCGTAGCCAAGAAGATCATCAACAAAGCCATCGACGCTGCCCGAGCCCGCGAGGCCGCCCGCAAAGCTCGCGACCTCACTCGCCGCAAAGGCGCCCTCGATGGTGGAGGACTTCCCGGCAAACTCGCCGACTGCTCCGAGCGCGATCCCAACCGCTGCGAACTTTTCCTCGTGGAAGGCGAATCCGCAGGAGGAACCGCCAAACAGGGCCGTGACCGCCGTTTCCAGGCCATCCTCCCGCTCAAGGGAAAGATTCTGAACGTAGAAAAAGCGCGCTACGACAAGATGCTGGCCCACGAAGAGATCCGAGCCATGATCACCGCGCTCGGCACCGGAATCTCCAAAGAAGACTTCGACCCCACAAAAGTCCGCTACGGCAAGATCATTCTGATGACCGACGCCGACGTAGACGGCTCGCACATCCGTACCCTGCTGCTCACGTTCTTCTTTCGACATATGCAGGAGCTGATCAAGCGCAACAACGTCTACATCGCGCAGCCCCCGCTCTTCGGCATCAAGAAGGGCAAGACGCACCAGTACATAAAAAACGAACACGAATTCGTCAAAGTGATGGTCAAGCGCGCCTCCGAAGGCCTGATCATCCGCTACGGAGAAGGTGCGGCCAAACTCGAAGGCGCCGCTCTGACCAAATTCATCACCGTTCTGAACGAGTATCTTGGATTCCTCGAAAAGCTCAACAAGCGCCTACGCGCCGAGGAAATTACCAGTCTCCTGCCCAAACTCGATTTGGCCAAGCGTGCCGACTTCGAAGGCGACAAGAAAACTCCGCCCAGGAAAATCGAGAAGCTGGAAAAAGAGCTCAAGCGCCTACAGAAAGACCTGAAGTTGAAGAGCGTAGAAACGCGTTTCGACGAAGAACACAACCTCTGGGCGCTGCACTTCGTAAACTCGCAAGGCGCCGAGCACCTCATCAACTGGGAACTGGCCGCAACCCCGGAATGTCGCCAGCTCATCGCCAAGTTCAAGCAGATCGAGCAATATCTGGAACCGCCCTTCATCGTTGAGAGCTTGCCGAAAGCCGCCAGGACGAAAACCAGCACGGAAGAAGCAGGCGATGACAAGAACG
>Ga0209221_1000661_pt1 | contig 11611 bp, 9 predicted proteins | sample BlaSpr_A8_Ref_O2_FD_187989 | JGI IMG/M metagenome (GOLD analysis project Ga0209221, IMG submission 187989) | Forest soil microbial communities from Thunder Bay, Ontario, Canada - Black Spruce, Ontario site 2_A8_Ref_O2 (SPAdes) (version 2) | ecosystem: Environmental > Terrestrial > Soil > Boreal...
CCGCAACTTTTTCATAGCCGATATAGGCCACGAGGTGAGCGATACCGGTCACACTAGCTTGAAAAAGCCCTGGTCGTTCGGGCCCCTCGTCGGATTCAAAATTAACGTAGTCATGATAGCGGTTGCCTTGGTCCACCAAGCCCCAAACCATCAGTCTTTGATCGCTGTCATGGTACACAGCGAATGAAGACGTTCTGGGGTCTGAAGCTGGCGCGACTTTTACAAAATTGGCGCTGTTTAAGGCGATAGGATTCGTGAGTCGCACGCAACTCCAGCGGTCATGCACAAGCCTCTTCGGAGGTTTCGGATCGCTTTTTTCAGGGTCTAGGTAGACAACATGGAAAAGAACGGGTTGCCCCTCTTCGGTCTTGAGGCTGGTGTAATACATCGATTCAAATAATTCGACCAAGACTGCGAGGGGCGGGGAGCCCGCGCTCCGACGAAATAGTTCTTGATGTACAGCCAGTGCCAGATCCGTAGGCGTTTTAGTCTGCGGGATCGGGAGGGCCGACAACGCTGGTGAATACTGAGAGAACTCCGTCATTTTGGAAATGCTATCACTAAGATATCTAACTCTGAAGTGATTTGGGTTGGTCGTCCCGCGCCACAATCGTTACCGGACGACACACCCAACGAATTCCTGTGTTTTTTGATAACTCGCGACGGTTGCATGTTTCCCAGCAGGCCGAGGGTCTTCAATGAGGGCCTGATGGAGCGATCAAGTCTGTTTTCAACCTGACAACAAGTCACTACTCTGCTAATGTGTCGGCGTGATCCTATCAGACAACGAAACGAAGATCGACCTTCTCAATAACGAGGCGATTGCTAAGACAATCGTGACGCTGTTGCGAGAACGTCCCGAACAGCCGGTAACGATCGGCGTCCACGGCGACTGGGGCGCAGGAAAATCCAGCGTTCTTGAAATGATAGAGAGCGGACTGAATTCACAGAAGGATGTACTGTGCCTTAAATTCAATGGCTGGCGATTCCAGGGATTTGAAGACGCGAAGATCGCCCTTATCGAGGGGATTGTTACAGGCTTGATCGAAAAACGCCCGATTCTGACCAAGACGTCGGAAGCCGTAAAGAATATCTATCATCGTATCGACAAACTAAAAGCAGCGAAAAAAGTTGGCGGCCTTGCACTCACCGCTTTTGCTGCTACGCACGGTTTCGGAATCCATGCACTTGGAATCCCCGCAATCATGGGCGCGATCGAGGGATGGGCTCGTGATCCGGCGACGTTCTCCAAGGAGAATGCCGAATCCGTGTTGTCCGGGGTCAAAGACGTTCTCAAGCCCGCCGAGCCGAAAAATGTTCCGGAGGAAATTGCCGAATTCCGAAAGGCGTTCGACGAATTGTTGAAGAAAGCCGGGATCGAACAGCTCGTTGTCCTGATTGACGATTTAGACCGCTGTCTTCCCGACACGGCGATTGAGACCCTTGAAGCCGTGCGACTGTTTGTTTTTACTTCGCGCACAGCGTTTGTCGTTGCCGCAGACGAGGCGATGATTGAATACGCCGTACGGAAGCACTTTCCCGATCTCCCTGATACGACCGGCCCGCAAACCTACGCCCGCAACTATCTGGAAAAACTGATTCAAGTCCCATTCCGCATTCCGGCGCTTGGCGAAACTGAAACCCGCATCTACGTGACACTTCTTTTTGTCGGAGCAGAATTGGGTGACGGCGACCCCGAATTCGGAAAATTGATTGCTCTTGCTCGCGAGAGACTCAAACGCCCATGGAAAGGGTCAGTTCTCGACGCGGTAAGCGTTAAAACGGCACTGGGTGATAAGGCCGGCCATGCACAGAACGCCCTAATCCTAAGTGACCAGATCGGTCCAATCCTGGCGAGTGGAACCAAGGGAAATCCTCGCCAGATTAAACGGTTCCTCAACACGCTGTTGCTGAGGCAGGCTTCAGCGAATGCTCGTGGTTTTGGCGATGATGTGAAACTCCCTGCGCTAGCAAAGCTGATGCTCGCCGAGCGATTTCTTCCGCGCGTGTTCGACCAGATCGCCATATCTTCGGCCGCCGCTGCGGATGGGATTTGCGCGGATCTTATTCACCTCGAAGACGCCACCAACCCCTCAAAACACGCCGCGCAACTTGCCCGACCGATGGCAAGACAAGCGACGCCTACAAAGGAAGCCGCCAAAGTCGAGGCCGCCAAGCCCGCCGACAGCGTACAACTTACAGAGTGGATTTCCTCGCCCGCCGTTCGTTCCTGGGCCCAAATCGAACCTTCGATTGGATTGACGGATTTACGTCCGTACCTGTTTGTTGCAAAAGACCGGAAGGACTATTTCGGCGCAACCACGGTGCTCGGACAACTCGCTAGCGTAGCCGAGAAATTGCTCGGTACGAAATTCGCAGTTCAGAGTTTTGAAGGCGAACTACGCAAACTCGTCGTTCCCGAAGCTGCTCAAGTCCTTGACCTTCTTCGCGCCCACGTTCTCCGAGGTGACACGTTTGACGCGGAGCCTGCGGGCGTCGCAGGGATAGCGATTCTGGTGAAGTCGCAGCCAACTCTCCAGGGACAACTTCTCGATTTTTTGGAAGCTCTACCGTCGCAGCGCGTCGGACCGTGGGCATGCGGCGGTTGGGAGGGAATAATTCGAGACCCAGCCATTGTGCTGAGATTCGACCAACTGTTGGAGGCGTGGAAGAAAGATGGAGGTCAGCTACTTAAAGCGGCGGCTACGGCCATTCTGCGGACGCGACAGCAAGGCCAAAGGCGCTAATGGGAACCTCAAATGCAAACGGAGGCCAAGGCGGCGGCACACCGCTTATACCGAGCTGGCTTCCCGCAGGGGGAAGCCCGTCACCCGCGCCTACGCCCCCACCTGAAGGGCCGTCACCACCCGCCCCGCGACAACCTGCTGCGATTCCGACGCCTCCTACTCCCCCGCCGATCCCGCCGAGCGCCGCGGCAAATAGATTTAGGACGCCTCGCAATAATTTCTCGCGTTTCGTCAGTTCCGGTGGCGCCGACCGCGGAAGCCTCGGACGTTCATTAGCGCAATACATAGCGGCTTCCTCTGGGGGCAGTCGCGTAGCCGCACAGCGGATGGCAAGATCGCCCGCTTCCGGCGTCCCTCTTCTCAGTTTTCTTTCCGGCGCTGTCGCGAACGGCCCCCGCGAAGCGCTCCGCGTACTGAATCTCGAAAGGCTCGCGGGGCGTCCGATCGAGGAAATATTTATTGGGCTTATGGACTATGTCTGTCCGGAAGGAGGAACACTTGACGAAGGGATCGCGCGCGATGCTTTCATCGAAACAATCGCCGACCTTGCCGAAAGCGGAATTTCCGATTTCGACAGTCTCACGGCCGAGCAAATGCAAATCATTTTTGAACTCTACGCGACCCATGCCATCGAAACGCGACTATGTAATGACATTGGCACGAAGGCCATAACGCTTCCGGCTGATGGTGCCCAGGCGGCATCAATTCAACGGCAGCTTGTCGATTTCATTCGCCGGAGCGTATCTGACGCGCTGACCCGAGCACGACCGGATGCGCAGGCGTTGACGCCGGAGCGTGTTTTCGAGTTTGTCACCCGCGTTTACGAGCAAGCCTACGCTATCCTGCAAACTACGGCCGAAGCAGAGATAGAGGCCGCATGAGACGCCATCTGATCGTTGGCCGTTTCGGCAGTTCCGATTCGGTAGCAATTCCCGCGGCGAGTGGAGAGGTAGCGACTAAGTTAGATTTCGTCGCCGCCAAACAACGGCTCGAGCACGATATTGGAAATTCTCTCGATAACCTCTCCAAGATCGGGGTTTATCCTTCCGAAATCGGGCTCGACCTTCTCGTTCTCGCAGCCCACGTACAAGCAGCCGATACGCACATTTCGCGCTCGACGGAATCTCAGGATTCTTGGACGCGGGAAATTCGCATAGTGGTTCCTGTGAGCGACCCGGTACGGTGGAATTCTGTGACGACCCTGCTCACCCGTCTTCTCAATTTTCTGACAGGAGATCGATGGACGATCGGTTTCAGACCACGGCCGTCCGGGTTTGAGCAGGCTGTTCCTGAACGGCCGCCGCAGTTGCTGCCGTGTCCGTTCGACACGGTGGCCTTATTCTCCGGTGGCCTTGACAGTTTGATCGGCGCCATCAATTCCATAGCAAGCGGAAGAACGCCGTTGTTCGTCAGTCACGCGAACGAAGGAACCGTCAGCGAATCTCAACAAGAGCTCTTTGAAGGTCTAAAAAGGAAATATCCGCGACAGAACTTTGACCGTCTGAGAATCTGGATGGACTTTCGTGGTTGGCGCGTTCGTAGTGTCAAACCGGAGAAGACCACTCGTGGCCGTTCATTCCTATTCTTTGCGGCGGGCATATTTGCTGGTACCGGATTGCTAAACGGATTCACGCTGCAGGTCCCCGAAAATGGCCTTATCGCTCTAAACGTACCACTTGATCTTTTGCGCTTGGGAGCGTTCAGCACGCGTACAACCCATCCTTTTTACATAGCAAGATGGAATGAACTCTTGAATGCGTTGGGGATATCCGCCCGAATCGAGAACCCCTATTGGGATAAAACGAAGGGTGAGATGGTGGCGCAGTGTGCTGACTCCGTTCTTCTCAAGGAGCTCGTACCTCATTCGTTTTCTTGCGCGTCACCGGCTAAGAGTCGGTGGCTCGGCCGAAAAACGGAACACTGCGGTTATTGCCTCCCGTGTCTTATTCGCCGGGCGGCGCTTCGGCACGGCTTGGCACCCGCGAGCGACCCGACGCGCTATACCCTCGCGAACATGACTTCTAGAGTTCTTTCTACGAAAAAGGCGCGAGGACAGCAAATACGGTCACTTCAGTTTGCGATAGAACGACTTGCGGCCAACCCCGCGTTGGCCTCTTTATTTATTCACAAACCGGGTCCGCTGTCGGATGAATCCCCGACTCGACAGGTTGCTCTCGCAGATGTTTATAGACGCGGCTTTAACGAAATCAATCAAATCCTCGCGGGTGTCCGCACATCCCCGGACTGATTGTTCATGAAGCCCGTCCTCGTAGATCTTCATTGCCATCTAGATCTTTTCCCCGATCCGGCTGCGGCCGTGAGCGCGGCTGAAATGGCCGAAATCTATACGCTCACGGTGACGACCACGCCGCAAGCATGGCCTCGCAACTACGAGTTCACGCATCAGACGAAGTATGTTCGCGCCGCGCTCGGGCTTCACCCCCAAGTAGTCGCGCAGCGCGCTGCAGAGATCAATCTATGGGAAGAGTACTTACCGCAAGCCAGATATGTCGGCGAGGTGGGCCTTGATGCCGGGCCTCGATATTACAGCTCGTTCGATCTGCAAAAACAGGTCTTCACCCGCGTTCTGCAGAGATGCTCAGAAGTCGGTGGCAAAATTCTGTCCGTACACAGCGTGCGGTCTGCGCCTCTGGTGCTCGACCTGATCGAATCGCATCTACCCCGGGAGCGTGGCCAGGTTGTGCTCCACTGGTTTACGGGTTCAAAGTCAGAACTTCGCCGCGCGATTGACCTCGGTTGCCACTTCTCGATCAATTCGGCAATGATGAAGAACGATCGTGGCCGCGACCTCATCAAGGCCATCCCAGATAATCGGCTGTTAACTGAAACCGACGCTCCGTTCACACGTACCGGAGACCGTTCCTCAACACCGAGCGATGTGGCTTTCACGGTTGAGGCCCTAGCCACGTTGCGGCAGAAGCATGTGAACGTTGTGGCAGCGGGGATTCGTTCAAATTTGCAAACAATACTGAATGGCTAGGTTAGAGGCGAACTCGCCCAAGACTAACGAAAAAATACGCGCAAGAACCGGATTGCACGTTTAACAGTACTGGCAACCCGGTACTTACATCGAGGCGGAGTAACGAAGCGACTTTGTGGCGAACCAAGGCTTCGAGTCAGACGTCGGGGGTTCGTAAAACTACCGTTTTAAGACACCGAAAACCGGGAAAAGCCGGGGTCTTGTTTGCTAGGGCTTACGGACGGCCATCCGCAAGGGTTTTTCAACAGTCCTTTTTAGCCGCATACCAAGCGGTTGTTGCACTTATACATAGCTTTTCTCCGCATGCCTTCCACGATGCCCCTTGCGCCCTTAAGCGTCGAACTTCGGTCGGATCGACGTCGCACCGCGGCCTTCCTAGTATTTTCCCCTTCGCGCGTGCATTTCTGAGGCCCGCCCGGACCCGCTCCGATATCAGGCTGCGCTCCAGCTCGGCAACCGAAGCGAGAACGGTGAAAACCATCTTGCCCGTAGGAGTTGACGTGTCGATGGATTCCGATAGGGAAATGAACTCGATTCCTCCAAGCGACCGGAATTCCTCAAGGACCCGCAATAGATGGGTAACGCTGCGTGCCATTCGATCGAATTTCCATACCGCAACCGCGTCAAATTTGCGTCTACGAGCGTCCAGCATCAGGGCATTTAGCGCGGGACGTGACTCCTTTGCTCCGGACACCCCGTGATCAACATATTCGTGCACTAGATCCCACCCGCGCCGGGCACAATACTCCCGTAGTTCTCGCGTTTGCATGTCTGTGTCCTGATTTAGGGTGCTCACCCTTGCGTATGTTGCGAGCCGTATCACGTTTTTCCCTCCGGGACTTGTCTTTTGATATTTCCGGGATCGAACGGCCTTCTAGGACCCCATTTGTTGGAGTTGTCGACGGTCAACGCTGGGCGCACGGACCCCGATCGTCGAAAGAGGCGGGACGCACTTGAAAATTGGCCCTTGCACCTCCCATGGCCAGGAACAAGGTTTTATCTCGATCATATGCATCTATTAGTATATATAAAACATGGCATATATAAATAGGAAGATCGTACTCCTTTGTCGTTGCAAAGTCTGGCGAAATCGGCTTATTGTCGTTTCATGATTGTTTGCAAATTGAGGGAAGTGCTGGCTCGAAAAGGATGGACGCGATATCGGCTTCACAAGGAATCTGGCATTACATATCCGACTCTACATGCGATGTATCACAACCGAAGTAAGCTGTTCAGCGCAGTTGTCCTCGACAAGCTGTGTTTTGCGCTGAAGTGTCAACCGGGTGACCTCTTGAAATACGAACCTAATCGCTTCAAGGCCAAAGGGCGACGCCTGCGACGCCGGGAAGGATGACGGGATGGCGAGAATGAGCCTGGAAATTAACGATGCTAGGTTGTATTCCATGAAGATCGAAGATCTTTTTGTCGCTTGCAAATCGAAGGAAGCCCGAATTTGCAGCGACCTGTATAAGAAAAATATACATTTTTTGTACCGCAGATGGCTCTTTGAGGCACCCCTCTTCTGGCCATCGCCACTCGGAGGCTGGCCGCCATTTGAAAGGCGGTTCAACAGAAAGCGCCATCCCTTTACATTTGCAATTGCGCAGAATCCTAACGACGGACTGTCTACCGACGAGTGGAAATACCGCCAGATTGTGAATCTCGTCCGTGCCGAAAAGTCTCCGCATTTTCGTTGGCTCTTGATGGCTCGATGGCTGAAGCAAGAGAACGTCTGCGAGCCCGATGAATTATTGCCAAGGCGAGCTCATGATGAACTCCTGCGGCAATATCTAAAGGCCCGACGAGTTTCCGTTCAAGATCTTGCATACTGGGCTCTCGTGGGGACCTGGAAGCCATATTTCGAGCGACTGAAAAAAGCTTCGGCAAAAGCGCGATCGGTAGAAACTGACCCGGCTCTATCGCTAGCTGGGGATGGTTACCACCCTGATGCTATAACCTTCACACTTAAGAAGAAGAATGTTCTCTCTGCCGTCATGCACTGGATCGCGAAAAGCCGGAACATTCCTTTGGCGACACTTCGCAACGCTTATTCAAGATGTCGGAGGTAAATCTTACAATTCTGAACATCCTCTAACTCTCAAACTCTAGTGCCCCGGTTTTGTGAAGTTGCACCATCTTCCCAAATTTCGTCTACCTTCATATTTGATTGCCTCGCCGCGAGACCAAGTCTAGTTTGAGTGCATGAAGCCGCGACGAAGACTGCTCAAAGCCGCACTCAGATATGCACGATCAGGATGGCCGGTCCTACCAGTTCATTCGGCGAAATCAGGTCGTTGCTCGTGCCGGAATTCCGGATGCACAAGCGCAGGGAAACACCCCCGAAATAAGCACGGCGTCAAGGACGCGACGACGGATAGGCAGACGATTCGCAAGTGGTGGGGAATGTGGCCGGATGCCAACGTCGGAGTCGCCACCGGCAAAGAGTCCGGCATTCTGGTTCTCGATATCGATTCTCGTCACGACGGACCGAGAAGCCTCAAGCGACTCAGCGCAAAGGAGGGTCCGATCCCTCTATGTCCGGTGGCGAATACGGGGGGCGGGGGACAACATCTCGTCTTTGAATACCCCAGTGGGGACATCAAGAATCGAACGTCCCTGCGTCCGGGGATTGATGTGCGAGCTGACGGAGGATACATAGTTGCTCCACCAAGCCGGCACGTTTCTGGCAAGCGTTACCTGTGGCGAACCAACGCTAGTCCATCAGCCATTAATCCACCCGCCATTCCGCGCTGGCTGCTCAAGCTCATGTTGGGCCAGTCGCAAAAAATGCTCGGAGGCGGCACCAAGCGCGTGCCCAGCGGACAGCGGAACTCTTTTTTAACAAGTTTAGCTGGGGCCATGAGAAGGAGAGGCGCTTCAGAAGAAACGCTTGTAGCGGCGCTCCTCGAAGAAAACGAACAGCGATGCGAGACTCCTCTGTCTGACGACGAAGTAAAGAAGATCGCCGCGAGTGTAAGCAAGTATCCGCCAGCCGACGAAGCTCAACCGCAAGAGCGCAATGACGCTCTTCTGCGAACCCTCTTGCCAGAAAGCGCAAAGTTTTTCCATAACCGCGAAAGGGACGCCTTCGCCACGTTCAAGGTCGGAGACCATAGAGAGACTTTTGACATGCGTGATGCGAACTTCCGCCGATATCTAGCCGCGCAGTATTACGCGAAATCCAGGAAAACAATTTCAGGACAAAAGCTTCGCGACGTCGTCGCGACCTTGGAGGGCATCGCTCTTTACGAAAGCCCGCAGCGCGAGGTGTTCACGCGCGTCGCACCCGGACGCAATAGCATTTACCTGGACCTCTGCAATGACGCTTGGCAGGTGGTCGAGATTACCTCCACGGGCTGGCGCGTGGTTTCAAGGTCACCAATCAAGTTCAGACGATCACGTGGAATGAGAGGATTGCCTACCCCAGAACGCGGTGGGTCAATCGATGATTTGCGTCGCTTTTTAAACGTTTCCGGAAAGAGCGATTTCATTGTGATTGCGAGTTGGCTTATCGCAGCCCTGCGACCGAAGGGTCCATACCCAGTATTGGTACTACAAGGCGAGGCGGGAAGTGCGAAGAGCACGGCCGTTAGAGTTTTGCGCGAATTGGTTGACCCAAATACCACTCCTCTTCGGTCTGAACCACGTAGCACCAGGGACCTAATGATTGCGGCTCGCAATTCATGGTGCATTGCTTTTGATAACGTATCGCATCTTCGGCCGCAGCTTTCGGATGATCTTTGTCGGCTTGCGACTGGCGGGGGCTTCGCAACGCGTCAACTTTATACTGACACGGAGGAAATCCTTTTTGATGCCAGCCGTCCCATAATATTGAACGGCATCGACGCCGTCGTTTACCGTGGAGACCTGCTTGACCGATCCCTCTTGGTTTTCCTGCCGGTCATTCCAGACGACCGCCGAGAGACTGAAAAGCAATTCTGGCTAGACTTCAAGAAAGCTAAACCAAAGGTGTTAGGCACCTTGCTCGATGCCGTAGTGCAGGCGATGAGACGGATAGATTCCATTAGCCTGACTGGCTTTCCTCGGATGGCTGATTTTGCTCAATGGGCGGCCGCCGCCGCGCCTGCCCTCGGTTGGGAACAAGAAACCTTTCTTGATATTTACCGATCCAATCGTGGAACGGCGGTGGCATTGGGTCTTGAAGCGTCCGCGATCGTTATTCCCTTAAATCGGTTTCTGCTCACCCGTAATTTCTGGCGAGGCTCAGCTGCTGAACTGCTGAGCGGGATTCGAGCACAGGCTAGCGACCATTTAGTTCAACAGTACGACTGGCCAAAGAATGCGCAGATTCTATCCAGCCAACTCCGTCGAATTGCACCGCAACTTCGCGCTGTCGGGCTAGACGTTCATTTTGGCGAGAAGACTGCAGGCACGGGTTCTAAACGAATCATTAGGATTCGCCGGAGAAGTGCCGACGCGCTTTCCCCAGCCGCTCCCCTATCGAACTCCGTCTCTGAGACTACTCGACGTTTTCGGCGCCTCGCGTCAGGCGCCTCCGACGCGGAATCAACACGTGAGCGTCGCGCGCGTCGGAAGCGTCGCATTCGCGGGGAGAGCTAAACCGTGTCTCGTCTCGGAGCGGAAAGAGTCGAAAAGAATTCAACGGTGGCGGGCGCGCCCGCAACATCGACGGAGCGGCACTACAGCGTGGCTGAAGTTGCCGTCCTCTGGAATCTCAGCCAAGACACGGTTCGGAGATTGTTCTTGAACGAGCCCGGAGTTCTGATTCTGGGTGATCTTAACCCTCGTCGAAGTCGCCGCTACGTGACGCTCAGAATTCCGGAACATGTCTTGGAGCGAGTGCACCGGCACTATTCTAATGCCCCAAAAAATCAGAAGTAGTAAAACATCGGCCCCTTATGTTGGGAATTTTTCGACGGCACCAAAAACGATGTTCACATCGTCATGAAGGAAGAAAGTATCGGCGGTGCCAGTGCCCTGTCTGGGTGGACGGACACCTGGACGGCCGGGAATTACACATATCTCTACACACGCGAGACTGGCAAAAAGCTCAACGTGCAGTTCGAGACTGGGAAGTGGCAGGAGAGCAGATCAAGGAGTCTGCGCAAGTGGCGTTATCTCACGCATGTGATGAGTTTCTCCGCGACGCGGTTGCTCGCGGTCTACGTGAACCGACCCAGTACAAATATCGCCTGCTGTTTCGGCAGCTTCAACAATTTGCGAATGACACCGGACGACAATTCGTGAATCAGTTTGATCTGGAAGTCCTTCGCAACTTTCGAGCAAGTTGGCCGAATCGGAACGTTGCGGCGCGAAAGAAACTCGACGCGATGAAGGCGTTCTTCCGTTTCTGTTGGGAGAGCAGCTGGATTCCCAACAATCCAGCAAGCAAATTAAAAGCTCCGAAGACCATGGATCCTCCCACGCTCCCTTTCAGTCGCGACGAGCTGAATCGAATTCTGCAAGCTTGCGAGCTATACCGCGGCGGACGAGGCCAAGCTGGCCGTGCGAACGCGCAACGACTTCGTGCGCTGGTTCTGCTTCTGCGTTTCACGGGGTTGCGGATACGCGACGCAGTCACGCTGCGACGGGATCACATGGTAAATGGGAAACTGCTCCTCTTTACAGCTAAGACAGGAACTCCCGTTTATTGCCCGCTGCCTGAAGCAGTTGTCGCTGAATTGGAAACGATACAAGGCCCAAGCCCTGACCATTTCTTCTGGAGTGGGGAAGGGAAGCCAAAGTCTTGTGTCGGGGATTGGCAAAGGAGTCTGAAGAAGTTGTTTCATCTGGCAGGCGTTCCGACTGGCCATGCTCACCGGTTCCGACACACTTTTGCGGTTGAACTCTTGCTCGCCGGGGTCCCGCTCGACAGAGTGGC
>Ga0209221_1000668_pt1 | contig 11477 bp, 10 predicted proteins | sample BlaSpr_A8_Ref_O2_FD_187989 | JGI IMG/M metagenome (GOLD analysis project Ga0209221, IMG submission 187989) | Forest soil microbial communities from Thunder Bay, Ontario, Canada - Black Spruce, Ontario site 2_A8_Ref_O2 (SPAdes) (version 2) | ecosystem: Environmental > Terrestrial > Soil > Boreal...
ACCACCGCCGTGGGAACCGACGCCGCCGAAACCACCGCGGAAGCCGCCGCCATAAGCTCCATAGCCGCCCCAGCCAAAGGCAAAAGCGGGCCCGTAATAGCCAGGGTACCCGTAATAGCCAGGGTAGCCGCAGTAATAAGGATTATTGTAGTAGCATCCGCCATAGTAGGGGCCGCCGTAACCGTAATAGCCGGGGACGCCGACACCCACAAAGACGCGGGCATCCGCTTGCGCTGTGGCCACGGCGGTCGCTCCACCTGTCAGTAGCAACGCGCCTAGGGCGACTCTCGCGAATTTCCTCATGTCTCGTCTCCTTGTTCTAGAGCTCGACGCGAGCATCGGCCCACCAAGCTGAACCTCACATGAATAGCGCGCGCTCAGCCGGTTAAGATGGCAGGTTAGGAGCTCAGCTTTATCCCCGTTCAGGAGCCCGGTCCAATAGAGCGGGCAACGATAGACGGCTTTCGAGCGCCGCCTTGCTGCCTCCGGGAGGCCTCTAGTAACCCTGATCGTGAAGCTGGTTGAGGAAATGGAAATGAAACAAGAAGCGATTTACGAAATGACAATGCAGAAGGATGGCCAATATCAGGTGATCATTCGGCGCCCAAGCGCGGTTGTTGGGCACGTTTCGGACTTCAGGACAGAGGCGGAGGCTAGGGCGCGGGTCGCCGCACAACCCTAAGTGAAACTGGGCCCGCTAGCTCGGCGCGCTTCTTGCGAAGGGCGGCGACGCCCCACTGGAACCCAGGCTCTGTCATCCAGCTCGCCATTGGCGATGGTCCATTTTTTCTGGCAAACCCCTGAGCAAGATTGGCTGTAGAAACACCCGCCCTTTAAAGTTCGAGGGGCTCAGGGAGACCGATTTGAAAGTTACAACTGCACTCGTTTTGGTCACTTTTCTGATTTTGCCAGTAGCAGCTTGGTCGCAGGATACCCCGATCAAGATCGATTTAGCTCCATTGCTCTCAACACTAAGCCATGGAAACTGGTACGATTTACACGACGATAAAAATTTGGTTGATGCTGTGAGGGCCGCATTGTTGCAGGCGCCGTTCCAATCAGCACCAAGCCCGGGTGCTGATGTGCTAACGCTCGCGGCACCGGGTGGAGTTAAAACAGAGAAGCAGGAATACTTATTCACCGTCGTGTTCTTCCGAGAAGACATAAGACTTGGTGAAGCCCTTGAGTCTTGCCCGATCAAAAAGCTAACCGAATGCACGGACCAGTTGGTTTTGGACACGAAAACCGCGGCAAATAATTGACCGGTGCCCATCAACGGGCGGACGCAAGCCGGAAATTATGTTGCGATGGGACAAGGATAAAATCGTGCGATTAATGGCAGGCCATTCATCCCCGGTTCAGGTGACGGCGACCTATTGTGGGTCACAGTATTGGAGCGACCGACATGCGGATGAATAGAGCCTTGATTGCGGCCGGTTTGACCGGCCTGATGCTGGCGGCATCGGTGTCGGGGGCCGAGGCGCGCTGGTTCCATCGCGGTGGGTTTCATCGCGGTCCTGGCCTGATTGGAGGAATCGTAGTGGGCGCTGCCACTCTTGCCACTTTGCCTTTTGCCGTTGTGGGTGCAGCAGTCAATCCGGGGCCGGCCTATGGCCCACCGCCGGGATATGGATATGGCCCACCTCAAGGCTATGGACCAGGTTACGGTCCGCCCCAAGGTTATGGACCGCCTCCGGGTTATGGCTCCCCCCAGGCCTATGGCCCGCCACGCGGCTATTACAACGGGTATTGAGAGTCCTCTGAACATTCTTTGAATGCTCCTCGTGCTTCGACAGCTCAACATGAGGAGATGGGGTAAGAGGAGTTGGAACGGAAACTACAAGATGACATGGAATAAATTGCTTTGGGTGTCCCTTGCGCTATCTATGCTCGCTGCGCCTGCCATGGCTCAACCGAGCCCGCCGCCCGGCCCCCAGGCCTCACCGGACATGTATTGCCGCCAAACCGCGGCCGCACGAACTGGATATTGGCGCTTCCCCAATCGTCTCGCCGTACGGCGGCGCTACGCCAATGCTTATTACGCCTGCATGGCGAACGCCTACCCTCCGCGAGCGTATGGCTACGGCCCACCGCCCGGTGCTCCTCCTCCCGGCTATGCTGGGGCGCCTCTAGCGCCGCCATCCGGCTACAATGGGCCAAACAACGCGCCGCCCCCTTCTGGCTATGATGGCTCCCAGCCTCCTCCTGGCTACAATGGAGGACCGTCCCCGCAGCAGAGCTACAGTCCAGCTCCGCCCACGGAGGGGTATGAAATCGCTCCCCCACCGCCGCCTCCGCCACCGAACCCATAGACTTCTCGCGCGATCAGAGCCGCGGACGTCCGTCCTCGCGGAGAGAGAATGCAATAGGCGGTGACCGCAGCTCGCGCCGGAGCTACAGCGCCATTTCGCAGGTACAGAGCAAACTCAATTTCGCTCTTTGTCTGCTCAGGGGGCAAAAACGGCCATATATTGGCCTCAGAAGCTGCCATCGCGATAGCAATAGCAGTTATCTCGCCGCACTCTTCTTCGGATGATATTGCGGTTCCAAAATCGTTTTAGAACCGATTGATGCGTTTGGCCGATTTTCGCGAAGCGGACACTTCGCCGCGCGAATGGCTCCTTTCAATCTTCGGGCGCCCGCAAATGGAGCGCTCACTGGCCTCGAATTGAGACTCTACTCATAGCGAAGCGGGACTGGCGCGCGCCACATGCGCGGCATGAACGATTACTGTGGCTCAGGCGATCAGAAGCGCCGCTCCATGGCGACAAGATGAAATCGGGTTAAAGTTTTCACCAGAAAAATCTCCCCGCCGCCAACTGAGACAATACGACAAGCTTCTTATCGCGCGTCTCGGAGAATTCGTTCCGGGCACACGCGTAATCATGATACCCAATGGTTGCTTTAATACTAGGCGCTTTATGTTGCCGCTCATGAATTTGCAGCGAATTTCTGGTCAAGCAATTGAAAGTCACACCAAGGGAAAGTTAGCAGAAGCTGAGCGGCTTTATCTGCAGATCTTAACAGCTGAGCCAGCCAATTTCGATGCGCGACATTTGCTTGGAGTTCTTCGGCACCAGCAAGGCAGAAACAAAGAGGCGCAAATCCTAATCCGCGCGGCATTAGAAACCAAGCCCGACTACCCTGAAGCTATGTCGAATTATGGCAAAGTTCTGAGTACGCTTGGATATTTTGAACAAGCACTGGAGATACTCGACAAAGCCATCGCCATTAAGCCCAATCTCGCCGCGGCGCTCTACAATCGTGGCAATGTGTTCCATAGCTTGCGTCGCTTCGATGAAGCATTAGCAAGTTATGAGCAGGCACTAACGATTGACCCTAAGTTAGCTGAGGCGCTGAATGGTCGCGGTAATACCCTTTACTCACTGCGCCGCCTGGCAGAGGCACTAGGAAGTTATGATAAGGCCCTTACAGTTAATCCCGATTATGCGGAAGCGCTGAGCAATCGTGGTATCGTCCTGGCTGCGATGCAACGTTTCGGCCTAGCCTTGTCGAGCTATGCGAAGGCGCTCGCGATCAAACCTAGCTTTGCGGAGGCATGGAACAACCGCGGCAATAGCCTGTTGGCTTTGAAACGCTTAAACGAGGCATTGGCGAGCTATGACTTGGCATTAGCGGCTAAGCCCGATTTTCCCGAAGCGCTTAATAACCGTGGCAACGTATTGGATGATCTGGGCCGTGGTGAGGAGGCTCTCGTTAGTTACGATAAAGCTATTGCAATCAAACCGACATTCGCAGATGCCTACTTCAATCGTGGCATCGTTTTAGAGTGGCTAGGCAGATTTGATGAAGCGCGCGCGTCTTACGTGCGGTCACTGACCACCAATCCGCATGTGGCCAAGGTCTACCTAAACTATGCCGATTCTGGGAAATTCAGTCCCGATGATCCATACCTGGGGATTATGGAGAAGATGCGCTCCGGAGGTGGAGCTCTTGACGATTCCGATAAAGTCCACCTCGACTTTGCCTTGGCCAAAGCATACGCCGATTTGAATGAATATAGACGCTCCTTCAAATACCTCACGAGCGGCAACGCACTCAAGCGCGCGCAAGTCCAATATGATGAGGCCGGCACATTAGCTTTTTTTGATCGCATCGAAGCCATATTCACACCATCGTTGGTTCAGGCGAAGACGATAGTGTCTAATGACGCAGTGCCTATTCCGATCTTTGTCTTTGGAATGCCCCGTTCAGGCACCACTTTGGTGGAGCAAATTCTGGCCAGTCATCCACAGGTTCATGGCGCGGGCGAACTTAAGACGCTAGTTGAGGTCGCAGCTGAGATTCGCAGGCCAGACGGACTTCCCGTCCATTATCCGGATTTCTTGGCAGACATAGATGCTCGAGCTTTGAGCGCGATGGGCGCACGCTATACAGCGGAAATAAGTAAAGTTGCGTCTGGCGCATTATATGTCACCGACAAGATGCCATCAAACTACCAATTCGCGGGCCTCATCCACCTTATGCTGCCTAATGCGCGGATGATTCATGTGCTGCGCGATCCCAATGATATTTGCGTCTCTTGTTACTCCAAACTATTCACTGAGGGACACGAGTACACGTATGATCTGGCGGAGCTTGGCCGCTACTTTCGTCGTTATCGCAAATTAATGGCGCATTGGCGTCGAGTTCTACCTAAAGATCGGATCCTTGAAATACGCTACGAGGATATCGTTAAAAATCTCGAGGGCGAGGCGAGACGCATATTGGCCTATTGTGGACTCGATTGGAGCCCACGCTGCTTGTCATTTTATGAGACAGATCGCCCCGTTAGGACTGCAAGCGCAGCACAAGTACGGCGCCCGATCTACGATAATGCCGTAGGTCGCAGCCTCGTATACGATGAATTCCTTGGTCCTTTGAAGGAGAATTTGGCTCCGCCTCAGGATCCTCATCTGACCGCTACCAGCGGCTTCGGTTTTAAGCCTAAGTGGCCCGCTGGATCGCGTCTCGGGCGATGACGGAATGTATTGGTTTCGTTAGAAGGATGCCCGATGAACCACTTTGGCATTATCGCGACAGCAGCGATCGCATTTATTTCTTTTAAAGCTGTAGCTCAGACGGATGAATCCGCGGCGCCGGGTTGGATTACGGCGACTAACCAGCCGTGTAAGATCTGGAATCCCGAACCCCAACCGAACGAATCCGTGACATGGTCCGGACCATGCAAAGATGGCTTCGCATCTGGAAAGGGTATTTTGCATTGGACCGAGGATGGCAAGCCCGATGCAGAATTCGATGGCGAATATACAAACGGTAAGCGCAATGGATTTGGCGTGATGATAATTCCGGATGGGCAGCGCATTGAGGGTGAATGGGCGGATGACGAACCCGTCCCTATCGATCCCGACGCGATTTGAGCAGCACTTAAACGACTAGTAAGCTCTACAAAAACTTGCAGACAGCGACCGCCGTCCATCGTTGACCTTGAGTCACAAGAAAAGCGTATACCGGTCGCCTTCAGCAGCGTCCCGGACCGACAGACAACGCGCGCTCAAGATCGTTAAGCCACAGGCGGAACGCTTCCGCACGCCTGACACTTGTTTTGTAGATTGGTGATCTTACTTGATTGAAACTAGCTGTCTTTACGTGCCTCTTTGTTTCATAGAAGCGCAGACAGCTCGCATCCCAGTTTAGCCCGCAAAATTCAAGAATCCGCCTAATCTGGCTTTGGGTATCTTCCACCAAGAGCTCATAATTGACATCCAGAACGCTACCTCGCGGTAGGACCTGTTCCCAACAAGTCATTTGATCGTGGTAAAATGAGTAGTAATGACCAAGCTCGCTCAGGTCATATGAATACTCGTGTCCGTTTGTAAATAATGTTGCGTAACACGAAAGGCATGTATCGAACGGATCACGACGGCAATGGATCATACGCGCTTCAGGTAACATCAGCGAGATCAAGCCGAGATGAAGAAAGTTGGATGGCATTTTATCTACAAAATATAATCTTCCGTTGGCGTCTGCCTCAGTTTGCTCCAAATAATCGCGTCGTAGAATGTTGAGGTCCTGAAGGACTAACTCCGATTCTGCATTTGTGATCGCTCCCATGTAGATCTTCGCGCGTTTGGCCAGATTTCCAACGATCGGACTTTCACCGATTGTGCTGACAAGTGGATGGGAACAAAGTATCTGTTCGACTAAAGTTGTTCCGGAACGCGGCATTCCGAAAACGAAGATCGGCCTTCTCGAAGAGGGGAGAGAAGCGCGAAGAGATTGTGACAGAGAGCCGGTGGAAAATATCGCAGACATCTTTTTCAAATGATATGCGTCGAGACGCCAATCGTAATTGAAAGTGGAACGCTTTAGTTGATTGCCTACACGCAAATGAGCAAATGCCTTCTCGCCGTCTCCAATGTCGAGATAAGATTTTCCGAGCGCGAAAGAAAAATGGGTACGATCCCGATGCATTAGTTCCTTATTGGCAAGAATTTCCTCCATCAGCTGGATATCGCGATCTTTAGGTTTGCTAGAAATCAATAAGGATCTTCCATACCAAGCTGCACCCAAATCCCCCTGCAATGCGAGAGCCTCATCGAAGGCTTCGACCGCATCATCTTTGCGGCCCAATTCGGCGAGTAACCAGCCCCTGTCGGCAGCAACTATTGCAGGTGTTGGGCTCGAAGACTGCGCTACATGCAGGCCTTTGAGAGCTTGCTGCGGTTTATTCAGGGATCGAAGAATCAGAGCCCGCTCATGAAGCGCGTCCGGATCATTCGGCAGCTTATCGAGAACATCGCCGCACGCGGCAAGCGCTTCTTTTCCACGTCCAAGTTGCCGAAGAATATCAGCGCGGCGAGTAACCAGCTTAAGCTGTTCCGGCGCCAGGGATATAGCGCGCTCAATAGATAAGAGGCTCTCAGTATAGCGGGCTACGTTGGCCAATAGTGACGAAGTAAGAATCCAACATTTGACCATAAGTGGATCACGCTCGAGAATCTCCTGCGCAATCTCCAGAGCTTCCCGATATTGCCCGAGCTTACCCAGTAAGGCAGAAAAATTGAGTTTTATTTCGACGCTGTTGGGCGCCTTAGGGAGCAGGCTCCGATAATATCCTTCTGCCTCCCGAAGCCTTCCCAGCCGCTCCAAAGCTACAGCGATATTGTTTGCAGCGGATAGAAAATTCGGCTCAAGCTGAAGTGCTTTCGTATAACACGCGCAAGCCTCATCCAATGCCGACCGTCCAACTAACACGGAACCAAGAGTATCCCAAGCGGCGGCATCGCTATCATCTTTCTCAACGGCTTTTTTCGCGAAATTCAATGCTCCGTCCAACTCCCCGCATTGAAGCAGGACTTCGGCATGGGAGCGACAGAGAGACGGCGTCGTATCGGCGTCGCTGCTAGCGAGATTTATTAATTTCTGTACGGCTTCTGCACGGCCCTGGCCGAACGCTGTTAAACGGCGCTGAATTTGCAAAATGTCGTAATGCGCATTGGGTTGCCTAGAATTACGGTACGCGCTGGCGTAAAGCGAATGAGTTTCCAATACGTGGCGCTCGCTGTCTCTCGAACTAAGAAGAAGATTACGACGAAGGGTCGACTTTACGTTATTCATCGTCAAGACCCACGAGAGAGCGTGATGCCGTAACCGGGCAAACGGATCATCTCAGCTAAAATGTCGCTGCCTGCAAATTCCTGAAACGGAGCTTGAGCCTGCATGGATAATGTTTCCTTAGTTTCCGGAGTATCGAGCAGACATCACCAAGAATCTCATGCTGCGGCCGCATCGACGTATTGTGCCAGGAGTGAGACTTTCTCGATTACCGCCTGGACTTTGGTTATTTCATCTTCAATTCGAGCGGCAGCAACAACTGGATCAGGTGACCAACAGCGCGTAACTAGCCGGGCTGAACTACTGATTCGTAATACAGCCCTATCACGGCAACCCATGGGCACGGGCTGGCCTACATGGCTGTGACATGTCGCTGATTGCCGAGCACAGGTTCCGCTCGCGGCTAAAATGGGAGGAGTGAAGTTGCGGTTAAGTGCTTGGTATAGGGCAATGCTTTCGGCCAGCGAAAATGCTTGTTTCAGATGCCCGGCAAAAAAGGAAAAAATTGTCGGAGTGCAGAATTCTCCATCCAGCGTAGGAATGGCATCGTGAACTGCGGCATTAAATGGGATAAGCGAGGGCGATGCGGCGATTATACCCGGGGCGGCTTCTGCAAATCGCTGCAATGCCATGCGACGAAAAAAGCCGGGTACAGCGTAATAGGCATGCATTTCTTCCAGAGCTGCTTCCCAGCGCAACCATTGTCCAATGTTGGGTTGGTCGGAAAAAGCCGTACGCAGTTTATCCCAGCGACATGGCCAGTCGAATTTCCTGCTACGGTTGACCAGGGTCGCCGGTACATCGCTGGTAGCCGCAATAGCGGAGCGCATACTGGCGGGAATTATTAGCGCGCCGCTGAAGGGAGGGCCGCAGAAGAACTTTGAACCAGTGACGAGTAGAATGTGGCCGCGCGCGAGGTTATCCCGGAGTCGGGATAGTCCGATACGCATCTGACAAGCGTCGACTACGACACGTATTTTGCTGGGCCAATTCTCTCTGAGATATTTTACACAGGCATGGGAAGGTGCGGTCCAACCCAGTTTGGAGGATGCCATTGTCTGCAAGAGTACGTAGCTGCCCCCAGCTATCGCAACTTCTACAGCCCCCGTCACCGCGCCATCGATTTCAGCAAGTGTCCGCGGTCTACCATCGGGGTCACAGAACGGAACCGAAACCGAACGAACTCCTTCTGAGAGGCCCTCTATTGCATCTCCCTTTTTTAGAGTGCCGCCATCAATAAACTGGCACCCTTGGGCGGTGTGGGTTGTCCCGCCACCGGTCTGATCGGAACCGACAACGATAGAGGTCAACGGTTTTCCTAACGTCGCCCGGACCAAGAAAAGCGCAAGCAATTGGGTGTCGGTACCAGAAGGAGAAAAAATAATCTCAGCTTCGCGGTCATGCAGCCCTAGGTAACCCCTGAGCTCGAGGCGCGCTTCTTCTGCGAGATCATCGAATCCATTTATGCCCTTTTTTTCCAACAGTCGACGGGACCGTTCAGCCCGACAATACGCATTTTCTGAAATGGTCGATGCGGTCGATGAGGAGAAGTCGTCAATATGCTTGCGGGGTCGCGGTGAGCAACCATAGATATTAAGACCACTGGTTGGATCAAGCGCCAACCGAGCGTCTCCTCCACTCAGTAAAAGCTCGTCAAGCGAGAGATGACCTTCAGCTTTCATTTATCGAGTATTCATTTGATCTACGTGGCTCACGCGCGGGGTGGATCCGCCCTTTGAGTCGCGAATGTAAGCTTGCGACGCCCTCATCAGTCGACGGGTGATCATCTTGTCTACCGCTGCGAGGATGGCGTCTACCGAAGGATTTTTGTACGCGAATAGCGGGTCATCCTCAGGATGAACGAGCATGGTGGCGTTCGCTTCGAAGAAAAGAATGCGTCCATCCCGCAGCAGCGAGAAATCGATGCCGGCATAGTCGAGATCGAGCCGCTCCCCGATTGCCTTTAGGGCCGCCATGCCGCGAGCGCCCAGTGCTTTCGCCGGGTCATGCAGGAAAGCCATTTCTTCCGCGCGCCGCGCTGCGTCGGCCTGCATGTCTGCGGTTCGATAATGCAGAAGCCAACGACCGCCAATCGCAAGATGATAGGGATAAGGCTTACGGTCCACGAAGATGACGCGGTATTTTCGGTACCAGCCGTCCGCCGATCGATAGTCCACAAATTCCGTGGCGTAGAATGCCCCGCAAGACGGAAGTGCCGAAGCCAATTCCTCTGGTGTCCGGACCAGACTGGTGCCTTCGCCGCCATGCTGTCCGGCCGGACGCAAGATAAGGGGGAAGCGGAAGCCGCAAGCGAGAATGTCGCCTTTCGGGCTACCGCGCGCGAAACGATGTGTTCGTGGGACGAGGACATCCTTGATGGAGTCCAGTCGGGCTGGCGCCTCCGACCGCAGAGTATGGGCGACACGGGCCGGAAGGTTGAGAACGGGCTTGACGCACGACCGGACGAAACGCTCAGCAGCCTTTTGGGCCCTAGGAGCCGCATCGGGATCGGCGACCGCATTGAACACAAAATCATATGCCGGGAGCTTCTTCGCCTGCCCGCGCGGCGCATAGTCGAGATGCCAGAAGATGCGATTGTAGCCTTCGGGCGGTAACAGATGCAGATAAGGAACATTGCCGCTGCCCGAGCTGGTGAGGATCAGCGCCGTCTTTTCGGCCCGGGGTGATCGCTCCGTGAAGATCTGCTTGCAGCGATAGGCCAAATCACGGTGGATACGAGCCTCGGCATCGCCGCGCGACGCGAGGATAGCGGCCAGATTCTGGCGGGCGGGGACGATCGCCGGATCGAGCGCGAGCGCTTCGCGCACCGGCACCTCGGCCAGGTCATATCTGCCCAGCCGTATATAGAGAGAACCAAGACTTGCGTGCGCGGCTGCCAGGTTTGGCGCACGTGCGATGACGTCGAGCAGTAGGATCCGGGCTTCGTCCAGACCGCCAAGTTCGATGTAGGCATTGGCCAGATTCACCTGAACCTGCGTGAAATCTGGAAACATGCCAAGAAGGAATCGGTATGCGTACGCAGCCTCGCGAAAGCGACAGAGCGCACTACAAGCCTTCCCACGCAGTAACCATGCTGAGGCGAATTCCGGCAACTCCGTCAGCACGTGATCGGCAATCGTGAGCGCGGCTTGGGGCCGGTCGGCCTGGAGCGCCGCCCTGCCCCAGGCAACACGCCGCTCCGCTGATACGATCGGCATTTCATCGGGGATATGTCGGCTTAAGCGCAGCATGGTGGTGCTCACAGAAAGGCATCGTGACCACCATGCTGACGATCTCACTGCGTCAGTCGCTGGATTGCAGCTTCCGGGAAAGATGCTAACGCGTTGTCAAATTGCCTCTTCTGACCATGGCGGCAATGTGAAATCGGCTTAAAGTTTTCATGGGAAAGATCTTCCTGCCGATCCCCGAGACAAAATACGACAAGTTCATCATCGGCCGCCTCAACGAATTCGCGCCGGCCTTTCAGCGCTCCCTGGCCCAGGGCTGCCGGCGCTGGGTCAGTTCGAACTTACCACCCGCACAAAGGTCGGCTGCGAATCCCAACTCAGCGGCCTTTCACTACCGTCAAATAGGGCAGAATATTTTCCGCCGCCCGCCTTCAGTGAAAATTCCAGCACCCGGTCGGGCGGATTGGTGGTGACGTTGCGAGTGATATCGGTGCTCTGCTCAGTAGTGGAGATCTGGTACTGGCTAGGACTAGCAGGATTGTAGAATTTGGTCGCGCCGCTGCCTTTATTGGCCGGCCCGCGTATATATTTCAGATGCAGCACGAAATGTTCGCCGCCTGCCGCCTGGAAATCCCAGTCATTCACCGCAGTCAATTTCCTCTTTTCTATCATACCGACCACTCTCGTATCCGCTTTCGCGGAAGGCAAAAT
>Ga0209221_1000669_pt1 | contig 11463 bp, 8 predicted proteins | sample BlaSpr_A8_Ref_O2_FD_187989 | JGI IMG/M metagenome (GOLD analysis project Ga0209221, IMG submission 187989) | Forest soil microbial communities from Thunder Bay, Ontario, Canada - Black Spruce, Ontario site 2_A8_Ref_O2 (SPAdes) (version 2) | ecosystem: Environmental > Terrestrial > Soil > Boreal...
TGTGGTCTTTGCTGTCGCTCTATCTGCGTGTTCGACCACTGAATCGGGTGGGGTTACCTACGATTCGGCAGCGAATACGACGATCGTGACGGGCAGGCAAATGACGGTTCAGCCTCTGGCGGGCCCGGTGCGTACGCTCTTCTTAAAGGCTGAGATTTCTCCCGGCGAAACCGGACTCTATTTGGTTGTTCTGTATCTTTCGGTCGACGGATGGCTGTCAGCCGACCATGTGTGGGATTCGTCTGGCAATAAACTTGTAGGTCTTCAAGGTAGCAACGAGACCGTTCAGATTGAGTTCAACCAAGTCACCAAAGAGATCTACTACATTCCGCTAACGCGTCGTTATCTCGAGGCTCATCGTCGCTCCGGCTTTAGTATTTTCCTCGGAGGCACCAAGAGCGTCGTGGCAGCGAGTCAACCGGCGCGTTTCGTAGATGAATTCCTTACCAGCCTTAATGGTACAGAGAGAAAATTGTCCGGAGAAGTAATAGTCAAGAAATTGATTCCTTCTGAACCGAGGCCGACTCAAAAGCACCATCGCAGGCTAAGGCGACATGTGTTGTGAATACTGCGTTTGAGGTTGAGGCGCATCATGCTAGGTTGCCCATATAACCTATAATGATGAAATCGGCTCCCGCTGTCTTAGATCCTCGCATCAAAAGAACGCGACAGCTGTTGCATCGAGCTTTTAATGAGCTCCTTACCGAAAAGTCATTCGAAGAAGTCACCGTTCATGACATCGCAGAACGATCCACCGTTAACCGAGCGACGTTTTACGATCATTTCCCGGATAAATTCGCTCTGCTAGAAGATATCATCGCGGAAAGCTTCCAAGCCATGCTCGACGCGCGCATGGCGGGCTCAATCGGGACCTGCCCGGGGAGTGTTAAACAGCTCATTTGTGCGGTCTGCGATTTCTTTGCCGACATGGCTTCTCGCTGTCAGAAGCATGAACGACAATTTGCGCCCGTGGCGGAGTCGAAGATAAAGTCGCTTCTTAGGCATTTTCTGCTGGTCGGATTGCATGAAACTATTCCTGAAGCTCCTAAGAACGAGTTGGAATTGAGGGCCACTATGGCAAGCTGGGCCATCTGCGGAGCCGCTCTAGAGTGGAGTCACGCAAAGACCGCCTCGCTAGAGACCTTCGCCGACTCCGTGTTGGTTCTCGTCTCGACAACCTTACAATTCCAGACTAGCGGGAGTTCGTCTCTACCGCTTCAGCCTTATGCGACCTGATCGTCCTGGCACCGAAGATATGAGCCGGGCTGCTGGTAATTCGGTTACTCTGACCGACGCCGTGTCCGATCGAGACTTTTTTCACCGATTCATTTCCGCCGAGCGGGCGGACCCGGGAGTGGAACCGGTTTTCGTTCTTTTGCATGACTCTGGTGGGAACGAAGAAGACTTATTGTCGATCGTCGAGGCCGGCGCAGAAGATGGAAAAGCCAATGTGATCGCGTTACGCGGCCTATTCGATTACCAGCCGGGGTTTTCATTTCTGGGCGCACAGCAGGAGTTTGCCCCTAATGAGCCCTGCTTCATCGATCGAGCTGATCGAGTCTCCAGGTTCTTTAATTGGGCCGCGAAAGAATATAACCTGGATCCGGCAAAGACGGTGGTGTTCGGCTCGGGTGATGGAGCTACGCTCGCGGTCACTTTGCTTTTCGTGCATTCCGAATTACTGGGAGGTGCGGTCCTGATTCGCCCGAAATCTCCATTTCGCCCAAAGCCGCTCCCGGCTTTGCCGTGTTACCCGATCTTGCTGATTAATCCCAAGAACGAAAACCGGGAAGAGAAGGCAGCGTCTGAAACCCTGGCCGAGACGCTCTTTGATTGCGGCTGCAGTGTCCGCAAAGTTCGTGTCCCAGCCAACGCTCACTTTGAGGAGAAAGTGGTAAAGGCGATACGAGCCTGGTACAAGAAAGTCGCCGCCACCGATATCTCGATCGAGTGCGCATTATAATTGTGGGCCGCCCAACGCTGGAGGGCAGCCGCTTTACAAGTCGGCAGCTCTGCAGTTGGCAGCAAGCGCCTCCCTTGAGGCATTAGCCAGTCGCTACCGTGTTTCTTAGGGGGACGGGAGGAGACAACTACGGATTTGGGCTCAGGCTTTGTTTCGTTACCCGGAAGCGAAATCGAATCTTTTAAGATTCGATTTTTTTAATCGTCGATTCGGTTTTCTCTGTAAACCCCCCAGCGAACGCTGCCGCCCGTCATTCCGCAGCTCAATCAAGAAAATTGAAAATCCCATCTATTCGGACGGGCCTAGGCCTCGCTTGTTTGTACGGCGCCGTAGTAGCCAACGGCGCCGATGTTCTTACTAACCATAACGATAACGCCCGGACCGGATGGGTCTCGGACGAAAAAATCTTAACCCCGGCAAATGTGGCCCAACTCAAGGTACTTTACCAAAATACCGTTGATGGACAGGTCTACGCCCAACCGCTTTGCATATCGGATCAGCTCATCAAAATCAGCGGCGTTTCCGCTGGAAAACATGATCTGGTTATCGTGGCTACTGAGAACGGATCAGTTTATGCCTACGATGCTACGACTGGAAAGATCTATTGGCAGGTATCTTTGCTTTCGCCAGGGTATTCGGCTGTCCAAGCATCCGATCCGGAAATTAATTGCTCTGATCTGCAGCCAGGAATCAGCATTACCGCTACCCCCGTGATCGATCGTCACGCTGGCCCCCACGGACGGATTTTTGTGGTGGCGATGGAGACAGATGGCCAGGAACATTTCGACTACAAACTTCATGCCCTTGACCTCGCCAGCGGAAAAGACGCCATTGAGCCGGTGGTGATCGCGGCTTCGGTCACAGGGCAAGGTCCGGCAACCACCTTTGTGCCGCAAGCGGAGCGTTCTCGCAGCGCCTTGCTGCTTTCGAACGGCGTTATTTACATCGGCTTCGCGGGCTTCTGCGACAATCCACCCTATTCTGGCTGGTTGCTTAGCTATCGCGAACGTGATCTCGCGCAGGTAGCGGTCTTTAATGATGATCCGAACGGGTCACCTCCCAGCAGCGATCTTCCCGATGGCTCGGGTGGAGGAATCTGGCAAGCTGGTCTCGGACCGGCCTGCGACGATGAAGGCTATGTCTATGTGGCAACTGGCAACGGGCCCTTCGATCAAAGCCTGACAGCGAGGGGCTTTCCAAGCAATCAAGACTATGGGGATTCGGTGCTCAAATTGTCGCCAAGAATTCGCCCACATCATGACTTAACCGTTTCAGACTATTTCACCCCTTATAACCAGCAATTGGAAGCAACCTACGACCAGGACCTCGCCGCCGGTGGCGTCGTCGTTCTCCCCGCTATCATCGATACCCGCGGAAAGGCGCATGCCTTGATGGTGGTTGCCGGCAAAGATACCAATGTTTACCTGTTAGACCGCCATAACGTTGGTAAATTTGCCGCTGCGCAGAACGAGATTTACCAAGAACTTACTGGAATTATGCCCAACGGAGTATTCTCGTCGGCGGCATATTTCATGAATTCGGTCTATATCGATGGCGTGGGAATGCCGTTGCAGCGTTTTCAGTTTGATTTCTCTAATCCTGAGAAGCCGGTCTTAAATATGACTCCAGTGCAGAGCACGCAAGTCTTTGGCTACCCGAGCTCGACACCGTCGATTTCGTCGAATGGAAAGAAAGACGGCATTGTTTGGGCTTACGAATACAACACTAATAACGCGGTACTACGCGCGTTTGATCCTATTACCTTAACGGAGCTGTACGACACCAGCGGGATTGTGATAGGGCCAGGGGTAAAATTCGCTGTGCCTACCGTATTCGCTGGCAAGGTTTACGTCGGAACCTCAAACTCGCTAGTAGCATTTGGTCTATAATCGGATGGCAGCTTAGAAGTACTAACGGAAGGCCACAAAGAGGAGATCAAAGCAAAGCACGACAGTTCGCTAATCCGCCACGCCAGGCAAAAAACACATATCCAAAACCAGCCGCAAAGGCCGCAAAGAAAGCTGTTTCTCACGGCTTATAAACTTTGCGGCCTTTTTGGCTTTGTTGTGCGAACCTCTTGGGTTTCGGCTGTTCCGCGCTGTGACCTTCCGTTCCGAAACTACCGAAGCGAAAACTCCCGTTCGGGAACGAATTGGCTTCGTTTTAGCCTGCTGCTTTGAAATCTGTTAGAGACATTTACCGCCTTGTGCTTTCTTGTTCGGCAGTTTCTAAGAATGAAAATAGCAGTTCTCTTTGGCGGTAATAGCTCGGAGCGCGACGTCTCGATTGCTAGTGGTATTCAAGTCACCAAGGCATTGAAAGAAGCTGGCCATAATGTGTTGGCCGTCGACACTTTCCGCGGCGTGCTTTCGGATGTCGAAGTGCAGACCCTCCTTTCCAAAGGAATCGCTCCGGAACCGCCATCGACGCATGATCTCTTGGTCGTAAAAGCTAAGACGGGCGGTATCGTGCAACCGTCCTATTTTACAGACACGGATGTGGTGTTCCTGGCTTTGCATGGTGGCACGGGAGAAGATGGCACGGTGCAGGCGGTATTTACTGCAGCCGGCATTCTCTATACCGGGAGCGATCACGTCGGCAGTGCAGCCGCCATGGATAAAGATCTAGCGAAGCGCCTTTTTCTGGCTGCAGATGTTCCCACCCCGGACTGGCTCATGGCGCCGGTCGACCCTGAAACGGCAGCGGGAAAACTGGGGTTTCCCTTGGTGGTGAAATCGAACAAACAGGGTTCGACAGTCGGCTTGACCATTGTGCATCGCCTGGAAGAGATTCAACCTGCGATCGAGGAAGGGTACCGGCATGACGACGAGGTGATGCTGGAACGATTCGTTCCGGGTCGCGAATTTACGGTGGGTATCCTTGGCGACCGAGCATTAGCTGTCGGTGAGATCATCCCGAAATTCTCCGACATTTTCGATTATCAAAGCAAATACCAGCCGGGCGGCGCAGACGAGATCTTTCCGGCTGCGGTGTCCCCGGAGCAAACGGCCCGGTTCCAGGAACTGGCTCTGCGAGCCCACCGCGCCTTAAAATTGCGTGATTATAGCCGGGTCGATTTCCGATTGGATCCACAAGGCGATATCTGGTGTCTCGAAGCGAATACCCTACCCGGGATGACCGCCCACAGCCTGCTCCCCCAAGCTGCCGCAGCTGTGGGTATTTCCTTTCCGGAGCTATGCACCGAGATCTGTCGGTTAGCGCTGGCACGCAGGGTCGGAGGTGATCAGTGATTAGTGATTGGTGCCCGGTTGGTAGGGCGAGGCTCCCGCAGAATCAACGATTAGAACGAAGCGAGTAGCTCTCCCCTACAGAACGCCGTTGTTGTGCCTTTGAACGCGCCGAGCCGTGGTCCCCGACAGACCACGGCTCGGCGCGTTTATCGACCTTGCTCACTAATTGGTTAGGGTTTGCGCGGCGTACCTTTTGTTGCCTCGACCGGCCTTTCGGGAGCCAGTCACAATCACCTCTCACAAGATTCTCACCCCTGCCTCACGCTTGGTGGCCAACGCATTAGATCCATCATCGGACTGTTTTTTACAATAATTGAGTTGCTTTCTGCAGCCAGCGAGGTTTTTCTTCGTCGTCAAGTCGAGAGGCTCGTTCACACTTATTGAAAGTGTGGAATTTATATCTGTTTAGATACCCTCTATAATTTAAATGGTAAATGTAATTACAGATACTGCAATAATCTGTAGAAGTATTGTAATTCAGCACCAAGCTCGAATTAATCGGCTCAACCCCTTACGGAGAGAAAGTGACACGACTTACCATTTGTTGTTTTCTGCTTTTTTGTGGATCTGCTTTTGGCTATACAGTCAGTGGCAACAAGTACATTACGAACGGATCGCAGGCTGACGTGCAAGCCGCATGCTCTGCGGCGCCGGATAACGGGAAGATCACGGTCATAATCCCAGATGGCACATATACTTGGACCGGCGAACTCACGATCACTAAATCCGTGACTCTATGCGCCAATGATCCGACTGGAGTGACCATTAATGACGGGAACGCTTCGAGCGACATGATCTATGCCGAAGCAAGCGTGAACGGCAACATAAATATTTACTGGCTGAACTTGGTTGATGCGGCGCAAAACATTGACGGGGTCGGATTTATGTTGGATTGCGACCGCGCCGCTGGGACCAGTTACACCGTTCTCGTTCATGACTCGACGTTTTCGATGGGATCAACGTACAGCTACGCCGTTCGCTGCTCCGACAATGGAATCATCTTTTGGGATGATAGTTTTACAGGCTATGAAGGCCTAGGCGGAATTACAGCGACGCTGGATAAGTACGGTGACTCGGGCTGGAACGTGAATAGTTCCCAGGGGACACTCGACACGACTGGGCTTGCGAATATTTATGTCGAGGATTCGACCTTCACTGACTGCTATCTTGCTGGTACAAACTGGGACGATAATTCCCGCTCAGTCACCCGATATTGTACTTTCACTGATTCTGGGGTTGCTAGCCACGGTCAGGAAACCAGCGTTTATGGTTGTCGCCAGCAAGAAATCTACAATAACACTTGGGTCAACGATGGGCTTCAGACCGACAATCTACAATACTGGATCTATTGGCGCGGCGGAGCCGGTGTAATCTTTGGCAACACGATGCCCGCGCTGCCCTATGCCAAGGCTCCCATCAATCTATGCGTTTTCTCTGTTACGAGATCCTTGAATGATAATGATGGCGGTGTTGCTTGTCCTCAGGCTTATCCTGCCCCTCGGCAAACTGGATGGGGATGGAGTTCTGCGAGCACAGCAAATTGGGGGACCGTCTCTGATCCGACAAACCCGCAATTATTGCAGGGAGGCAAATCCCCTGGCGTATTTCTTCCAGATGGTTCTGGCGCCGTTATCGACCCGGTTTATGAGTGGAACGACGCGATCACCTATGATGGACAGGGTAGCTACGTTTACTTGAATAGTGGAGACGGAACTTCTTGCAGCGCTCTCTCGATTTCTCAAGTCCTGCAGGAGGGGCGTGATTACTACCTTGGTACGGCGAAGCCCAGTTATACGCCGTACACTTACCCACACCCCTTGCATATTGCTTATGCCGTCGGTAAAACGGGCGGAGGCGGATCACCTACACCGACCCCAACGCCTACACCCACACCGACCCCAACGCCTACACCCACACCCACCCCAACACCTACACCCACACCCACCCCAACACCCACACCGACCCCAACGCCAACACCCACCCCAACCCCAGCAGCGGTAGTAGTAACACTCACCGGCGATGATTTGAAGGTAATGCGCTCGTCTAGCGGCAAAATAGTCATACACGGAAAAGGCATTAGCATTTCAGTCTCTTCACCTTAGTCATTGCCTTCACGAAAGGGGTTTCATCATCTCCAGGCGGTCGGATTCGGATACTCCCAAGCCTGTCAATTTCCCGTACCCAGCGGCGATAAGGAACGGCGCCGAAAGCTTTCGGGGTCGGCGACGATCATAAAGCCTATTACACGACCCTAACCCCCGCCTGCCGCATGGCAGCCAAAGCCTGAGCATCGTCGGTGGGTGAGAGATTAACCGCCCGGCAAGCGTTCTCGGGCACAGTGACATTAAAACCGAGGTCGCGAGCGTCGAATACGGTTGCCTTGACACAATAGTCGGTGGCAAGGCCCACAATGGTCAGATCGTCGGCTCCGTGCTGCCGCAAGACTGCTTCTAGACCGGTGGCCCGTTTTCTTTGATTGTCGAAGAACCCGCTATAACTATCCACCCGCGGGTCGGTTCCCTTGTAGATGCGAGCCGAGACGACCTTTGGCTGCAAATTGGCGGCTAATTCTGCCCCCGGGGTGTTCTGGACGCAGTGCACCGGCCAAAGAATCTGCTCCGTATCATCGATCAGGATCCGGTCGCCAATTTTTTGTGTTCGGATGGGAAGCGGCGAAGCTACAGTGATTCGCTGGGTGCCAATCCTGCGTGGTAAACACAAGATTGAACTCCGAACTCAGTTGATTGATCACGGGGATGACCCGATCCCCTTCAGGGACCGCCAGAGCGCCTCCAGGAAGGAAATCGTTCTGCACATCCACTATGATGAGCGCTTTCATACGATGGGGTAGAGCTCCGATCAAAAATCGCGAATGGATCTGCCTTCGCCAGCGATGAAAGACACGAAACTTAAAGTCCGAAGGCTACGGCGGACAGGCACGATTTGACGCGAAACCAAGCTCTCAGATTCGCGTTTATTCGTGTCCATTCGCGGTTTCCGCCAATTCGGTCTCTCGGCGATGCTCCTCGATCAATCTGGTCTTTAGCTCGTACAGGTTGTATTCGAGACCAACCGGATAAACATGAGGATTCAACAGACGTTTGATTCCGGAGTAAAACTTTTCCAATTGAGCGGCCGCGATTTTCCTCACTTCATGGATAGAGGGTCGTTCATAAACTAGCGTCCCGCCCCGAAAAATTGGCACTAGTAGATCCCGGCCGTGTGCGTCCTTCGGGATTTTCCGGCGTAGAGTGACGTCGGCCAGATCAACGATGGTTCGCGACAGCGAAGGCGAACCTGCTTCGTCGTACATCATGTCGGCGAAATACTCGTGTGCCCGCTCGAAGCGACGGACCTGTAATAGACCCGGGTTCGAAACCTTCACGGCCTGCTCTGAAAGCTTGAGCTTATGTTCCCACTTCCCGCCAGGGTCGCGGATAGCCCCTAGTTTAAAGACGCCGCCTAACGCAGGCTGGTCGAAAGCAGTCACCAGCTTAGTGCCGACACCCCAAATGTCGATGCGGGCGCCTTGCGCATGCAGACTGCTGATGATGTATTCGTCGAGATCATTGCTGGCGACAATCTTTGCGTCAGGAAAGCCCGCTTCATCCAGCAGACGCCGCGCAGTGATGCTTAATAAAGCGAGGTCTCCTGAGTCCAGCCTGATGCCCGAAAACTGGTGGCCGTGTTTCCGAAGTTCCTTCGCGACTTCGATAGCATGCCGGATCCCCTGCTGAGTGTCGTAGGTGTCTACCAGAAAGATCGAATTTGACGGCATGGCTTTGGCGAAAGCCGCGAACGCTTCCAGTTCGGAATTGAATGCCATCACCCAGCTGTGAGCATGGGTGCCCTTAACCGGTAGTCCGAAGACTTTCCCGGCTAGCACATTGGAGGTTGCCGCGCAGCCGCCGATGTAAGCGGCTCGACTGGCTGCCAGTCCTCCATCTGGTCCATGGGCTCGGCGAAGTCCAAACTCCAAGACGGGCGCTCCCTGCGCGGCAAGACAGATGCGAGCCGATTTCGTGGCGATTAAAGTTTGGAAATTAATGATGTTCAGCAGAGTGGTCTCTACCAGCTGGCATTGCAGCAGCGACCCGTTGATTCGCAGGAGTGGCTCATGAGGAAACACGACCGTACCCTCAGGCACAGCATCCACGTCGCACTCGATGACTAGCTCAGCTAAATAGTCGAGAAACGCAGCCTCAAGCAGCGGCTTGTCCTCTTCATCTCTGAGACCCGCTAAGTACTGAAGATCGTCCGGATAAAAGTGAAAGTTCTCGATGTACTCGATCGCGTCCTCAAGTCCGCAGGCGATGGTATATCCGCTCCCGAATGGTTGCTGGCGGAAGGTGAGATGGAAAACGGCTTCCCTATCACGCATCCCTTCTTTCCAGTAACCGTAGGCCATCGTTAACTGATAAAGATCAGTTAACAAAGCTGGAGAAACACGATCGAGAGTCATAGGGGCCGCGAACTCGCCTGAGGCTCGTTCGCATGACAAATGACAGATGACAGATCGACTCGAGCCGAGCTCGTTCTGGACATTTGTCATCTGTCATCCAAACGAGCTTAAGGCGAGTTTGGTGGGCTTGGCCGACCAAGGCTTACCCCTGGGTCTGCCCAGATAAACCTAGCCAATCGATAAACCCGGTCGCTCCTCCCTGCAGGTATCCGACCTGGCGGCGAACCTCTTTGCCGGTCGAATCGAGGAGAATGTAGGTCGGGAACCCCTCAATCGCGTATTTCTTGGCCAACTCCCCGTTTTGGCTTTTCACCTCAGGGCTCTGGGCGGTTTTCCTCGGGAAGTCCACCCTTACGAGCACCAGATTCTTCAGGGCGAAGTCCGAAAATTGTGATTGGTCGAAGACCTCCTTGTCCATTTTGATGCACCAAGGGCACCAGTCGGATCCGGTAAAATCCAGTAGGATATATTTGTGCTGTTGAGCTGCTTGCTGGGAGGCCTGAGTAAAGTCGGTCTGCCAAGTCAATTCCGCTGCTCGCAACGATGTCGTTGCCGAGATCAGCAGGGCTAAAGCGATAGTCGGGAATACTGGTCGTACCCGGAATAAATGATTCAAGTTCATGGGGTGAAGGCTCCGTCAAATAGTCGTCAATGATTTGACGGCTAGACGGTCCGTCTATTTTAGGAAAATGTCCACCGCATCTGTGTACGTCTTAAAGGGATCAGGCATTGACAGGTAATCCTGACTTTCCAGTGCGATCGAATCCCAATTGATGATATACGGCAGATTCTTTTTCTGAAAAAGCGCTACTGCTTGCGAGCGACCGGCAGCCCGGGTATTGCTTGGAGCGGTGTACTTGGTTTCCTGGCGCCGGACGGAGGCGTTGAATTCGCCGATCGTTTTGGCCGGTTTTAAGGCGAAGAAAAGGCCGCGCTCGGGATGAACGTTGTGGTATTCCAAGTCGAGGCTTTGAATCCAAGGATCTTGCCAAGAGAGGCCCTCGTTCTCGATAAACATGTTGAGCAACCAGCGTTTGGAGATCCAGTCAACGCCGCCGATTAACAGGTCCGGTTTCCGCTTCAACGCATCCAGGGTGAACCCCCAAATCTCCAGGATCCAATCCGTCTCATCATCGGAGCCGTGCAGGTAGCGATGCGCCTGTTCCAAGAACTGATATTGAATATCGAGAGCATCCTGGTTCGAGCCGTCATCCATTTCGACTAGCCAATGACCATCCGGATTCCGGGAGATCTCCCGGGTGGCAAGCACCGCGTCTCGTAGAGCGATCCCGTCGGGCATCAGATTTTCTTCAAGCAAAGTCAAGATGCAGACCGTGGTGCCGATCTTTAAGGCGGTCGCAAACGGGCTCATGTTGGAATCACCGATCAAAAGGTGCAGCCGGCGATATTTGCGGTAATCGGCTAGCGGTTCATCGCGTGCGTTGATGATCGCCCGGTTAAATTGCACCCATTGATAAATATCGTTGACGATATGATCCGCGCGCTGGCTGATCTGAAAAGGGACGTGCCCCGGCCGGTCGGGTACCTCGAAGTCGAAAGCCAGCGGATTGGCTTGCCCGACCCTGCCCGCACCGGAAAAGATCTGTCTAGTGGCCAAGAATGCCAGCAGCGAGGCTAAGATCTCAGGAGTGAACTGGGCTTCTCGCCGCATCAGATAGTTTTCGTGACAGCCAAACGTGGCGCCGGTGTGATGGTCAATATTGTTCTTCAGAAAGGAGACCTTGTCTTCCACCCCGAGCTCGTGGATCGCTTGGTGCAACAGCATG
>Ga0209221_1000671_pt1 | contig 11419 bp, 6 predicted proteins | sample BlaSpr_A8_Ref_O2_FD_187989 | JGI IMG/M metagenome (GOLD analysis project Ga0209221, IMG submission 187989) | Forest soil microbial communities from Thunder Bay, Ontario, Canada - Black Spruce, Ontario site 2_A8_Ref_O2 (SPAdes) (version 2) | ecosystem: Environmental > Terrestrial > Soil > Boreal...
CATGCCAGCGTCGCTTCGCTCCGACTGCTGTTCACCTTCGCTCCGGAATGCCGTTCGGCTTCCCTCCGGAATCGATGTTCACCTTCACCGGAATACCCACGACATCTTTAAGCTCCTGCACAAACGGTATCCGACTTCTGAATGGACCAAGAAGACCCGTGTCTGGTGATAGTCAGCGCAGGCGCAAATCGGAATCGTTGATACCCCCGAGAATGACCTCAGTCAGAGTCATCAGGGATCGATGATCAGCGTGGGAACACGCTATCCGAAAATGTCTGAACCACGGCGGAGGGTTGTTTGGCCGGACAGACTGCAATTCATCAAGCCGACAGGAGTTCGACAAATTGCTCTAGATCCAGTGCTTCAACTCCTTTAGCAATCGCCGATGTAGGCACTTGTAGGCGCGCCTTCCGATGGACCACAATCAACCTTCCGGCTCGTTTTTGCAGCGTGCGCTGAAGGGAGGTCAATGGCGATGCCATCGCGGGACGAACAGTCTTCGCGGCTTTCGCTTCTACCAGCCACAGCTTGGCGTTAGGACGTGGAACAAGAAAGTCTACTTCCAGACCCTGCTGATCACGAAAATAGTAGAGCTCCTTGCGCATCCCACGGTCGGCTTGGCTTTTGAGGATCTCTGCCGCGACGAAGCCTTCGAACAAAGGCCCCAGAAATGGCGACCGCTCAAGCTCAGCTGATGATGTCAGGCCCAGCAGGTAACAGGCGAGGCCGGAATCACCCATGTACACTTTCGGTGACTTGATTAGTCTCTTTCCGAGATTTTCGAAATACGGCGGCACCAGAATGACCTGGCCTGTTATTTCGAGGATGTGCAGCCAGTCGCCAATCGTGGGAACGGTGACCCCGAGCGGTGCAGCAAGGTCGGTCTTGTTCAGAATCTGGCCGTGACGACTCGCCAGAAGAGCGAGAAAACGGCGAAATGTCGCCAAGTCCCGTACGTTTGTAATCGCCCGGACATCTCTTTCCAAGTACGTTTGCAAGTAGGAGGCAAACCAAAGGCTACGAGCCTTGGGCCGGGCGAGCACCTCTGGGAATCCCCCGTGTAACAGGTTCACTTTCTTGGTTTCTGCGAGGCTGAATGGCAGGAGCTGGAGGATGGCAGCCCGGCCCGCCATCGATTCGCTGATGCCCTGCATCAGCGGAGCTTCCTGGGACCCGGTGAACAGCCATTGCCCCATCCGCCGAGGGCCCGTGTCGATAACCGTACGGACGTAGGCAAGTAATTCGGGGGTATTCTGGATCTCGTCGAAGACTACTGGAGGACGCAGCGCGTCAAGAAATGCGCGGGGATCGCTACGTACGCGTGCCTGAATGTCGGGGTCTTCGAGCAGCACGTAGTGGGCGTTTGGGAATAGCCTGCGAAGAAGAGTGGTTTTGCCGGCACGCCGAGGCCCTGTCACAACAACCGCGGGAAAGTGTCGAGCTGCGTCCAGCAGCACACCTGCCAATCTCCTTTGGATATATTGCATATGAGAAATATAAACTAGTACTTTAGATTACTCAACACTAGAAATTGGTGTTTGTGAGACAGATGCCAAAGATGTTGTTGGAGGCAGGCTGCCCCCTGACCATGTCGGTCAGAGAATCCATCCATATTTTGCGCAGTTTGCGTAAGAGCCTACGCAATATGCGTAAACCTGCTGCGCCGAGCCCAGGCTTCGTCTCAATGATGCTTTGCGTTCTCTGCGGAACGACTTGCTGCGCAGGAGCTTCCGGCATTGGCGTCTGCTGTGACTGAGCGGTACTTGACCCTTCCGGCGTTCCTTGTCGCACGTTGGCAAACCACGTACCCAACACAAATCCCAGTGCTAGAGCCGCACTGGCAATGACAGGCAGCCAAATAGCCCAGACCTGCTTTTCCAGCCTAACAACGAAATCGTCCATCTGTTGCGCTCTGGTAGTCATGCTCCGGAGGAGCGAGTCATTGGCGCTTCTGACCCTTGCGATCACACCGATGTCGGGGTGAGCAACTTCTCGCATCACATTCACCAGTTGTTTTTGAACGGAGTTCATTTCAGAGCAAGACTGGTCAAGCGCTCTTGCGGCATCCGGCAAACCCGACTGCTGGAAACGCTGTCGCAGACTCTCTCCCAACAACTTCGCGATTCGAGGCGGGTCCAGCCCTGTTTCCAATTCCTTCGGCAGTTGCGCCACGCGTGACTCAAGCCGTGAAGTGTATGCTGCCATTCGCTTCTCAACTTCATCGGCCTTAGAGAGAGCATTTTCTAGAACCTTTTGCAAAGACTTCCGTTCTATCGCGATCGCCGCGGGCGTTTCTCTCGTGAGAAGCGCCAGGATACCCATCGCTTCCAATACGCGGAGCACCTCGTCGTTTGGGCTGAGGGTGCGAGTGTGAGCGATGACTCGGTAGTATTCCGCCTGCCGTTCAGCGGGCACCAGTCCTGCGAGTTCATCGAACAGAGTTTGGTTTTCGGACTCAACGCCCGCCAGACTTGGGAGTTCCTGATCGGCGCTCATGGGAGGAACATCTCCTTAGCTCGATCGAACTCGGAGAAGAGTCGCCGCCGATAGCTTTCGGCACGCATCACGATGGAGGCACGCTTCAGTTCATTGATCGCATTCTGCCTTGTTGCAACCTGGCCAAGGCGGACGCCGTGTTGCCGTGCGGGGTTCTCAAGTTCCGCCAAGCGGAATTCCATGCGAATCACGATCGGCGACAGTGCTTCGCGGAAACGAAGGGCTTGCTCAGCCGAATCCCAGTAGCTGAAATCCGACTGAGGACTTGTCGCATTCTGGACAATCAGATACTGCACGCGCTCCTGCAGCTGATTTGCCCATGCGAGGACACTCTCAACACTTGCCGGGTCTGGCGTGACAACGCCCACAGCGGTAAAGCGCGCGCCGGTAGCCGCGACATCCTCGTACATCGCGTCGAACCAGTCACTCGCCACTTGCCCCGAAGTGCCGTGCTTTCCGTGATTATCGTAGGCCTCGGGGTATCGCTTGGTCGCGAGGGCGCTCCGAAACAAGCTGGTGCAGTATTCGCCAACTTTTTTTCTGACAGAGGGCGTTTGTCGGACGAGCAGCGCCGGCTGCTGGTCGCTTGCGGAGCGGGTGCTGGAATGGGAGCGGCGTACGGAGTTCCGTTGGGCGGTGCACTCTTTGCCCTCGAAGTCATGCGTGGAAAGCTGGCGCTCCGTTTTGTCCTACCCGCCCTTTTTGCGTCGATGATTGCGGCGGGAGTTTCGTGGTTTGCGTTGCCCAACGCGCCTACGTACGTGATTCCGGCCTTCGTTAATTCCGCGTCAATCATTTTGTGGGCAGTGGTCGTGGGGCCGATCGCAGGTCTGGCATCCGTTGGCTACGTTCGAATGGTGACCTGGGCAGATCGCAACCCTACCCCCAGTTTCGATCATGTGGGAGGTCGGCTGTCGGAGCAAGTTTTGGACACAAGAGTTACATGCGTGTTCGTTCTATATGCAGTAGGATTTCAACCGTGACGAAGCAACACCAGCCGTTATGCCTACAAGCCCGCTATCTAGGGAGTGGTCAGGCGGGGATGTGCATCGCTATTCTCGTCGTCTTAGGTTGCGTTGCCATTCCGGTGTCAGCACAAAATTGCACTGCTAGCAATCCGCAACTTGCGGTCACTGTTCTCCAAACAGTGTTAGCCACCTGCTCGTCGTATAGTGACTTCGAGGCAATGGAATACAAGTATGGGTACGATGTAATTCTTGTCCAGGCGTCGGTTGCAGGGAATCTCGCGATCCCCGTCCTTCGCCAGTTTGCCAGCCTGCCCAAGCATAACGCGTGCACGGGCTCAAGCTTCGATGCCGCAGCGCGGACGGCCCTTGCGAAGCTCGGCGACGAAAATGCTTACGCGGCGATTAAGCGGCAATGGGCCCAACATCCTACCGGACCGCTCCCAGCCGGAATTGATTTTATTGGCGATGATTGGGCGCTCCAGACTCTGGTCGAGTTTTTGATTCAGCATGCGAATGATCCGAGAATGGTCGTGCAGCACGGACCGTCCGACGGGCCTTACGATTATCGCAGCGGAATACTCGCGGAAATCATGCGAATCGCCCGGCGACACGTTGTCCCAGACCTTCCGGACGCCGACTATTCGCCCTCCGGGATTGCGCAGTGGAAGCTATGGCTTGGGAAATACAAGGGACAGCATCTGAGTACGCCAGTCTTCGAGAGCGTGTCCGATCCCTACCTTCAGTGTCTCGCCCGAAGAGTCGAGTGGGGCCATCCCGATGCCATTCTCGACATCGCCACGTTTGGTGGCCCTGCTGCGGTAGCAATCCTCAAGCAGTTTCCCGCGCCGCGTTCCGGCGAAGTAATGGGAGCGAGAGAGCTATACAGAGACGTGCTTCGGGTTGAAAATGAAGATGAAAGTCGTCCGAACCCAGACTCGGAAATTCAGGGCAATCTGCAGGCCGCCTTATTACGCTTCGGAGACCAGACAACAGCGGGCCAAGTCGCAACCGAATTAAATTCATTCACTCTTTATCCTGGCCACTTTCCGCTGGAGGCTATCCGGAAGCTCAGGTTCGCAGGGAGCAAGACCGCCGTTGGAGTTCTCATCGATGGCTTGGGAAGCACGAATCGAGTGAGTCAGGATGCGCAGAAGAACTTTGACGCGTGCGTGGTGACCGTCACTGCCGCGAACCAACCATGGAAGCAGCCAAAGGCAGCCGCAGATAAGGCCTGCGCCGGATCTTTTTCCTGGGCAGAGCGACGCACCAGTCTTATCCTAAGCGCCCTCGCAGAAATGGTGAAGGATCCGCCCCTACCGGCAAATGCGCCTCCAACCGCGGAGAACTCTCAAAAGTGGAAGGACTGGTGGGTGAAAAATCGGGACAAGGCCGTTTTCGTTATCCCGCCGCGTGCATCCTACGATTGGCACTAACCTGATCGGAGGACTGAAGAACCTGCGCGAAGCCCTTGACACACCGCAGAGAGCATGACACGGATTCAGAGTGGATAGTCGTCAAACCGTTCCCCACTAAATTATGGAAGGGTTGCCCGTTATCCAGTAGCCCACTTAGCCATCGGCGCCATGTTCACACCTGTAGTCACGAAGTACTTCGAGTCGTCCTCTCTAGCAGCGGACTAGCGGACTTGGATCGCCGCCGGCAGTACTCACTACCGTGGAGGCTTGATCACCTGGTTACCAACGTGACTCCGAAACTGGAGATCGGTGGTCAGTGTCGCGCTGGTATTTAGGACAATAGCTGTTAGCACCAGGCGAATATGACCACATTGCGGCAAGTCGCTGTCGTGTCGTTCCTAATCTGCCTAACTGCGGGAATCGTCAGGGCAGACGATTTCCCCAAGATCTTCCACGTTCCGGAAGACAAGATTGAATTCCAACTCTATCCGGAGCCCAGGCTCGTCTTCGTAGGCGTCAATTCCTCGAAACAACCGATTGAAGGGGAGTTCTCCTTCGAAATAGTAGACATCGTAGCGAAGAATCAGCATTACGAAGAGTCTGTATTTGCGTTCTCGAAGGGCACATTCAAGGAACAACCGGGAGAAACCACTGAAAAGCTGCCGTGGACAGTTAAGAGCCTGCCCTCGACCGAGCTAGCCACATTAGCGGCCATGCGCTTGCGTTACAGCTTCACCCCCAAGCCCGGTTACGACTTCGCGCCCGTTCATGGGGTTTTGCAATTCGGCAAAATCTTTCGCAACCGCTTCAACCTGAGCATGATGAGCTCAGCAAATTCTGCGCCAGGAACTTCGTACCCGGTGCGCGTGCGGGTGGACGACCCCGCAACGGGAAGACCGCTTGCGAACATTCCGGTCGAACTCGAATTTGAGATCTCAGAATGCACTCGTGACGCGGACGAGAAGAATGGGGACCGCACACTCACCACCGATTCTTCCGGATATGGAGTCGTCACGTTTCACATCGACCGGGCAAGTACGTGTACCGAAGGAAAAGTCAACGCGACCGCTATCCGAGGCGGGTTCTCGGATTCTGCAAGCACCGAGTTCAAGCTTCCCGACAGCCCCTCATTGCGGTTGAGCACGGATAAGCCGTTATACCAACCAGGCCAGACGGTTCATATGCGGTTACTGGCCGTTGGGCCGAACAGACACGCGCTGGTCGGCGCCAAGCTGAAGCTGACGATCGGAAGTGACGAATCGCAGGAGCAACAGTTCGAGCGCGTGCTTACCACGTCGAACTTCGGGATTGCGGCCGCCGATTGGGAGATACCGCGGAAGTTGGAGCTAGGAGAATATCGGCTCAAAGCCGAGTTAAGCGACACTAACGACAGCAACGAAACCGAAGCAGTGGCGAACATTCGCATAAGCCGCTACGAATTGCCAACCTTCACGGTCAAGGTAAAACCCGATCGAACGTACTACATAAGAGGACAGAATGCGTTGATTGAGGTGAGTGGCGACTACCTGTTCGGCAAACCGGTCCAGCAGGCCAAGGTTCGAGTGGTGCGCCAGGACAATGGAGAGTGGGACAGCAAAACAGGCCGTTGGACCGCCGATGAGTCCAGTCCTGTGCTGGGAGAGTTTGATCGGACGGGGAAGTTCGTCGCGGCGATCGATCTCCAGCCCGATGCGAAGTTTGAAGAATCCGACTATGCGCGTTTCAAGGACCTCGACTTTGCGGCTTATGTAACCGACCTTTCGACTGGTCGAACCGAACAACGCCGGTTCAAGCTGCGTGTGACTGTGCAGGCCATTCATCTCTACGTTGCGGCGGCCACGTACGAACGGAGCGGTGAACCGCGAGATGTGTATATCACTAGCGCCTACGCCGACGGCATGCCCGCCGAGATCTCCGGCAGAGTGCGTCCCGCTGGCGGCGAAGATGGCAAGCCTCTCGCGCAGTTCCGGACAAACGAATATGGCCTAGCGCGTGTCCGGTTGCCGCACATTGCCGAAGCGTCTGTGATGGTTCGTGGTGGGAATTGCTACTACAGCGGCAGCCAAGAGCGAGTGATTCCCTTGACCATCGACGGCGAAGACGCGAACGGTTTGCGCGGCACGTTTCACGATGAGCTTCCTCTTCAAGCCGCACAGAACGAATTCATTGAAGTAACTGCCGATCGCGCTCTCTATCGTCCGGGAGAACCGATTCGACTTTCCCTGCTCTCAAGTGCCAACGACGGGGAGTTCGTCGTCGATATCGTTACCCCAAAGGGAGTACTGGCGTCTCAGGTACTGCGACTGCACGACCGGCGAGGAGAGCTGCTGATTCCCTACGATTCGCGGTTTCTGGGAGTCCTTACCGTTCAGGCGTATTCCCCCGAGACTCCCCACGCAGCGCTGCACGGCAGCACGCGGGTGATCTACGCCAGACCAGATGAGCTCAAGCTCTCGGTGCGCATGCCGCAGACAACGTTCCGGCCGGGCGAGATCGTTAGTACGGATATCGATGTGCGAACGCCGCAAGGTGACGGCATTGCGAGCGCTCTCGGTTTGGTGGTATTTGATCAGGCGGTTGCTGAAAGACTGCGAACGGAACAAGATTTTGGGGACTACGGATTCTCCGCCGTCTATGATTTCGATTACTCGCGGTATGGATCGATCGCCGGCATAGGCCTGCGGGACCTTCTTGTTCTCGATCCGAAGCGGTCCTTCTCAAACAGTCTGCAAATGCTTGCGGAAGCTCTCCTATTAAGCAGCCCGTACGCTCTCAGGGACGAAGAACAAGGCGAGGAGGATGGCGGTTCGTATTCGGAATACTCCTTGGGATATGAGATTCACCAATGGATGCAGCAGCAACTTCAGCCTGCAAAGGAGTTGCTGGGTAACTACGTCAAAAGAAATTCAGTTTATCCGCCGGAACACGAGTTTCTGGCGACTCTGAAATCCGGGGGCGTCGATTTTGAGTCGTTACGAGACCCCTGGGACGTTCCCTACCGCGTGGCCTACTCCACGCAGCCGCGCGACGGCGTGATTACCATCTACAGCAACGGTCCTGATAAGGTGCCGAATACCGCGGACGATGTCGAAGTCACAAAATTCAGCTGGTCGTACTTCAATCCGATTGCAAACAAAATCCGTCAGGCAACGATTGATTATTTCGAGCGCACCAGCAATTACATTCGCGACTATCCGACTCTTCGCGACGAAATAAAGCGCAAGGGCGTCGACCTCGATACTCTGCAGGATCCGTGGCGTCATCCGTATCAATTCAAGTTCGACATTGCCGGACCGTCCTACGTCATCAATGTGGTGAGCGGGGGGCCGGATGGTGTGATCACTGGAGACAACTGCCACGACATCCTGGAATCGTCCTCGTACGTACACTATTTTCAGCGCGAGGATGCTGCACTTGTGCGGGCGCTAGCAGAACATTATGCGAAGACCGGGATCTTTCCGAAGAACGAAGAGGAATTGAAGCCTGTCTTGGCAGCCTCAGGCCTGACAAAGGAACAATTGCTCGATCCCTGGGGTCATCCATATCAGTTCAAATTCGATGAACGAGCACAGTATGGCGACCGAACGGACATCGATTCATTTGCCGTATATCCGAATCAGCCAGTAGTACGAACGCGAGTCACACCCGTCACCCAGCAGGTTGCCTACATCAGCGTGCAGAGCGCGGGTCCGCCAAAGCAACAGTATCCCTTTGAAGTAAGCAGTTTCAGCCGCGTCTTGTCGGAACAGAGCAGCAAGGATGCTGCACCCGTGCTGACTTCCGCGAACGCGCCGCTCGGTGCGGGTAGAGGAACGATTTCAGGGACGGTATCTGATCCGAGTGGCGCTGTGATTCCAAACGCAACCATCGTTGCAATCGCAGAGGACAACAAGCAGTACACAGCGACTACGAACACGCAAGGTGGCTACACGCTCGCGACCTTACCGGCTGGGTTCTATGAAGTGAGCGTCACCGCGAATGCATTCATGGAAAGTTTGATTCTAAAGGTTCCGGTCCGGCCCGGTGAGGTCACGAAGCTAGACGCCGCTCTGCGAGTGGCACCATCGACCCAGACCGTAACAGTGTCTGCCGCGCTAGGGACGTTGCAAACCTCAGCGGAAACCGTACTCGTTACTGAAAAGATGCCCAGGCGCGTGGCGGAACCCGAAATACCGCTGTTCACTCCGCGCGTCCGTAAGAATTTCACCGAAACACTGCTCTGGCGCCCGGAAGTGATCACGGACGAACATGGTCACGCCCATGTCAGTTTCCCAATGGCCGACAGTATCACGGCTTGGAATATGTCCATGGTGGCTTCGACCCAGGACGGCCAAATCGGCGTTGCGGATAGGCAACTGCGAAGCTTTCAGCCACTTTTCATTGAGCACGATCCGCCGAAGACGTTGACCGAGGGCGACCGCATCAGTCTTCCCGTAGTTCTGCGGAACTATACGGACAAGATTCTGAGGCTCCAGGCAGAGATCAGCCCGGCGCCGTGGTCGTCCCTACTATCTCAACCGAAACAGCAAGTAAGTGTGCCGGCGAACGGAAACGCGAGTGTTGTGTTCGCGTTCCGCGCCGACGCCAGCACCAGGAATGGCAAGCAGCGCATCTCGGCGCGCGATCGTGCTACCGGCGATGCTGTCGAACACGAAATCTCCGTACACCCGGACGGCCAGCAGATCACATTCACCGCAGCGAAGATTCTCGCGGGAAACGACAATACCATGAACGTCGATATTCCTGCCACAGCGATACCTGGCTCGTCCGACATCGAATTAATGCTCTATCCGAGCCTTGTTGCGCACGTCTTGGAGGCGATGCAGGGGATAGGAATGCGGCCTGTAGGCTGCGCCGAACAGATTACGTCCACTGCGTACGTGAATTTGCTAGGCCTGCAATTGCTGAAGAAGCAAGGAACCATTGATGGCAGTGCGCAAGCGGACCTGGTGGCACAAGCTAAGCAATCAGTCCAGAGCGGGTACGAGCAACTCGTAAGTTCGCAGCGTGAAGACGGTGGATTCGGGTACTGGAAAACCGGCTCTTCTGATGTGGCGCTAACCGCCTACGTTCTGCGTTTTCTCACCGCAGCGAAGGATTACGTCGAGGTCGATCCGACGGCAGCCCATAAGGCGCAGCACTTCCTCCTCGCGAAACAGAAAAACAACGGATCATGGACGAAATGGGATTGGTCGAAAGAGCGCGAAGTGGAGGACGCACAAATTACCTCGGAGGTGGCGCGTTCGCTAGCTGTGACATTACCCGATCCAAAGCAGGTTGAGCGCAAGGCAATCGAAACATCGCTCAAAGCGGCAATGGACTATTTGGACCTTCAGGCTTGGCGCGACGCCTACATGATCGGGAATTATGCGATTGCCGCTAGCGCCATGAACGATAAGCAACTGATGGCACAGGCTCGTGCCAGTCTGGCGGAATTAGCGCATCCGGAGGGTAGCTCTACTTACTGGAACTTGGAGACGAATACCTCACCCTTCTACGGATGGGGAAATGCGGGCCGACTTGAGACAACTGCTCTCGCGGTTCAGGCGCTCGCCGCCTTGTCAGACCAAAGTCAGGATGCCAATGAGCAAGTGAGTCGAGGGGTTCAATACTTGCTCTCCCACAAGGATCCATATCAGGTCTGGTATTCAACTCATGCCACGCTAGCGGCTGTCGAAGCTTTAGCGACGGCCATTCCGGTGGGAAATGACAAGGGAGAGGGTTCAAAGGCCATACTCACAGTGAACGGCCACGAAGCCACATCTGTGGATCTGCCGGCGGCCAAGGACGTGGTCGGCGCGATCGCGGTCGATCTGACGGAGTTTCTCCGTACGGGGACGAACGCGGTGCAGGTTCTTCGAGCGGAGAACGGCGCTCCCATGAACGCCCAAGCCATTACCTCTTATTACGTTCCATGGAACTATTCTTCCGCGGTTCTCGGCGAGAATGTGCAGAGAGGCGAAACGCGTGCATTACGGTTGAATGTGCATTACGATCAAACTGCGCCAAAGGTGGATGAGCCTGTGCGTTGCGAGGTGCAAGTTGAGAGAATTGGTTTCGTAGGCTACGGAATGATGGTTGCCGAAATCGGCCTGCCGCCAGGAAGCGAAGTTGACCGGCAATCGTTGCAGGATTCGGGCCAACAATATGAGGTCCGTCCTGATCGAGTTGTCTTCTATGTCTGGCCATCGGCCGCAGGTACGAAATTGAGCTTCAGTTTCAAGACGCGTTATCGAATGAACGCCAATACATCGCCGTCAATCCTATATGACTACTACAACCCTGAGGCCAACGCGACGGTGGCGCCAGTCCGATTCGCAGTCCAATGAGGATGCCGCGAATACAAATGCAAGGACTGCCTTGCGGGGCCCTGATATGCCTGCTCTTTTCTGAGGCAGGACGAACCAAGTTCGTGGATGGTCGGCAACCCTTCCCTTACAAGATTAGTCATTATGGTGTGACCGGCTCGATGCGCTGGTCGTGGGTTAGGCTAAGTTTGTTTGAAGAACTTTAGTCCAGAGCCACAAGCGAGGGAACCGG
>Ga0209221_1000672_pt1 | contig 11377 bp, 7 predicted proteins | sample BlaSpr_A8_Ref_O2_FD_187989 | JGI IMG/M metagenome (GOLD analysis project Ga0209221, IMG submission 187989) | Forest soil microbial communities from Thunder Bay, Ontario, Canada - Black Spruce, Ontario site 2_A8_Ref_O2 (SPAdes) (version 2) | ecosystem: Environmental > Terrestrial > Soil > Boreal...
CCAACCGCTTCACGGTCTCTTCGTCCAAATTTTCCGCGATCGCGGACTTGGTAAGTTTGTAGGCCTCTGTATTCTTCTCAAATTTCACGTCGTAACTGGCGATCTTCGGAGTGCCTTCAGGCAAACGCGACAGATCAAGCTCGACCAGCGGCAAGACCTGCGTCCGCTCGTAGCTGCCTAAAATCCCAGCGTAAATTTCGCGCCCCTCAATATATTCCTCAATCAGCGCCGGAGCATCGAACTCATCCTGTATGTACTGGATCCGCTCCATCAACTCCTTGACATTCTTCACCACGGCGCCGGCATCGATGCCGATCGATCCATCCTCCCACGACGGTTTGACAATGAGCGGAAAAGAAATGTCGTGCGCATGTTCAATGCGGCCCCGATAAGAAGTAGCAAAAAATGGAGTCTTGATGCCGTGAAACGCGAAAATTTTCTTGGCGATCGCCTTGTCCTGCGACATGAAAATCGCATGCGGACCAGCGCCTGTATAGCGCAATCCCAGCAAATCGACATAAGCGACAACGTTCATTTCCTTGGTGTCGTCGCCATCAAAAGATTCCGTGAGATTGAAAATCAGATCGGCATCGCAACGCGAGAGCGAGTGAAGAGAAGCTGGCCGTCCATCGAGTTCGAAGTAGGAAGGCTCGTGCCCCAACTTTTGCAGAGCCTCGAAAATTTCCTCGCGGTCGGTCTTCTCTTTTTTTACTTTCTTGACGTTCTTAATTTTTTTGCGGGGCGCGCGCGCAGCTTCCGTCTCTTCCTTAGCGGCCGCCGCGACCGGATCCTCGTTCCAAAGGTCGTAAAGCAGCGCGATCTTAAGTTTTGCTCCGATCATCATCTCTCCTGAGCTTGCAGTGGAGAGCCGGGCGCCCTCGCCCGGCCACCTCTCTGCCGGATCGGCGAGACGTCCGTCGCTCCATTTTTACGGCTGAATAAACTTTCCTTTCGTCACGTAAGTCATCACCAAAGCCGTAGCGTAAGCTGTAACCTCCGCCAGATGCTCTGCGCCTCGCATCTTGTCCGCCCGCAAATCGAGTTCACCCGCGCGCTTTTCAATCGTGTCAATCAAAGTCTTGATCAGCGGACGCTGCGCTCCCGTCCACTGCGCAACCTTGTCGATCACGGCCTTGCGATGCGAATGCAGAAATTCGTGCGCCGACACAGCCGTCTTTCGCCGCTTCGATACAGAAAAAATGTCCCGCAAATCCGTGTCCGGCGCCAGCCCACTAACGCCCAGCTCAGCGACCGTAACTTCTTCCCGCGCGGATTGCTGGACGTGGTAAAACTCCGCCACCGTACCTTCCATATCGTCCACCGTAATGTCAGTCACGCCACGCCGTCGCAGCGGGTCGCTCTTGCCCAACTTCCGCGCCAGCCGGTTCAAATAAAGCAACTTCGCCATCGCACCCCAGCCGCGATAACGCTTGCGCCAGTTCGAGCGCGGCGTCAGCCACACTGCAAACGTCTCGGCAAAATCTTCGTCCGGATGCTTCTGCGCATACCACCCCGGTAAATGTCGCACATAGTCGCGCGAAAATGGCGCGGGCCGGTAGTTGTCGCGATAAGGACGCCGGAACGGTCCAAAAATCTGCTTCCACTCCGGCTTGTTGTGCAGCTTGTACGCATAAGTAAACGCGTGTCCCGCCTCGTGCCGCAGGTACATCATGATTTCGCGAGCATCCTCGAGATCATGCGTCTCTTTTTCCAACTGCGCCAAAGCCGTATGCGCCAGATAAAACGGAATCCCGATAATCGGCTCGCCTGAAGGGCATCCCCACTCATCGGTCAAATAACAGGCCGGATGAAACTTGCTCAGCCCTTTGGCCTCCAGCTCGCGATAAAGCTGTTCCACGAACCGCTCCACCGGAGACCCGGCAAGCGTAAGCCCCAGCTCGCGAATCGGCCGGCTAAGAAGTTCCTGGTACGCGGGTTCAGTTCTTGCGCTATCGGTATTAGTCACAACGTTATGCACAAACGCTCGCCGACAAACAGTCTGCAACCGCACGGGCACAAGCGGGGAGAGGCAGTGTCACCACCGTTAACAGTAATGGAAAGCATGATGAATTAGAAGTGACTGCGGTAATGCGGCTAGGGATAGGAAACGGTCGTGCCGACAAGACACAAACTCCTGACCTGTACGATGGCGTTGATTAAGCTCCCCTCAAACTGGCTAAGCTAGGCAACCGCTAACTTCGTTGCCTGCGGGGGCAGGTTCGCGAGTTTCATGTAGCTGGCCATGGTCTGTGTCAACTGCGCGTCCACCTCGTCCGCAATCGTCATTACGTCCGGCAACAGCAAGCTGAAATCCAGCGCGTTGATATTGTCTTTCAACGTACCGAACAGGGTTACCTGAAGGAATCGGGATTCGTGCACCAGCATCCCGGGCGTATAACCTTGCGCGAATCGCAGTTCACCGTGTAGAACGGCGCCGGGAGAACAAATGGCATCGCTATCCTGTGGCGAACCGGCAATGGGCCGGTTCAGGCGAAAAACGAGGTCTTCGATCAGCTTGGGAAGGTGACCGGTGCGCTCGTCATCCTTTAGAGGAAGATGGTTCAGTTCGTGAGCTGCATTCACCCGTGCCAGCCAGTCTCTGACGACAATGTCAGAACAGCGCCTGAGTATATCGCTCACTCTCTCCTTGTTCGGTCGGTGAGCGGGTTTCTGAATCAGCAGTCTCTCTCGAACCAGTTCAGCCAGGCGCTGGGCCTCGACAGGTTTCACGACGATTTCGTCTGCCTGAAGAATGATCGCCTCCATCGCGCGTTTTACGTCCGGGAAGCCGCTTAATAGCATGGTGAGCGCGGTTGGTTGCGAGTGCCGCATCGCCGAGATCACTGTAAAGCCATCGCCTGCGTTGGGCATGTGCAGGTCGGTGATCAGTATGTCAAAGTCTTCTGTGGCGATACGCTTGAGGGCATCTGTCACGCCGCCTACACCGACCACCGAAAACCCATTGCATTCGAGCGACTGCGTCATCATCTCCAACACAGCCTCGTCATCATCCACCAAAAGTACCCTATGAAGAGCCGGTCCGGCTGTAGGCACACCCCTCCCGGTTAAGGACATTCAAAACACCCCGAAAACCCATGCTAGTCTCGGAAACACCTCGAAAATGATCAATAGTGATCACATCCGCGAATCTTCCCGGACTTCATGCACGATCGAGATGTATTGGCCGCCGCGTACGGAGCCTACCTCGCGCCTGCCAGTCTTCGAATGTGGGCACCGTGTGAAGGCGTTGTCGCTAGGGCAGGACCGGGGGTACAATTCGCAGACCAGAGGTCTAAATCGGAAGTTCCGGGGGCAATGCATGAGAGCGAATCCCCTGCCATCGTTGTCTCATCTTCTTTCCCTGTCCTTTGCGCTTGCTTTCGCCGCTAGCCCCGCCCAGGCGGGTGCACCACTTGGCCAAAGTAGCGCGCCCGCGCAGGCCCATGACGTCCAGACCAATGAAGCGCAGACTCATGCAGCGCCGAGCGATAAGGCGCAGGTCAGTGCACCGCAGACTGACATGGCGCCGGCGAATGCTGCCGGAGACTCGAACATTGCGGTAGAAAATTGGGTTAAGCCCAAACCCGGTTGGCTCTACGTACTTGATCCCAAGCCCGATGCCGCCGGTCCGAGGGGGCGCGTCTGGTTAGTCGATCCTGAAGCCGGCAAAGTGATGGGCAGCATTCGCACCGGCGACAATGCCGATTTTGCGCTCGCGCCGGATGGAAGCCGCCTTTATGTTGCGTCAATAACAGACGGTGATTCGAGCGAACTGGCGGTTATCGATACCGTCCAAGGTGTGGTCCTCAAGAGGGACACGATCGAGGATCGCGAAGTGGGCAATGTGCTCCCGGCATTTTCAACCATGGCGGTGTCGGGTGATGGCTTGGCGCTGCGCATCCTAAGAGACACACCCCAATCGGCAGACAGGGATTCGTTCCTCCTCGCCACCTTCGACACGCAGACTGGCGAGTTTCTGACCAGGAGTGTGCACCTGGGGAATTGCGGCCCCGGCCGCTTCATCTCTTACCCAACCGCAAATCAGTTCGACGTTCTCTGTCCGAGAACGAACAGGATCAGGCTGATTCGTGTGGACGCTGACTCGCGCGAACTGCAAAACCTGGATGTCGTACTCCCGTGGGAAAGGCGAGTGGGCGCGGCCGAGGCGATTGAGGCCTCCGGTGCTGAAGCGATTGCGATCCTTCGTGGAGACGGCGCCGTTTTTGAGATGAATATTGCCACGCAGGGATTTGCCGAGACCCCGGCACATCCCGTTCTTCCCAACCGCGTTCCCCCTGCGGCCTGGCCGATTTCGCCCGATAGCAGCAAACTCTACCTGGGGTACATCACCGACTACGACCATAACTACGACAACCGCTTTTACCTGGATTATGGCCGCCCCCCGAATCTCCGCCCCAACAATGCGATGGCGGCCGAATTTCGTGTGCTCGACACCCATACTTGGCGGAAGATCGGCACGATCAAGACCAAGATGCCATTCTGGAGCGCCGCGATAGGAAACGACGGCACAATGCTCTATGCCATGGCTCCCCAGAAGCACGCCATTTTAGTGATCGACACGGTGAAGATGCGACAGACCGGCATTCTCAAAGTCGGCGGGGCACCGACGCTCGCCCTCGTCGCACCCTGAGTTGTTCGCGGCTTGGGCTCAATCGCGATTGGGATATTTTCTGAGCACAGGCGCGAACAACATCGGGCTACATCCCGTTCTTCGACACCATGGTTCTGGCGCGGGCAAGTTCGGGACGTTCGGAATTTTTCCCGTCATTGCAGTTCTTGAGTAACTGAGCGTAGTAGGTGTTGGCCTTTTCCGCCTGGTGCGCCATTTCGGCGGCGCGGGCAGCGCCGGCCAGCCCGTTAAAGCGATTCGGATCGGTCTTCAGTGCGCTCTCATATTCGGCCAGGGCTTCGGTCGGCCGATTGAGCGTCAGCAGCATGTCGGCCAGCATCTCGCGGGCGGGAATGTCGACCTCGCGCTTTCCCAGTTTGTCCTGGAGGTCGGCCACTTCGCGCATCTGGCGCAGCGCGTCGTCGTTCTTCTTCTCCGCAAAAGCGAGCCAAGCATGAACTTCTCCGCGCGGAAAGTCTGGTCCGTCGAGCGTGTAAGCGTACTTCGACTTGCGCGTTGCTTCCTCTGCGGCATCGAATCTCTCCGCATTGCGGCGCGTGGCTTCCACCTGGCCCTGTTGCGCAGCTCCAATGGTCCGCGCCCAGTAGGTAATGCTCTGTAGATCAGGCGTCGCTCCGGCGGCCGGCTCAAGCGAAGCTATGTCGGCCCAGTGATGCATCTCCAACGCGTAAAGCGCAGGAAAATGAGCGGTGGCGAAGCCGTAATACTCCAGCATCCCGTTGTCGTCGCCAGTCTTGGGCGCACTCGCTATGATTTGCTTTGAATCGTCCAGCACGCGCTTCGCCGCATCGTCTTGTCCAGTCTGCAGATAAGCATAGATGAGGAAATGCATAGCGTGCAGTTCATGCCCGTGCATGTACATCTCACCGGATGGATGAGCGAGTGCCACCGATTTCAGGTTCGCGTCGATGTCTTCCTGCCACAGTCCAAGCCGGGCAAAAATGTGACTGGGCATATGAACGGCGTGTGCGGATGAGGATGCGATAGCCGCATAGCGGCGCGCGGCATCGAGTCCGAGTGGAGCCATGTCAGGTGTGTCGCAGGCGTGGATGATGTAGTGTGCCAGCCCGGGATGATCGGGCTGTCGAAGGAAGAGCGGATTGAGCACGGCGACAGCTTTCTTTCTGGCGGCATGGGATTTGTCGCTCGGGGGCTCGGCCGCCAACAGCGACAGGCCGTAAAACGCACCCGCCTCAGAGTCGTTGGGATATTGCTGGTAGAGTTTCCCCATCGCCTCCGAATAAGACGTAACACGCCGCATGTGGTCGCGCGTACCGTAGTCGCGATAGAAGTCGGAGAGCGCTGCGATATAGCCCTGCTCACGCTCGGTCTTGGCGCCCAGCTTCTGGGCTTTTTCCATCTCGCTCCAGCCGCGCTTCAAGGACGGCTCTGCGGGACGCTCCCAGATCTGATGGAACAAACTCATCGCAACTCCCCAGTGCGCCATGGCGCAAGCCGGATCCTTCTGCACGATCTCGACGAACTGGGCTTCGGCCTCTTCATAACCGAAGGAATGCATGAGTGCGATGCCACGCTCGAAGGGTTTCTGCGAATCAGGCGCGCAGGAGATAGGAAACGAAACGCTGCCGAGCTTCTCGGTGGCATCGTGATGATGCGCCTGCATCTCATCGCCGAACGCCGATCCCTGTAAGGAAAATAAAATACACGCGCAGACTAACAGACAGGCCCCAGCCGCTTTTCCGACCATCTTTACCCCTCCGATCGCGACAACTACTCTACACCGAAGGCGGGATGGAGGGCCAAGGCGCTGCCGAGAGCGCTACAGGAGTACTATCCAAGACTTGCGGTGCGCCCAGCCTAACTCGACGCCGACAGGCATTATACGGATGCCAAGGTACCCCCATTGAAGCACTGGCAAACATTGTGGGACATCGTACGTACATCCCGCCACCAAGCCTTATTGAATCAGCGTCCCGTTCCCCGCAGGCTCATCCGGAGGAATCACCACTGCAGCCGCCACCCGGTCTCCCGGCTCAATATTCAACAACCGCACTCCTTGAGCCGAGCGCCCCGATTCGCGGATAAACTTCGATTCAATCCGGATGATCTTCCCATACTGCGAGATCAGCATCACCTCGGATTTCTCCGTAACCTGCGAGATGCCGACGACCTTACCGTTGCGTTCCGTAGTCTTGACGTTGATCACGCCCTTGCCGCCGCGGTTCGTTAGCCGATACTCCTCCGCCGGAGTCCGCTTGCCATACCCATTCTCAGTAACCGAAAGGATGAGCGACCCTTTTTCCGGAACCAGGTCGGCGATCTCGGGAGCAATGTCGCCTTCCTTCACCGCCGCCTTAGCTTCCGGCTTGATCGTAGTAGCCATGCCAACGATGTAATCCTTCTCCGCCAGATTCATGCCGCGCACGCCAGTAGCGTTGCGCCCCATGGGCCGCACATCATCCTCATTAAACCGAATCGCCTGCCCATCGTGCGAGGCAAGAAACACAATCTGATTACCGTCAGTCAGCGAAGCCGCAACCAGCTCATCGCCCTGTTCGATATTGATAGCGATAATGCCGCGCTGCATCACGTGCGAGAAATCCTTGACCTCGGTCTTCTTCACTGTCCCATTGTGCGTGGCAAAAAAGACATAGCGATTTTCTTCTTCCAGATCGCGCACCGCGAGCATGGTACGAACCGTTTCGCCCGGCTGCAGACCGACCAGATTCCCCACATGCTTACCTCGGCCGGCGGCAGCAATGTCAGGGATCTCATACACCTTCAGCCAATAGACGCGCCCGGTATTCGTGAAGATCAGAATGTAAGCGTGAGTAGAAGCAATGAAGAGATGCTCGACAAAATCCTCGTCGCGCGTCTTCATGCCAGTGCGCCCGGTGCCGCCGCGCCGCTGCATCCGGTAAGTCGAAACCGGAGTCCGCTTCATATAGCCGGAATGGCTGACTGTGACCGCAACCTGCTCGTCGGCGATCAGATCCTCCAGCATGATCTCGGCAGCTTCGTCTTCAATCACCGTCCGTCGCGCGTCGCCGTACAGCTTCTTGACCTCTTCCAGTTCTTTGATGATCACCTTGCGCAGCTTGGTCTCCGAAGCAAGAATTGACTCATACTCAGCAATCGCCTCGCGCACCGATTTCAATTCATTCGCAATTTCGTCGATCGAGAGCTTGGTCAAGCGATGCAATTGCAATTCAAGGATGGCATCCGCCTGCTTAGCCGTGAACGGCTTTTCCGCATCCAGCTTCGGAGCCCGCCCCGTAGTATTGATGTCGACTTTCTTGCCGCCAAAATAAGCGACCAAATTTTCGCGAGCGTCGCCGCGGTTCGCGCTGCCGCGAATAATGGCGATCACGCTATCCAGGTGATCAAGTGCGGTCCGGTAGCCTTCCAAAATGTGCTCGCGGTCGCGGGCTTTGTTCAGCAAATACGAAGTCCGCCGCCGCACCACGTCGACCCGATGATCGATGAAGTGCTTGATCGCCTGGATCAGCCCCATTTCCTTCGGCTGCCCGTTGACCACGGCCAGCAGGATCATGCTGAAGCCTTCCTGCATCGACGTATGCTTGAAGAGCTGATTGAGTACGATCTGGGGCTCGGCTCCGCGCTTCAGTTCGATCACGATGCGCATGCCATCGCGATCGCTCTCGTCGCGAATATCGGAGATATCGTCGATCGTCTTCTCATTCACCAAATCAGCGATGCGCTCAATCAGGCGCGCCTTATTCACCTGATAAGGAATCTCTGTAACAATGATCGCCTGCTTGTCCTTGGTAACGCTCTCAATCGCGGCGCGAGCCCGCATCATGAAACGTCCGCGGCCCGTTCGATAAGCCTCAAAGATTCCAGCGCGGCCATGAATAATTCCCGCCGTGGGAAAGTCCGGCCCCTGCACAAATTTCAAAATTTCCGGCAATTGCGCCGCGGGATTGTTTACCAGCGTGATCGTCGCGTCGACAATCTCAGTCAAATTATGGGGAGGAATTTTCGTAGCCATCCCCACCGCAATTCCGTCCGAGCCATTCACCAGCAAGTTGGGATAGCGTGCCGGCAGCACGGCCGGCTGCGTCTCGGTCCCGTCGTAGTTTGGATAAAAATCAACCGCCTCTTTGTCGAGATCCTCAAGCAGCGCCGTAGAAACGCGCGTCAACCGAGCTTCTGTATATCGATCCGCCGCCGGAGGATCGCCATCGACTGACCCAAAATTCCCCTGCCCATCCACCAGCGGCGCACGCATGGCAAACGGCTGCGCCAGTCGCACCAACGCGTCATAAACCGCCAGGTTTCCATGGGGATGGTACTTGCCCATCACTTCGCCGACGATGCGGGCGCACTTACGCGTGGCCCGTCCCGGAGCGAGCCCCATCTGCTGCATGGTGTAAAGAATCCGACGATGCACCGGCTTCAATCCGTCGCGGACGTCGGGCAAAGCGCGGCCAATAATCACCGACAACGAATAGTCGAGATAAGACCGCTTCATCTCGTCTTCAATGTTGACCGGTTGCATGTTGAGCGCGCCCGGACCCGTAGGCGGTTGTCCGTCGCCACCAGCAGGAGGAGTTAAAGGAAGCTCGGGATTCTGATCGTCAGCCATGAAGTTCAGTTCTCAATTCTCGGAAAATAAGTTCTCGGTAAGCTCGCGTGGGCCCGCTGTGGGCAGGGGCGACTGACTCCTCGAGCGGAGTCTGGCGTCGCTCGCTCCGGCTTACGACAAATCTCCCTAAGTGATTGCATCTACAGGAGCTTATCTAATCTGATTTACTCCTAAATTATACCACGTCCAAGAGCGGGATATGACCGTGAAGCTGAGAATGACAATAACGAAATCAGCACGTACATGCTGCCTTGAACGGGGTGACCTTGCTGGGCGAGCCGCCAATGTCACGCTGGCTGAGGACGCCGATGCAAAGCTTGCTCATCGGCCTGATCGGATGGGCTTCAAGTCCGCAGTGTTGGGATCGTGATGCGGCGAGCCTATTTTGCCTGCGCGGCGCCCCGGGACAGTGAAACGCTCGTCCCTTGCTGCCTACGCCCGCCGCAACGTCAGCAGCGTAATCTCCGGAGGCACGCCGATCCGCACCGGGAAGCCAAGAGTTCCCAGCCCGCGATTCACATAAAGCGCAGCCTTCTGCCCACTGCTGGAAGTTGCAATCGGCAACCGATAAAGCCCCGCCACAAAAGGAGTAATCAGGCGCGCCGGACTGACGCTGTGATCCACAATCTCAACCTTCACCTGTCCACCATGCGTGTGGCCCGCCAGGCTAAGCTCGATCCCGAGCTCAGCCGCGCGCCGAAACGAATTCGGATTATGCGAAAGCAATACATTCGGCATATCGCGCCGGATCAGACGTTCAATCTCGGCCAACATCGGGCCCAAAGGAACATGATCGCCCTCACCGCTCGTCATGTGGTCGCGCTGGTAATCGACGCCCATCAAATTAAACCGCGCGCCATTATGCTCGACCACCGCCGACTCCGCCCGCAGCAGCCGCATTCCCTTTTCCGCGAACAGCCGTTGCGCCTCGTCTTCCACACCCGCATAAATTTCGTGATTGCCATTGCATCCCCAAACGCCCAGCGGAGCGCGCAACCGGCTCAGCTGGGTAAGGCAAACGTCCAGCGGATCGCCTTCGCTTGTAACGAAGTCTCCTGTAACGAAAGAAATGTCCGGTTGCAGCGCGTTCGCCATGTCCACAGCGCGAGCAATTTCGAGCGGCGGCATGTAGTCGCCAATGTGTATGTCGCTAAGCTGTGCAATACGCAACCCGTCCAGCTGTGGAGGAAGATTGGCCACGGGCACATCGACGCGCTCGATCGTATAGCGCAATCGTCCCGCCGCAAATCCATAGGTAGCGGCCAGGAATGGAAGACCTCCCGCCACCACCGCAGCATATTGAAAGAAAGTTCGGCGCGCGGGGTTGAATCCTCCCGCAACCGCTTCAGAATGACGCCGAAGCCCCGCCGCCGCGAAGTTAGTCACCCATTCAATTGCCGCCACCGACTCAATCGCCAGAAATCCAAAAATCGAAGCGGCCACCCACAAGCGCGAAAAGGTCAAGAGTGCCTTGCCAAGACTGAAGCCGCCAAAATTAAGCCGCGAAATTCCATGCCCCAGCAGCGGATCAGACAGCGACACCAGCAATGCAGCCGCCAGCGCAATCAGTCCGGCCCGCAGCCCGAACCTCCAGTTGGCATTCGAGAACCAGCGGATCCAAGCCCACGCCCGCAGAAACCAGAATCGCTGCACGGCGTAGAAAGCGAGAAGAAACAAGGCAAAAACAAGAATTCGAGTAAGAATCAGGGTTAGACTCCGTTAACAATTTCTCTCGACTTAGATGCGTTGCAGGTGCTCGACGGCTCGGACGAAGAAACTGGGATGGCCGATCGAAGAAAACCTGGCTAGGTGCCCCGACTCACGCTCAGTTTGTGTTCAGTGACTGAGTGGGGCTACTACGCAACTGGCCCCGCAACGGGTTCTCCGGTCGTCGCCGCGGTTAGCGATTTGTTTCGATCTGTTCGAGAGATCGCAAAGCGGCCGCCCGCTCTCGAGCATTTTGCAGAGCCCGCTTGACGTGGCGAGGAGCGGTGCCTCCGGGAACATCATGCAGCGCCAGGACCTGGTTAAGTCCGAGGCAGGAATGGAAGCCCGCATCAAAACTCGAATGGAGTGCTTGCAGGTCGGCGAGTGGAAGGTTTTGTAAATCGCATCCGCGCCCCGCTGCCAAAGCAACCGCCTTGCCCACAGCTTCG
>Ga0209221_1000673_pt1 | contig 11343 bp, 7 predicted proteins | sample BlaSpr_A8_Ref_O2_FD_187989 | JGI IMG/M metagenome (GOLD analysis project Ga0209221, IMG submission 187989) | Forest soil microbial communities from Thunder Bay, Ontario, Canada - Black Spruce, Ontario site 2_A8_Ref_O2 (SPAdes) (version 2) | ecosystem: Environmental > Terrestrial > Soil > Boreal...
AGAACATCGGCGGGAGTCATTGGCGCCGCCGTGTGCCGGGCATTGCATTTGTCTGCCGAGGACACGCTGCAAGTGACCTGGGCGTCGCGCAACGCTTCGTTCAGCGAATTTCTGGCGTCGGTGTCAGGGTCGATGGAGCGCTTCAAGTTGAGCACGTTCAATACCCACCCGCATCTCGACGGAGAGTCGTTGCTGACGTACCGCTAGGCGGATCAGGGTTGTGAATTATGGTGTTAGTTTGCGATCACGCGGGAATGGTGAGAGCTGGCGAAGAAATCGAGCTCGCCCGGCTGCAGCCGTTTCTACAGGAACACTTCGGCCATGGCGAATCGGTTTCGGTTTGCGTCGATCAATTTCCCAACGGTCATTCCAATCTGACCTACCTGCTTCGACTGGGAAACGTTCGCATCGGTAGCGCTCGGCTGGGGAACTGCGAACTCGTATTGCGGCGCCCGCCATTTGGCAGCAAAGTTCGGTCCGCGCACGACATGGCGCGCGAGTATCGCGTGCTTTCGAAGCTGCACCAGGCCTATCCCTTCGCCCCGAAGGCCTTGCTCTATTGCGAAGATCTTTCGATTCTCAACGCGCCCTTCTACCTGATGGAGCCGATTCGCGGAATGATCCTCCGCCGTGATCCGCCGCCGGGCACGCCTTTTCCGCCAGAGAGCGCGCGACGATTGAGCGAAACGTTCGTCGATAACCTGGCGCTTCTGCACCGTCTGGACTACGCTGCGATTGGTCTAGGCGATTTAGGGAAGCCGCAAGGCTATCTCGAACGCCAGGTCAAAGGTTGGATCGAGCGCTACCATGACTCGAAAACTCACGACCTGCCAGAGGTCGAACGCATTGCCAACTGGCTCACGCAGCGAATGCCGGTCAGCCAGGAGACGGCGCTGATCCACAATGACTACAAATACGACAACCTTGTGCTCGATCCCGACGCCCCGACGAAGATCATCGGCGTTCTTGATTGGGAGATGTGCACACTCGGGGATCCTCTGACCGACCTTGGAACGGCTCTCGCATACTGGGCCGATCCGCAAGATCCAGAAGAGTTCCAGGAAATCCGCAGCGCACCGACCACATTGCCGGGAACACTGACGCGAGCGCAACTGGTCGAACGCTACGCGGCCGCGACCGGCCGCGACACTCGTGAAATGGTTTTCTATCTCGCATTTGCACGCTTCAAAATCGCTGTAATTATTCAGCAGATCTACTACCGCTACGCAGAAGGATGGACGCAGGACGCTCGTTTCGCTGCGCTGCCCGCTAAGATCCACACCTTGCTGCGAGCGTCATGGCACGGCGCGGAAAGCGGGGCGATATGACTCGCCGCTCAATTCGCGTAATAACGGATCAGCCACTCCGCGACACAGCAGGGCTTACGAGAAAGTTGACCGTCGACGGACCGACTCTCGACATGGATGAGAAAAACCGCGTCCACAAAATCGGCCGATTCCTTCACGGAAAGCAAGGTGACACGCGCGCGAATCTGGGAAGCAGCGCGAACCGGCGACGGAAAACGAACTTTATTCAGTCCGTAGTTCAGGCTCATCGCGACGCCCGAGCAGATATGAATCGCTTGTTGCAGAAAATAGCTGAGCAGCGAAAGTGTCAGGAATCCGTGAGCAACGGTCCCGCCGAAGGGCGATTCGCTCTCGGCGCGCTTCGGGTCGAGATGAATCCACTGCTGGTCCCCGGTGGAGTCGGCAAATTTCTGAATACGATCCTGCGCGACCACGAGCCAATCCGTAACAGGAAATTCGCGTCCTTCGAACTGCTTCAAAGAAGTCAGGTTCTCAATCTCAAAAGGCGGCATAGGAGTTTTCATGACGACATTAACAGACGTCCAACGCAAGACAAAGGGAACGGCATTTCTATTTGAAGAGTCGGCACCGAACGACATCTTCACGCCCGAAGATCTCAGCGAGGAGCACCTCGCCATCGGCCACATGGTGGACGAATTCTGGGCCAACGAAGTGGAGCCGAATCTGCCGGCGATCCGCGAAAAGAAGCCAGGCGTCGCGATGTCGGTGCTGCGGAAATCGGTGGAACTCGGCCTGACCGCGATGGCGATTCCGGAACAGTATGGCGGTATGGCCATGGATCTGCCATCTCTGATGGTAACGGCCGAACGCATGGGACGCGATGGATCGTACGGAGGCTGGCACTCAGCGCACACGGGCATCGGCACATTGCCTATCGTCTACTTCGGCAATGAGCAGCAGAAGAAAAAATATTTACCGAAGCTCGCCAAAGTCGAAATGCTCGCCGCTTATGCGCTCACCGAACCATTGGCCGGATCGGACGCGTTGGCGGCGCGGACCCGAGCCGATCTCGCGCCAGATGGAAAACACTACGTACTGAATGGCCAGAAAATGTGGATCACCAATGGCGGCGCGGCCGATCTGTTCACGGTGTTCGCCAAAGTGGGAGGGGAAAAGTTCACTGCGTTTCTGGTCGAGCGAAATTTCGCCGGCGTGAGCAGTGGGGCCGAAGAACACAAGATGGGCATCACGGGCAGTTCGACGACGGCCGTGTATTTGGATAATGTTTCGGTGCCGGTCGAAAACGTGCTCGGAGAAATCGGCCGTGGCCACGTGATTGCGTTCAACATCCTGAACATAGGACGTCTGAAACTCGGCCCCGCTCTGGTCGGGGCCGCGAAAAACGTGCTCGCAATTAGCCTGAAGTATGCCAAGCAGCGCAAGGCATTCGGCGCAACGATTGCCGATTTCGGTGCCATCCAACACAAGCTGGCGGAAATGGCGATCCGAATCTTTGTGGCGGAGTCGATGGCTTGGCGCGTGGTGGGACTGATTGAAAGTCAGATGCACGGCGCGGCCACTGGCGATGCAAGCCAGGAACTGAAGGCCATCGAAGAGTTTGCCGCGGAGTGCTCGATGGTCAAAGTCTACGCGGCTGAGATGCTGGACTACGTGGTCGATGAAGGCGTCCAGATTCATGGTGGCTACGGCTACCATCAGGACTACGCGGTAGAGCGAGCTTATCGCGACGCCCGGATCAACCGTCTATTTGAAGGCACCAGCGAAATCAATCGTCTGGTCATCACGGGCATGCCGCTGAAGCGCGCATCCCGTGGACTTCTACCTCTGTTTGAAGCGGCTTCCGCCGTCCTGCGGGAAAGCCAACCACAACTCACGAAGGCAAATGATCCGGAGCTAAGCCTGCTCGGGAATGCGAAGAAGATTGCTCTGTTGACGCTTGCAATTGCGCACCAGAAGTACGGCGCAACGCTCGAACAGCAGCAGGAGATCGTCTTGAATCTCTCCGACATCATCATGGAGGTATTCGCCATGGAATCGGCCCTGCTGCGCAGCCGCAAATTGACGGCGGCGGGTGCGGGAGCAAATGCGGCGGACGCTTGCGCCGTCTACTCGCGCGATGCCATGGGCAAAATCGAACTCTCATCGCGAACCGTGTTGAGCGCGTGCGCGGAGGGCGACGAACTGCGACGGCACTTATCCCGCGTGCGTGAGTATGCGAATCACGATCCGGTGAATGCGATTGCGCTGCGACGACAGATTGCGGGACGGCTGGTGGCGGGCGAGCGCTATACGGTCTGAGTGGCGCGCGACACAAGGAGGCGACATGACTCTCACCAATCACAAATTTCTGTTGGCGGCGCGTCCGGTAGGATTGCCGAAACGCAGCGACTGGACCTATGCCGAAGAATCGGTCGCGGAGCCGAAGGAAGGAGAACTGCTGGTTCAGGTCTTGTACATCTCGCTCGATCCTGCGATGCGCATGTGGATTAATGATGCGCGTTCGTATATGCCGCCGGTCGGCATCGGAGAAGTGATGCGGGCGCTCGGTGTGGGGATCGTGACGGCATCGCGAAATCCACGCTTCCGGATGGGCGATTCCGTTTCGGGATCGTTTGGAACTCAGGAATATGCGCTGAGCGACGGCAGGGGCGTGATGAAGGTCGATACGAAAGCCGCGCCGCTGCCAAAGTATCTCAGCGTCTTCGGCATGCCGGGCATGACCGCGTATTTTGGGCTTCTCGATACCGGGCAGCCACAGCCCGGCGAAACAGTGGTGGTCTCGGCGGCAGCGGGAGCCGTCGGCGCTCTGGTGGGGCAGATTGCCAAAATCAAGGAGTGCCGCGTCGTTGGTATTGCAGGAGGGCCGGAGAAATGCCGGTACATCGTCGAGGAGCTCGGCTTCGATGCGGCCATCGACTACAGGTCCGAATCTGAAGACATGAAGAAGTCGCTGAGGAAGCTTTGTCCGGAGGGTATTGACGTCTATTTTGACAACGTGGGCGGCGCAATTCTGGATGCGGCATTAACGCAACTCAAACTGCACGCCCGGATTGTGATCTGTGGAGCGATCTCGCAATACTGCAACACAGGCCCGGTCACAGGCCCCAGCAACTACCTGTCTCTACTTACGAAGCGCGCCACCATGAAGGGCATGCTGGTGTTGGATTATGTCGATCGCTACGCACAAGCCGGAGCGGAAATGGCGGCGTGGGTGGCGGCAGGCAAGTTGAAATCACGCGAGGAGATCGTGGAAGGACTCGCAACCTTTCCTGAAGCCCTTCTCAAGCTTTTCAAGAGCGAGAACTCCGGCAAACTCATGCTGAAAGTGGCTTGAGCGAGCAAGAGAAGGTCTGATGCCATTCGTCGAAAGTCAAGGGACAAGGATTTATTGGGACGAACAGGGCGGCGGAGCGCCGCTGCTGCTGATCATGGGCCTGGGGTATTCGTCGGCCTTATGGCATCGCACGCGCCCCCTACTGTCACAGCGGTACCGCACAATTGCGTTCGACAATCGAGGCGTGGGATTGAGCGACGTACCCCCCGGCCCCTATTCCATTGCCGCCATGGCATCGGACGCGGCGGCGGTTCTCGATGCCGCTGGTATCGCACGCGCCCATGTTTTCGGGATTTCGATGGGTGGCATGATCGCACAGGAATTCGCGCTGCAGTATCCGGCGAGAACACATTCGTTGATCCTCGGTTGCACTGCGCCCGGCGGACCTTCGGCGGTGCGCGCGGAGAGCAACGTGACTGACATACTGGTAGCGCGTGGCATGACGCTCGAGCAAGCGCGCGAAGCGATCCTTCCCTACATCTACGATGCATCCACGCCCCGAGAGAAAATCGAAGAAGACAGCCAAGTGCGCCGCCGCTGCTTTCCCTCTCCGGCCGGCTACTTGGCGCAACTGATGGCGATCCGGGCCTGGGAGGCTTACAGCCGAATCGCTCAGATCACGGCTCGAACGCTTGTCATCCATGGCAACTCGGACGCTCTGATACCTCCGCGAAACGCGGAGCTGATTGCGAGTCGAATTCCGGGGGCAAAGCTCGTCCTGCTCGATCGCGCCAGTCATCTCTTTCTCACGGACCAGACCGAGGTTGCCCATAAGGAAATACTCGACTTCCTTTCGTCTGCTTCCTCTTGAATGCGATTTCGTCTTCGTCCCATCGCGTCTTTGTAGATCGGCCGGGGAATCCAAACAATCAATGGAATCGAGTTACGAGCTTTCGCCTCTGAATTCGCCTGTTCCCGCGAACATTCTTTACAGGCATACATCATCATCAAAAGAATTCATTTGATGAATTGCGCGAAGCCGGATACGCTCGCGGCCATCATGAGAATTCAGCGCCCTGAAGCGGCAGGAGCGTGGGGAGTTCTTGTTTCGTTCTCATTCAGCAGATTCAAAAATAAAACTCGACGACATTCATGCCTGGAACGGTCGGCAGGTGGGAAGAACCTGTTTCGATCGTGCCCAGTGGCTGCAGTTCTCCTCTGTTATGAGGCAAATCTGGTGAGGTAGGGGAAAAATGGCTTTCGAACCATGTAGTTCGAATTCTTGCACTCCGAAATTTCTTGCGAGTTCATTGCTTGGGGTCCGGAACCTGAAGTTGATCGCATGTGTGCTTGCCGGTTTCGTGCTGGCAACCGTTTCGGCTCATGCGCAAGGCGTGGGGACGTCGGGCGAGATCGCCGGTACGGTGACCGATTCTTCCGGCGGCGTAGTGCCGAAAGCGACCGTCGATGTAGTGGATACGCAAACTGGTTTGAAGCGGACGGCAATGAGCAATGGCACCGGGCAATTCCGCGTGACCGGGCTGCCTCCGGCTGCTTACGACATTAGCGCCGCAATGGCGGGCTTTGCCACCCAGATCCGAAGAGGAGTCACGGTCGCGATCGGGCAGACGGTCATCTCCGATTTCAGACTAAGTCCGTCGAAGGTAGCGACGGTTGTCGAAGTGACCGCCCAGCCGCCGGTGGTTGAAACCGAACGCGGAAGCCAGGCGGACACGATCACACAACAGTACATCGTCGATCTCCCCATTGACCGGCGTGATTACCTTACATTTACGTTGCTCGCCCCGGGCGTATCCGATTCCACCAGGCTCGCTGGAGACCAGGACTACCGAGTCAAGCAAACGCCGCAAAGCGGACTATCTTTCTACGGCAGCAATGGTCGAGGCAACAGCATCACGGTGGACGGTGGCGAAACTTCGGGCGATAGCGGCGGCGTGCGCCTGACGGTGAGCCAGGACGATGTGCAGGAATTCCAAATCAATCGCAGCAATTACGGAGCGGACCTCGGCGCAGCCACGGGCGCTTCGATCAACATTGTGACCAAGTCCGGAAGCAACCAGGTGCATGGTACGCTCTACGGTTTTTTCCGCAACGATGGAATGGATGCCGCGAATCCATTCTCGTTCAGCCAAGCGCTGCAGCCCGGCGAAACTTTCAATCCTGCCAATCCCGACACCTTTGGTTCGCCGATCAAAGATACTTTGAGCCGCCAGCAATTCGGCGGAGCCCTGGGTTTTCCGATCAGCAAAGACAAGACATTTCTGTTTGTTGGCTTCGAAGGGCTGCGGCAGAACGCCCAGAACGCGGTTCCGTTGTTAACCGACACCGACATTTTTCGTCCAACGGCGGTGCAGGATGCCATTATCGCCGGGCTGGCGGCAAACCCTTCCCCTGCCCCGGTGGCTTGCCTTCCGGGCCTGCCTCTGCCGCCAAGTGAATGCGGTTTCGCCCTGCAAAGCATTTTGACTGTGAATCCGAATCCGATGGGGAACCCCTTCGTTACCCCCGGGCAAGCCGCGTTGAACGTATTCCTAGTAAACCAGTTTGAGACTCAGGGTGGAGTTTTTCCTTACGACTCGCGGGAATACCTGGCGTCGGCACGCTTGGATCACCGCTTTAACGCGAACAACGAGGTATTTGTGTCCTACCGATACGGGCACGATCTGGAGGAGTCGCCGGATGTGCAGTCCCTGACCGCTTTCTCGGCGGGAAGTTCGACCCATACCTACGACAACAATCTGCAGGTTGCCTGGTATCACCAGTTCAGTGCAACCGCCCAGAATGAGGCTCGTGCGCAGTGGGATTACAACAGCTTCAACGTGATTCCGAATGAGCCTGCACAAATAGGACTGCAGATTCCAAGTTTTATCAACAATCTGGGGTCGAATATTTTTCTGCCCAACATCACCATCCTGCGGCGCTACGAATTCGCGGACAACTACACCTTGATCCGCGGCACCCACACTATGAAGTTCGGCGCCTACGAACTACTCCGCGGCAATCACACCGAGTCGCACACATTTTTCCCGGGACGCTTTGTGTTCGGGTCGCTCCCCGGAGCTGCCATCAGCCCGCAGCTCGCGACCACCACGGTGAACCCGCTGCAGGCGGCATCGCTGGGGCTGCCTGAAATTTATCAGCAAGGTTTCGGCGATCCCGACTACCCCTATTACACTCGCCCCTTGACCGGCTTATATGCGCAGGATTCCTGGAAGATCGCGCCCAACTTCACTGTGAATTACGGTCTCCGCTGGGAACTGGATTCGCAATTCCTGCCCTTGACGACCTATAAGAAGGATTTTGCTCCGCGAGTTTCCTTCGCATGGGCCCCCGGCAGGGACCACAAAACTGTCGTCCGGGGTGGATATGGAATCTTCTACGGCCCGGTCGATGTTCAGATCCCCGACGTTGACCTGAGCCTGGGAGTTGTGAATGCCAACCGGTCTGCGGTCGAGAACGCACCCGGCGCCGGCCAAGTCGCAAATGCCACCGCAATATGCGGAGTCTCGCAGTTTGGCACCCCAATCATCCCCGGCACCGGCGCCAGCCCGTGCAACCGCGAAATCTCCATTTATGCAGATGGCTTTGCCGGAGTTCCGGCATTGGGCATCGCCGGGTCGGCAACCATCTTCCAAACACTCTTTGCGCAGGGTTTGATTCAGTGCACCGCCCCGGCAGCAGGAAATAATGCCTGTGTCACGCCGGCCGCTGTAGCCTCGTCGGGCATCGATGTCACCAATACCGGCCCGCTTTCCCCGCTCCAGGTACTGTTTGTGAATCAACCGGGCTATCGTCCACCGATCGCGCAGCAGGGTTCCTTTGGAATCGAACGTGAGATTGGGCCTGGCTTTTCGATTTCCTTGAGCGGGATCTATACCCACACCCAGCGGCTGCCGATCGCGATCGATACCAATCTCCTGCTGGCGCCGATGACCTCTGTGACTCTCGCCAATGGGCAGACAGTTTCCTATCGCAACTGGAATACGAGTACGGAGACCGACCCGCTGGGCGGGGTTGAGGGCCTTCCCTGTGCGGCCAATCCGTATGCCTGCTTTGTGAATCCGTTGATCGTGCAGAACAACCAATATACCTCCGGGGCTTATGCTCTTTACGAAGGCGGCATCGTTGAGGTCAAGAAGCGTTTTCACGACCACTTCACCGTGTTTGGGAATTACACATTTAGCAAAGGCTTTGATACATCCACGGATTACAACACCGACTACGGACCGCAAGATCCGACGAACATCAATTTAGACCGCGCTCTTTCCGAGTTTGATCAGCGGCATAAGGTCGTGATTGCCGGAGTGCTCGAGAGCCCCTGGAGACAGAGCATCTTGTCGGGCTTCGAACTGGCCCCGATCTTCTCTGCCCACAGCGGGCACCCATTCAACTTGCTGGCCGGTGGAGAAGTGAACGGCGACAATCACACCACGAATGAACGTCCCATCGGGGCCCCGCGTGACACCGGTCTCGGTCCCGACTACATCGACTTTGACATGCGCCTGACCTGGCAGCACAAGCTGGCCGAGAAGACGAACCTGCAATTCACGGCGGAGGGATTCAACATCGCGAACCGTACGAACTATGCCAGCGTGAACAACGAGGTCGGCCCGCTCTTTGCGATTCCCGCTGCCTTGGGAGGGTCGGGCGCGACGACGTTCAACGTCCGCGGAACGCCAGGGGATCCCAGCCAACCCCTGAGTTTCACCTCGGCGTTGCCGAAACGCCAAGTCCAACTAGGAGTGCGTTTGACGTTCTGAGGTCAGCTCTTCGCTGTGAAGCAGAGGTGGTTTCTGGTGCGGCTCGAGTGTTCAGGCCGAAGCCGCGCTCTTAGGGCCATATTTCTCCAGTTCCAGCTTGGCGACCAAGGCGCGATGCACTTCGTCGGGACCGTCTGCGATGCGCAGCGTGCGAATGGTGACATACAGCTCGGCCAACGGAACATCATCGGAGACGCCGGCGGCTCCATGCATTTGAATCGCCCGGTCGATAATGTCCAGGGCAATGTTCGGCACGGCAACCTTAATCTGAGAGATTTCGCTGCGAGCGCCTTTAGCGCCGACTTTATCGAGCATCCACGCGGCCTTGAGAGTAAGAAGACGGGCTTGCTCCAGCATGATGCGTGCGTTGGCAATCACATCGGCATTTGCGCCTAATTCCGCCAAAGGCTTGCCAAAGGCCACACGACGCAGCGAGCGGCGGCACAGAAGTTCAAGCGCGCGTTCGGCGGCTCCCAGTGTGCGCATGCAGTGATGGATGCGGCCCGGACCCAGTCGCCCCTGTGCGATTTCGAACCCGCGGCCCGGTCCGGCAATAATATTATCGAGCGGTAGACGAACATTCGTGAAGCGAACCTCGCCGTGACCGGAGGGCGAATCATAGGATCCAAACACCGGCACCATGCGCTCGATTTTGACGCCCGGAGTGTCAAGCGGAACCAGAACCATGGAATGGCGCTGATACTTGGAGGCAGAGTGATCGGTAATGCCCATGAAAATGAGCACCCGGCAATGAGGATGGCCGACGCCCGAACTCCACCACTTTAAACCATTGAGGACGACGTGATCTCCCTCGACGAGTGCCGTAGCCTGCATATTTGTGGCATCGGACGATGCCACGTCGGGCTCCGTCATGCAGAACGCGGAACGGATCTCTCCCGCCAGCAGCGCCGTGAGCCACCTTTCTTTTTGTGCCGCCGAACCGTACTTTACCAGCACTTCCATGTTGCCGGTGTCCGGCGCGTTGCAGTTGAAAACCTCGGGCGCAATCGAGGAGCGTCCCATAAGCTCCGCCAGCGGCGCATACTCCACGTTGCTGAGCCCAGCGCCATATTTACCGTCGGGGAGAAACAGATTCCACAGACCCGCCGCGCGTGCCTTGGCCTTCAATGTCTCCATAACCGGGGGTTGCTTCCAGTGCCGCCAGTCAGGAAGATTCTGCAATTGCGCGCAATACTCGGGCTCTGCCGGCAGCACGTGCTCCTGCATAAACGCCTCGAGGCGCTGGACATATTTTCGGGCTGTCGGCGATGGAGAGAAGTCCATGAGTAAGCGCTTGAACCCGCAGACGATCTAGCCTAGCGATTTCGCCAGAATTCTCCTAATGAATCTTGTGAATCCTGTAACATATACGGCGTGCATTTGAGTCAAGTCGATCTCAACCTGTTCGTCGTGCTCGAGGCCATCTATCGGGAGGGCAACCTCACTCGCGCCGGTCAGCAACTCAACCTCACCCAACCCGCGATCAGTCATGCGCTGAAGAGATTGCGTGATCTCCTGCAAGACCCGCTCTTCGTTCGCCAGGGGACGCATATGGAGCCGACGCCGTTTACGCGAAATATCATTGAGGAGGTGCGGCAGGCGTTGCAGATTTTGGAGGTGAACCTCAGCGCAAGCCGCAATTTCGTTCCTGAAAATACGCGCCGTAACTTTCACTTCTCGCTCTGGGAGTATGCCGAGGCTCTGATCCTTCCGTTGTTACTGCGCCAACTGGCCCATGCCGCTCCGGGAATGTCGATCACCACCTCGCGCGTCAAACGCAGAGATCTGGAAACCGAACTGGCCAGTGGTGCGGTCGACCTGGCGATTGAAATTCCCATGACGGTAAGCGATCGCATACGCCATAAGTGGCTCTTGAATGAGCCATTCGTGGTGATGGCTCGCCATGGTCATCCGGCGATTCAAGACAAACTCGATCTGGATACGTATCTGGGACAGCGCCATGTCCAGGTTTCTTCCCGTCGGCACGGTCCCAGCCTGA
>Ga0209221_1000674_pt1 | contig 11336 bp, 13 predicted proteins | sample BlaSpr_A8_Ref_O2_FD_187989 | JGI IMG/M metagenome (GOLD analysis project Ga0209221, IMG submission 187989) | Forest soil microbial communities from Thunder Bay, Ontario, Canada - Black Spruce, Ontario site 2_A8_Ref_O2 (SPAdes) (version 2) | ecosystem: Environmental > Terrestrial > Soil > Boreal...
TGACGTTGTAACAGTTCCAGCAAAAAGCGCCAGGGGCACGGCGTACTGCAGCACCATCCGATTCAGGGTTGGGGCATCCTTCGAACCAAAATCGTGTCGCCGCGCCGCCACGAAACCGAGCAAGAAGGTGACAACCATTGGTAGAAGTGCACTTAAAATAATGTCTAGCATGGCCGTTTCACTCTCCTCTTCCTATCCGGAGATGCTCTTTGGCCGGGGGAGTGAGCGATGCGGAGATCGCATTCATTTTCCCGTGTCGCATGGCAATGGTGCTGAACATTTCGCTATGGACATCGGAATCGATAGTCGATGTGTTTGGATACGCGTATCGGTCGTTCATACTCTCTGCCTTGGCCAAATTTCTCAGACTCATAAAAGGTGCATCTCCTCAGCAACTGCGGTGAGCCCCTCTTGAAAGTCTGGGTGCGCCAACGCGATCAAAGCTTGCGCCCTCTCCCTGGAGGAGAGGCCCTTCAGATTCGCGAGGCCGTTTTCGGTAACTACATAATGAACATCTGTGCGAGGTGTCGTGACAGGCTCGGAAAGCCGAGGGACAATCTTGCTGATCTTGCCGTCCTTGATCGCAGACTGGAAGGCGATGAAGGACATTCCTCCCTGGGAGGCATACCTCAGCCGCGCGGCCAAACCGATCGGTTTTCGTCGCGGGCGTGAACAGCCAGCTCTTCAACGAAAGAATCGACCTGCGCGATTTGTGTACCGCCATAACTACTCCTCAAACTCTTGACAACCGCCCCATACAAATGCAATCGAGCGGCCAATGCGATGGGGCTGAATCCACTGCTCTTGCTGCGTAAGAGCGTGCCGAAAATTCTGAAGTGCTGAAATTTCAGAGGGAAGGAATCAGAACGCGAAGGAGCAGGTTTAGCTTGTGATGCCGATCAAAACGAGTCCACGCTCATGCCAAAAATGATGGGATTCGAACTACGCCATTTCTTTGAGCTCTACTCGATGATGTTTGTGAAGGTTGCCCGCTTGCCGGCGATGAGGTTGAGCTCAGCCAACTGGAAGCGCTCATCTTCCGACGTGACGAGTTCGGCTCCGCGGTTCAACTGATTGACGATCGCGAATACCGCCTCCTCACGCTTTTCGGGCGGAGTGTGCGCCTTAAGCAATAGCGCAGTATCATTATGATCAAAAGCAGCGCGGCCCCGAGCATCCCAAGCGCTTTAAAATGAAGGACCATTGCCGCTCCGGTCCCAGCACCCAAGACAAAAGCAGCCCAAATTCCGCAGAGAAGGCGCATTTTGGGGTCGGGAGCTCTCATCGGCGGAGGCGCCTCTCCAGAAGCGTATTTTTCAGCTTCCGTGGAGATTAGGCTTGTAATCATCCCTGTGAGATACGTCGTATGAACACTAACGCCACCCGCCCGACGAAATGCTCCATTTTGCAACCCGAGCGCCAGAGACACGAAGATCACAAATATTTCAACTCCGTGCACTATATGTGATGCCAGCGTCAAAGAAGCGGCCACTATCAGGATCACTTCTATCCCCATGACGCTCGGCAGCAACAACCACGACGGCAAAACTTTGAGAGGGCGTGCGATCAGCGAACTCAGCAGAACTCCGATCAAAAAAGTGACAATGGCCGAGAGATGTCCGAGTGCAGCCCGCCAATCGCGACCGGCTACCGCAATTGCCCCTAGCACCAGATTGCCGGTCACGTGTCCAGTGAACGTCTTTGCGAGGACGAAGCCGGCCGCGTCGCCATACCCGCCAACAAAGGCGAGGCCGAACGAGAGCCACGTGTCAGTCAGGCGAATGTTTGTAGGCACGACTTCCCTTTGAGCTTGCGCAGCTTCCATCTTTAGAAGTTCAGTTACCTACTGATCCAAAGAATTGCCGGCACCGTGATCGCTAGTGCGAGGATCGAAATCATGAGCATGGCCGCCGTTTCCGATTGAGCCGCTTTGTATCGCGCGGCAAAAAGCACAACGACGGTGGCCAGGGGAAAGCTGCAACACACCAGCGACTCGCGCGCGAATGGACTAACAACGTGCAAGAGATGCAGTAGCACGAACAAAACCGCCGATTGGACGGTGATTCGAGCAAGTGAACCCGCAAAGACCCCCGGGCGATAGGCGGATTGGATGAGCTGCCAAGACGAGGCCAACAGCAAAAACCGCGACGCCGGACGTGCACGAGCCAATCAATTCAAAGCAGCTCGCGACCACAGGCGGAAGATGAATGCCCACGAGGACGACAGTAATTCCAAGAATCGGCCCCCAGAGGAGTGGTGATTTCAGGCCAGCGTTCAGTCCGGTGAGAACGGCGCTTGGTCTCGCAGGATCGGTCGCGGCCTTCTGATTCTTCGCCGCAGCATCCATCTCCAGCAAAATGACCGCGGGAGGCACCGTTAGATTGATCGCCAGTGCTACGAGTCCCACAGTCCCGGCGCTGGTGGGACCCAGGATAGGTCCAAGAACCGCCAGGCCAAAAACGGGAGTAGCGGATGTCGAGAGCATGAGCGCATATATGATCGAAGGGGTTCCGTGCAATGGCTTTACGAAGCCCAAAGCGAACCATGCGACTAGGAAAAGTCCGGCATGAGACAGAATCAACGCCAATACTAGACGACCCTGCTGTAAAAGAAGTTCCTTGGGAATGTCCGTCATACTGACAAACAAAGAAGCCGGTAGGGCGAAGGACAGCGCGAGCTTGCTCAACCCCGCGGCTTGATCCGCATCGAATGCATTGCGCTTGCCCGCGAAATATCCCAACGCGAGAACAAAAAATACCGGAAGCAGTGCGCTTACAAGTCCGCCGATGTTCATGGACGATCTCCCTTTAGGATCGGCTGTGGGCCTAGAACTCCACTTTCGTTCTGAATCCGAAAACGACGGCGCGCTGCGCGCCCCCTCCCACGTTTGCGTAGTACTGCACCACAGGCTGTAAGAGGAGCATTGGTAAAGGGTCCAGCAGCGTGTTGAACTCAACGCCCTGCTCGGTCTTAAATGCGGGCATGCCGGGCGGAAGAAACTGTGAGCTCAGATTGTTTCGCACGTAGCCCAGCGACATCGTGTTGTGAATATGCAGGGGCAGCGGCTCGTTGAAACGCAGCCCCGCCGTCAGCAGCGTGTTGTTGCGGTTGACGTTTGGACGACTCCAGTCGTACGCAAGCGTCCCATCCAAACCCTTGGCTTCTTTCGGGTCGACCCTCCAGAGGGCTTGGCTCGCCATCCAGTACAGGAGGTAATTCCCCTGCTGCGGTTTCGCACTCGTCGGCGACGTGAATTTTCCTGGATTGTAGGAAGCGCCGAACTGATAAAGGCCTGAATATCCCGTGCGGCTCTCAACATTGTCAAAGGCTCGCACCGACGAAGTGTTCCTACCCGGAGTGAATCCAATCTCCGAAACACTCAAGGGGACTCCGTTGAACTGTGGAACCAAGCCGGTTGGGTTTTGTGAATATGCCGCGCTGACGGCTGCCATGACCATCGACTTTAAATAGAGGTGGCGAACTGGGACGAGGCGGATTTCCATCGCAGGAGTCGAGGGGGGATCGAAGATCTCATAGGTCGTAAATAAGTTTCCGAGCGCATAACCCATCGGCTCGAAGATAAACGATGCCGCGTAGTGTTGGGCACCGTAGAAATCTTGACCTGCGAATTGCCCGACGCGGACCGTGAGACGTTCATCGAGCCAGCGTTTCTCCATCCACCATGAATCCAGGCGGCAGGTGTCCTGGCTGGCCAACCCGCTCGGGCCGGTCAGAAGTCCGAGATAGGTCCCCATATTGCCACCAGCCTGCCAGAGAGCTGTCGCGTGGAAATATAGATCGTGCCAGCCAGTCAGCTTTCCAAGATCAATGTCCACGGTTCCGCGGAATCTGTTCCAACTAGCAAAGCGCTCTGGCTGCACGCTCTTCAGGTCCCATAGCAAATCGCTGACATACTGAAAATCGAAAGTCACTCCACGCTCTTGCAGCCGCGTGCGTTCGCCTCCCCAACTGCCGAAGAGGTGCCCGTGCGGGCCCTGACCCGTTTCGTGACTATCTGGTCCGGGAAGCGGTTCCTGTTGCGCCGTCTGCGAACGAGCCGGAAATGCAAACAAGCAGCTGCCAAGACTCAGCCATAACGGGAACCGCCATAGTAGGCCGCACAAGCAAGACATCTCCCACCGCCCAAGATGCCCAAGATGATTCATCTGGCGTTTCGACAGTGAACCCGGCGAGTTCGCCACACGATCTCAGGCTGTGGCCGTTAATCCCGCCGCCTCGTTCACATATTCCGGCTTGTAAACGTGCTTGCGGATAAACGCGACCATGTCAGCTGGACGAGGGACAGTAGCCAGACCGGAGTCGAAGACAAGTTTGGCAACTCGCGCGGCGGTCTGGATCTCGGACTCGAGAATATTCGACTGCAACGGATACAAGAGGCCCTGCTTGAGCAGCTCGGATGGCACCTGATCCGCGACCGCCTGCCCGGCCTCGATGAACATCTCGTCTGTGACTCGCTTCGCCTGCGTGGCGAAGATCGCCATACCGACTGCTGGGAAGATGTAGAAGTTGTTTGCTTGACCCGGCAGGAACGTCTGACCGTTGTAGTGGACTGGAGGGAACTGTACACCGGCTGCATAGATCGCTTTGCCCTTCGACCAGCTATAGGCTTGCTCGGGGGTACATTCGGCATGCTCGGTGGGGTTCGACAGCGCAAGAATTACCGGACGCTCGTTGGTTCGCGCCATCGCCTCGATCACTTTTTGATTGAAGGCGCCACCGATCGTGCTGACGCCGATGATCGTCGTGGGCTTGATGCTCTCAATGGCAGCGACGAAATCCCGCGTTGGCGCATGCTGGTGCGCATACGGCAACTGGAAATCGAAGAGATCTTTGCGGGTCGATTCCAATAGGCCGTTGATATCGAACATGTAAACCTGGGACTGCGCTTCCTTGAGACTCATTCCCTGTTTAACAAGCGCGGAACAGAGCAAATCGGCAAGGCCAATCCCTGCTGAGCCGGCGCCGAGGAACAAGTACTTTTCATCCTTCAGTTTTGTGCCCTTGACCTTGGCCGCGTTGATCATCCCTGCGAGGGTGATGCCGGCCGTACCTTGCACGTCGTCGTTGTATACGCAATACTTGTCGCGATAGCGCTTCAACAGATGCACGGCGTCCTTACCTGTCCAATCTTCGAAGTGAATGCAACACTTCGGGAACACTTCCTGCACTGCTTGGACGAACTCGTCAACGAAAGAGTAAAGATCCTCGGTCGCCGGGCGCGGCTTGCGCATTCCCAAATACAAAGGATCATGCAGGTACTGCTCGTTATTGGTGCCCGCATCGAGGTACATGGGGAGCAGATACTGAGGAGGCACGCCGGCGCAGGCGGTATAGAGCTGCAACTTGCCGATGGGAATGCCGGCGCCGTTTGCGCCGAGGTCGCCGAGGCCGAGGATCCGGCCGCCGTCGGTGACGCAGATGAACCGAACGTCTCTCTGCGGCCAGTTTTTGAGAATTTCCTTTACGTTGCCGCGCCGCGTGATCGAAAGATACATGCCACGCGGCTGGCGGTAGATATGCCCGAACTTCAGGCACGCCTCGCCGATGGTGGGATCGTACACAATCGGGAGAAAGCGCGCGGGGTCCGACATGACGGTTCGATAGAAGAGCGTCTCGTCGTGGTCGAGCAGATTGATCAAGTATATGTAGCGTTCCAAATCGGTGGGCTTTTGTGCCAGCTGCAAATTCACACGCTGCAACTGGATTTCGTCGGTTTCCGTTATGTCCGGAACGAGCCCAACGAGACCGAGTGCTTGTTTCTCGGCCGCGCTGAAGGCGGTGGACTTGTTGAGCGATGGATCGTGGAGCAATTCGATTCCGTGCTTGGCAGTGCTAGTCATTTTGATTACCTCTCTTTCGTTTTTTTGAAATCAGGGCTGGTGATCTTCTACCTCAGCATTAGGCGGCAGCAGTCGCCACATAAGGTGTGACCATTTTTTTCGGATCGACAACTCGATCAAATTCGACTTCTGTCACGAATCCGAGCTTCAAAGTGGCTTGCTTCAGCGTGAGGTCATTGTCCATAGCGTAGTGTGCAATCTTCGAAGCCTTGTCGTAGCCAATGACGGGCGAAAGCGCCGTCACCAGCATCAGCGAACGCTCGACATATTCGTTGATCTTCTTCAAATTGGGCTTGGTTCCCTCGACTAGGAACGTGCGGAAGTTCGTACAGCTGTCAGTCATGAGCGTGATGGAGTGCGTGACGTTATAGATGATCAGAGGTTTGTAGACATTCATCTCGAGATAACCGCCAGCGCCACCGAAGCCCACGGCTAAATCATTCGCCATCACTTGCACGGCGACCATTGTGAGAGCTTCTGCTTGGGTAGGGTTGACTTTGCCCGGCATGATCGAAGAGCCCGGTTCGTTTTCCGGAATCAGCAATTCTGCGAAACCAGCGCGCGGGCCGCAAGACATCAGGCGAACGTCATTGGCGATCTTGTACAGCGACACAGCCAAGGTCCGCAACGTGCCGGAAAGTTGTACTTGGGCATCGTGGGCGCCCTGCACCGCGAATTTATTTGGCGCCGTCACGAACGGTAACCCGGTGAGCTTCGCGATCTCGGCCGCGGCGGCTTCTGCGAAGCCGGGCGCCGAATTGATGCCGGTGCCGACGGCCGTACCGCCGAGCGCAAGCCGGTAGATACCCTTCAGCGCATCTTCGATCCGATCGAGATCGTCAGCGAGCACGCCCTCATAGCCGGACCACTCTTGCCCGAGAGTCAGAGGCGTGGCGTCTTGCATGTGCGTGCGGCCGATCTTGATGACATCCTTCCACTGCTCAACCTTCTCAGCGATCGCATCGTGCAGCGCCTTCACCGCAGGGATCAGCCGCTGCTTCACGTTGACCGCCGCCGCGATGTTCATTGCGGAGGGAAACGAGTCGTTGGAGGACTGTGCCATGTTGACGTGATCGTTGGGATGAACTGGTGTCTTGCTCCCCAGCGGCGTGCCCGCAAGCTGGCAGCACCGATTGGAGATCACTTCGTTCACGTTCATGTTGAACTGCGTGCCGCTGCCCGTCATCCAAACATGCAGCGGGAACATGTCGTGATGCTCGCCCGCGAGAATCTCGTCGCAGACTTGAACAATCAGATCGTGGCGTTTCTGGTCGAGCCGCTTGCTGGCATGGTTGGCATTGGCGGCGGCTTTCTTCAAGGTGGCATAGCCGGTGATCATTTCGCGAGGGATCAAATCTTTGCCGATGCTGAAGTGCTCAAGCGAGCGCTGAGTCTGCGCGCCCCAGAGTTTGTCAGCCGGAACTTCTACTTCGCCGAGGCTGTCTGTTTCCTTGCGAATTTCCGTCATTTTGTTTTCACCTTTGTCTATTCATCCGCTTGATGGCCAAGTTTTGTCGATTCCAGTCCGAGTTGTGGGGGCATCGATTTGGAGCGCGCCGGGCAACCTACTTCCGGCGGGCTGCTCAAGATATTGAAGAGCGGCAGTGCGAGCCTTCTGCTTGTCCGAGAGGGCGACGGCATCTTCGAGATCGATGATGAGTGCGTCGGCATGTACCTCAGCCGCGCGGCCAAACCGATCGGTTTTCGTCGCGGGCGTGAACAGCCAGGTCTTCAACGAAAGAATCGACCTGCGCGATTTGTGTACTGCCATAACTACTCCTCAAACTCTTGACAACCGCCCCATACAAATGCAATCGAGCGGCCAATGCGATGGCGCTGAATCCACTGCTCTTGCTGCGTAAGAGCGTGCCGAAAATTCTGAAGTGCTGAAATTTCAGAGGGAAGGAATCAGAACGCGAAGGAGCAGGCTTAGCCTGTGGTGCAGATCAAAACGAGTTTACGCGCGCGTCAAAATGATGGGGTTCGAACTATCACTGAAGAAGATTGCGCGCAGCGCGAAACTACAGGAGTGTTCGGGCATGATCCCGACAACCTTCACAAACATCATCGAGTAGAGCTCAAAGAAATGGCGAGCAGGTATCTCGCTTGCTGGAAATGAAGGACGGTCCCCTCATACACGCTATCGTGTTTCGTCAGCGGTTGCGGGCACGAAGGCTCTGAGTAACTGAGCATATCGAGTTAGATTTTGAAAACGCCGTTTATCGATGCCCAGGCTTGCAATCTTCGAATCGAGTGTCTGGCGCGGAATCCCCAACTTTACCGCTGCCCCCTTGGGGCCAGCGACCTGTCCGCCGCTCTCTGCAAGAGCTGCCTCGATAATCTCACGCTCTCTGTCAGCGCGCGTTCTAAAAAATGGAACAGCCGGGCCGTACCCTACCTCCTGGGACTGGCACTCCGCCGGGGCCTCGCCTGCGGCCTTCAGGCTCGGCGGAAGCAGGACATTCTCCGCGCTAAGAATTACGCTCCGTTCGATAAAGTTCTGGAGTTGGCGAATGTTCCCGGGCCATGAGTACGAGATAAGCTCCGACATCGTTTCTGAGGAAATGCGGTCGATTTGTTTAGCCATCCGACGGGCATACATTTCGACAAAGTGTTCCACTAACGCGGGAATGTCTTCGCTACGCGCCCGCAACGGTGGCAGCGAAATCGGAAACACATTCAGACGGTAGTAGAGGTCGCTCCGAAATTCGTTGCGCTTCACCATGTCCTCCAAGTTTCGGTTGGTCGCAGCCACGAGCCGAACGTCGACTTGGCGAGTGCGTGTGCTGCCCAATCGCTCAAACTCCTGCTCTTGCAGAACACGCAGCAGTTTGGGCTGCAGTGCCAATGGAATATCTCCGACCTCATCTAGGAAGAGGGTCCCTTTGTCGGCCAATTCGAAGCGACCGACCCTTGGCGCGATGGCCCCTGTGAAAGCGCCCTTCTCATGGCCAAAAAGTTCACTCTCCAACAGATCGAAGGGAATGGCAGCGCAATTCAGCTTTACGAAAGGGCGACCGTACCGCGAACTGGTGTCGTGAACTGCGCGCGCGATTAACTCTTTGCCGGTGCCGGTTTCTCCCTGGATAAGAACTGTGGAGTCGGTTGGGGCCACCATCTGCACCATCCCGAGTACGCGCTGGAGAGCGGTGCTCTGGCCAATAATCCTTGGCAAGCCTCTGCCGCAGAATTCTTTTTTGTCGAGCGTCACTTTCGCCGATTGCGTATCCTCGATTTCAAAGGATGCCGTATTGTTGACTGCGGGCGCTTCCGTTTCCCAGCTCGCTTGTACGTGCATACTTTACCCCCTTCCGTCGCTAACTCCCGCGTTGTTGTCTTTTGATCCATTCGGGGATGAGGTCGTGATGCTTGGGTCGTCCCCGCTCATTGTTGTTAGAACTTTTATCTGTGGTATTGTGAATTGCCCTAGCAATCAATTCGTTTCCCGTCCCGCTCTCGCCCTGGATCAGAACGACAGAATCGGTGGGCGCCACAATTCCCACTCTCTTCAGCGCCGCTTGAAAACTGGCGCTAGATCCAATCAGCTCGCCCTGAGTGATTTCTGCGCTATCCTCAAACGACAGCACCGGTATATATTCCCGCTCCGGCCTGCTCATCGAAACAGAATAAGACATGTCATAACCTCCCAAAACGTTCTTGCCTGGTTAAAACATCGGTATAGTTCAAACCTAACGGCGCAAAGTTCAGCTTCATGAAAGGACCGCCGAATCGATCACTCTAACTTCCGCCCTTCTGTCTCGTGATCCACTCGCGGACGTATGGATCGCAATTCGCCAGCCCGATGTCAGCCGCTTCGCACTGAGCGAAAAAATTGATGCCGTCCTGACCCGTCAGAGTCATATCCCTGAGGTCGAGAATGATGCGCCGATCTTTCCCTTCCGCGGCGATGAGCGCTTCCAGCTCGGGAACATGTTCTTGGTCGAGTTGACCGCTGAGTGTGAAGACCACTTCCCCGTTCGCCTTCCTGTGAATTCTTAGCATTCCATTTCCCGCCGAATGGAATGCAAGTCGAGCGCCAACGTAAGCTGCTGAAAGAAAAGGCATTGCCGTACCGCGAATTTGACGGATTCCGTCAATTGGCGGATACGGTGCAAAGGTCTTGCGAAGTGGATGCGAATAACCGGGACTGGCGTAGCCCTAGCTGTCTTTCAAGGGATCCGGTCCCTTGAAGCGATGCTTGTTGATCTTCAATGACTTGATCTTCGTTTCCAGCGTGGTCCGCGGAATGCCCAGCCTGGCAGCAGCGCCTAAGGGCCCATACACGCGTCCTCCGCATTCCCGCAAGGCACCCTCAATCAGGGCCTTCTCCTGAGCGGGAAGCCGGTTGAAGAGGCTCGGTTGTGTAGCCAGGTCGGCGGGCGAAGGCCTCCGGGAAAGCCAACTTTGATCCACAGAAAATGTCTGCGACTCGCTGACAATAACGGATCGCTCGATCACGTTTTGTAATTCACGAATATTACCGGGCCAGGCGTACGATTGCAGCAGATCGAGGCTCTTGCTGTCGACCGCCGTAAAATGCTTGCCTGCTTTTCGTGCGTAGCGATTCAGGTAATACGCGACAAGCAAGGGAATGTCTTCTCTGCGTTCCCGCAAAGGGGGCATCTCAATCGGGAATACGTTAAGCCGGTAAAAGAGGTCACTTCGGAACAAGCCCGCTCCGATAGCAGCCTCCAAGTCGCGGTTGGTAGCAGCGATAACGCGAACATCAGTTCGGATGGTCCCAGCGCCGCCGACACGCTCAAATTCGTGTTCCTGCAGAACACGCAAAAGCGCGATCTGGGTTTCGGCAGGAAGCTCCCCAACTTCGTCAAGAAAGATTGTGCCCCTTTCGGCCCGTTCAAAGCGTCCCAGACGCCGTTGAGTGGCTCCAGTGAAAGAGCCTTTCTCATGGCCGAACAATTCCGAGGCGATCAAGTCGCGTGGGATGGCTGCGCAGTTCACACTCACAAACGCGAATGAGGAGCGCTGGGAGCGCCTGTGTATCGCGCGGGCCACCAGTTCCTTACCTGTTCCGGTCTCGCCGGTAATCAGAACGCTGGAGTCGGTCGGGGCAACCCTGGAGATACGGGAAACCACCCTCTTCACGGGCGCCGACGTTCCGATAATCTCCTCGAACGTCGATGCCTTTTCGATTTCTTCTCGCAGAGAAACGTTCTCATCGAGGAGCCTCTGCTCAGCTGCCTTTCGATCGTGGATATCGGTCCCAGCGCAATACCAGCGAGTGATGCGCTCTTGCTCATCCAGCATAGGATTGCAGCGGTAATTGAACCAGCGAAACTGTCCGTCTTTCCTTCGTAGCCGCGCTTCGTATTCGAACGGCGAACCGTCCCGTAATTTGTCGGGGACTTTGTTCATGGCAAGTTCCGCGTCCTGCCCATGAAACAACCTCTCAAAATCGGCGCCCTGCCATTCTTCGAGGGTGAGACCGTAATAATCAAGAGCAGCCCGATTATT
>Ga0209221_1000677_pt1 | contig 11315 bp, 17 predicted proteins | sample BlaSpr_A8_Ref_O2_FD_187989 | JGI IMG/M metagenome (GOLD analysis project Ga0209221, IMG submission 187989) | Forest soil microbial communities from Thunder Bay, Ontario, Canada - Black Spruce, Ontario site 2_A8_Ref_O2 (SPAdes) (version 2) | ecosystem: Environmental > Terrestrial > Soil > Boreal...
GGAACTGACGTGCCAGACGAAAAACGAAGATCCAACAAAGGAGGGCCGCCACGTCGGCCTTGACTTTTATGACCTTCTCATAGAAGCACTCATCGACCGTGACGGGCCGTAGTTGGTGCAATAGAGATTTGCACAAAGCCGCTGGCGCGGCGGACGCTACGGCGTGTTCGGCGTCTTCCAGTCGATGCTCCGCGCCGGGTGAAATGGCTTAATGGGCGTACCACATCTGTGCGTCACGCAATGACACGGGCAGGGGGCAATCATGTGCAGCCGTGGCGTGCTCGTTCATCGTCCTAGCCGCTTGGGTACGGCAGTTGCCATTCAGGCTGCTGAACTCCCTTGTGGTGACGGAATGCTTACAAAGTCGGCATGTGAACACGCTAAAGCTGTTCATCATTTTGATGGTGTAATGTCTCACAGCTTCGATTGTAGCTGCTAATTCCTGAATGACCCCGAACTAAAGCCCCGCATGACCTCGGGCGAGCTTCTGCAAACTGGTAATCTACCAATCCGCCCAGAGCGGGGCTGGAAAGTGGCTTACTTTCTTTCTGATGGCTACTTGAACACCTGTTGAGCAAATTGCTGCTGCAATCAGGTTATTTTCAGTACGCCGAGCAGTTGGTAAAGGGATCGCCCCACCCGAAGGCAATCGGAGCGGCCGGTCGAGCGAACCAGTTCGGGGCGGGAGTTGCGCTCGCTGGAGTCCAGCGCATCTTCACGGCGCACTTTTTCGCCATCTAGCGAGGTGGCGGGGGCGATCCGCCTTGGCTGCCACGTCCATTGCCAATGCCACTTTGATTCTCTCGACGTGGACGATTTCCAAACCTTCGCCAAGCAGGACTTCGCAAACGTCGCCCGGTTCGGCATGGCAGCGGGGACAGACTATAGCTATCGGGCTAATGGCGACGTGGTCAGGGAGTCCTTCCACGGCACGAAGTATACACAGCCAGAGTTGATTTAACAGTGCGATGGCGAACAGGCGAGTTCAATGCACTATTAGGGGTTTGCAGTCCAACCCATAAATCTCTGCGTAGCGTCTACGCGACTTCTTTCAAAATTGCGAGATAATCTTCAGAGACTTCTCGAATGCGTTTGATTCGCTCCTCTCGAAGGCTCACTTCTTCTTTGCTTGGCGGCACGAACGTCTCTTTCTTCATGCAGTCGATGTGCTCCTGTATGAGCCGGTCGAGTTCGTCACGTATTTCCGCTGCGCTACGCCCACTCATGACTCAGCAGTTAAATTCATCCATGCACTATTTGCAATCGGGTTTTTTCTCTAGATCATGAAGGCCGCTGAATGTGCTAACCTACCCCGAATATTTGGAATATTTGAACTCTGATGAACAGCCCTCAGCGTAATATTCGGGTGACGAAATGGCTTTCGAGTACTCCTGTGGCTGGAGTCTGCACAGCCTGCTGCAGAGAATTCAAAGTCCCAATGTCGGCTCTCGCCAAGACGACGGGCGCTCAGGCCAATCTTCAACAGCAATTCGACCAGCATGTCTGCCTGCAAGGCCAGCGATTGAAATAGGTCATTCGATCTTCCCGCCAGTCCCATCGATTCTCCTCATGATCCGCTCTGCCCATTGATTGGGAAGAGCGGCAGCGTACCGACGGTCAGTTGCGGAAAATGGTAGGCTGTCGCGTCATGCCGCGTGCTCACAAGCCGTCCAAAAGAATCGGGGAGCTAATCGATGACGTGGAGCGGATTCGGGAAGACTTGTTCCGCCTCCAGCGGGAACTGGAGAAAATGGAAAGCCCCCAGAGTGATTTGTCCGCAGGCGAGCGCAAAAAGGCTTAGTGTGAGGGCTGGTTTGCTACTTCTTTGTAAGCTCGCCCTCGAAATGACTCTCAACTTCTCCGCGACTGAGGGGGTTTTCTGCGTCGGTCAATACGACCGAATAGACAACTTTGTTGCCCTCAATCTGCGCGGTGATAAACACCCAGTCCGCAAGTTCTTGGTTGGTAAATTTCACTCTTCTGCCATCTGCAATTGTTCTAATCCACTCGTCGTTTGGCATTTCCGCCTCGCAGGCGATCTTTCCGCGAATAATACACCTAGCAGCTAAGCGAACGCATCACTGAATTGTGGGAAAGATCATAGGTGAACCAGCGCCGGGTGAGGCGGGGGGACATTCTGCTTGGGAAAACCTAAGGTGGCGGCTTGGCGGACACCCTCGCGCTTGCACTTGTGCTCCACAAATTGCTTGCGAAGGCTTTCTTGCGCGTCGGAAGTTCGCTTGACGGAATCCGGTGGAACTTTGAAGTTTCTCTCACAATGCGTGCAGATGCCAACGGCGGGCACCGTCCCCAACCATTTGACCAGCCGAAGATTGACTGTCGTCATGTTCTGCAGTTTTCCACACGTCGAAAAACTTGGCTAGCGTTAGGGATTCAAAACTGTACGTGTACGATGGCGGAAACACTAAGACTGCGAAGTCGTGCTGATCTCGATGCGCGATACCGAGAAGCGAAACGGGACGTTAACCCGTGAAGGCAGTAACCTTATTTAGGTTTTGCCGAAGAAAATCTGATATTCATTAGTCTTCATACAACGAGAACTGCCAGCAAGTCCCTTCACCTCAGCAAATGGTTTACAACTTTATTTTCACCTCGATGTAGTGGGGTCATGAGAAAGGCACTCGCATCGAGATTACTGCATCGTGATTGGCGAAAAGCCCCCGAACGGGAGCGTTTGACTTTCGTCCCACGAGCGTGAAATCATTATTTTGTCGGGTGGATCGCAGTTTTTCTCGCCAACTCGATGTTGTTCTCGCCTTCATCCGCATTCATTCATCCTTCATACAAAGTTGCATTCCGCACATTCGAAACTCTCGAAACGGGGCCGATCATGGAACGCAGGGCAGCGGCGAAGAAACGCAGCAAATTCGATACCAAGACATTCCTTTCGACCGTTGACGGCGGTAGAAAGATCGCAGAGTTTTCCAAGAAGCAGGCGATCTTTGTTCAGGGTGACCCATCGGACGCTGTTTTTTATATACAGAAAGGAAAGGTAAGACTCACCGTAGTGTCGAAGAGCGGGAAGGAAGCCACGATAGGGATTCTGAACGAGGGCGATTTCTTCGGAGAAGGCTGCCTCACAGGGCAGACTCTCCGCTTGTTCTCTGCAACCGCAATGACCGATTCCTATGTGATGGAAATCGACAAGAAATACATGGTGGAAGTGCTTCACCGGGAACATGCGTTGTCCGACATGTTCGTAGCATATTTGCTGACGCGGAACCTCCGATATGAAGAGGACTTGGTTGACCAACTTTTCAATTCCAGCGAAAAAAGACTTGCCCGGATGTTGCTGTTGCTGGCTCATTTTGGCAAGGACGGAAAGCCCGAACCCGTGATCCCGAAGATCAGTCAGGAGACTCTGGCTGAGATGGTGGGCACAACCCGCTCGCGAATCAATTTCTTCATGAACAAGTTCCGAGAAATGGGCTTCATCGAATACAACAGCGAGGAATTGCAGGTTCACAGTTCGCTTCTCAACGTCGTGCTCCACGACTAGCTTGCCGCGGTCGTAAATATCGGAGGCTGGCGGTGACAGAAACTTCCTACACCGAGCGGTTTTGACCAGTCTGGGCCAGCCTGCGAAATGTAGCATTGGAAAGGTGGAAACCATGTGCCTCTTTTACATGACCATGGATTGGACTATCGGAGAGGAACAGTGTCAGAGGATCGGCGGGGGTATACGGCGGAAGCTCAGATTTTTACTGTTTCTCTGAACGGAGCCAACATTTTACTTACGCCGAGCCACGGTTCAACACCATGAACGAGGATCATCAATCGCGTTAAAGGGCGATCTTCTGCCTCGCTGGAGACAATCAATGAACAAGACCCATATCAACAAACCGATAGCCAAGCTGCGTAAGTCTCCCCAGCCGCCCCTGTCGCGCATCGGGGCAACCCCTGACTCTGATCGCGCCAAGAGGCCACCGCTGGCAGAGCCGTCCGCCACAGGCGTGGAACTGAATCCCGGAGATCGCGTCGAGGGTTTGGGCAACTTCGGAGTACCGACTGGGGAGCTGGGTACAGTTGAACAGACGAACGAAGAGGACGCTGTCGTCAAGTGGGATGATGACGGCCGCAAGCGACTCCACCAGCCGTGGCTTAAGAAAGTCTAGCCAGTTAACGAGCATCGGCTCGCTTAAAAGCACAGGCAGGTCGGCGAGCGGGGATTCACGGGACTTCTAGTCTTTTGCGAGTAATCGGCGATCTCGATGCGGTTTATTGCGGGGTTGGCCGCTGGTAAGCAGGCACTTTTTGCCCGGAGCAGCACCACAAGTCGGACAACTGATAGCGAGTACCTTTTCCGGGCTGGGTCCATTCTTCATGGCGAAAGCGGTAGCGTAGCACCCACTTCGTTAACTCGTCAGTACGCTAGCGCACATCATATTTCGCGCAGCAATGACGCAGCAGTCTGATCAGCACGTTTGCAAGACCCGATTGAAATAGGTCATTCGATCTTCCCACCCGCAGGCAAGCTAATAGAACACGCGGAAACCATCAAGGCATAGGCGGCTGAATTGCGGAAGCAGATAGCGCGGACGGAACGCTACCCCCTAAGCAGTCCGAATCTTCTGGGTCACTGCTCTAAGTTCGTCAATGTGCTCATGGAGGGCATCTCTGAATTCCGATATGAGGGGTTCTATCTCGGCAGGATCGCTCGCCGCCGCCGCCTTTAACCACAACTCCTTAAGCCGCTTTTCAGACGCAGAAACCATTCGAAACTCAGCGTAGCTCTTCGCATTTGGGCTTGCTGTTCACTTTTGATCAAGGAAGGAAAAAACAGCGGCGGGAGGAAGGATCGTTGTTGGCGAAAAAGTGCGCCGTGAAATGCCGCTGGACTTCAGGGCGCGGAACTCCCTCCTCGGAACTGGTCTACCGCACCGCCGCTCCGATTGCCATCGGGTGGGCGATTTTTCCCAGCAGCTTTTGCGGGAGCAAGGTAAACCGCTATTGCAGTTTCGCGTACTCCGCTTTGGCTTGCTTGTAGATGGGGATGTCAGGATCGGCGTCTTTCCAGAGGGTAAGGAAATCTTTGTAGGCCGCGAGCGCCCGGACGCGGGCGGCATCGGCAACCGCGCCCTGCGAGGTTCTCGACTCCAAGGCGTTGGCGCGAGCCACTCCCAGATGCGCCAACGCTCCCGTCCAGCAGTTCCAGACGATGCCGCTGTGGTCGAGAATCTTCTGAAACTCTGCAGCGGCCGCACTGCCCTGTCTGGCTGCCAAGAATGCCTCTCCGCGAATATACATCGGATAGAGGCATGAAACGTTAATGCTGAAGGGCAGGGTGCCTAATTCAATCGGTGAAGCAGCTTGCTGAGTGGGAAGGGCGGAGGCCGGGTTCTTCTTGTTCAGCGCCAATCGTACGAGAATCGGAGGCAGCCAAAGCGACTGCATCTGCGTGTTCTGTGAAAAGCGTCTCCCCAAGTCTTGGGCCATAGACTCGGCTCGTTCGGTATCGCCCGCCATGGCAAACGCCAGCGCGGATTCAACCTCGACGCCCTGACTCGTGGGAGCTAGCTTCAAAGCCTCCGTCGCTGACTGCTGCGCTTCCGCAGCATTGCCGTAAGCGGCTTCCCGCTGAGCAGCAATCGCCTGCCAAATTGCCCCTGTTTCCTTGCTGTCAGCCCCTATGGCGGAGTCCACAGCCCGCTTGGTCAGTTCCCGTGCTTTGATGAGACGACCGGCATACGCCTCGGTGTCGGACCCGAGCGCAAGCCCCCAGTTCTCGTAATCGGGCTTGCCCGCAAACCACTGTTGCTGTTCCGCCATCGCCTGAGTGTCCGCCCTGAAAAAGGCAAGAGCATACAGAGCATTGTGGAAGATCGCATCATCCATTTTTCGCGTCTGTTGCGCCCCGACAACGATCTGCCTCGCTTCGTCGAAGTGCTGCAAGGCAAGGGCGTAGCTGGCGAGATTCCCGTACTCACTAACAGCATCAGGTGCAAGGCGTAAGGCTTGCCTAGTGATCTCCGCAGCTTTCTCATACTGTCCCTGTTCGGCGTACACCGTGCCCAAATTGCCATACGCTGCGAATATACGTGGGTAGTTCTCAATCTCTTCCTGATACGTCCGGGCTGATTTATCGAGTTCTCCGGTTAAATTCTGGTAATAGTCGGCTGTGATCTCCAGATTCTCCCGCTCGCTGGCATGCTCCCGCAACTGGAATGCTTTGGTCGCGTACTCGCTGGCCCGCCCGACCTCGCCGAGGCTCCGGTAATCGCCGCTCACTGCCTTGTAGCCCAAAGCAAAGTTCGGATCAAGCTCGATGGCGCGTTGATGGTGCGGCAGGGCTGCGGCGGCACCTTTCTCGTTAGAGGCTTTTTGTCCAAGGCCGAACGCTTTCAGAGCTTCGAGCGAAGACGTAGTGGCCTCTGAGAGCGGAGCATCAAACTTCTGCACCGTTGCCAGTGATTCTCCCAACTCGCCGCGCAGCTTGGATGCAGCCCCGCCCAGCGCGTCCAGCACTTTTTCCTTGGACTCTGCCGTCACCTGCTCCTCCCCCAGGGTGTCTCCATTCTGGCAATTCACCGCTTTCAACTCCAGCACATATTTGCTGCCCAGACTGCCAATCGCTCCCCCAAGGTAGGCCTTGCTGCCCGCCCGCTGGCAAACCTCGCGAACTACTTCGGACGTGAGTTTTGTGTCGGATGGACGGGTCATCAATTTCAATGTCTTAGCGACTTGTCTGTCGGGGAGCACATTGAGGAAAGGCGATTGCCGCAAGGAGACAGTAAGCGCCGTTTTTAGCGTGTCGTCGAAGATCGGATCGCCCGTGCTGTTGGCAAAATCGGCGAGGACGATGGTGTCCTTGTCAGTCAGCCGCTTACTTTGCTGCGAACGATAGTAAAACCCGCCCGTCACAAGCAAGACGACGACAAAAACGGGAACCGCAAGCCTCCAAAGCTTCGCAACCCGAAACGCAGGAACTTCTGACACCGCCGCTGCGCCTGAGGTTGGTGCAGAACCGCGTCCGCTATCAGAGTCCCGTTTCAGCCGTTGCAGTTCAGCCCTCATATCTGAGGCGTGCTGGTAGCGGAGATTTCTATCCTTCTCTAGTGCCCGGTTGATGATGTCTTCGAGCTTGGACGGAAGGTCGGGATTCATCCGCAACGCGGGAACTGGAATTCGGTTCATGATTCCTTCTGAAATCACTGCCGACGTCTCGCCGCGAAATGGTAAGGTTCCAGTCGCCATTTCATACAGCACCGCGCCAAACGAGAACAAATCGGTGCGTGCATCCAGTTCCTTTCCTCTCACCTGCTCCGGGGACATATAGGCGACCGTCCCCAACGCCGTCCCCGGACTGGTCAAGTGTCGTTCGTCGATCGAACCGGTCTCTGTGCTGGCAACTGCTAGCTGGCTCGCAGAACTCGTTGCAGTCACGACCTTCGCCAGACCGAAGTCAAGAACCTTGGCATGACCACGCTTGGTGATGAAAATGTTCGCGGGTTTGATGTCGCGATGAACGATGCCAGCAGCGTGCGCGGCGTCGAGCGCGTCTGCGACGTCGATGGCAACGGGGAGGAGGTCTTCAGGTTCCAGCGGACGCCCCGCAATGCGGTGCTTCAGCGTCATTCCATCCAGAAACTCCATGGCGATGAAAGCCTGCCCGTCCTGCTCGCCGATGTCATAAATCGTGCAGATGTTCGGATGGTTCAGTGCGGATGCGGCTTGGGCTTCGCGCTCAAAACGGGCAAGCGCCTGTGGGTCGCGGGCAACAGCTTCGGGCAGGAATTTGAGGGCGACAAAGCGATGCAGTCGTGTGTCTTCAGCTTTATAAACCACACCCATCCCGCCGCCGCCCAGCTTTTCGACAATGCGGTAGTGCGAGATGGTTTGACCGATCATGACTGGGCGAGAAACTCTGGATGGCAATCTTAGGGACGGGAAGACGTGGAGTCAACGAGAACGGCGCGACGATGGACGCAGCAGCACCAAAATCACGGATTTTGCGGATTTCCGTCGCTCTCGACCCGCTGGTTCGGAAGGGGTGCGCCGCAGGAGCGCCAACTGGTTTCTTATCAACGCGACATTTTTGGATTTTCGGGTGGCCAGCCCGTATACCTTCAGAGGCATTCGCAACGCCCATTTACAAGGGAGCCAGTCTATCCGGTTTTGAATCGCCGCAAGGCTGGCTGGCAATGGCGAGCACACGGATTCTCCTCCACTCCAGAGCAGTCGGATCAGCGGCTGAACGCATCATTGACGAGATTGAGCAGCTACAGGAAATGTTCGAAGCACCTGATATTCGGCCGCTCAGCGCAAGCGACCTCCGGGCTGCGAATCGAAGGCACGATGAAATGCTCGCGAATCGCCCGTGGTTTCGGCTATGGCAAAGTTATGGAGTTTGCTGCCGAACCGAGTCCCCAACGCTCCGACTACCGGGAACGGGGAACTAAACTTCCTGCGAATGCGGTGTGAGGCTTCGCGACCATCACACTAGACATGATGCCGTCAGCGAATCAGAATAGCGCTGTGACACTAGTGAAACTCCTTCCAGCGCTTGCCTTACTGACGCTGATCGTTGGCGTGATCCGAATCCCCTACATCTTTCGCGCTCGAGCCATGCGTTGTCTTGCTGCCAGATGTGGCATTGGCGGAGAAAACGTCTTCTGGTCGAAGGGGAGGTGGTTCGCGGAGTGGGAAGAAGCAGTAGCGGTAAAGAGCCACTGTGGTTTCAGATCGGGCTTTAGCCAAGGCGGCTGCGAGATCGACATCATCAAGAACGGAGCCAGCAAGTGGTGGGTGCAGGTCAAAACAAAAAGCGGAGTTACGGGCTGGGTTCTCGCTGAAAAACTCAATGGCGACAAACCTTGGTATGGAAACTTCTCCGATCTGTGTCATTACGGAGAAGACTGAAATTCCCTTGAATCACGCGCCCTTGGGGTCAGCACATCACGCCGAATTGAGTTAGAGCGTGGGACAGCCCAACGACAGGTCACGACTCGGTTCTCCTCGCCCCGGTGAAGACGGCCATTGGTTCAGGTTCGACGATGGAACGCCCACCGACGAAGTTGCCAGATCGGCTGTGTCGTATCTGCGTGAGGCTGACCTCTGGTGGGGAAAAGCGAGCGGGTAATCGACGTAACCCGTCCTCAAGGCGTGAACTATACCTCAACTGCAAACCAAAAGCGGTTGAAGATTTCACCCCTGTGGGCCGGGGCTGAAAGGTCTCGAAATTATCGGAGTTCGCGAAAGCTGGCGCTTGAGACTAGCTGTCGTAGTCGTATCGTGGGTCTGCGATTCCCGGCTTGGGTCGGAGCAACTCCTCGCGGATCGCTTGCAGCTTTTCTTTGGCCAGCAGACATGCTTCCAAGGCGGTTTCGCGGAAGCCTTGCTCGTTCGCTGCAACGACGACGTGCAGGTCTCCCGTCACATCTTGGATTAGGCGTTGGATTGGAACAATCGGGATACTACTCATGGCACCTTCCTTATGACACAGCTCGCCACTATTGCTGGCCGGTGAAATGATTATTCCAACAACTCGCGCCGTTTGTGTTACTACACCGCCAGAGTGATAAGCTGCCACTGCCGAATTCCACTTACTCGGGCAGCACCACTCTGATCAGTGATGGCTTCGACCGTAGCAAGTGAGGGATCGGTTGTCTGTAAGACAAAAAGCGGACACCTGAGGGCATCGAGCGAAATACCAACAATGACTAACTCTGGAGTTACCAGCAACCCCATGGAGTTCAGGCGCTCACATTAATGCGCGGAGTCACTCCTGAACGTCAGTGTTGTTGGCTCAGTTGTCCACTGATCCAAACAGCAGTGAATTTCCGCTCGGCAGGCACGTTGTCCAGCGACCAGATTTGGAGCCTAATTAGCATTCTGCTGCCGTAGCAAATGTTGTGCCTTGTAGGACCATTGCATCAGTTCGCAGTCGAGACCAACCCCTCAGCGATCTTGAAGGCGGCAGCCGCGGCGCCAACTGCGCCGTGCGACCAGTTCTTACGATTGCTCCCCGGATTGAAGCGTTCCTCGGCACGGGCCTGCCACTTCTGCCCCGGCGCACAACCGAGAACCTTTTTGAGACTCGCCGCTTTTACCCTGACGACAGGCAGTCCGCTCTTAGCTGCCGCGAGTTCAGTAATTGCTTCTCCTTTTATTGCTTCGACGGAAGACTTGAACCGACCCGACGACGATCCGAGCAGTGCGATTGTCGAGCCTCGGCTCGTACCGCTGAGATCGAATATGACGACAAGACGTTGCAAGAGTTCGTTCAATCCGTCTCCAGATTGCGCCTGAAATTGAATAGACCTGATCGACTTAATGACGAAAGTCTCTCCCGAGCCCGTGGCTTGCGCGATGACGACTGCGTCCTTGGTTGGGCTCACTCCGAAAATCATACGGGAACTCTGACTGAACTACAGATGAGGGTAAGGAAGGTCCAATTCGGCGGTTTGCCCGGTTGGGCCGCTACCTCCCAGTGGCGATTCTCCTTGGTGCGACCTGATCCGATTCTTTACGAATCTTCTTTCGGGCACGCTTCTGAGCCAGAGCCTGTTTGACACGGCGTCTCTCGCCGGGCTTCAAATAGTAGGAGTGACGCTTCACCTCCTTGATAATGTCTTCCGTCATGACCATGCGTTTGAATCGCCGCAGAGCGTTCTCCAACGACTCGCCTTCGTGCAGCCGAACTTCTGCCATTCTCATCACCCTCAAGCCAGCTAGATGAACCTGTTTCGAGCTTACTCTCTTTGTGCCGATCCCCACCGAACGGTCGCGTGCCACTATTGTCGCGCATTGGTGGTCTTCCGTACTCAAGGAAAACGAACGCGCCCCGGACTCTTTCGGCTTACAACCAGCTTCTCTACAACTCCGGGCAAACCGTTGCCCGCCGTGCGGGCTTCCTGCTGTTGTTCGGCGAATCGCCTCCAAGGTTCCGAACCGGGATTCTCGGAATATTAGGCTGTAGCTTTCGGCTTAGGGTGGATGACGACGTGAAGGGCTGCACCGCTTTTCAGAGCGACAGCTTCGCCCCGTGAATTCGTCAAAGTGTTACCGATACGAATTTCCTGATTCGGTTCCTCTCCCGTTTGAATGGAAATCTGAACCTTCTCGGCTTCGCCCGGAACCGTGGGCTTAATGATTGCTTTCACTTCGCCGCGCAAAACGTTGGCCGCGTCATAAACCATAATGTCGAACCTCTCCATCACACTAAATTAGACCCCTTGCGACGAAGCTGCTGAGCAATAGAGACCAACTACCGGAGTTAACGACGGGGCAGTGGAGCGTCCCGTACCATGGGGAGATTATGGTAGATCGGATAGCGTCACGATTATGGGGGTGTG
>Ga0209221_1000680_pt1 | contig 11268 bp, 6 predicted proteins | sample BlaSpr_A8_Ref_O2_FD_187989 | JGI IMG/M metagenome (GOLD analysis project Ga0209221, IMG submission 187989) | Forest soil microbial communities from Thunder Bay, Ontario, Canada - Black Spruce, Ontario site 2_A8_Ref_O2 (SPAdes) (version 2) | ecosystem: Environmental > Terrestrial > Soil > Boreal...
AGCGGCGGCGCAAGCAACTGCACAGCATCAACCAGCAACACCCAAGCCTCTTGCGCGGGAGGTTATGCCAAGCCATCTTGGCAGAATGCACCAGGGGTGCCAAACGACAACAAACGCGACGTGCCAGACGTGTCGTTGTTCGCCAGCAATGGGTTCAACGGTAGCTTCTACATCGTTTGCGAGTCCGACGTAACAGGCCCCTGCGGCCTGAATGAAAATGCGTTCCTAGGATTTGGCGGCACCTCCGTTGCTAGCCCGGCATTCGCTGGCATCATGGCGCTCATCAACCAAAAAACTGGCGAACGGCAGGGCAACGCAAACTACGTCCTTTACAAAATGGCGACGACAGCATCCAACACCTGCAGCTCGAATTCGGTGCCGACCACAGGCACGAACAGCTGTATTTTCTACGATACGCCGAGCGGTTCAACGATCGCCATGCCTTGCGTTACGAACAGTCCGAACTGCTCGACTTCGACGGCTGGGGACAAGAACGGCGTGCTTACAGGCTTCGCCACCACCGCTGGTTTTGATTTAGCGACTGGACTCGGAAGCGTGAACGTCGAGAATCTCGTGAACCAATGGAGCACCTACGCGGGTCAATTCAAAGCGAGTAAGGTTTCGACTTTCACCTTGGGACCCCCGACGACGATCACCCATGGGCAGCCTATCCCAGTATCAGCTTCAGTAGTTCCCCAATCAGGAGCCGGAACTCCCACCGGCACCGTTGTGTTGATTGCGAACAACGGGCTCAGTCCGAGCAACCACCAGGTGGCACCGCAACTATTCCCTCTCGCCAACGGGGCAACCGCGTCGGGAGCGTCAGCAACATTCCTGCCGGGTGGAACCGACTATTCGGTCATTGCGCATTATTCCGGGGATTCCATTTTTGCTCCAAGCGACTCGTCGCCGCTAAACGTCACCGTGAATCCAGAGCCCAGCAAGGTACAGGCGCAAATAATTACGTTCGATTTGAGCACGGGCCAAACCGCGAACAGTAACGCAACGTCATTTCCTTATGGCACGTCCGACGTTCTTCGGGCGAATGTGACTGGCTCCGGGGGAGCGTTATGCGCACTCAATGGGATCGATCAATACGGCTGTCCCACGGGCAGTGTCACACTCAAGGACACATTTAACGGCGTAACAAGCGCCATTGATGCCGGAACTTACTCACTCAATAGCGAGGGATATGCCGAAGACCAAACGGTTTCCCTGCATGGCGGTCAGCACAGCATTGTTGCCTCGTACAGCGGAGATAAAAGCTATTTGGCGAGTAGCACGGCCCCGCCGGACGTGGTCACGGTAACGCCTGAACCAACAAACTCCTCGCAAGAGGGTAAGTTTAATGGGCCGATTACGGTCGGATCGACCGTCGTCTTTCTTATTCAAACGACAACTGCCAACCCTGGTTTCTATGACGTGTCGCCCACGGGAACTTACACCCTCTTTGACGGGACCAAGCAAATCCAGGCCGCCGTTTCGACTTTCGATGGAGCTGTCTTTCCCTTTCCTAACTCACCGTTCGTCTACGATACGATCGCGGGGAACCTACAAATCACCGTAGCAGGACCAATCGGCCCCCACTCGTTCTCGGCAATTTACAGCGGAGACTCGAACTTCGGTTCATCGAATTCTGGAACGTTCACCGTGAACGTTGCCTACCAAACATCTACCGCAATTAGCGCATCGGCGCTCTCGATTCAGACCGGTCAAAGCGTCACATTCACTGCGTCGATCTCGTCGAGTCAGTCAGGGGGCCCCGCTCTAACGGGCAGTGTGCAATTCCAAGTCGATGGCGGAAATGTGGGTAGTCCTGTAAATGTTTCTAACGGCCAAGCGCAGTTCATTACTTCGAGCGTCCCCCTTGGGATTCATACGATTTCAGCCGGTTATTCGGGCGATCCTAACTACGCTCCTTCGTCGGCAAACCTAAGTGAGACCGTGATGCCCGGCCCGACCTTCAGCGTGACGGCAAGCCCATCAACCGTTTTGATCGCTGCTCCCGGTGGCTTAAGTACGACTACGTTGACGTTCGTCGGAGAAAATGGATTCAGTGGAACGATTCCTCTGTCATCTTCTCTTTGTAGCGGGCTGCCGTCGGAGACTACGTGTAGCTTTAACTCGTCCTCGGTGGCTCTGAGCGGCGGTACGCCCATAACAACTGCGGTGGTCACGTTTCAGACGACAAAAGCGTCGCGGGCATTGCCATTGGGCAAGCGTCCTACCGGCCCGTCGCCACTTGCGATCTATGTTACAGCCGCTGTCGTCGCATCGATCTTCTGCTTCTTGTCTTGGATCACTGTCTACTTAGGAAAGCGAATCTGGAGGGCGACGGCCACCGCAGCCGCTGTGATTGGCTTCCTGGCAATCTCTTCCTGCGGAGGCGGTGGCAGCTCTTCCGGAGGGGGTGGTGGCGGCGTGACAAATCCGGGTACCCCAATTGGGCCGGCGTTTGTCATGATCACATTCAACGGAACCAATATTACGCCGGTGCCAACCGTCACTGTTTTGATCGATGTCGAATAGCCAAATTGACAGGCACTGTAAAATTCTGGAATGAGACCACCGTCGAATCTAAGACAAGCCGGATTGCGGGGGAACGCGGGTCCCTTTTTGCGGTACTTCACTCGCGTGAGAATTTGCGGTGTTTTTTCCAACAAATCTTTCCGTACTCCGCGTAACCGTCTTATGCGTTTTGGACGTTTTCGGAGTTTCTGGCGTAACGTAGAATCAGTAAGTTACACGGTTTCAACACGCGGGAGAAGTTTCGCTCCCCCCTCCTCCACCGTTTTTTCTTGTTTTTTACAAAAAGTTAGGAGACTAAATTTTTCTGCGCAACTTCCGCGTAACCTTCGGACAGTCCCGGTTTGCGCACAATGTATGCGGTTCCCTCAACGAGAAAAAAAGTGCCCCGGTTCGGTGCGCTACCAATACAGAGGCGCTTTCCAGCCTGTGGTTCGAGGAGGCGGCATAGCCAATGGAAAACCTCCATATTCTAACAGCGCCCTAGCGAAGCTGTTGCTGTTCGGACCTTTGAACGGATTGTAGCGAATTGTGCCGTCGGGAAAGGCTTTGGCAAAAGTCGTCATGACCAGAACCGCAGCGCAAACGTTTTGATCTTCCTCTATGTCGTTATTAGCGAAACTTCGATAAAGGGTCGCAGCGCTGGTGTCTGCGGCGAAGTGTGGGTCTTTGGGGTCGCTCACCCAATGTGTAACGGTGGTCAAACCCAATATGGCAAAAAGAGGACCCTTATTAGGACCGCCCTCGGAAGTCTCAACGACCTGATTCACGTCTCTCGTGATCCAAAAAGCGTGGTTTGCGATACCTCCTGTGTATTTAACCGGTCTATAGCGTAGATCGGCGTAACACGAAGGCAGCACGGGAGTAGGAGGAGGCACTGGGTTCGTCGGGCTGCCGCAGTTCTCTGATCCCGGTAGGCAATCTCCTCCCGTACCGCCATTACCAGCCCCACCACCCCCCCCTTCCCCATCGTCGATACTGCCATCGCCGGGACAAAAAATGGCGAACCAAAAACACCAAATGGTCGTCATCCCTCGCGGGTCCCTTCGGTTAACGGGATCATTCCGCACGTAACTAAACCGGTTCAGACTCTGCGGTGCTCCTGCGTTCCCGGAAATCAGATCACCTGCGGAAAAGCGCCCCAGGCGATTCACGTGAAATCGATGGATTGCGTAGTCATTCCCGGACTCGCTGTCGCGCTCGAAAGTGGTGAAGTGGCGGTCTCCCATAGTGCCGACGTACCAATCTTCACCAAATGGATACTGACCCCTTTGGGTGTTGGCAACTATGTTTCCGCTGGTATCCAAGAATTCTCGGATCGATAGATGATCGGCGACGTCATAGTAGAGCGTTCCGCTCACATGGGTCGCAATTGGTCGTGCTCCAAGGTACACATACTCGTTGGCAAGTGTTCCGTTTGAATATTCGGCGACATCGTTGTTGTCGTCGAACATGTACGTAGTCGTTGTTCCGCCAAAAACCTTTACGGCACGAAAACCCGAAGCTCTGTATGAGTACGTCGCCGTGCCAGAAACTCCGGTGATGCTAACCACACGATTTTCTGCATCATAAACCATCGAATTCATTCCGTCGTTGGTCATGTTTCCATTCGCGTCGTAGCCATATCCGGACGTTGTGATTCGATTTGTAGCGGGGTTAACGACGACGGAATTTGAAGGGGCCATGCCAGCCGTCACCGTTTGATTCGTACGATTTCCGTACGGATCGTAGCTGAAGGAGAGGCCCCACTTAGGATATTTAGTAGAGCCGCTGGTGCCGGCGGTTACCAGCCGACCAAGCGCATCGTAAGTGTAACTTGAGCTACGTCCTGCGTCATAGGCATCAGTAATGCCCGTTATTTGCCCGTTATTTCCGCTATTTTGGGTATGACTATATGTCGTGCTGAAAACAGTCGTCCCGCCCACGTAACTGAGCGACGTCAATTGCAAGCGATCAGGGGAATAGCCGATCGTTGTTGTCACTCCATTCCCGTAGAGATAACTTGTCGCGAAGAAGGAGGGATTGTAAGCAAAATTGCTTGCGTACGTCGTCGTCCCACTCGACAACGTGGAAATCCGCCCAATGCTATCGTACGCGGTCTGGACAACTCGGCCTGAGGGATAAGTAACAGACGCCACACTTCCAGCCAGATTATATTGGTACCCGACTGTGTAGGTGTTGCCGTTGATTACATGTTGCGCCCGTATTGGACGTATTAGATTGTCGTAGGAATAGGTCGTTGTGCCGAGGCCGTCTGTCAACGTCAGCATATTACCGTTGTTAAGTTGTGTAATATTCGTCCCGTACGAGTAGGTCACGGTGGGCGTGGCCGGGACGCCGGTACTTCCGACGTTGTATGAAATTTGATAGGGGCGATTTAAGCTGTCGTACGTGTACGTTGTGATGACTCCCCTCGCGTCAGTCCTTTGATTGAGCTGGTTAAAAGAGTTGTATTGAAACGCAGTCGTTCCGGACTCGGGCAAATTTTGGCTGGTCATACGACCCATACCATCGTACGCGAAAGTTCGCGTTTGAACGCCTTGCGTGACTGTTGCCTTCTGATCTAAGACGGTGTACGAATAATTCGTTTGCAACGTCAGCGAGTTGCCGTTGCTTGGGTCAGGGTCGTACACGGTTGCGAGCCGGCCAAGCCCATCCTGTTGTTGTTTTTTCTGATGACCAGCCGGGTCCGTTTTCGTAACCGATGGACCTGAGTAAGAGTAAGTGACCTGATTGCTATCCGGGAGAACGGTTTTTAGTTGTCTTCCAAGCGCGTCAAATGTGGACCCCGTCCAATATTGTGGAGTAGTGGTGTAAGGGTTACTGACATTGTACCCGCGTCCGACCCCATCATATTGAGTTTGCGTCGAAGCGTAGCTGGTCCCTGACCCATCAAACGCCGTCGCTTGTGTAGTCTGACCTAACCCATCGAGGTAGGACGTATCTTTTCTGACGTTGCTTCCCTGAATTGGGCTTGTGACCGTTTCAGTATGCAGCGTGTCGTTGTAGGAACGTACGATCTGCGCATTATCCGGTCGCGTTGTTGTTGTGAGCCTTCGCAAAAGGTCATACGCGAAAGAAGTCGTGAGATTATTTGGATCTGTCATGGAAGCTACTTGTCCCGTATACGCGTTATACGTAAGATTCGATGTTAGCTGCGTTCCTCCGGTGATTCCCTTCGTGAAAGAATCTGGATATGCATACAGAGTGGTGGACGAATAGGTCCATTGGATTGATTGACAGCAGTCGGCATCTTGTTGAACAAGATTTCCAAAAATGTCGTAATAAGAATTCTTGGTAACGCCACCGGAGGGTGCACCTGCATTCGTATATGTGGTGACCGAGGTCGGGTTACCGCGCGTAGTGAAGGAACATGGGTAATTGGTGTCGTCATGTTGGGCTACGCCCGTTGGGCATGGACTAATTGTAGTTCCGCCATAAGCAGTATCCTTTCTGTACTGAATCGTCCCCGTGGAATCTGCGACCGTACTCTCTGTTTCTCGGTTTAGTATATTTAGGTTCGTAAAAGGCGATGTTGTGTTGTATGTGGTAGTTGTGGTACGAAGAATCGGTCCGGGAGCGCCGCTGCCATAATCGTGTTCCTTCAGGGATAAGAGATTACTGTAGGTGTCATACGACGTTTCGATCTCCGATTGCGTGCTATTGTCTTCGAGAATGGTAGTCTTAGTCGCTGGTGTATTCCCGGACCATGTAGTGTTGATGGTACGGAGCAATGTGCCGCCGCTGGCCCCTCCCTGATAGATCTGCTCGCTCGTTTCTTGATTACTGCTATTGAACGTGAAGACGGTTTGGTTCGTCGTGGTGTCATAGGGCATCAGCGGTGCGGTCACCGTCGTTTGTCCTTCCGAATTTACAAACTGCCACACCCACGAGTTTGTACCGTCATTGATGGTGCGGGTCAGGTTCGAAACGTTTCCATTCAGGCAATTAATGCCGTCATTCGACCCGCCAAACGCGTATTGGACATAACCTCCATTTGGGAGCGTAATTTTTGATAAACGCCCAGTGACAAACCCAGTGTTTCCGGGCGTTGGTTCGTAAGTAAACGAATAAACCCATCCATTCGGGTAGGTAAGCGATGACGGAAGCGTTGCGGTCCCGGTGAATTCACCGATGCCAGTGCAACCAAAATTCGTCTTAACGCTATAACTTGCGAGAGCAAGCGTTATCGTCTGATAAGCGCCGGTTGGGCCAAGATATTGATATGTGATGTGTGACGAAGTCTGGGTAGTTATGAGGATTGCGTGGCCCGCACTATCGGTAACTGTCGGACCGAGCGTGACAAAATTTCCGTTGGTGTCTTTTAAGTTATTTAGGTACTGAGTTCCGTCTGGGCCAAACACTTTGTTCGTGGAAATTGCATTTACGAAGAACCCGCTCGAATCAGAGGCAAAACCAGAAGTCGTCCCAGTAACTGTGTCTGCGCAAGTAACAGTATAGTTGATGCCGGGAATGCTATGTTGAGTTCCATTTGCCTCGACGTAGATGTACCCGTAAAAATGTGTCGAGGCGCCACTCGGGTGACAGATGGTAACGGTATCCTGAAGAGTGAGAAAACCCACAGGTTCATTTAGATTCCACCCCGGACTGTTGTCATAGTCAGTCATAGGCGAAAACGACCAATTCACGCCATTCTTTTCCCAAAGCAGCGAGTTGTACGTGAGCGCGAAATTAAATCCCAATCCCCGGCCTCGTCCAGCCACTATCGGGAACTGCATCTCTGTGTTCAAGTTTTGTCTGTTAACTGAATCGACGGAACCAGCTTCGATCGAGCTGAAATTCGGAGTTCCTGCTTGCGGCGCAGTTTGAGACCAGCCAATCGTCGGAAGCGCCAGCAAAAGCAACGCGATTAGAACTGTCTTCATTGGGAACTCCCTACTGGATTGGGAAACTTGAATCGGTTAAGCCCGTGTTGAACGATACGTTTTGAATCGAAATCGAGGCCCAGGGAGTGCCGTTAACCGATTTTTGAATCGTTAGTGGATAGAGTACGCCGCCAGAAAATGCCTGATAGTTCGAATAAAACACATCCATCGCTACCGATGGCGTCGCGCCTTGGGCAGGCTTCTGTACGTACGAGATCTTTTGAGGAAGCCCGGAAACTGCGTCAAACCAAATATCTCGAAGCGAAAAACTCGCGAGGGATTGTAACGCCGGTTGAGACGCAAACGTATCCCACACCTGGATGTGTTGCAGCGATTGGCCATTCGAACTTTCCAGACCAACATAGTGATAGGACGTATCCGGGTTGTTGAGTAGTGCGGTTATCAAGGGAAGGGGATAATCGGCGGCTTGGCTCGTTACGACCAGTTCCAAAGGTAGCGTACTCACCGTGTCGCCAACTACGTCGTTGGCTTGCCCGTTCGCAAAAATAATCGTCCGCGTCTCATCTGGCATAGTCATCTGTACAGACGACTCGGCGGTCCCCTTGGTAAGAACGCGAATCGTGCCGCTTTGTGTCAGTGATCCGGAAACAACTGTGATTGAGCCGGTTGCCACCGAGTCGAGAGGAGTTGTGGCGCCCATTGCAGAAATGCTATGCCCCAAAATCGTCAGCGCCTGGGGGTCGCTAGTGGCGGTAAGTGAGGTCTGCTGCGGGGCGACTGAATACGATCCGAAAAGGAAGGACGAGGTAACTACGAGCAACCTGAGCTTCACGTCACCCTCCAGCGTGCGAGTTGGAGCCGTGTATAGACTGATGGTACGTTCTTGTCAAGTGAATATCCTAGGCATTAATCCGTCAACGGTTTGATCGATGGCAGAATCACACGCGAAATGCCGAGATTTTGACGGTGCGACGAGCCGGATTTGTTCGTTCAACGGGTCCTTTCGCATTGTGACACTCTTAAAAGTGTCACACAGGGCTTCTCGCCGCTTCTTCCGTAAACTATACTTTCTCGCATGCTGATCTTACGATTCATCGCGGCACATTTTGTCCTCTTTGCAGCGTTCGCTCTTGTGCCGAATTGTTTGGCTCAAGACGTGAACTGCTTTTCCGTTCGTGTTCTGAACCTAAAGAGCGGGAAACCCATAAGTGGCATCGAAGTGGACATGATTCCAAATCATTCGGAAAATCCGCGGCCTGGACCGAACGAGCCGGAGATTCGGATAGGCAAGACTAATAAGCACGGCACCCTAAAATATTGTCCACCCGACCCCGCACCGAAAACATTCGTCTTAAGCTTTCGCCACCTCACGATACCGGACCAGTGGGAGCAGTATTTGGACCTCGGCCAAGTATTGAAGACTGGGGTTCGAGGGTATGCTTCGCGGCAGTCGCCGCAGATCAAAGTCAACGTAAATGTGAAGCCCGGAGAAGTAGTGGTGTTTGGTAGGCGGTGGAACTTAATTGAGTACCTTCCCGCACCCGACTTACCCTAGCTCCCTAATACCGGGCAAGGGAGCCAAAGTCTGATAAACGTGACTTAGGCAATGAAGACCCGAATCGAATCTTCATGTGTCAAGTCCTGGGAGCGCCGCACAACTCCTGCTCCTCGTCATAATCATCGCACGGGAGGTATAAACGGGACCAGTCGTCGTCTTCGATGGCCGACAATGGATAAGCTTCATAATATTTTTCCCAACGCGAATGCATTTCTATTCGGGCAGGATGCTTTCGCAGAAGTGTGGCGGGCCAATATGGGTCGAGGATGTAAACGATGGAAGCACTCTGCGAAAAGGCATGCGGGATCGATGAAGCCGCTGCATATGCTGTTCCATTTCCAGACGGGAATTCCCGCGTTACGCTGAACGTGAAACTAGGTTCATTTTATGAGATCGATGACGATCTTGACGGCAAACCGCATCCATTCGTTCTGATCGGAGGGCAGGTTCACGGCACCCAAGAAGCGCCATTTACGCAAGCTTCCTGCACAACTCCCCCGTTTAAGTCTTCGGCCACTCTTTGCACATACGAGTTTGTCGCGCCCACGACACTTTTACGCAATGCTCAAACATTTTTGGCCCGGGATTTGGCCTGGGACAATTTCAGCGGCACGGGAAAAATCGCGTTTGCACCGTCCTTCGGTAACCTAGCAGTTTCATCTACAACACCCACAGCCGATCCAGAAGGGGACCCAGCAGTTAAATCACCCATGAAGAAAGACACTTTTTACACCGTTTCAGGATATGACCTGACGAAAATAAAACAGGGCTGCAAGGCGATAATGGCTCCGGAAGATCCGTCGTATTTGCGCGCCAAGGTGCTGATCGGAAAGCGCGACCTCGCGTCCGACGGTTTTCGAGTGGAAACCGATAATTTAGCGACGATCTTTGTTACCCCAACTGACGCCACGCCGACGAACATTCGACTTCAGTTGTGGACGCCATCGAAATATAACGGCCAGGAGAAAGACTCCACCGCCCGCCCCATTGTCGAATGGGATCTGGCCATACCCAAGGTGGAGGAATCAAAGAGCACAGCGTCACCGGCATTCCTACGGGTTGGCGACAGTCAAACGTCACATTCAGTGGCACTGATTGGTCAAAATGCGTAGGTAACGCAAGTGTCAGTTTCGACGGAATACAAAAATTTTCAGGTACTATCAACCAATTAGACCAAGGCCCTGGATGTTCTCATTCCGACGTATATCACCAGCCACGCAGGGCACAAAGAGATGTCGGCCACATGTACGAGTGCCGATAAAAGGACAATTACCAATAAATTGGCGATCGATGTTTTAAAAGACTAAGCTGACGCTGTTAATACACATCTCGAACATGAGGGCTAGCGGCTCTCAACTCCCGATAAACGAGCCACGATTGCGACCAGAAGCACTGCGGCTGCCACCACGAAGTATGCTCCAAACCTAAAACGATCGACGCACCTGGCCTCACACTGACAGTCTTTCTGCGAACCGGCCCAAGCGCAAATCTTCTGGTTTACGTACGCCCAAACCCCCGTTGCCGATGGTCCGAGCAATCTGGGATCTACAATTTTCACCGCCTGCCATCGCTGCGATTCTGCCTCCGCTGCTCTGATACATACACCGAAACTAACGCTTTGGATCCTTGATTTCTCAAATGCTGGAACAAGCGAATGCTTTGTCGACAAAGTTATAATTGGTGATTGCAGGCTTAGACATCGAACACGATCACGCATGCCGAAAACAGAAGCACCGGGCGCCATTTCTGTGAACGAATTCACTTCCTGCTCAATTATCCAGCTCCTTTTGAGGCGAGCCGGATTGTTTTGAGCTCGGGTCCCCTTTTTGCAAACTTAGCGAGCCTTGGAATCGCCGGGCAATTTTCAAAAAAACATTTGGAACTCTGTGCGACCAGGCCAACATGCTCCAAGAGCTGTCAAATTTAAGACTTTCTGACCCGCGGCGTCGCTGCGAGGGTTGTCACAAGGCCGAAGTAAGTTCACTCGATGCTTCTTAAGCCAGCATGTGCGCGAAAAGGATTTCGGCCTTTATTTTCGCGAGACGCCTTAGATGACTGGTAGCAAATTACCGGCATCAATTTCTCCATTGGGTCGCAACCATCGGTCGAACCTCCGAAGCGATGGGATGTTGGTCCCAAACCCTACGAACGTCCGATTCAAGCTGCTCCTGACGAGCGCGAATCCACGGTGCGTAGTGGCGCTCGGTAATCTTTGAGTTCGTATGGCCAAGCAACGTAGCCACTCTGTCGAGCGGGACCCCGGCGAGCAAGAGTTCAACCGCAAAAGTGTGTCGGAACCGGTGAGCATGGCCAGTCGGAACGCCTGCCAGATGAAAC
>Ga0209221_1000683_pt1 | contig 11194 bp, 9 predicted proteins | sample BlaSpr_A8_Ref_O2_FD_187989 | JGI IMG/M metagenome (GOLD analysis project Ga0209221, IMG submission 187989) | Forest soil microbial communities from Thunder Bay, Ontario, Canada - Black Spruce, Ontario site 2_A8_Ref_O2 (SPAdes) (version 2) | ecosystem: Environmental > Terrestrial > Soil > Boreal...
GCTGAGACCGCTTCCGCCGATGTTTACATCGCTGGCCGTGGGCGCTGCTCCGCTGCCGGTCCAGGTCAATTGTGCCGTAATGGCGACCGGAGCGGTTGAGCCGTAGTCTTCGGAAGACGGGCTAATGTTCGTCACTGAGATCGAAGTCGTCGCCTGATTCACGGATTGGCTGTAGCTGCCCGAACTGCCGCCGTGATTGCTGTCACCCGAATAGGTGGCGGTGACTGAATCCGTTCCTACCGGCAGAATGGATGTGGTACAGGTCGCAGTTCCGGGATTGCCCGAGCTTACCGTGGTAGTACTGCAGCCGGTATTAGCGCTCCAGCTCACGGTTCCAGTTACAACCTGCCGCTTCACTTGGGCTACGCGGCCCTTCACGTTGTTGTTCTCCCCGGTGATGGTAGCGGTGAAGGTGACCGGTTGGCCGAAGATTGAGGGACTGCCGCTGGACGTAACAGCTGTTCCCGCACTGGCCTGGTTGATGGTGAAGTTGTTGGTTTGGGAGCTGCTCGAAGCGCCGTAGTTGCTGTCTCCTGAGAAAGTCGCGGTTTCCGTATAGGACCCGGGGCCATCGGCGGTGGTTGGCGTATAAGTTGCGGTGCAAGTCAGCGTGGTTCCGCTGGGCGCAGCGCAGGAAGTGGATCCGTATTGACTGGGACCGTTGCCGCCGATGGTCACATCGCTGGCGGTGGGCGTGGGACCGTTTCCATTCCATGAAAGGACGGCGGTGATGGTGACTGGAGAATCCAGGCCATAGTCTTCCGCAGCTGGGGACACGCTGGTTACAGCGATTGAGGTGGTCGCGGTGAAGCTGGCGGTATAAACAGCTGAGCTGGTGGGCGCCGTGACTGTATCGGTTGTGCTGGTGGTGCCATCCTGCCACTGTGCGAAATTGTATTGAGCGCCATTGGCATTTTGTGGCGAGGCAACGCTCAACTGGCAGGAGGCGTTCGGGGTCCAGATCAGCGTGACCGGCGTGGTGTACGTACCCGGTGCGCAACCGCTTCCGGTGGAGGTGAATGCGAGACCGGAGGGCGAGCTGGTGATGGTGGCGCTGCCGGCGGGCAAAGTCGGGGCAAAGGCGACGCCTTTAAAGTTGGAATCCGCCGGAGCGGCGGCAAGCTGGGTGAAGGATTCGCCCGAAGCCTGTGAGGCCGTGGTGAAGCTCAGAGTATCCGTGATTCCATAAAGATAAGTCGGATCGAGATCGGCGATGGTGTAGTTGGTAGCAAAGAGTTCGACGTTGCTACCGACCACGACGCCGGTCAAACCGATTAAGCCGGTCGTGCCGTCGGTATTGCTGGGATTGCAGGCTGTGTTTAGTACCAGGTTGAGTCCCTTGTAAAGCGTGTATGCCAGGCTCCAGGTTCCCGTACCGTTTGATTGGCTGTTTGTCCACTTTTGCAACCCGCCGTTGCCCACGCTGCCGGTGCCGCCGTCATTGGTGCAGATAGTATCGGCGTTGGAAGTGTTTTTCGGGCTTCCGGAGTCCGCCACATACAACACGCTGGGGCTGGCAAAGAAGTAATTCTCCGGACTTATGTTAATTGCGAGGCCGGTATTGTTGAGGCTGTTGCCGTTGCTGTTAGCGCCCGTCGTTATAGTTTCTTTGCCCGTACCGCCGGTGTTGCCGAAACCGGACATCTCGGCCGGGCCTATGGTTCCGCTGCTAGTTGGGCAACCGGCTCCGACGCCTGTGCAGGTGAACACGGAGGTCGCCGGAGGGTCGCCCAGCGTGCCAATGTAGCTACGGTTATAGGATCCCTCTTTGCTGTCCATCGAAACGAATAACGTGTCGTTATAGATCTGGACGTCGCGGGTGTCTTGAGAAGTGCCGGTGCCGCTGTCATTCCCGGTAATCGTCGTAGCAGAACTGCTCCCGAGAGTAGTGTAGAAAACTCCTCCGGTATTGTCCGAGCTTACTCCCTGACCGGAAACGTAGATATGCGTTCCGTCGGCGGTGTAGGCGCTTCGCGGATTGTTGGTGTTGAAGATATTAAAGAGGGCAGTGGAAGAATTTATGTTGCCGTAAGGATCGATCAAGGTCACTACGCGTGGAACCGGAGTATAGCTTTGCCCCGTAAGGCTGCCAGACTGCCCGAGTTCCCCTCCGGGGATGCCATATGTGGCCGGGTTGGCGTTGAAAGCGGCGGCGTTTACTCCATAGCCCATGATAGTCAGGTACTGGCCGGGACCTGCGAGTTGCAGTGTGCCTTCCGATGAAGAGCCGTACTCACCCGAGACGGGACCATTTGCGCCCGAGGCGGTTTGCGGCAAAACTACAGAATTTTGGTAAGCAGCCGGAAGCGTGGTGGGATCGGTCGGGTTCAGCTGGAACTGAAACAGCGTCAGCGGAGCGGCTTGGTTATCCCCGTAGGACCCCGATCCGCTTTCCACACCATTTCCTTCCACGGAAACCACTAAGTTGCCGGAGGTAAAAACTTGGCTCTGCGCGGAGGCGGCGGTAACGACGCCGGTAAGGATAAGGACAAAGAGCGCGAGGCGGACAGAAATCCGCGCAGTTGCTTGGGACATAGTGGTGTTTCCTTTGGCGTGGAGAATTTAAAGGCGTAGGTGAAGCGCAAGCATTATTGCCGATGGCGGAAAAGGTCAATATGAATTGATTGTGAAAAACGATGGGGATTTCCACAACACGCGGATGCTCGGTGCATGGCCGGTCTCGGGTCTTATGTCTCCGTCTTAGGTTTTTAGATCTTGGCCTGCTCTGAGAATGAAGGAGAATGATCGAGGGGAATCCTTCGAGCGGGACCGAGAGCTAAGACCTGAAACTATATAGACCTGAGACCGTAAGACCTGAAACCTGAAAACCTCGGCGGTGAGCTATGCAGGAGTTGAGACAGGTGTTTCACTATGAGACCGGGGGCTTGACTGATCCTTTCGAGGGGTGATTACCTTGTTCGTAAGCGATTGAAAAATATAGTGCCCGAGTGCTAATCCTTCCGTTCCCCGCGTTGGACTTGATCGTGCTCCCATCTCTCACATAACCGCGGGATCTGGCTCCCCGAAGCTCTTCCTAACCGGGAAGAGGGGGAGCCCACACCGCATCTCTAACGTGGTTTGTATCTGAATTTTTTAACGAGGCAAGCTTGGGGCAAACAGGGACAGCGAAGGCGCGAAGCGGAGCGGCCAGCACGGTGGCCGACCTGGCGCGCTTTTTTCCTGAAGCGACGCCGGTGCGAATTCCAGTCCAGCTGACGCGCAGCGCCACCAGCGATGGCCAGCCGGCGACCGGCACGGAGTTGCCGGAAGATACGGTCATAGAATTTGGGACGTCCCGAGAAGTTTTATTTGCCTGTACCACTCCGCTGGAATTCGCCGACGTGTTGCGCCTGCGTAACTCGGATGGCTCGCTGGATACCAAAGCGTCGGTGGTGGCGGTGCAGTACCATCCTGGCGCGACCGTGGTCGCGGCGCGCTTTCTTACCGCAGTACCGAACTGGATCGTGAAATCATGACACCAACCTCGCAGGAAGCATCCCAAGGAGCTTCAGAAGCTCCAGACTTAGCGGCGATGTGGGCTCGTGTGCGCCGCCTTCATCCTATTTATGCGGAACTGGCGCGCGAGTTTGCCATCGAAGCGTCCGCGCTTTCCGCCGAGCAGCTTGCGGTGGAGACACCCGATCAAAAAACCGTAGAGCAGGCGCAACTCTGGCTGCAGGAAATGGACGACCACATCCTGGTTCACCAGCTAAGACAATTCATGCAGACTAGTTCTCTGGTGAATCGAGACGGAGTGGTGGCGCTGATTCAACACCTTCTCGGAAGTCCGCGCACTGCTTCTTCACGCGACAAAATTGATTTCCTTCTGGTGCAGCATTTCAGCCAAAATGCTCCGACCGATCTGGAAGACGAGCGTGCCGACATTGCTTATGTGGCCCAGGCATTGGAGCCGGTTCTGGGTAAGGTCGAGTTGAAAACTCCGGTATGGCTGAATGCGCTCGACCGGACTCTGGAGGCGGCCAGACGGTGCAAGTCTCTGGACGAATTATTGCACGGTAGTGTGCTGGACCAGGGACGCAAGGCGAAAGCGCAGGCTGGGGACTTATTTTACCTGCCGATTGCACTGGTGGGATTCACGCGCTACGGATATTTGATGCGCCGGGCGTTCTTCCGCTTGATGCTTACCGATCTCAACTGCATTCTGGATGGGTTGAACGAGCTGGATGAAAAGGGCGTGGAAACCATCGACTGCCGTCGGGCGCAGTTCTCGCAGCAGGAGCCGATTCTGCGGCTGCGGATGATTTGCCAGTCGTGGAAGGTGATGTTCCAGGCGGAATACTCTTCGGGCCAACCGCTGCGCATGCTGGTGGACTTGCGCGCGTCGGTGGATTCCGCTTTGGGCAAGAATTCGGACGAGAGCGGAGAGAAAGCTTTGGAAGCCACAGCTGCCGCTAAGGCGAAGCTGGCCATGGCTGCCGCGGCGGGAGCTGGAACATCTGGTGATGTGGCGAGCCATGCGTCGGGTGGTGCGAATCAGGACGCGGCGCCATCGACCGCGAAGTTTGCCGTGGCGAATGATGACGCACCAGAGTTTGAGATCTCATCCGAGGTTCCGGAATGGAATGGGGATGAAGACTCATCGGGCTCCTTGAAGAAGTAGTTTTCAAGATTACGGTTGCGGGCGCACAGACATTGAATCGCCGGCGAAAACGCCGGACTGAAGACTAAGGGAAAACTTGCAAGTGAAACATCCAACCGTACTGGTTATCTCTGACGACCCGCGATTTTCGCGGACCATCACGGCGCGCTGGCAGGCGGAACGAACCGTGCCGGCCTTCACCATGCTGAGCGGAGATCTGTGGCCGCGCACGGTGGAGGACTTTGATGTAGCCATAGTGGGAGCGCTGCGGCCTGAGCTTTTATCGGCGATTCTGGAGCCGTTGCACTCGACGGCGCAGCCGTTATTTTGCGTTTGCGAGGATGCATCCACGGCGGCGGCGATACGGAAGCGCTGGCCGCGGACTTCGGTGCTTCGGTCGGACGAGCCCTGGCTGGAGGGTCTGGTTCTGGCGGCCGGCGAAGCGGTACGCCGCAGCGTGGCTGAGGCGCGCGCGCGGGCGGCCGAAGAACATTGCTCCGCCCTGCAACGGCAGGCCATGCTCGGCAGCTACATGCTGGACATGCGGCATGGGCTGAACAATGCGCTGACTTCGTTGTTGGGCAATTCCGATCTGTTGTTGATTGAGCGAGGCAGGTTGCCAGTGCAGGCGCGGGAACAGATTGAAACCATCCGCGATATGACTTTGAGGATTCATGAAGTGATGCAACGTTTCTCATCTCTGGAAAAAGAGATGAACGTGGCGGCGCAACAGGCGGAACGGGAGAGCGGAAAGTGGCGCGCGGCGGCGGCAAGCGCAGGCGCCCGGTAACCGGGGCTCTGGAGAAAGTTTTTATGCATAAGTTGATGGCGACTAGCACGATGCTCGACCACGAACTTTCCGAACTGCGCCTGTTGGTGGAGCGCCAAACCGGGCTGGTCCTGGATTGTTCCAACAACGCTCTGGCAGATCGCGTCGAAGATTTTATCGATGCGCAGGATTTGGGATCGTCCGCCGTGTTGCTCGACCGGCTGCGCTCATCCGAACAAGATCCTTGCACGTTGCCTTCGCTGCTGAATGGGCTGGTGAAGACAGATGCTGGATTTTTCCGCCACTCCGGAGCGCTGAATGCGCTGACGCGGCAAGTGCTGCCACAGCTGTGGAATCGCAAGTCGGCGGATGGTCCAGGACCGATCCGTATGTGGAGCGCGGGCTGCGGCACGGGAGAAGAAACGTACTCGATTGCCATGGCGGTTTGCGATGCGGTAAACCCCGCCAACATCAACGCTCTGAGTAACGGGAATGGCTCGGCGCCGGGGAAGGGCCGGGCGACGGCGCGGAATGGCGGAGTGGCAGATAATTTCTCAATCGCAGGTTCGTCTGCGGCACAGCCGGTGAAGCTGAATCCGGGATGCTCGGTGCACATTGTGGGCAGCGACCTGCTTCCGCAAAGTATTGAGACTGCGGACCGGGGAGTGTATCCGCAATCGGCAATCGACGGCCTGCCGCCGGCCACGATCAAGAATTATTTTTCGAAGATCAGTTCTCCGGGGACCCCTCTGAGCGCGGTAGAACCGGGAAGCGGGGACGAAACCAACTCTGGTTCAGAGCCGGCTTCCGAAGAAGCAACTGCGGTTTCCGCCAGCGTCGCCCATATGCTGGTAAAACCCCGGCTGCGGAGTTTGGTGACCTTCAACTGCATGAACCTGGCGCGCCCCGGCTACATTGGGCGGTTTGATTGCATTTTTTGTATGGACGTGCTGCCGCATTTCTCGCGGGCGCAGCGGTTGGCGACCCTCGAACGGCTGCACCTGTATCTGGAGCCCGGCGGATATCTTTTTCTGAGTCAGACCGAAAAACTTTCATCGCCCAACCTGAATTTCCGCTCGGAAACCTTTGATGGGTATACCTTTCACCGCAAGCCGCTCGCGGCCAGCGCGGCGTATGGAAGGTAAGTTGACCGGGGGAGCACGCTAAAGTTTGCCAGCGCCCAGCCGCTTTGTCATCTCGTCGTAGAGAAAACCTTTGCCGGCCACATAAGGCTGCACCCACTCGCCGTCAATCACGAATTGAGGAATAGCGCGCTTGCCGGTGTGCTTGACGATTTCTTCGGCTGCGCCCGGAGTGGTCTCGACGTCGATCTCTTTGTAGGGAATATTGTGCTTGGCAAGAAAACGCTTGGCTTCGCGGCAATCCGGACACCAGGCTGAGGAGTAGACAATAAGTTCCATAAACCTCTTACAAAAGACCTCTTAAACGAGTAATGGTAGAGACAACTCTATTGGGCGGATGCACTAACCCAAGTCTCCCCGACTTCTAGTTTACACGTGTTCCAGATGTGCCACGGTTCGCTCGTTGACCACATTGCCGGTATTCAGGGTGGAAGCGGGCTCGAAGAGAACGATCCAGCATTCTTGTTCCGCCACGGGCCGATGCTCTACTCCCCGCGGCACCACGATGAACTCACCTTCCTCGATCCACTCGTGGCGATCGCGGAAGTCCATGTCGCGGTAGTCCATGCGGAAGCGTCCTTTGACCACGAGAAACATTTCGTCCTCATTTTCGTGATGATGGAAGACGAAGTCGCCTGCAAATTTCACTAGCTTTACGTGTTGTCCGTTTAGGTCGGCGGCAATTCGAGGCTTCCAGTGGTCGGAAATTGCGGCGAACTTCTCCGCGAGATTGATCTTTTCCATATGCTGACCTCGATTAAATGTTAACAGTGACTGGTGCTGTACGTGGGTTCGGCAATACAAAAGCCGCCAGCGCTAGCCGGCGGCTCATATTCAGAATGAACTTCGCGACACTCAAACGCGTTAGAGTCCCGCGCGTTAGAGTCCCGAAGTTACTGCGGCGGCGGGGCCGCTTCTTAGGGTTATTCGGACGCCGTGCGCGGAGTTCAGCCGTGTGGTTGCAGTCCAATCAATCTCATCCGAGCTGATTAGGCCGCCGCCACCGGCGGCCAGTGTGTAGGTAATGCGGCCGTCGCGGTAGGTATAGTCGCCGATGGAAAGTATCGTCCCGGTTTTGAGAACAAAAACCGGAGAAGCTGGCGGAAGTCTTGGCGAAGCTAGCGCGACCGTTTTTGGGCGAGCCAGATTTTGGTCGGCAGACGCATACATCGCGTAAGAAGCCCGGGGAATTAACTTCGGAGTGAGAGTGCCCGCTTGCGGATCATTCAATTTCGAATCATTGAATGATTCAGGCCGCGGCCTCGAGAAGAAGTGAAATCCCGGCTCCGGGATGCTTGCGAGCTGTGGAACGAGAAGGTCATCCATTAAGCGCAACTCAAGGGTGGTCTCGCCTTTGAGCTTTGGGCGCGGTCCCTTCGCGGGCAGCGTAATCACCTTCCAGGGCCAGAGCGGAGGAAGCATCCATTCGACAACATCGCGGGTGGCGTGGCCCTTGCCAATGATCTTGCCTTCGCGATCGACACGGTAGCCGGGAGTGCCGATCATTTTGGCCTCCAGTGGAAGGTCGCCGCTGGGCAATCCGATGCGGTCAAAGGTCAGCTTCAATGAGCCTTTGCCGACGAAATGTCCTGGCTCTTTCGCCGACTCCAGATGCCCGACCAGATAGCTCCCACGCGGAAAGGCCTGCTGGCCGAATTCGGTTACCCCACGGAGGTGGCAGACCACGGGATCGCCGACAGAGGCGGTAGCTGAGGAAAAATTGGGTTCATTCAATGTGCATTGAAGAAGCGTACCGGCCGGCAGAGCGACTTCCCTTGGACTGGCGGCGGCGAACGAGGTTAGCAAGGTGAAAACGGCGGCGGCTGGAACTACTCCGGAGAGCAATCTGCACTTCATACCTCACCTCAATTGCACGCCCGATTTGTGTGGCGGACGGTGGCGCCCGCGGTTGATTGCAGGTATCTAATCACAAGTTCCAGTGAGGGTCAATGAAATGTTGAACAGATTTTAAGAATACGGCCGTGAGCGAAGACTAGAGCGTGTATCACCATAACGAATAAAAGGCCGCCAGCTTTCGTTGGCGGCTCAACGCCGATTCGGATCACTTCAAGTGCTGGCAGAAACCAAAGTCCCTTGCTGCGCCCGGCATGACGAGGGCGATCTAACGGTGGCGGACGCAATGAGTAAGGTCGCCTAACGCTTGCCGATCAGAGTTAGCAGATCAGAGCTGGCCGGTTCCGCCATCGACGTTTAGATCTACGCCTGTGATGTACGAGGCTTCACTGCTGGCCAGGAAAAGAACGGCATAGCCGATTTCTTCGGGAGTTCCGAAGCGCTTCATGGGAACTCGTTCCCTGATGCCGGCCGAATACTGATCAAAAGTTGCCTGGGGCATTCCACCCTTTTGCAGAATCGGAGTTTCGATGGGGCCCGGACTGACTACGTTTACGCGAATGCCGCGACCGACCAACTCAGCTGCGAATGTGCGAGCCAGCGAGCGTACGGCGGCCTTGGTGGCGGAATAGATGCTTGTTCCGGGATAACCTTTGGTGCTGACAACAGAGGCGTCCAGGACAATGCCAGCGTTATCGTTCAGAAAGGGAAGCGCTTTCTGGACCGTGAAATACAAGCCTTTTACGTTGATGTCGAAAGTTTCGTCGTAGAGTTGCTCAGTGCTGTCGCTGGCAGGAGCGAATTTGGCGATGCCGGCGTTGGCGAACAGGGCGTCGATCTTGCCAAACTTTGCGCTGACTTGCGCGTAGAATTTGTCGATATCGGCTAGCTTGGACACATCGGCTTTTACAGCTAGCGTGCCTTCGCCGATGATTTTGACGGCCTCGTCCAGAGTTTTTTGATCCCGGCCCGTGATGGCTACCTTGGCGCCTTCCTGATGGAATAATTTTGCCGTGGCCAAACCGATGCCGCTGTTGCCGCCAGTGATTGCTACGGTTTTCCCTTGAAATCTCTTTGCCATAAAATTTCTCCAGTGTTAATTTTGCGGTCTGACCAGGAACCGTGATTCGTGGGTCTTGTTTCCAGTTCCGGTTGCTTCTATACTTTGATGAATGTCAAAATATCTAGGGTTCAATTTCTTGATAGCGGCGTGCTACATTGAGGTCAACGCATGGAAAGAAAAGAAGTAGCCCGGATTTCAAAGGCCCTGAGCGACCCTACCCGGCTGCAGATTTATGAAGGGATCTCCAACTGCAAGGAGATGTTTTGCGGGCAGGTGGTCGAGAAGTACGGGCTTACCCCGGGGACGATTTCGCATCATCTGAAGATCCTGGCGGATGCGAATCTGATCGAGACGCGGCGGGAGGGGCAGTTCATCTATTTGAAATCTTTGCCCGAAACGATTCGCGTCTATGGACAGGCGTTGGCGAAGATGGCGGGCAAAAGAAAAGCCGCCAGCTCGCGCTGACGGCTTTCAGTAATATTCCCTAGCGGTTAACTGTTCTCGTACAGCAACACGCCCTCGGTTTTTTCCGCATCCACGGGACGGTAGAACAGCTTGTTATCTTCCAGGAAGACTTCGATGAAAGCGGGGCGCGTAGTGATGGTGCCCTGAATCAGCGCCTCGGACAGCGGGTCTTCAATATATTTCTGCAAGGCTCTCCGGAGCGGGCGCGCACCGTAGGAGCGATCCGTAAGAGTCTGGTTGAGGATCCACTTCTTGGCTTCGTCCGCGACCGTTACCGTGATCGCTTTCTGCGCCAGGTTGCTGTTGAGGTGCGTGACCATCAGTTCCAGAATCTGGATCAGGTCAGCCTCGCTCAACGCCAGGAACAGAATGATCTCGTCCAGGCGGTTCAGGAATTCTGGATTGAAGGTGCGCTTTACTTCGCCCTTCACCAGTTCCTCAACCTTGTTAGAGACCTGGTCTTCCGCGGTCGACTGGAAACCAAACCCCTCGCGCTTCTGCAAGTGACGCGCGCCGATGTTCGAGGTCATGATCAGGATCGTGTTCTTGAAGTCGACCGTGTTCCCGAGTCCGTCGGTCAACTGGCCGTCTTCAAAAACCTGTAACAGGATGTTGAACACATCCGGATGCGCCTTCTCGATCTCATCGAGTAACACGACTGAATACGGAGCACGCTTCACGCGCTCGGTAAGCTGGCCGCCCTCTTCGTAGCCGACGTAGCCTGGAGGCGAGCCGATCAGCTTGGAGACGGAATGTTTCTCCATGAATTCCGACATGTCGAAGCGGACCAGAGCTTTTTCGGTGCCGAACATGAACTGAGCGAGGGTGCGCGCAACTTCAGTCTTGCCCACGCCAGTGGGGCCGAGGAACAGGAATGAACCAATCGGACGGTTCGGACTCTTCAATCCAGCTCGCGAACGGCGGATTGCCCTGGCGAGCGCACTGATCGATTTATCCTGCGAGATGATGCGCTTATGCAGCTCTTCTTCGATGCGAAGAAGTTTTTGCGTTTCTTCTTCCTTGATCGAAGTAATGGGAACGCCGGTCCAGCGTGAAACTACATCTTCAATGTCTTCTCTACCGACAACGCCGGTGGAAGATTCATCGAGATGATATTTTTCGCGCAGGGCGCGAAGGTTTTCGCGCTCCTTGCGTTCTTCATCGGAGTAGAAACGAGCTTTCTCGAACTCGTGGTTCGCGATCGCGTTCTCCATCCGGTGCACGATGAACTTGATCCGCTTCTGCACCTCGGTCAGCTCTTCCGGCATCGAAGTCTGTCGCAACTTCACGCGAGCACCAGC
>Ga0209221_1000684_pt1 | contig 11187 bp, 10 predicted proteins | sample BlaSpr_A8_Ref_O2_FD_187989 | JGI IMG/M metagenome (GOLD analysis project Ga0209221, IMG submission 187989) | Forest soil microbial communities from Thunder Bay, Ontario, Canada - Black Spruce, Ontario site 2_A8_Ref_O2 (SPAdes) (version 2) | ecosystem: Environmental > Terrestrial > Soil > Boreal...
GGCGAGCCGTGCGCGCAAGCGAGCGAACATTTCGCTACGGCGACTTCACATCGTGTGACTTGAACCACGCCAACACGTAGGCCGCCTTGTCGATGAGCAAACTCGGGCGCGCGGAGATGTCATGCGATGCGTTGGGCACTCTCACCAGCGCCGTGTCGATCTTGCGAAGTTTCAGCGCTTGGTAGAACTGCTCCGCCTCGCTGGAGGGCGTTCGGTAGTCGACCTCGCCGGTCATGAGCATCGTGGGCGTTTTGACATTGCCGACATAGGCGAGCGGCGAGCGCTTCCAGTAAGCCTGCATGTCGTCCCAGGGAAACTCGCCGAACCAGTAGCGGTAGAAATAGTTGTTCATGTCCCCGGTGAGCACGAAGCTGGTCCAATTGATGACCGGCTTGACCACCACGGCGGCGCGAAAACGATCGGTATGTCCGACGATCCAGGCGGTTAGCACGCCACCGCCGCTGCCGCCGGTCACGAACAGCCGCTGCGTATCGACGTAACCGCGTCCAATCACCGTGTCGACGCCCGACATGAGGTCGTCGTAGTCCTTGTTGGGATAATCGTGGTGAATCAGATTGGCAAACTCCTCGCCATAGCCGGTACTGCCGCGCGGATTCATGTAGAGGACGACGTAACCGGCGGAGGCGTACAGCTGGATCTCCGCGGCAAAGCTCGGCGCGTACATGGCGAACGGACCGCCGTGAATTTCCAGCACCAAGGGATATTTTTTCGCCGGGTCGAATCCGGGCGGCTTCACGATCCAGCCTTGCATGCGCCGATGATCGGCCGAGGAATCGAAAGTAACCTCCTCCAGCGCGCCGATCGTGCGCTGCGAGAGCAAATTGTCGCTCAAGGCCGGAAGCGTTGTGATGTCGCGCAGGGAGGTGCCCGTGGCCAACGCCGCGGGCGCCGTTGCGCTCGCCTTGGTGAACGCGAAGCGGCCATTCGGCGAGATGGAAAAGGAGCCTCCGGAATAGGGCCGGGTCACATCGGCGCCGCCCACTCCGTCCGCGAGGGCGCGCATCTTGCCCTGCAAATCGATGGCCGCAATTTTGGTCGATCCATGATCCTCGTACTGGAACACCAGCGTCTTGGCATCGCTAAGCCACCTCGGGGAGGCGGCATCGCGATCGAGGGCCGCGGTAAGCGAATGCGCATGACTGCCGTCGCTGTCCATGACGTAGAGTTGCGTCGCTTGATAGCCTAGTTGCTTGTCGTCGAATCCCAGGTAAGCGATGTGCTTGCCGTCCGGCGAGGGCACCGGATGGCGGTCAGGTCCGCGCCGATCGGTCAATGCGTGCAGCGATCCATCGCCCAAGTCGACGCGGTAAATTTCGCTGTCCAGCGGGTCGTAGTCCGCGTCCGCGCGCCGATTGGCGCTGATCAGAATCCCGGTTCCATCGGTGGTAAAGGCCGGTGGTCCTTGATGGTCGAAATCACCGTGCGTCAACTGACGCGCGGCGCCGCCGTCCGCGGAAACCAGGAATAGCTGGCTGAAGGTGCTGGGCAGGTAGCCCTCGCCGTCAGCCCGGAAAACCATCCGGTCGATCAGCTTCGGGGGATCCGCCCACTTGGCGTTTTTTGGCGTCTCCGGCAGCTCCACTTTCAGCGGCTTTCGTTCCTGCGGCACCGACATCATAAAGGCGAGCCAGCGGCCGTCCGGCGACCAGGCCAACGCACTGGGGTTTTCGGTAAAGTTGCTGATCGGCGCGCTGACGCCGCTCGACACCCAATACATGAAGAGCTGCGCCGAGCCGTCGGCGGCGCGTGCAATGTACGCGATACGTGTGCCGTCGGGCGACCAGCGCGGCGAGCCGCTGGTCGGCGCCCCCGACAGCGGCCGCTCATTCTTGCCATCGACGCCCACCAACCAGACGGTGCCCCGCGCGCGGTCGGTCTTGACGTCGTATCCCATGCGCACGTAGGCAATGTTGCGGCCATCGGGCGAGACTTCCGGATCCGCCGCCCATTGAAGATCGAACACATCCATCGGCTTGAAGGCCGGCTTCGCTGTCTCTGAGCCTGATGAGGCGGCGCAGAGAGCGAGCAGCGCCGCGGCGGAAAAAGTCACAGCCATCGAAACCCGATTAACCATTGATGATCTCTTTGCCGGCCAGCCAGCAGTAACGTTGATGTTCATTCACGATTCCCACAGCCTGCATGAAGGCGTAGCAAATAGTGGTCCCGACGAATTTAAATCCTTTTTGCTTAAGGTCCTTGCTCATCGCATCGCTGTGGGCCGTCGACTGCGGAATCCCACCGAGATAGAGAGGCCGGCGGCGCAGCACGCGGCCATTGGTAAACTGCCAGATGTAGTCGCTGAAGGAGCCCGGAGAGGTGCGAATCTCGAGGTAGGCGCGGGCGTTCGCAATGAAGGCATCCACCTTCAGCCGATTCCTGATGATCCCCGGGTCTTGCAGCAGGCGGCGGCGCTTCACGGCGGTATAGCGCGACATCTTCTCGGCATCGAAGTCATCGAAAGCCTGCCGATAAGTCTCGCGCTTGCGCAGTACCGTGATCCAGCTCAAGCCCGCCTGCGCGCCTTCCAGGCAGAGCATCTCGAACAGCGCACGGTCGGCGCGCACCGGCACACCCCATTCGGTGTCGTGATAGGCGACATACAAGGGATCGGCAGGACACCAAGCGCAGCGCAACTTCCCGTCGGCATGCCGCTGCGCCTTCAGTTTCCGACGATCGATCGCCACGGATCAAAGATCAGTGCGATTTGGCGGCAATGACCTCGATCTCGATCAGCGCTCCAGGCGCCGCCAGGGCCGCGACCTGCACCGCGCTTCGAGAAGGTTTGTTGGGTTGCTCGGCCGTGCCAAAGAATTGCTTGTATCCCGTCATCATGCCGGCGAAATCCATCTTATTGTCCTTGGCCGGATCGCCCACCAGGAAAATATTCATTTTCACGACGTCGCGCATGCTTAACCCAAGGCGCGCGAGCGTTGCTTTGATTGCGTTGAGCGCACCGACGGTTTGGGTTTCCGTATCGCCGTAGGCGGCGACGCTGCCCTTCGGCGCATCCTTATTGACCACCGGGGCGAGCGCGCCGCTCAAGAAATACGTATCGACCCCGGCTTTGACCGTGACCGCCGAAGAAATCGGAAAGTCGTTGCCATCCGGCAGCGGCAAACGCTCGACTTTCTGAGAGTCAGCGGCCTTCTTGGAGTCGGCGGCCAGCACGCCGGGCGCCGCTGAAATCATTGCCAGAACGCTCGCGGCGAGAATGAGCTTGCGCCCACAGTTCATGCTAGACATCGCATCCCCTGTTGAATTAACCGTGCAGCCGCACGGCGTGACGAACCTTGTAGACCAATTCAATGCAATCGACTCCCCGCGTGCGGCGCGCCGTGCTGCGTATTTCGTGCATGAGCTTGAGCAAGACGCGCGTGCTTTGATCCGACGTCAAACTCAAGCGTGGATCCACGCCGAGATGCAAAACAGCAAAGCGCTCGTGCGCCGAACGAACGAAAACGGCGACGCCCACCGGCCTTCCTTCGTCGGAAATCGCGAACAGGGTTTGGACTCCGTCGATGTCGCCGACACGGACCCGCAGACCGCCGTCCTGCTCATAGATTTCCGGCACGCCATAGGTATCGATGGACTGCTGAATGCCGACTCGTACGCGATGCTGGTTTACGTTGAAAAACAGCAGTTGCTCCAGGGCTGGACGCTGCTCCGCAGCTAGCTTCGACGTGATACCGATTGACGCGCCCAATGACCCCCCGAGCGGCCCGCTCCTTAAGTGAGCAGCCAGTCACAGAACTTAATTGACGCAGCGCAACAGACATTGTCTGCCGCCTGAGACTCCGTATCGTATAGCGTCGCTCGTTGAATGACACTAGCCGAAGCGTCGTCAGCACGTTGCTGCATTGCGGTATCGACGCCGCGTCCAAGTCATAACTAGGTCCCGCATGAAAGGAAACAGTTGGTGCTAGCTTCTGACGAGGACGGCGGCACGTTGGACGCGCTGAAGTTCAGCCTCGCGAGCGATATCATCGAGCTCGTCGTTTTGACTTCGGACGACGCCTTTTTGCAAACCCTGCGCGAGGCAGTGGGCGGCGCCAGGCGCCTCTGGCACGTCCCATCCGCCGACAAAGTCAGCGATCTTCTGGTCGCAGGCGAAGTGGGCATCGTCGTGCTCGATGTCCAGACCCTGCATGACAACGCCCGAGTCTTCGTCGAGCAAATCAAGCGTCAGTTCCCCGATCTGGTGCTCGTCGCCGCGGGCCATCGCGATGATGAGACATCGCTCGCCGGATTGATCAGCGCGGGATTGGTGTATCGCTTCATCCACAAGCCGATGTCTCCTGCAAGGGCGAAATTGTTTGCCGAAGCGGCGATCAAAAAATACGAGAGTCAACGGCAGCGTGCGGCGGAGACTCCGGTGCGCCAACCCGCATCGCCGACGAGCCACTTGTGGCTGATAGGCGGCGCAGTCGCCGCGCTGCTCATCGTCGGCGCCATTGCCTGGATAGCGCATCGAAGCAGCGGCGAGGAGCCCGCACCGCCTAACCCAACTGAAACCGCGAAACCCGCGGCGGTTGAATCGACCGTTCTGGCTCGCGCCGCGGCGGCGTTGGCCGCGAATCGCCTGACGGAACCTGCGGGCGACAACGCCTTGCAGCTCTATCTCCAACTCCAGGCGCGCAATCCCGCGGATGCCGATGCCCGCTTAGGGTTGGCCGAGGTTCATGAGCGGTTGCTGGCGCGCGCCGAGAATGCGCTCCTTGAAGAGCGTCTGGACGAGGCGGCGGCCGCCATTGAGACCGCGCGCAAGTCCGGCGTCGAGAGCGGCCGAATCGCCTTCCTGAGCGCGCAACTCGCAAAATCGCGCGAGCAAATCAAAACGGCACAAGTGCAAGTTCAGCAACAGAGCCGCGCGCGCGCGGATGTGCGAACGGAGCCGAAACCCGAAGAAGATCATGTCACCCCCCTCCTGACACTTGCGACGCAGCGCATCGCCGACGGCCATTTGCTGGAGCCGGAGCGCGACAGTGCCCTCTACTACGTGCAAGAGGCCTTGCGTGCGGATCCGCAAAATGCGGCGGCTGCGGAAGCCAAGCGCGCTTTGGCATCGAGATTGATGGAAGACGCGCGCAGCGCGATCGACCGGCGGGATTTTGCGCGGGCTCTCGCTGTGATCCAGGGGGCCGACGGTATCGCCGTCCCCGCGAATCTTGAAGTGATGCAAAACTTGCTCGCGGGCGCGCGCAAACAAGCGGACGCCGATGCCAGGAACCAGCTCTTAAGGAATGCCAACGAGCGGCTCCTGCAGGATCGGCTGATCGAGCCGGCGAACGATAACGCCAAGTATTTTTATCTGACGCTGAAGCAGCTCGAGCCTGGCAATCCCGCACTTGCCTCAATGCTGCAAGATCTCGGAACGCGTTTGACCACCAAGGCGCGGCGGGCGCTCATTCTTGGACAGCTCGATGCCGCCAAGAGCTGGTTGGACGAGGTGGGCTCGGTCGGTTTCAATTCCGCGGAAGTGAGTTCCGTGCAGCACGATCTGGATGCGGCCGTCGCCCAACACAACTTCATGACGACGCTGGTTCCCGCCAGTCAGCTCACGCTGCTGAAGTCGGTGCAGCCGACTTATCCCACGAAGGCGATAAACAGCAAGATCGAGGGTTGGGTGGACGTCGAGTTCACCGTGGCGGAGACCGGCAAGGTCAAGGACGTGACTGTTCGCGCCACCAGCAATCCCGGTATTTTCGAAGATGCCGCGATCAAGGCGGTATCGCAATGGCGTTACAAGCCCGTGTTGCGCGATGCCCAGCCCGCGCCGGTCCGCAGCCAAATCCGGGTCCGCTTTACGCTTCCTTAGAAGCCTGTGCTCTCAAGCTGCGGAACTGCGCGCGACCGCCGCTGCGGCTGCCGTCTCCTGGGTGAGCGCCCCGATCTCGGCGCCGATTCGCAGATCATCGACTGCGCCGAACGCATGCTTGCGCACGATGCCGAGACGGTCGATCAAAACCAAGCTCGGTGTGCCGCGCATATTGTACCGCTCCATCGTATGCGGAATTGGGCCGGCGGGATTCGGCTGATCAAGCGCAATGGGAAACTTCAAGCGATATTCCTGGATGAAGGCCTTCAACACCGCGCTGTTGAACGCATCGTGATGTTCAAACGTCGTGTGCATACCGATCACCGCGACATCGCTTGGCGCGAAGGTTTCGTAGATTCTGCGCGCTTGCGGCACACCGGAGGCGATCGAGTCCGGGCACAGGACTTGAAATGCGGCGAGCACGACCACCCGTCCTCTCAAGCCCGACAGCGTCAGGGGATGATCGGTGTTGAACCACCTGTCGACGAGCAACTCCGGCGCCGCATTTTGGGTAGTCATAACTAAAGAACGCCAAATCCCGGTGCACACCAGGGGCGCTCGATCCTTCATCGGTTTTTTTTAAAGATAACCTTTAATCGCGCCGATGGGAAGTAAAGACCCGCGACCGCTCGATCTGTCGAGAGTCGGCTTTCGAGCTAACTAGCGATTTAGGGAACCGACGGGATGCTCTTTTTCGCGGCGCTTGCGTTCGGCGACTTCTTCGCGATCGACGCTCACATTGATCGGCGCCTTGATGCCGATGCGAACCTGCGAGCCATTGACCGCCATCACGGTGACTTCGACATCTTCACCAATTCGTAACGATTCCCCGGCGCGGCGAGTGAGTATGAGCATAGGGCGCATTTAGACACGGGCAAAAATGTTTGCCTGTGGGCGATAGTTCTAAATTTCTGTAGGACTGCACCGACCTTTGGCGCGGCGCCGGGCCGTGAAGGCTAGTGCGGGCTGACGACGCGCTCAGTGGTGTCCGGCGTTCCCCAATTGCTCACGGTGGCCTCGTAGAAAGCCAGCTCTTGCAGCAGGTCCTCTAGACGCTGCGCCTTGCCCATGGCAAAGCCCTGCCCGTAATCCACGCCAAGATCGGCCATGCGCACGCGCAGCACATCGGTCTCGACATACTCCGCGATAGTCTCCATGCACATGACTTTCGCAAGTTGCGCGATGGCCTTGATCATGGATTCGGAGCGCGCATTGGTGACCGCGTCGCGAACGAAACTGCCGTCGATTTTGATGTAGTTGACCGACAGATCCTTCAAGTATGCCAATGAGCTTACGCCGGTGCCGAAGTCGTCCAGCGCGAACTGGCAGCCCAATTCCTGCAGCGTGCGCATGAAGACTTGCGCCTTCTCGAGATTGCCGATCGTGGCCGTTTCGGTCAGCTCAAAACACAGCACACCGGCCGGCACGCCGCTCGTCTTGAGCTCGTCGACCACGAACCCGAGGAAGGATTCGTCCTGCAGCGACTGGCCGGAAAGATTGATGGCGAAGCGCGCAAATTCCTCGCCCACCGACGCGCTGTGTTCACCGAGCAACTCACAAGCGCGGTGCACCACCCAACGATCGATGGTCGGCATGAGTTGGTAGCGTTCCGCCGAGGACAGGAATTTGCCGGGCGGAATCATTTCACCGCGCTCTCCGAGCATGCGGATCAACAGCTCGAAGCGCGGCCGCCCATAGTTGCCGCGCAGCGGCAGGATGGGTTGCGCGTCGAGACGGAAACCATCGCTGTCCAGTGCTTCGCGCAGTTTGCCGATCACCAAAATATCGGTATGGCGCCGGATGATGCTCTGGTCCGAATCCTGAAAGATCTCGACTCGGTTGCGGCCGCGGTCTTTGGCGGCCTTACAGGCGATTTCCGCGGTGGCCAACGCGTGCGCGAGTGGGTTGTCTGAGCGGCCGACCGGGGCGACACCGAGACACACCGACACTTCGAATGCGCCTTGTCCTGCGCGCGGCACGATGCCCTCGGCGGCGGCACGGATCTGCTCGGCAATCGCCGCGGCCGATTCCATGCTTGAATTGGGAATGAGCGCCGCCAGCCGGTCGCCTGAAATGCGCGCCGACAGAGCCTCTGCCGGCAGAGTTTTCGCCATCCGGTCCGCCACGCTGACGATGACATCGTCGCCCACGTGCATGCCGAATGTTTCATTGATGACGTGCAGCCGATCGATATCGAGATACAAAATGACGTGGCAACCCGCCGGCCCCGCGGCGGCGAGCACGCCGCCCGAATGCCGCTCGAATGCCTGGCGCGTCATGAGGCCGGTACTGGTGTCGTACTGCGCTTGGATGATGTTCGTCGATCGCTTCGCCAACATTTCGGCGACCCGCGTCTGCTGCACATCGAAATCCTGCGCGCTCGGCGGATTGAAAAGTGCCAGTACGCCCATGACGCGCTCAGACGTGTGCCGTATGGGACACGCCAAGATCTTGTAGGGCGCCGCCACGTCGGTTGCGACCTTGGAAATATGATTGATGACGATGGTGCGCTGTTGCATCTGCATCCACGCCGTCAAATGATGTTGGGCCCGCTGCAGCGCTTCCGGCGCCATCGGTGCTCCGCTGCGGGTCATGGACACGGAGATGTTCTTGTCCGGCACCCACAGCGCGGCCAGTGCGCAGCCCATGCGATCGAGGCCGGTCTTCAAGATCTGCGAAAATTCGTCCGCCTCGCTCGCTGCGGCCTGATTGGAGGAGATCTCCATCATCAGCTCCAGATCGCGCTCTTTGACATTCAGATCGCGTTCGCTGGATCCCAGTTTGGCGCGCAACGCCATCTCGCGGCGCAGGCACTCGAGGGCCGGCTGCACCAACTGCCGGATGGTCTGCAGGGGTCGCGGCTCTATCTGGGTTCCCGACAGTCGAACGACCAGACTTACGATGCCCAGCAATTCAACGTGCTCGCCGCGCACGGCGAAGGAATAGACCACGCGGTCCGCGTCGATGGTTCTCGCGATGCCGGCAAACTCGGCGGTGTCGGACAGGGCGTTGGCGATGGCGTCGTCGATGAGCTCCGGCTCGTCGCTCAAGTCCCACTCATCGGAAGCCCATACGAGGTTCGAATAGCCATCGTGAACCACGACTCCCCGCAGGCTCGGCATGAGCATGCGGAGCAGGCGGCCGTACGGGTCGAACGAGGCCACGGCCTGCGTTTCGACGACGTTAGGTTTGATGTCCAGCACTGAGGCCAACTTTGGGAATGGGTGAGGTTAAAGCCACGAATCAATGTGCTGGAAACCCTGGCTAGCAGCTTTGACGAGCGTCGCAATTCACCACAAGAATTAAGAGGCCTGCGCGTAGGACGGCGGCATAACCATCGGAAAATTGACAATATCCGCCTATTCTTGTGATGGACCTCGCGCTTCTGAGGGACCTCCCGCTTCGACTCGAGGGCGAGCGGTCATCGCCTCCTCGAGCGGGCGAGAAGCTTGAGCAGGAAGCGGCCCCCGGGGATGCGCACCAATCGGAATATCCTGCGCCAAAAGCGCCGGGCGTCAGCGTCGATGCTGATCAGCGGCAGGCGTTCGTACAATTGATCCTGAGGCTCATGGACAATCGCGTTCGCGGCCTCGACGCTTGCAACTTTTTCCTGCGCCATGAAAGTCAACAACACTTTGTCGGCGTGCCATTCGATCCCCAGGTCGCTCAGGGGGCCCGTTCCGAAAGACCGCTCCGCGCCGCGTTCCGCGTCCCGCAGAAACACTGTGATTTCGTGCGGCGCCGGCGACGAGAGTTGCCACGCGCCATCGCCGCGATTTTGCGGCAGAAATGCACCGGGAAAATTGCGTCGCAACCTGGTGGACATTACCCCATCCTACTCGGGATTTTCCCTCCGGCCAGTGCTGTAGGATGCGCCGGTGGATCAACCGATGAAATTGCTTCCCGGGCAAGCCTTGAGCAGGAGCGGCAGACCGCGGCTCGATTATTTTGCCGTCGCCGGCCTCGCTTTTCCGTTCATGGTCAACAGCGCCGTGCAGGCGGTGCTGAACGCCACCGATACCTGGTTCATTGGACGTGTATCGCCAGCCGCGACCGCGGCCATTGGCGCCGTCTACTGGCCGGTGCTGGTCTTCGGACTCTTGTTCGGCGGCGTGGGTCTCGCGGTACAAACCTTGGTGGCGCAGGCCTACGGTGGCCATCGCTATGCGCGAGCATCCCAGGCGACGTGGACGGCATTGTGGGCGTCGCTGTTCACGGTGCCCGCATTCCTGTTGCTGGCGGTGACGGGCGCCAAAATCTTTGCTCCCTTCGGACTTCCGCCGGAAATCGGCCGGATCGCGCTGACCTATTGGTTTCCGCGCATGTTGGGCGGCCCGTTGGGCGTGGCGCTGTGGGCGGTATTGGGCTTCTTCAACGGCATCGGCCGCCCGACGGTTACGCTGCGCATCGCCGCCGGCGTGGCCCTGATCAACGCGCTGCTCAATCAGCTGCTCATGTTCAATTTAGGGCTGGGAGTAGCCGGTTCCGCGTGGGCGACCAATTGCGCACAGCTAATCGGGGTTGGCGTGGCGCTCGTCTGGTTCCTTGCGCCGGGCACACGCGCGCGTTTTCGATCGCACCTGACCGCGCGGCTTCACGTCCGGGCGCTGTGGCGCCAAGTACAGCTGGGTTTTCCCATGGGTCTGCTGATCGCGGCCGATATCCTAGGCTTCGCGCTGTTCCAACTGATGCAGGTACGTCTCGGCACCGTCGACGGCGCGTCGACTCAAATCGTCATGATGCTGACTTCGTTTTGCTATATGCCGGCGGTGGGCATCGCCATGGCGGGCACGACCTTGGTCGGCCAAGCGATCGGCGCGCATCATAAGGACTGGGCGCTGAAAGTGGGCAACGGGATCATCCTGATTGCGGTGCTCTACATGGGCGCGATCGGCGTGCTGCTCGCCGCCTTGGGACCGTGGGTGTTGCCGTTCTTTACCAATGCCGCGGATCCACAGGCGGCTCAAGTGGTCGAACGAGCGGTCACCTTGCTGTGGATTGCAGCCGGTTATCAATTGTTTGACGGGTTGAATATCAGCAGCAGCGCCAATTTGCGCGGTGCGGGTGATGTGCGGCTTCCGGCCGTCATGGTTCTTGCGCTATCGTGGCTCGTCTTCGTGCCGCTTGCGCACAGCTTGTCGTTTGCGCCGGGTGGAGGCTGGGTGGACTGGCTGCCGCAGTTCGGACTGGGCTCGGTCGGCGGCTGGTTCGCCGCATTGATCTACATCCTGTGCCTAGGAGCAATGCTGCTTCTGCGCTGGCGTTCCGGCGCATGGCGGCGCGTCGTCCTTACGCTCAACTGAGGGATGCTGTGCTAACTTACGGCGATGCTGATTTTTCAAAGAGTGTTC
>Ga0209221_1000685_pt1 | contig 11187 bp, 9 predicted proteins | sample BlaSpr_A8_Ref_O2_FD_187989 | JGI IMG/M metagenome (GOLD analysis project Ga0209221, IMG submission 187989) | Forest soil microbial communities from Thunder Bay, Ontario, Canada - Black Spruce, Ontario site 2_A8_Ref_O2 (SPAdes) (version 2) | ecosystem: Environmental > Terrestrial > Soil > Boreal...
CGAAAAACCAAGAGCACTCCCCCGCAAATCAGCGATAACTCAAAATTTCAGAACGAAAAGCTAGAAAAACCGAATTATTCAACAAGCTGTTAATCCCTCAAACCTCGCGCCCATTGGATTGCGGCACGTAAGCCCTGCTGAGATGGAGCACCGCTACCACCCGAATACAAGCGGCACATCAATCCAAACGAAGTCATTTGTTCGCTCTGCGGTTCAACGTCCTGCCCGTTTATGCGAATGGTTGGTGAACCGGGAAACTTGAGGGATTGTGCCATTGCAGCATCGCTCACCAATACTTCGTTGATGGGCGTTTGAAGATTTTCCGAAGATAGCGTTGCACGTAGTCGCTCAAGCGCGACAAGGTGATTCGGGCAGCTGACAACGTATAACAAGTCAATATTCATTCGGCACCGTTGTGTTTGGATGTTCCAAAGACCGTTAGGACCGGGCAGCGCCCGTTCTTACCCCGTGGGCGATCGAGTTGAGCGTTGCACTTTGTCAGTGCGGTCTTCAGTTCCTCTTCCAAATTGGCCAGCGTGATTCCCTTTGCATGGATGTCTTTCAGCTTGTGGTCAAGCATCTTCCGCACGCCGGAGCACGCGCGCAGATCATTGGTTCTCAAAGACACAAAATCACGAATCTCATTTAGCGAGAAGCCCAGTGTCTGTAAGCTACGAATGAATTGCAGCGCGGCAACATCATCAGAAGAGTACAGACGAAACCCACCTTCGCTGCGGGCGGGGGCTGCGAGTAGCCGATTGCGCTCATAAAAGCGAATGGCGTCGATACTTACGCCTACCTGTTTGGACACCTGCCCGATTTGCATTAACTTCCTCGCACCAAGCATCCGACACCCCCACCGTACACCCTCGAGTGTAGTCCAGAGTCAAGCGCAATCTAACGGGAGAACCGAGGGCGGGCGACAATGGGACCGATTGCCGCCGTATTCTTCAACCTTGGGAATTTCGTGCGAATCGTATTTGAGGTCGATAGCTCCTGAGAAGTCTTAGTGTTGAATCGGAAGCGCGAGGAGGCGAGGTGTGCACGGAGCGTGGCGTATTCGCGCGCTTTCGATTCAACGACTTGAAGGAAGCCGCCCGCGTTTGCGGCGGATGCGGGCCTTATGGAAATTGAATGGAGCGAAGGGCCGGCGTCGAGGTGCGCCGGGACCGTGCGGCGGAGCACAGCAGATAACACGACGCGCTCGGAAACTGGCTGTTGCGGAAAAATGTTGCGAAGAGAGTGTGTGCGGCAGCCGGAAGGAGAGATTTGTTCGGCGATCAGGCAAAGAGCGACGGATCGTGGCGCAGCACGCAGGTTTTGTTGCTGGGGAGAGTTGTTTCATGCGGCAGCACTGCCCCCAGGTGGAGAACGAAGTTGCATTTCGGCAGCGGGGAACCTCTCGACGACCACCATCGGGCCAGCACACTTGGGGCAGGGCCAAAGATCACGGGAGTCCTTGGTGCGTGGCGTGTCTTGCCTGTCGGCGGCGACGAGCCGAGTGACTGAAAGCAAAGAGGCAAGAAAGCGGCACGTCGCCGGTTGGCCAAGAAGCCGAAGTGCCGGATGCGCACGAAGCCATCCGGAAGCAAGTGCAACAGGAAGCGACGCAGGAATTCATCGAGTGAGAGAGTCATCGGTCGCTGTTCATTTTTGTGAGCGGAGTCACGCCAACGAAACCTGACCTTTCCGTCAGCAAACGAGAGCAGTCGATGATTGGAGATGGCCACGCGATGTGTGTAACGGCCCAGATAACGGAGCACATACTCCGGGCCTCCGAACGGTGGTTTCGCGTAGACCACCCAATCCTTTCGAAATAGTGGTCTCAGCCACGCCGCAAAGGTTTTCGGCTGAGTGAGAGGCTGCCAGTCTCCGTGAAAACTGAGCTCGCCGTCCCGGAAAGCGCGCTGCAGTGCCGCGACGAACTTGCCGCGAAAGACTCGGCTGAGTACCTTGACCGGAAGAAAGAAAGCGTAGCGTGGCTGGATCCAACGTGAGCGGTCGGCAGAAAGTCCACCGGCCGGCACCACACAATGCACATGTGGGTGAAGTTCGAGTTTCTGGCTCCAGGAGTGCAGCACGCTGAAGAAGCCGATTTCTGCGCCAAGATGCTGGGGATCGCGGGCAACTTCGAGCAGTGTTTCTGCACTGGTTCGAAACAGGAGATGGTACATGACCTTCTTATTCTGAAGAGTCAGTGGGGCTAACTGGCGAGGTAGCGTGAAGACCACATGCACGTACTGCGTCGGCAGAAGTTCCCTGCGACGCTTCTCGAGCCAACGTTCGCGAGCGCCCGCCTGACACTTCGGGCAGTGGCGATTTCTGCACGAGTTGTAGGAGATGGCGCGATGTCCACAGCGAGTGCACTGATCGAGATGTCCGCCGAGCATGGCCGTGCGACACCGCACAATGGCCCGCAGCACTTTGACATGCTTCCCGGTGATCCATTTACGGCTTCGTTCGATGAATGCGTCTCCCGCAGCGCGGACTAGATCGGCCACCTCGAGGGGTGGCCGATCCATCTACTGGTCCTGTGGTGGCCCGTCTTTTAGCTCCAGTGAGTCCAGAGGACTGGCGGTCGCACGGAGGTGACGTTCCGAGAGATGAAGGTAGATAGTGGTCTCTTCTAGATCGCGATGCCCTAGCAACATCTGGATGGTTCGCAGATCCGCGCCTGCTTCCAGTAGATGTGTGGCGAAGCAGTGCCGCAGCGTATGGGGGTGCACGTCTTTCTGCAGGCCCGCTCGCTGGGCGGCTTCCTGGCAAGCGTTCCAGACCACCTTGGTGTTGATCGGCATATCACCGGTATGCCAGCGGTTGCCTGGAAACAGCCAGACGCTGGGCTTGCGCGGTAATCCGCGCCAGTGCTCACGCAGTGCCTCGAGCAGTTTTGGGCTGAGCATCACATCTCGGTCTTTGCGTCCCTTGCCGCCCTGGACGTGAATCACCATGCGTTTGCTATCGATGTCGCTGACTTTCAGGTGGGTCAATTCAGCGCGTCGTACTCCGGTGGCGTAGAGCGTCAGCAACAGAGCGCGATGATAAGGAGTCAGAGCTGCGTCGATGAGTCGCGCAACTTCTTCCCGGCTGAGGATCGCAGGAAGGTGAAACCCTTTTTTCGGATAGGGCGTCTCGGCGATGCTCCAGGTTTTCTTGAGAGTTTTGACGTAGAAGAATCGCAGAGCTGCCAATCGTTGCGTAACCGTGCCCGGCGACAACTTGCGCTTCTTGAATAGCTCGGCCTGATATTCACGAATGTGTTCTGGACCCAAACAATCTGGAGAGCGCTTGAATCGTCTTGAGAAATCTTCAACGGTGCGGATGTAACAGCGTGTGGTAGCCTCAGAATAATTACGACGCTCGAGTTCTTCGAGCATCATTTTGCGAGGTCGGGTCATGAGGACCTCCTTGTGACCCGACAATATCCCGATCACATCAACAGCGTTCACCTACGCGCACGCGCAGCGTCCGCCGCGCGGGCGGCTTCGTTCAAGTCGGCATCTCGCCAGCAATACAACGGTCACTGCTAGGGCGTTTGTTGGTACTAACCCGACCGGCGAGCTGATAGCTTCCGGGTTGCCCGTCAATCGGGCGGGACCGTGGCAGGTGTCTCCCCCTCACGGCGGTTGCCGTGTCCAACAGAGTGCGACGGTCCGGCTTGACAATCAACGGCGGCGCGCATGGTTTTGCTGAGTTTGTGTTTAAGCATACTTCCTGGTTCGCTCACAATGGTTAAAGCTGGGCCACTCTGAACTTAGTTGAGATATGCTTTCAACATGACGCATCCCTCAGGGTCCGAGGTTAGGCCGGCCACCATCCTCGTAGATGTACAGCTGCAAAAGACGGCCGCCGAAGAGCACGATGCGTCGCTGCAGGAATTGCGACAACTGGTTGAAACGCTGGGGTGGGATATCGTCGGAACGCTTACGCAAAGACTGCAATCCCCTACGGCTGCGTCTCTCATCGGGCCGGGAAAACTGAAGGAGCTAAGCGAACTCGTGAAGCCGCCCAGCATGGCCGAAAGCTTGGTGTTCGATCACGAACTAACCCCCACACAGGTGAGAAACATTCGAGAAGCGACCGGCGTCGAGGTTTACGATCGACCGGCCATCATCCTCGAGATTTTTCATCGGCACGCTCGCACCAAAGAAGCGCAACTTCAGGTGGAGTTGGCAAGACTCAAGTACCTCGCGCCCCGCGAGCGCGTGTCCGGGGCCAAAGAGCGAAGGGGTGGAGGACGTGGCGCCAGAGGCGTCAGCGAGTCCTTTCATGAGGTCGAGCGCCGGAAAGTGCGGGACCGCACCAGCGAGCTGCAACGAGAGCTCAAAGCGGTCCATCGAGAGCAAGTCGAGCGCCGTCGTCATCGCGAAGGTTTGCCCAAGGTCGCCATCGTCGGCTACACCAACGCCGGAAAGTCTGCACTCATGCGGGCGCTCACTTCGAGCGAAGTGCTCGTGGCCGACCGGCTCTTTGCGACCCTGGATACTACTGTGCGAGCGTTGCACCCCGAGACGCGACCCAGGATTCTCGTTTCCGACACGGTTGGTTTCATTCGAAATCTTCCCCACGATCTGGTGGCCTCATTCCGGTCGACTCTCGACGAAGCGCTGGACGCCTCCCTTCTGCTCCACGTAGTGGATGCGGCCGATCCGGCGTTCCGCTCCCACATTCAAGTGACGAACGAAGCGCTCGCAGTCATTGGGGCCGGAAAGCTCCCGTCTCTGGTGATCCTAAACAAGATCGACATCGTCGATTCTTCGCGAAAGGCATTGCTGGAGAAAGAGTTCCCCGAGGCCATTGCGATGTCTGCGCTCAACCCCCAGGACATCGAGGCACTCCACTCTCGTCTCGTCACTTTCTTTCTCGATACCATGACTGAGGTGGAGCTTGTCGTTCCCTACGGCAAGGAAGGAGTGCTCGCCGACATTCGCAAGAACATCCACGTGCTCAGCGAGTCGTACGAGGAAAAGGGTGTTCGTCTCAAGATCAAGACGAACCCTAGCACCCTTACCGCCGTGAAGCAACGGCTCGATTCATAAGAACTCCCTCAGAGCGTTCAGGCTCGAGTCGATAGCCTTGCCCGGCGCCGCAGCGAGCGAGAGGAAGACCGTCCCGTAGAATATGTGCGCCACTTGGCGCATCAAAAAGAACCGGGCAAGTCTGTACTCGCCGCCGGACTCCCCGAAATATCTCTGCAGATAGGCTTGTTCGTCGGTCGGCAAACCGGAAATTGGCCGATTACTTCAGAGTGATTGGTTTTCGGGGAGCTCGGGTGGTTTCGGCAACCTTGCGGAACCGCCCGCGGGATCTCAGCTCAGAGATCGCCGTCATGACGATAATCCGCAGCTTTTCCGAAAGTCATTTGGCGCGAATCCTAGTGTCGTTTTGAAAAGCGGCGAGCCATTATTTGGCGACCTTTACTTTAAAGCTCACCGTGTTGGCCCCGCCGGCGTTCGTGATAACGAACTTGTACTGCCCGTCCGCCGTCGGCGTGACCTTAACCGAACACTTCGGACCGGGCGAGTCGTCCTTAGCGACTTGCGTGCCGGTGGAGTCGTACACAAAAAGGTGCACGTCGGTATTCTTCGGGCCGTCCGTGGTGGCCTCGAACTCTTTCCCCGCCGTGAAAGACAGGAGATAAGCGACCTCTCCCTTGTCCTTCATCTCGATCTTCTTGCCATTGAACGCCGCTCCCTTGCCTAGGTCGGTCGGCTTGACGTCCTGCGCGGAACACAGCGTAGCGAGCGCGAACATAACTGCCACGACTGCGACTAACCGAGTAATCGATTTCATTGGTGTTTCCTCCAGAGTCGGATCAGATCCGTAGCATGCACGGTACGCCACCATGCATCAGGAAGGCATCAGGACTTCGTAAAGTTTTTACAAAGGTCCTCGCGCCCAGGAGGGACTAACTCAGGCCGAACCGATAACTGTCGAGAACAAGGAACGCTGCACCAGCTAATATTGGCCGAGTACAGCCAAACAGGTGGTTCTCCCTTGAAACCATTGCCGAATCAATGCACTGGATGGTGTTGCATTGACCGGTTGAGCTGGCAGCCGTTACCGGAGCAGTGAACTCGGGCAAAAATCACACGTACCGTAACGCGTGCGGGACTTAGCGCCGTAGTCCGATAATCAGTTATGAGTAGAGGGTCACTTGGTCGTTTAACCGACGAGCATGTTCACAAAGCGATTTCCGATAAAGTGCTGAATGCACGTCGCGCAAACGGGCTGCTCGATCGTTCTCTGTGCTATAAGCATTCTCACCGCCCATCGCGGCCAGTGCCCATCTAAACGACAGCAAAAAAGTAAGATCGGGTTATGACGCTGGAGTTTCTTCGGGCATATTGGGGGTCGAACCTGACGAAGTAATGCGAGCTTCGGCACCTGCGAACTCGTCGGAGTTATGGCGTGAGTGCCTCCAACCTCCTGCAATACGCTGTCTTTGTCGCCGTCGTGGCAGTTCTCGTTAGACCACTCGGCGGGTACATGACCCGAGTCTTTGGCGGAGAGAGCACGATCCTCGATCCGTTGCTACGCCCGCTGGAACGCCTGATCTATAGGTTGACCGGCGGTAGCCCTGAGCTGGAAATGGACTGGGCGCAGTACTGTGTTGCGTTCATTGTTTTCGGTTCGATCGGGGCCCTCACGCTCTATGCCATCTTGAGGCTGCAACAATTCCTGCCATTCTTTTACCCCGGATATCAAATCACTCGTATGAGCCCGGACCTGGCGATGAACACCGCGATCAGCTTCGCCACCACTACCACATGGCAGGCCTACGTCGGTGAGACCACGATGAGCTATACAAGTCAAATCGCTGGCTTGACCGTCCAGAACTTTCTCGCCAGCGCATCTGGATTGGCAGTGGGCGTGGCCTTCATTCGCGGGTTGGCGCGCGAGTAGACCTCCAAACTGGGTAACTTCTGGGTGGATATGGTGCGCTCTGTGTAGTGGATACTTTTGCCACTGTCCCGCTTAGGCAGCATGCTTTTGGTCTGGCAGGGCGTGCCTATGAACTGGCACTCGTACATCCGGGCCACTAGCTTGAATGCAGGCCAGCAGGTCATTCTACAAGGGCCCGCGGCGGCTCTTGAAATCATCAAGAATCTCGGAACGAACGGAGGTGGCTTCTTCAATGCGAACGGCGCTCATCCCTACGAAAATCCGACCCCATTAAGCAATTTTATCGAGATGCTTGCAATCGTTTTGCTTCCGGCCGCATTCACGAACACATTCGGCCGGATGATCGGAGAACCACGTCAGGGTTGGATGTTGTTCAACGTTATGGTCGTGCTGTTTGTGGCGGGGCTGATGTTGTGTAGTTGGGCTGAGCAGAACGGTAACGTAAGGCCGGTCCCGAATCAGAGTCTTTCCGAAGGCGCGCAGAAGGGACAACCGGGCGGCAACATGGAAGGGAAAGAAGTCCGGTTCGGTATCGGCGCGTCTGTTTTGGCCGCGGTTGTGACATCCGATGGTGCAACCGGCTCGGTAAACTCAGCGCACGACCGTTACACCCCACTCGGCGGCGCCGTGCCTCTTGTAAACATGCTCTTGGGAGAAATCGTATTTGGCGGCCTGGGCACGGGCGTATACAGCATCGTCATGATCGCCTTGGTGGGTCTGATCCTGGCCGGATTGATGATTGGCAGCATGCCGGAATATCTCGGCAAGAAGGTAGGGCCTCTCGAAACGAAATTCGTGACGCTGTACGCGCTCGCATGTCCTCTCGCCGTTCTGTCGGTTACCGCCTTGGCCGTAGTGACGAGAGCGGGGCTGGCTGGGCTGGTCACCAATGCCGGACCTCATGGCTTCACCGAAATCTTCTATGCGTACACGTCTTGTTTCGCGAACAATGGCCAGAGTTTGGCGGGATTGAATGCGAACACCCCTTTTTACAATTTCACGACAGCTCTCCTAATGATGCTGGGACGCTTCGGCCTTGCGATTCCCGTGCTTGCGCTTGCGGGACTCTTCGCCCGCCAGATTAAAAGGCAAGAAAGACAAAACGCTGTTCCCACCGACAAACCACTGTTCGCTATCCTCTTGATCGCTACGGCACTCATCCTGGGCGGGCTCAGTTTCCTCCCTGCACTCACGTTAGGACCCGTTCTTGAGCATTTGATCGGTAGGTAACTCCGGAAAACCACTTTTTGCTGCCACCCGAGTCCCAAGACTTCGGTCTTACTGACGCCGGAGAGCCATTCGCGCTGGACATGCAAATCTTCGACTTGGAAGCTGTCACTCCCTATAATCTCGCCTTAAATATGACCCTACTGAAGGCTGACGATAGGTGGAGAAAAACTGCCGCCTACGCTTTCCTGACGCCTGGTCGGGCACTACGTCAGGGCTTGAGCGCGATTGATCGGAATATTGCGGTCGGTCAGGGCTCCCAGGCTTTGTGCTTCTATAAGGTGGCGCATTGGAACTTCTAAGGTGACTCCAGCCGGCACGAACTTCGCCTGTCGGAATGCCACAAGAAAATCTTTATACCTTCCTTACACATTCCTGATGCGAAATGAGTATCGTAGGCTTTTACCTGCCAGTGGTTGAGTGTGAATGCGCCGAGTCGGCGTGCATCTAAACGAATCAACACGAGCGACATTAGCAAATGCGGTTTGGCAGGTTACCCACCGCGGGTCTGCCACGCACGTTGAAGGATGAGGCTTCATGGCCGTCATAGCGTTCTTGGGCATGGCTGTGGTCTGTGCGTTTTTCTTGTACGCGCTGGTGCAATTCTCGCTGGAAGAAAAGCACCTGCGGCAAAGGAGAGAGACACCCTTGGGATTTCCGGTGATTTCTGCCAGCCAAATCGTGATGCCACCGGAGACGCGGCGCAAGGCGCGGCGCGAAGATTCTGAAAATCAAAACACCCAACACGAAAGTGGGAACAGGAGATGACTTCCATGTTGAATATCTTGATCAAGTACAAGACGAAGATCGTTTTTGGCATGCTGTTTTTTGTGCTGGGGCATTTCCCTTGCTTCGCGCAAACCAACGGCGACGCGCCGAACCAGCAGGCCAGCGGCGCGGACCAACAGATACCTCCCGCAATCGCCAAGGAATTGGAAGCGATGCGGAAACGCATTGACGAACTGGAAGCGGAACTGAAGCACGCCAAGACGCCGGAGCGGCCCACTATACCGGCGACGAGCGCGAAAATGTCCATACCGGTGGCGCCGGTTGCTGCAGCGCCTGCGGCGCCCGCGACTGCAGCACCCGAATCCGCCACTTCGGCAACAGCCGCAGCCGAGACCGCGCCGGGCCCAATCGCGCCATTTTCGGATGCGGATTGGACTTGGCTGAACGGCAACCCGCGCACGAAGGAAATATACTGGGACTCGAAATTCTTCACACCGGAAATCCGGTCAGACACGGTGTACGTCTTCGACTTCAACCGCCCGACGGACCATTCGATGGGCGGATCGAGCGAACTCTTCCGATCGCAAGAGGTGCAACTGACGCAGCTTGGCGTGGGTGGTGATTTTCACTATGACAACGTGCGCGCGCGGCTGATGACGCAGTTTGGCATGTATTCCACGACGACCCCGCGCAACGACCCGAGTCCGGGGCACGGCCAATGGGACCTCGCCGATGCGTACCGCTACATTTCGGAAGCATACGGTGGATACCACTTCAACGTGATGCACGGGATCAATGTGGACGCGGGAATTTTCATGTCCTATATCGGCCTGTTCAGTTACTACAATTTCGACAATTGGGCTTATCAACCGTCGTACGTTTCCTCGAACACGCCGTGGTTTTTTAACGGCGTGCGCGTGCAGATTTTCCCCACGGCGCATTTGAAGATTGAACCCTGGTTCATCAACGGGTGGCAAGCGTACGGTTCGGCCAATCACACGCCGGGGATCGGAGGCCAAATCAAGTGGACTCCCACGCCCTGGATGAACGTGATCTCCAATAACTACGGCGTTGGTCAGGATGATCTTTTTATTCCCAACCGCAAACGCATCCACACCGACAACAGCATTGAAATTAAGTACTTCGACAAGCCGTACCAGCCGCTAGACAAGATGGCGTTCTCGCTGACTGGCGATATGGGCTGCGAGTACGGCGGCGGCGTGAGTTGCTACGGCGACAAAGCGGGCGGACCCAAGCAAAGTTTTCTGGGTTTCATGCTCTACAACCGCTTCTGGTTCCATCGCGATTTGTTCGGTCTTACGCTGGGCGGCGGGAAGATCAACAATCCGGGACGCTATCTTGTGTTGCTGCCGCCGATCAACGGAGAAAGCGCGATTACGGCGGCAACGAATTCTCCGTACTTTACGGAAAATCCCGGCGATCCTTTCAAGGCGTGGGATTCGTCCATCACATTCGACTACATGCCCAAGCAATACATCACGTTTCGTTGGGAGTATGACTACCGCCATGCGAGCGTGCCGTATTGGACGGGCCGCGGCGGCATTACGCCTCCTGGCGGGAACAACAATTTTCCTCAATTCTTTGCCTGCAGTAACGGTTCCTCATCCGGACAAACGAGCCTCGGACCGGCGGAAACAGCCTGTGGCGGCGGAGCCAGCAGTGTCTTTTTCCCCGACCTTCGCAGGGATGAGAATTTTATTGATATGTCCATCCTGGTGAAGTTCTAAACGCGCGGGCTATCAGCGGCGGCGTTTTCACGGAGGTTTGGTGTATGCAGGACATTGTGTTCGTAGTGGTGACGATCTGTTTTTTTGCGGTCGCGCTCGCGTACGTGCGCGGGTGCGACCGCCTGAAGTAAGGGGACGACAAAATGATTGGTAACATTGTCTTGCTGGTGGTTTGCGTTTTGATTTTGGGGTATCTGTTCGCGGCCTTGCTGTGGCCGGAAAGGTTCTGACGATGACGGCCAATGGCTGGCTGCAAATTTTCTTGTTTTTGCTAGTGATCTTCGCGGTGGCGAAGCCGGCAGGGCTTTTCATGACGCGAGTATTCGCACGTGAAAAGACGTGGCTGGACCCGCTGCTGCGGCCATTCGAGCGCCTGCTGTACAAAGTGACTGGCGTGGACGAGAAGCGCGAAATGCGCTGGACGGAATATGCCATCGCCATGCTGCTGTTCAGCGGCGTTTCGATGACGCTGCTGTATGTGATCGAGCGCGTGCAGCAATGGCTGCCGTGGAATCCGCAGAAGCTGGCGGCCGTGCCGACGGATCTGGCGTTCAATACCGCGGCATCGTTTACGACT
>Ga0209221_1000688_pt1 | contig 11165 bp, 13 predicted proteins | sample BlaSpr_A8_Ref_O2_FD_187989 | JGI IMG/M metagenome (GOLD analysis project Ga0209221, IMG submission 187989) | Forest soil microbial communities from Thunder Bay, Ontario, Canada - Black Spruce, Ontario site 2_A8_Ref_O2 (SPAdes) (version 2) | ecosystem: Environmental > Terrestrial > Soil > Boreal...
TGGTCAAGCCGAAGGCCTCGGCGATCGATTCGTTGCTGGAAAATCTGCGCCGCGCCGCTTAAAGCGCGCCGCATATCGCCATGGCCGACAAGCATCTGCAATTCCTCGATATTCCGCGCAAGGATCCGGACAAGCTCGGCATCGAGGTGCGCACCAAGCAGTTTCGCGAGATCTATTCGCAATACAGCGCCGAATCGGCCGCTCAGCAGGCCGGCCGCTGCATCTCCTGCGGCAATCCCTTTTGCGAATGGAAATGCCCGGTGCACAACTACATTCCGAATTGGCTGGCGCTGGTCAACGACGGAAAATTGTTCGAAGCCGCGGAACTGTCGCATCAAACCAATTCGCTGCCCGAAATGTGCGGCCGCATTTGTCCGCAAGACCGGCTGTGCGAGGGCGCCTGCACGCTGAACGACGGTCTCGGGGCGGTGAGCATCGGCGCCATCGAAAAATACATTACCGACGAGGCCTTTCGACTGGGCTGGAAACCGGATATGTCGAATGTGGTGCGCACAGGTCAGCGCGTGGCGGTGGTGGGTGCGGGGCCCGCGGGTCTCGCCTGCGCCGACATCCTGGTGCGCAACGGCGTCAAACCGGTGGTCTTCGATCGCTATTCCAAGATCGGCGGCTTGCTGACCTTCGGCATCCCGCCATTCAAGCTGGAAAAGGACGTGGTGGAGAAGCGCCGCGAAATCATGGAAGGCATGGGCGTCGAATTTCGATTGAATGTCGAGGTCGGCCGCGATATTGCCTTCGAGCAAATCGCCGACGAGTTCGATGCGGTGTTTCTCGGCATGGGGACCTACACCTACGTCAAAGGCGGCTTCGACGGTGAGGATCTTCCCGGCGTGCATGAGGCATTGCCGTATCTCATTTCCAATATCAACCGGGAACTTGGGCTGGACAGCGGCGCCGATTTTCTCGACATGAAGGGCAAGCATGTCGTGGTGCTCGGCGGCGGCGATACGGGCATGGACTGCAATCGAACCGCCATACGCCAGGGCGCCGCCAGCGTGACGTGCACCTACCGGCGCGATGAAGACAATATGCCGGGTTCGCGCCGCGACTATAAGAACAGCAAGGAAGAGGGCGTCAATTTTCTATTCAATCGTCAGCCGATCGAAATCGTCGGGGTCGATTGTGTGCAGGGCGTGAAGCTGGTGGAAACCCGATTGGGACCTCCCGGGCCGCGCGGCCGGCGGGTGCCGGAAGTCGTGCCCGGAACGGAACAGACCATTGCCGCCGATGCCGTGATCATCGCATTCGGTTTTTTACCGAGCCCGCCCGATTGGTTCCAATCGCAACACATCGAATTGCACGGCAATGGCCGGGTGCGCGTGTCCGGCATGCCGCGTTCCCGTTTTCAAACCACCAATCCGAAGATTTTCGCGGGCGGCGACATGGTGCGCGGCTCCGATCTGGTGGTGACCGCGGTGTTCGAAGGACGCGAGGCCGCGCAGGGGATATTGCAGCATCTGGGATTGCGCCAAGCTTGACAGCCGGCGCATGCCGCTAAGACCATATCAGCCCACGTAAAACGCGCTGGAACGAACGGAGAATATCACGATGTGCGAAAAAGACGATCTTGACGAAATGTATGAAATCTCACGCTCGCGTGATTTATCGAGAAGGCAGTTTGGCGCCCTGAGCTTGGGCGTCGGGCTGACCGCCCTGTTGCCGCGCCTGGCCGATGCGGCCGACACCACCGAGTCGGAAGTCGAGATCAAAACACCCGACGGTACCTGCGATGCCTATCTCGTGCATCCTGTGAAAGGCAAATATCCAGCGGTGCTCATCTGGCCGGATATCTTCGGCTTGCGTCCGGCATTCAGACAGATGGGAAAACGCCTGGCCGAATCCGGCTACACCGTGCTCGTGATCAATCCTTTCTATCGAACCCAGAAAGCCCCGACCGCCCCCGAACATCCGGATTTCAACGATCCGGCGACGCGTCAGGGGCTGATGAGTCTCGCCGGTACCTTGTCGCCGGCAACTGCGCTCACCGATGCGACAGCCTTTGTCGCTTATCTTGACGGCCAGCCTAGCGTGGATAAGAAACGCAAGATGGGGACCACCGGCTATTGCATGGGCGGACCTTTTGTCTTTAGAACCGCGGCGGCTGCTCCGGATCGAGTGGGTGCCGGCGCGACCTTCCATGGCGGCGGCCTCGCGACCGACAAGCCCGAAAGTCCGCATTTGCTGATTCCCAAAATGAAAGCGCATTTTTTGATCGCGATTGCAGAAAATGACGATCAGCGCGAACCTGAAGTCAAAAATATTCTGCGCGATTCATTCGCGAAGGCGCATCTGCCCGCGGAAATCGAGGTGTATGCCGGCACCAAGCACGGTTGGTGCCCGCCGGATTCGGCCGTTTACAATGCCGAGCAGGCCGAAAAGGCCTGGGGCCGCATGATGGTGTTGTTCAAGACGGCGCTGGCTTAAGACAGGGCTGGCTTAAGGGCATCGGCTTTACGGCTACAAGTTTGTGCCGGCAATTGCGCTGGCGCATTGCCAAGATTCGCATGGATGAGTAGTAAAGTGATATTATATATTCACTTTACTCGTGGAGGAAGCCATGGCGAATACCGTCACTTTGAGCAGCAAGTACCAGATCGTGATTCCGCAGGCGGCCCGAGAAGCGCTCTCGCTGTCGGCCGGGGACGAACTTCTTGTCCTGTGCAAATCGGACCGCGTCGTGATCATTCCGAAACCTAAGAAATTCGCGAAACGTACCCGTGGCCTGCACCGTGAAGTGTGGCAAGGAGCGGAGGCGTACTTGAAATCGGAGCGCGAGGCTTGGTAAGTAGCCCCATTGCGCGGCGCCACCAGCGAGTTCTCATCGACACGTCGGTGTGGATTTACCACTTTGAGGAGCATTCTACCTTCGGGGAGGCCGCGGGTCGTGTCATTGAGGAGTTGGAGGCCGGCCGGTTTCGAGGCATCGCCTCGGAGCTCACACTGCTCGAGATCATCGTCAAGCCGCTTCAGCTAGGCCGACAGGACGCGGCCGATGACTACGAAACCCTGCTCTCCTATTTTCCGAACCTCGACTTAATCCCAATCAGCCGCGCCATCTTGCTCGACGCGGCGGGATTGCGCGCCCGCCACCGACTGCGTACTCCTGATGCGATTCAGCTCGCCACAGCCTTCTCATCGGGGGCCACCTTGGCGATTACCAACGATGAAGCTTGGGCTCACATTGCCGGAATCGAGACGCTGCTGCTCTCGGATCTGGCGGATTGAAGTCAAAACCACAGCCCATATCGAGGTCCGAAAACGGCGAGTATTTGTCTTCGGTTAGGGCTAGTCTAGCCCCATGGAACTCGATTCAAATGCTTGTTATAGCGCGGTCAGAGCGCGCGATCGCCGTTTTGATGGCCGTTTTTACGTCGGCATCACGTCGACGCATATTTATTGCCGGCCGATTTGCACGGCGCGTCCGGCCAAGCGAAAAAATATGCGCTTTTATTCTCATGCGGCGGCCGCTGAAGGCGCTGGATTCAGACCTTGTCTGCGTTGCCGTCCGGAAAGGGCGCCTGGATTGGCGCCGGTCGATGCCGTCAGCCGATTGGTCGGCGCCGCCATGGCCGGCATCGAAGAGCACGCGCTTTCCAGTGCGCGGGTCGGCGATCTTGCGGCTTCGTTGGGCGTCAGCGACCGGCATCTGCGCCGGGTGACCGAAGCCGAACTCGGCGTGTCGCCGATCGAATTGGCGCAGACACAGCGTCTGTTGCTGGCCAAGCGGCTATTGCGCGAAACAGCACTGGATTTGACCGACATTGCTTTCGCCAGCGGTTTCGGCAGCGTGCGGCGCTTCAACGCGCTGTTTAAATCTCGATACGGCTTGAGTCCCCGGGCAATTCGCGGCAAATCCATCGATACCGACACCTTGAGTGTGCAGCTGGAATTCAGGCCGCCGCTGGCCTGGAAGAGTCTCCTGGCCTATTTGCGCTTGCGCGCCATTCCGGGCGTCGAGTCGGCGGATGACACGCATTATCGGCGCACGGTCGCCATCGGCGACGCCAAGGGCTGGATTGCGGTGTCCATGCACTCGGGCAGTAGCGCGCTCAATCTGGAAATCTCGCCGAGCTTGACTCCGGTGATCGGCGCGGTCATCGGCCGGGTAAAACAATTGTTCGATTTGGGCGCCGCGCCGGATTCGGTGAGCACTGTGCTGCGCCAGGACGACATTCTTGCTGCGACGGTGCGCAGATTGCCGGGCCTGCGCGTCGCGGGTGCATTCGACGGATTTGAGTTGGCCGTTCGCACGGTGCTCGGGCAACAAGTTTCGGTAAAAGGTGCGAGCACCCTTGCCGGTCGCTGGGCACAAGCCTTCGGCGAGCCCATCGCGACTCCCTATCCTGAACTCAATCGCCTGAGTCCCAGCGCGGAGCGCATGGCCGCGGTGCCCACCGAGCAAGTCGCGGTGCTGGGCATGGTCGGCGCCCGCGCGCGCTGCTTGGTTGGCCTTGCGGCAGCCGTTTCACAGCGCAAGATCGTGCTCGCCTACGCCGCCAATGTCGAAGAACAGATTGAGAGCTTGATGAGCCTGCCGGGCATCGGACATTGGACCGCCAATTACATCGCCATGCGCGCCCTGCACTGGCCCGACGCATTCCCGACCGGGGATCTGGTGTTGATGCGGGCCGCACGATCGAATCAGAAGCAGCTGCAACAGCGCTCCGAGGCCTGGCGCCCGTGGCGTGCGTATGCGGCCCATTATCTTTGGCAATCATCCGGAGTCACGCCATGAACGTTTTTTGTTATGTCGAGAGTCCCATTGGCCGCTTGATGCTGACAACCGATGGCGCGGCCCTCACGGGTTTGTATATGAATTTATATCGGAACAAGCCAAGCAAGCTGCCCGGCTTAGGGGAAGACTGGATTCAGAATGCCACCATCGACCCTCTGCCGGCGGCCGCGCGTCAGCTGAAAGAATATTTCGCGGGTCAACGTCGCGAGTTCGATCTACCACTGCGCATGGCGGGCACCGAGTTTCAGCAGCGCGTGTGGCGCGAGCTGACAAAAATACCCTTTGGTGAAACCCGCAGCTACGGACAGCTCGCCAAGCGCTTGAACAATCCCAATGGATCGCGGGCGGTTGGACTCGCGAATGGCCGCAATCCCATTGCCATCGTCGTTCCGTGTCACCGGGTCATCGGCGCCGATGGATCGCTGACCGGCTTTGGCGGCGGCATCGAGCGCAAGGAATGGCTGCTGAGTCATGAAGGACTTCCCGGCACTCGGGCACTGCCCTTGGGCGAGGCCGTGAACAAAGGCGTCGCCGCCTAACCAGTGCCGAGGTCTAGATCAACGGCAGCATAATGGTGAACACCACGCCGCTGCCGTCATCCCGGTTCGCCGCGACCGCCGTGCCGCCATGAAATTCGGCGACGAGCCGCACGATGTACAAGCCTAAACCGAAATGCGGCTTGTCATCGCCGCCCTGGCGCTGTTCGAACAAGGATTCGAACAGCCGGCCCATCAAGGCTTCGGGGATGAGCGGCCCGTCATTGGCGACTTGCAGACAATAGTTCTCCGGCACGCGCTCCAGGCGGACCGTGACCGTGCCTTCCTTAGGGCAAAAATCAACGGCATTCTCGATGAGCTTGTCGAGCAACTGAACCATGAGATCCGGCGCGCCGCGCGCAAAGCAGGGATCCTCCGGCGTTTGCAGCGCGAACTGCGTGCCCGGAAAGCCGTCGCGATAAGCGGCGACGGCGGAGACCAATAATTCCCGCAGATCGAAATTCACCCTCTCCGATTGTTTGATGCTTTCCTCGACCCGTGCCGCCGCGCCCAGCGCACTTAAGATCGATTGCAGTCGCTGGGTTCCCTCGCGAGCGCGTGTGATGTAGTGAAGCTGATCGTCGCGCAGGCCCTCCGATTCAAGATTGTCCAGCGAAGAACGGACGATGGTCAGTGGCGTACGCAGCTCATGAGACAGCTTGCCGCCCAAGGTTCGCAGATACTGAGCATGTTCATTCAAGCGCGCCAACAGCCTCTCGACGCCGCGCGACAACGCGCCGATCTCATCCGCGCTCGCGGACTCCGGCATGGTCAGTTGAATTCTTCCATCGCTGCCCACCGCCGATTCGGCGGCATCCCGCAACCGGCCGATGCGCAAGCTGATCCAGGTGGCAAAGACGAACATGATGATGACCGCGGCCGCGGTTGCGATCAGGGTGAGATTGAACAGGCGGCTCAGCGCGCGGTCGCGCAGCGCCAACAGCTGATCCGCCGCCTGCTCCAGAACGACCGCGCCGTGCAGGTGACCTTCGATAACAATGGGCGCCGCAGCGGTCAAGCGCATTTCCCGGTAGCTGCCGCCGAGTACCCATTGCGCATGCGCCCGGCCGTGAAGCGCCGAGCTGACGCTCTCGCCGCTCAAATGATCGGGAGAGACGGGCAGGGTCGGCATGTCGGAGGTGTCGATGCCCAAAAAATAGCGATACCAAATCGGTTCTGATTCTTCCGCTTCGCCGCGCTTCTTCGAGATCACCGTGCCGGCGCTGCCGAGCTTCAGCGCATTGGCGTCGATCACCGTTGCGCGGGTGCCATCGCCGATGAAGGTCTCGAGCAGGGTGTCGAGTCCCGGCGTCGCGAAAAATAGCCGGCCGCCCGCGGCGCTGTCAGCCGCGAACCCGGCCTGGCCCTTGCCGCGCCCATCGAGCGCCTCGACCCAGAGATGCCGCCCGACAAAGCTTAAGGGGATGCGGGCTTCCAGGTGGTAGCCGGCCGCAGTCTGCAGCCAAAAAGCCTGAATTCGAGGTTCCGCAACCACTCGATCGACGCCATCCTCCCCTATGACCACGCTTTGCGCGGCAATCAGCCCGGGCGCATTCGTTCCAAAGAAATACGTTTCGTGTCCGTTGGGTCCATCCAGCACGAGATTCACCCGATCGAAGCGGTCGACGTCCGGCCGCACGTCATTGGGCTCTGCGTCAAAATGCGAGTCATCGACTGCGATGAATAGATAGAGGAACCCTTCCGTCGAGCCGGCCTGAAGGCGTGCGCGATACCCGGTCGTGGTGGGCAGCGGGGTCGGCTCAGCCGGCACATCCCAATCCTGCCGATAGCCATCGAGCAGCGGCTGTGTCACCAAAGGATAGACATACAGATCGCCGGCACCCGCCGAAAATGGCTGAGTGTCCTCGGCATCGTGGAACACGCGCTGCGGTTGGGCGGATAGGGCGTTGGCAATGGTGGCGGCGCTCGCCAACAGCGATTGCTCCTGCGAGCTGCGCAGCGCGGTCTCGAGTTCTTTAGCGTATTGGCAACCGGCCCACGGCAACACCAGGGTGGTGAGCGCGACGATCAACAATTGAAGTCGGATGCTCACTCGACCCAGCGATAACCCATTCCGTACACGGTCTGAATGGCGTCGAAAGCGGCGTCGACTTGCTGAAACTTGCGCCGCACGCGCTTGATATGCGAGGTGATGGTGTTGTCGTCCAATACGACATTCGCGGCGTCCATCAATTGTTGGCGGTTCTTCACATGGCCGGGATTCTTCGCCAAGGCATGCACGATCCAAAATTCCGTCAGGGACAGGGTGACCGGCGCGCCGTTCCAGGTGGTTTGCATTTTCTCGCCGTCGATCGATAAAGCCCCGCGACGCACGATCTCCGCGGCATTGTCGGGGCGGCGGAGGGCATCGATGCGCCTGAACAGGGCGGCGACTCGAGCCGCCAAATGCGGCAGGCTGACGTCCTTGGTAAGAAAGTCATCCGCGCCCAACCGCAGTCCCGACACCGCATCCAGCTCGCTGTCCCTGGCGGTCAGAAAGATGATCGGCAATTCCGCCGACAGCGCGCGCAGATCGCGGCACAGATCGAAGCCGCCTTCGGCCTCGTCCTCGAGCGAGATGTCGATGATGGCAAGATCAGGCAGCCGCGCGTTGAAAGCCTGCATGGCCGTGCGGCGATTGCCGTAGGTCTTGATCGAATAGCCGTGGCGGGCGAGGGCGGCGGCGTAATTTTCCCGCAAAGCCGGCTCGTCCTCGACGATGGCAATCTGCTTTTTCATGAGTGAATCATAGCCGAACAGGGCCCTAGGTTCGGCGCCTAAGGACGATTGCCATGATTGGCCAGAATTGGCCGGCGGATCGCCCGATTCGCGTCCTCAGAAAATGGCGTTTTCCCTCAGACACTGACCCCACGCCAAGAGGAGATCAGCCCATGTCCACCACCACTCCCACACTAAAACATCCCACCGCATCATTCTGGTCGGCGCGGCGCGAAGCCTCGCTGAATTGGTTGGCGCTCGGGCTGCTGCTCGCCGCCTGGAATGCTTCGGATAATGATGCGGCGGCAAACGCACGTCCCAGACCGGAAGCGTTGCGCGGCTATTCCTATGTTTCTGTCAGAGCGGCGCACCGGGTCTCGGCGCAGGAGCGGTAGAGCGATTCATCGCAAAGGTCACAAATCCGTCAACGTATTGTAAAGCTTGCTACCTCTAATGGCGTGGCGTCATGCTCGCCACAGAAACTTCTAAACAAATACTGATCGTCGATCGGGATGTTGCAACAGTGGAGCCGCTCCGCCAGAAACTAGGCGAGGCAGGTTTCAAGGTGCGCGCCATCACCGATAGTTCGGCGGCGGTTACTGCTGTGGCCGAGCGGCCGCCTCACCTGCTCATCATCGATTGGAACGTCCCCGGCTTTGCGGCGCTCGAGGTGATTCAGCGGCTGCGCAAGGCCAAATCGCCGCAATCCATCCGACTGATCATCTTGTCGGAACTGTCGGGCGAAGAGCATGTGGTCACCGGCCTGAATCTGGGTGCCGACGATTACATCACCAAGCCGTTTTCATTGCGTGAGGTGGTCGCGCGGGTCTGCGTGTTGCTGCGTTCTCATTCTCACGAAGCCGAACATTTGGCGCTTTGCTGCGACGAGCTGGTTCTGGACGCAGCGACCAATCGCGTCACGATTCGCGGCAACTTGATCAATCTGCGCGGCGTGGAATATCGGCTGCTGGAGTTTTTGATGGCGCACGCCGGCCGCACCTTCAACCGGACGCAACTGTTGAGTCAGGTTTGGGGTGGCGACACCGATGTCGATGAACGTACGGTCGATGTCAACGTGCAGCGACTGAGGAAAATCCTAAGCGAACGAGGCTACGAGGCCTACATCCAAACCGTGCGTGGTTTCGGCTATCGGTTTGCGCCGCCGGCCTATGCCGAATGAGCATCTGATCACGTTTTCTGTTGTTCCACGTGATGTTCCACGCCTAAGTTCCTTGTTTGTAAGCAAATCTTCTTCCCCAAGTCATCCTTTCGTAACACCAAATCGCGATCTTAGGAGCGTCGGAGGACACTTGGAGGACGAGAGATGCAGGAGCGTAACGCCCACTCGCCGATGAGATTGCGAACAGTCTTCATCTCAGACATCCATCTGGGTTTCAAAGGCTGCAGCGCCGAATGGCTGCTCGATTTCCTGCACATCATCGAAACCGACACGCTCATTTTGGTCGGCGACATCATCGATGTGTGGAGCATGCAAAAAAACATGTTCTGGCCGCAATCGCACAACAATGTGCTGCGGACCATCCTGGGCAAGGCAAAGCGCGGCACCAAGGTGATCTTCGTCCCCGGAAATCACGACGAAGTGTTTCGCGAATTCGATGGAGCCGTGTTCGGCAACCTCGAAATTCATCGCGAGTACATCCACGAGGGCGCCGACGGCCGGCGTATGCTGGTGCTGCACGGCGATGAATTTGACAGTGTCGTGAAGTGCAGCCCCTGGCTGGCCAAGCTCGGCAGCAACATTTACGACATCCTGCTGGCCGCGAATCCCTATATCAACTGGTTCCGGCGCAAGCTCAATCTGCCGCACTGGTCGCTATCCATGTACCTCAAGCAGAAGGCCAAGACCGCCGTGCAATACATCGGCAGTTTCGAGGAGGCCGTGGCGCAAGCTGCGCGCAAGCGCGGCGTCGACACCGTGGTCTGCGGCCACATTCACCGCGCCGAGATTCGCGACATCGACGGCATCCGCTACTGCAACGATGGCGACTGGGTGGAGAGCTGCACCTCGCTGGTCGAGGACATGAGCGGACAGCTGCGACTGATCGATTGGCCGAAAGTACGCGAGCAGGCACAGCCGGCACCGCTGCCGCTGCCCGTGGGCCAGGCCGCTTAAACGCCGGAGCAATGATGAGCGAAGTGAATGTGTTGTGGAGTTCGCCTTGGCTGACGCTGCAGAAGAATTTGGCGAGCAGCCTCGGAGGGGCGGGACCCGTTGCGATTGGTTCGGCCTCCAAAGCGCCGGTTCAGGCCCGGGCGTTGGCCGCCAGTTCCTGGCTGGTACGCGCCCGCAGCCGCAAAGCGCAAGAGTTCCGGATCCTCTAAAAAAATCAGTTCTATCGATTCCCCCATCGATAACTCGGCCGCCTGGCGCGGCCTTTCTTTAAACAAATTTGCCGCATCACTGTCCGCGAATCGTCATGTTGGCGGGGCAGTATCGAGACATTCCTACTTTGGGCCCGGAGAAAAACCCATGAGCAGTCTCGATTTCGATCTGGATACCCAGATGAGCCATCTCGAAACGGAATGGCGCCAGGCTTACGAAACCACGGTCGCCGCTCGCGCGGAACTGCAGGCACTCGCCGCCACACCCAAGCCGAGCCTAACGGCCATTGCCAAGGCGCAAACGCGACTCGAGCGCGCGGAAGGGGCGAAAGCGCACATCATGGCAAAGATAGAGAGGCTCGAAGACCGTTTGCTCGGCTAGGACGGACGCCTCCAAGGAGATCGTATGATCGACGGTTACACAGATCGGGATGCGGCAGCGAATCTTCTCGAGCGCCGTTGGTTTTCGTCGCTCGCGGCCGTTCGGGTTGCGGAAGCCGAATGCGAAGTATTGCGTGAGGTGCTGGAACTCGCTGAGACGGCCTGGCGGCGCGCACGCACGCAATTGGCGGAACTCGAGAATTTGCGCGACGCCTTGGGCGATCAATTGACCTACATCGACATGGGATCCCCGCAAATCGCGGCAAAACCACTGGCGCGCTCGGTGATGTCGGCCGCGTAGCGGAGAGACCTGCTGCGTTGGCCAATCACGAAGACCTGCATATCACATTGACGCTGCTGATCGGGGTCGCGGTCGCTTGCGGCGTCTTGTATTGGTCGGGAAAGAACGCGGCGCCGGCGCCAATCCCTTCGAC
>Ga0209221_1000693_pt1 | contig 11136 bp, 10 predicted proteins | sample BlaSpr_A8_Ref_O2_FD_187989 | JGI IMG/M metagenome (GOLD analysis project Ga0209221, IMG submission 187989) | Forest soil microbial communities from Thunder Bay, Ontario, Canada - Black Spruce, Ontario site 2_A8_Ref_O2 (SPAdes) (version 2) | ecosystem: Environmental > Terrestrial > Soil > Boreal...
GCTGGCCGAACAGCGAGTGCGACGCCCACAAAGCGGCCCCTAGCGCACCTCCTCCGTCACCCGCAGACGGCTGTATATAAATCTCCTCAAAAGGTGTCTCGTTCAGCAGACGCGAATTCGCCACGCTATTGAGGGCGACGCCGCCCGCCAGGCAGAGTCTCTTCAGACCCGTCTGTTTGTACAGATTGTTGGCCATATTCAGCAGCAGGTCTTCAGTCACTCGCTGAATACTTGCGGCTACGTTTGCATAATGTTGGTTCAGCTTGCAGAGTTCAACATAGTTGCCCGGCGGCGTTCCGAAGTAGCTGGGGAAATCTGTCTGTTCAGTAAAGAACAACGTGTTCGATGGACGTGGGTCGCCAAAAAGCTCCACAAACTTGTCGTTGTATGTCTGGCTGGCTGAATGTTGGAAGCAGAAGTAGTCCAAGTCCAGCGAAAAGGAACCATCTGAATTGGATTGTACTAACTTCCAGACTTCATCCAAGTAACGGGGCTGACCGTAGGGAGCCATGCCCATTACCTTGTACTCTCCCTCGTTTACTTTAAAGCCGAGGAAGGCTGTGAAGGCGCTGTAGAGCAATCCGATAGAATGGGGAAATTCCATTTGTTTTTGCAGAGTGATCTGATTGCCCTTGCCGACGCCCCAAGTTGCGGTCACCCACTCGCCGACGCCATCGACGGTCATGATCGCCGCCTCATCAAACGGAGTGCAGAGAAAAGCGCTGGCGGCATGCGAGAGATGGTGGTCGGAAAAAAGTATTCTTTCCTTCGGAATCCCGAGCTCTGAGTTGAGCGTACTGCTGACCCAGAGCTTGTCCGTCATCCACGAAATCATCGATTCGCGGAATACAGCACAAGACTTCGGATAAGTTTGCAGCGCGGTCATCAGAATGCGGTCCAACTTCCGAAAGGGCTTTTCATAGAACACAACGTAGGAAAGCTCTGAACTCTGAATTCCGGCTTGCTCGAGGCAGAACTGGATAGCATTTGTGGGAAAACCGGAGTCGTGTTTGATGCGCGAGAAGCGTTCTTCTTCCGCGGCAGCGATCAGGCCCCCATCTCTCAGTAATACCGAAGCTGCGTCGTGGTAATAGCAGGAGACACCTAGGATATACATCGGTCCTATTGCCTCCTCGCCCAAGCCAAGTCTTGGGTTTTCTCGGGACGATTCAGCCACTGTGTGGGGCGCTGCTTCATGCGCAGCGGGTCGAAGAGCAACCGCACAGCCACTCCGAAGGGGAACATCACCAGAGCATAAAATATCGTTAACAGAACCCGCGCTTGTATGTTCGCGACAGCCTGCACGACCCGCTTCCACGACCGTTTGAGTTTCAAGGTCACCGATTATCCTAAAAGAGCGTGTATATGAACGGCGCCACCACCGAGCTTTGCGCCACTACGATAAGCACTCCGAAAAAAAAGAGGGTGATCAGCATAGGAAGAAGCCACCAGCGCTTATTGCTTCCGAAGAAGGTGAGTAACTCGGCGATCACACCGGCTTTCATGGCGGCTTTAGGAAGGAGCTTCATGCTAACGCCCTCATGGCCGTTCGGCGGATGTGGAGTGTCCGCCTTCGACTCCTTGAATTAGAGGCAGGAGTGTAGCCCGCTGCCGACCGCAAGTCAACAGTCACTCGCTATGATGTCACTCGCTATGATCGAGCGTGATCACTCTGCAAGACCTTGCGTCATCTGTGCAAGACTCTCGCCTTGCGTTTTGACAGAGAGCCGAGGTCGGACTATGATAATCTCCCGCCGAAGCTCGACTGGCGAAAGCCTGTGAGACGGTTCCTAACAAATCTCGGCCTCATGGTCCTCAGCGTGTGCGCGACGCTGACGCTCCTCGAAATCGGCATTCGAATCGTCAAACCTCAAGACCCGGAATTTTGGGACAGTGGTAGCTTCCGTCGAATCCAGTCCACCGTTCCTCATTACATAGAGAACATACCGCATGGGCACTCTAACTTCATTGGTGTGCCGGTGGCCATCAACAGCAATGGTCTGCGCGGAGAAGAAATCAGCATACCGAAACCCCCGAATAGGGCTCGCATCTTGGTCGTCGGGGATTCAGTAACATTTGGCTATGGCATTCCGCTCGAAAGCACGTATGCGAAAGTCCTGGAAAGGCTTCTCAACGAGAATGCAGCAGGCAAGACAAAATACGAAGTGCTAAATGGAGGAACGCTTGGCGGTTCACTCTCCGACTACGATCACTTCCTGGTCGACAAGGCGGAGACGCTTCAACCTGACATGATACTGGTCGGCCTGAATCTAAACGATATCCTCGTCTATTCGGAGTCGGGAGCCATTTCCGAAGCTGGCGCAGAGTGGCATGGGCATAGCGTCCGGTGGACGCGAAGGCTCAGCCGATTCTTGCTTCGCCATTCCCAGTTGTACATGTTCTGTTATGCAAAACTGAAGTCCGCGATGTATTCTACCGGGATCATCGATATCAACAAAGCGCGAGGCTTGAACTTCGTGACTCTCATGCCGCCCTCGACCTATCAGAAGGAGGCGTGGGAGTCCAGTCTGAGAATGCTGACAAAGATTATTGCGTTCTGTCGCGAACGGGGATACAAAATCGGAGTCGCTGTTTTTCCGATGCAGATGCAGTTGTCGCCTCGTGAACTCCAATTTTATCGTGACAAGTATCATTTGCACCTAGGCGCTGAAGCGCTCTCCGGCGAACCTCAGCAAAGGCTGCGAAAGTTCGCTACCGACATGGATATCGCCATGGTCGACCTACTCCCTGTTTACCGCGCGTCCAATCCCGAGGAACTCTATCTTCGGAATGCGTTGATCCGCGCTGATCCAAACCATCCGTCTGTCAAAGGTAATCAGATCGCTGCAGATGAGATATTTCTGGTTCTTAAGCCGTTGCTGTTTGATTCAGGGTCCAGCATAACTAAGGACCAGACTAGGGATTCAGATTCTGGGCCGAGATAGTGCGGCCATAGGTTTCTTGTTAAAACCACAGAGGATCATTCCCGCTTCGACGGTTGCTGCGTTGCTGCCAAGACTTACCCTGCTTGGGTCGTTGCTCATTTTCACTTTCCTGATTCTGGAGTTTTCTCTTCGCCTCGTGTTCTGCCACAGCAAAGCTTTTGGAATGGAGATGAGGAAGTGCGCGGTGCAACTCAAGAAGCCGGTCACGAATCCGGCTCTCAGCTTCTACACGTCCCTAACGGTCATGCATTCCTAAATGGGCGTGGAGGTGGATTAATTCGCAGGGCCTGAGAGACCATGAATATTCATTCGCCGAGGCGAAAGATGTATACCGGATCATGATGCTGGGCGACTCCTGCACTTTTGGCTGGGGTGTTCCGCTGGAGTCTAGCCGAGGTTCGTCACGGAATCGTCGTGAAGCCGGTTAAGTCTTTCGGAATCAGTTCAAGCTGTCGTGAAGTCTGCACTACATTTTGCAAGTGATTTCAAACGTTCGGGAAGACTGAGGCCGAGTTGGTGCGGCACGGATTTCTGTTCGGTCGTCGGTTCGGTGATCCGACGCAGGCGGATCTCGCGTCCATCCGTGGTGGGCAGTACGATGTCGGCGTTCTGCAGCGCGGACAGCAACGCCAGTGCCTTCATGCTTCATCGGGGAGAAAGGCTGAGCATTGTCCACGCCGTTGGCCGAGGATTGCCGGCCGATAGCCCGCCGACGCCGCAGCAGATGCTTCCAGTCGGGAGCAAGTCGCAAGGTGTTCCATAAAAAAATGACGGAAACGGTTAAAAAACGACTACGAGCGAATTGGGGGATTGAGCATCTCGGTTGGAATCAGCGAGTAACGGGAGGTATGGTAGCCCTGACGGGAATCGAACCCGTATACCCGCCTTGAGAGGGCGGTATCCTAACCGTTAGATGACAGAGCCATAGGCGATTCTGCCCTCCGATTATACATGAACGCTACAGGCTCCCCGTTGCGCCGAGCCACAGGAATGGGGAGGAGGCGTACCCTATTCGTCCCATACGCTACCAGGAGGGGCGGGCCCCTGGACTCCCAAAAGCAGGGCTCGCCGTTCCATTGCCTCGAGGGCCAGCGCTCCCAGCGTTGCTTAGCTTCCTTCCGCACAAGAACTGCAGCACACTTTTTTGGTTAGACCGTAGGTTTAAGAGCCGGTTATGCGTTTGCGGGGTTGTTGTCCAGAACTTAACTCACACTTTTGACCCGGTGCAGTGCCGCAGGTCGGACAACTGACCGCCAACGATAATTTGATACGTGCGTCGTTCTTCATCCTTCATCCTTCATGCGTGCCCGTACAAGGAACACTCCCAAAGTTTCTAGTCCGCTGGCTGGATAGCGCCTTGTCGTGCTCGCAGCGTAAAAAGATAGCATTCCGGATGAATGGCCTTCCCGTCTTCATCGGTTCTCGCGTTTTCGAGTTCAACGGGCCTTTCACAGTGTGGGCATATAGGAAGCTGTGGATTTGGATTATTGGGCATCACGTGCTCCGAACGAAGAAAGTTATTATTTATAGTCATGGTCCTCTCTTTGCCTTCGAGCGCGAGGGATATACCACAACCGTTATATGGCTGTCTGTTGACCATTAACAATTGGTCGTGCAATGTAGGGTGTGCAATGGGAACAGGAGGGATGCGGGTACATCTCACCTAGTACAGCCCTTCCGGGGTGATCGGATTTATGATTGTTCGATGCTAATCTACGGTGTTTGCTGTATTTAACGTGGGCGTTGATTTGATATGTTTCGGTCGGAGTCCCTCATGGCCGATGCTTACAGCCCTCAACTTCCTATGTGCGTCTACTGTCACAAAGCAGTTCAGCTCGAAACTGCCTGGGTCGATGACACAGGAAAAACGATTCACGCGGAATGCTATTTACTGAAGCTGCGGCGAGAACAAGCTACGGCCCCGCCATTTCAGGGGTGACTCGGTAGTCGCGTGTCTCCAAGTCCTCAGACATTGTCGACGTGTCGCCTGATCTGTTGCGATCTTTACAAATCACTACCTTCAGCCATGGCAACCCTGAAAGCTCACGCCAAGTCTAAGACTAGGTGAAGAGCAATCCCTGGCTGCAATCGTTCTTCCTCGGAATCGCTCCGCGCCAAAGGAGCCTTGCAGTGCGTGCGTTCTCAGTGAATCCTTTCTCAGTGCTCCGTTCGACAACCGTGCCGATCTTTCTCATGTCCACCATCTTTGTCCTCTCCGTCGTCTTTGGCTCGGCTGCGCCGGCTTTCGCGGGGCTCGGTGAAGATGCGAGTTCGGTGCAGGCCGACCAGGCCCACATGCTGGGCACTCTCAAAACCACGCAAACACAGGCCTATACGGTAAACGAGATTCAGGCTCCGACGGGGATCGTGGTGCGGGAATATGTTTCTCCGACCTCGGGGAAGGTGTTTGGCGTGGCATGGCAAGGGGCATGGCCTCCTGACATGCGGCAGGTGTTGGCTAGTTATTTCATGCAGTATCAGCAGGCCGCTCAGGCGCAGGCGAACTCGCGGGCGGGACGACATCCGTTGCTGATTGCGCTGCCTGGGCTGGTGGTGGAATCGGGCGGGCATTTGCGGTCGTTTGTCGGACGAGCGTATGTTCCTGGCTCGGTGCCGCAGGGTATGAGCGCGGAGGCGATCCGATGACTGCTGCGAATCGAATTATGAGACTTGCTGGCCACACGTTGCTGTTCTGGGCGTCTCCGTTTATGGTGCTGCTCGGTTTGCTTTTTACGATTGCGTGCGGAGGCAGCAGTAGTTCGTCAACAACGCCAACGCCCCCCACGCCCGCACCTACGGGTTCAAACGTGCAGGCGATTACGGTGAATGAGGGGCCGGCGGGGAACTATGCAAACGGCGCATTTACCAGCGTGACGGTGTGCGTGCCGGGGACATCGACATGCCAGACGATTGACGGAGTGCTCGTGGACACGGGATCTTCGGGGCTGAGATTACTTTCTTCGGCGTTGACGATTTCGCTGCCGCAACAGGATGCTTCGGACGGCAATCCGGTGGCGGAGTGTCTTCCTTTTGTGATCGGTTATACGTGGGGTCCGGTGCAGACAGCGGATGTCGAGATGGCTGGGGAGACGGCCAAGTCGACGCCAATTCAGGTGATCAATGGGTCGGCTTTCCCGCTTCCCTCGACCTCGTTATGTGCGAGCAATCCGGGAGGGCCTTCGGACACGTTATCGACGTTGGGTGCGAATGGCATCGTGGGGGTGGGAAATTTTCCGCAGGATTGCGGAAGTGCATGCGCAGCGGCGCCGGGGAATGGATCCGAGAATCCTGATCTTTATTATGAGTGTGCGTCCTCGGGTTGTTCGGCGATTGCGGAGAGTCTGGCGCAGCAGGTGCAAAATCCCGTTGCGCTTTTTGCGACGGATAATAATGGAGTCATTATTGAGTTGCCGGCAGCCAGCACTCCTGAGGCGAGCCTGTCGGGCTCGCTGATTTTTGGCATTGGAACGGAGTCGAATAACGGGCTGAATGGCGCGACGGTGTATCCGGTGGACCCGTCGGGCAATCTGACGGGAGACTTCACTACCACCTTTAACAACGCGGTGGACGACGAAAGCTTTATTGATAGCGGCTCGAATGGATACTTTTTCTCGGATTCTGCAATACCAGCTTGTAGTGGCAGCAGTTCCGGCGATGGCTTCTATTGTCCCTCCGCAACCCTGAATCTTTCGGCCAGTAATGCGGGATATAACGGAACGCCGAGCGGCACGGTGAGCTTTAGCGTGGCGAATGCCGATGATTTGTTCAATGACAATCCGTCCGCGGCCGTGTTTGGGCAGTTGGCTGGTCCGAATACTATTGGTGGCTTCGATTGGGGCTTACCGTTTTTCTATGGGCGCAACGTGTATACGGCTATCGCCGGGGCGAGTACGCCGGGCGGCACGGGACCATATTGGGCTTACTAGATTCCGGCGGGGCGGTAGCCACTCGGCAGCTAAAGCTGAGATTGAATAGGAGCCGGCTCTCGCAGCGGTGAACCGCCGCGCCACCGAAAAGCAAGAACGAGGCTGTGGTGGCCGGCCCAGGCGCCCGCATCTTCACTGGGGCGTTAGTTCGCGCATGCGCTTGCAACGCGCTTTCGGTACGGCTTGGTTTTCTAGGCGCTTTTCTACCCTAGGCGGTTGAGAGCTTTCTGGCATTGTGGCGCAGGGAGCGGCCTTCGGATAATCCGTAGAGTTCTTCGGCCAGGTTCTTGGCGTGATCGCCTATGCGCTCGAGTGCCTGGGCGGCTAGTAAGATGTCGAAATTCTTCTGTCCGGTCGGACTGTTGGGCTCGGCTAGATGTCTGTGAAATAAGGAATGGCAGAGGCGATCGACGTTCGGATCGGATTGCAGAACAGTTTGCGCGTGCGACACATCACGCTTCAGGAAGCCTTGGTGAACCTGCTCCAGCATTTCACAGAGCAGAGACGCCATTTCGACTAGTTGACGCGAGTCAGCGGCGGGCAATTTTTCGCGGCGCGATTGCAGTTGCATCACGGCGCTGTAGGCTAGATCTCCGATGCGTTCCAGATCGGTGATGAACTTCAGGCATGCCAGCAGTTCACGGGCTTTCGCTTCTCCTACGCGGGTGATGGCTTCGGGTAGTTGCTCGTCGATCTTGCGCTCGATCTGGTCCAGTTCTTTTTCACAATCCTTGATGGCCAGGAATGCAAGCCGCGAGCCGTCGGCTAGAAAGTCTCTAACGTTGAATACAGCGTCGCGGGCTATGAGGCAGCCGCGGACGACGAGGGAGGTTAATTCGTCCTCGGCCAGATCGTCGTCATTGTTATTGTTATTACTGTTGCTGCGGCGCTGAACCGTGCGTGGACGCGCTTCGACGGCTCGGGAGTGCCCGGTTGATCGTGTTGCGGTCGCGCGGCGCTTTGTTCGCGAAGATGGCGATGAGTGCTTTCTGGGCATGGGAGATTCGCGCGTTTTCGACGTACTAAGCTACACAGAAGCTAGCATAAAGAGGGAATGTGAAAGGAATGTAAATGCAATCGAGAGGTATCGTCTTAATATTGCGTTAAAGCATCCGTACGGGATCGTACATAAAAGACTGTATGGTGTCGAACGCGGGGCTATAGCATCCTCCTCGCCTATGCCCTCCCGCCGTCTAGAAGATCGCATTCGCCAGTTGTGTGCCAAAGCTGTCGCAGCCCCCGAGTCTGATTTGGAGCCAGTCATTACGGAATTGAAACTCGCGCTCCACGAGCACACAGAACGCCTGCGAAAACTAGCCGCCTTAAAACTCGCTCGCACGATCACTCGCACGACCAATGGACGCTCGGGGAAGTATTCGCCTAGATCAACGAATAGGGGTGCCTCAGTTTGAATTCCTGGTTACTTCGACTCCGGTTCCCGTTGAGGAACAAGTAACCAAATAAAGACGGCAGCGATCCTGAAACCGCTTAGGGGGCGGGCGGAATTCGGGGGAGGTTAGCTGCCGTCTTTACGCGCGTTGCCCCCGGCATCATTGTAGGCCGCCGTCGCGCAGATTTAAAGTGATATGAAATTAGATTTCTTCAACGGAGTACCAGGATTAGGACACTACCGACCTCGAGGGGAGTTCCGTCGCTGCTTTCCTTAGTTCTTTTCGAGCGCTGCGGCTTGATCTTCGGCTCGCTTGGCGGCTTGCTCTTTGCCTAATCCACGATAGGCTTTCGCTAACCAGCGAAAGACGGCGGGATTCTTGGGATCGGATTTGGCGAGGGCTTCGAGATCGGGCAACGCTTCCGCAAATTTGGATTGCTGAATCTGCGCTTCGCCTAATCCCAAGCGGGCTTCGCTGTTGTTTGCATCTACCAGCAGAGCGGCTTCGAATTGGTCCTCTGCGTTCTTTGCGTCTTTGAGTTGCAGGTAGACTCGGCCCAGCTGCAGCCTGGCAGGCATTTGATCGGGCGCGAGCTTCAGGCTTGATTCGAGCGCATCACGCGCTCCGGGCCAATCGCTGGATTTCTCCAGGGCTTCGCCTAATTCATAGGCGGCGATGGAATCTTCGGGACGCAGTGCTGCGGCTCGCTTCAGGTGGACGGCGGCCTTGGCGTAGTCTCCAGTTGCTAGTTCAAGTTCGCCCAGTTGGCGGAGGGTGGTCGGGGAGTTTGGATCGAGCTCCAACGCTTTTTCCAGGAACTGGCGCGCGTCATTCTGACGATTGTCGTCATCGGCTAGCATGGCGTTGTGGAGCAGGTTCTGCACTTCTATTTTGTCTTTGGGATCGGGCAAATTTTCTTCGGCTTTGGCGGAGGCGCTCTGCGGCGGGAGCTTGGCCTCCCACTTCGACATTTCTGTTTGCATGCTCTGCTGCATGCTCTCAAATTTTGAACTGGCGGGGAGATAGAGATTCTTCAGCTCCTTGGGATCGGATTGGAGGTCGTAGAGTTCGGGGCGGGGAGCTTTGATCAGCTTGGCCGTTTCGCTGCGTAACGCGCGCAAAGGTGCCCATCCCCAACGAAGGGGATAGTCGGTTTCTCCGAAAAGCTCGCGATTTGAGGGTGCCGACTGATTAACGATGAGGGGAAGCAGCGACTCACCGTTTAGTTCGGGCGGGGCAGCTGCTCCGGTCACGGAAAGAATGGTTGGGAGGATGTCGGTGGTGCGCACCTGGGCACCGATCACGGTCCCGCGATGAGCGGCTGCGGGCAGCTTGAGGAGGAGCGGGATGTGGAGCGTTGAATCGTAGAGAAACAGACCGTGAGTTTCTTCTCCATGCTCGCCCAGGCCTTCGCCGTGATCGCCGGTGACCATGATGATGGCGTTGTCGTAGACTCCAGCTTTTTTCAGGAAGGCGATCCAGTGGGCCACGGCGGAATCGGCGTAGGCGATTTCACCGTCGTATAGGTGATCTTTGTATTTCTCGGAGAATGGCGGCGGTGGTTCGTAGGGATCGTGTGGATCGTAGAGGTGAACCCAGACGAAGTGCGGTCCAGTCGGATGTTGCTCGAACCAGGTTTCGGCATGTTCGACGACTTCCATGCCGCGGCGCTCGACTCGTCCCCAGCGGGTCTCATTCTTGCCGTCAGGATTTTTGCTAACAGAGTTTTTGCTGTCGGTTTTGGGGAAGTTGTCGTAGAAATCAAAGCCGCGATCGAGTCCGGGAGCCAGGGTGTTGCTGTCTAGAATCACGGCACCGATGAAGGCGGCGGTTTGGTAGCCCTGCTTCTTCAGCAGTTCGGCGGCGGTGAGGTGTTGCGGCGAGAGCGGGACTCCGAAATCGGTGACTCCGTGAACGCTCGGCAGGAGGCCGGTCAGAATCGTAATGTGTGAGGTGTTGGTAATCGGGCTGTGGGTGAAAGCTTGGGTGAAGCGGATGCCATCGGCGGCCAACGCGTCCAAGGCCGGTGTTTCGACCTGTTTGTATCCGTAGCAGCCTACGTGGTCGGCACGCAATGTGTCGATGGTGATGAGGTAGACGTCGGGGGGAGGGTTGCGCGCGGCGGGAGTTTGCGGAGATGTCTGGCCCCACGCCGTAATTCCTGGCATCACCGCCGCCGCAAATATTTGTATGAATATGACTCCCCTAAGAATGGCCCGCCGTTTCATAAGCGCCCAGCCTATCATAATAGCCGGGCACGATTGATCCCCTTCGCGGGCTGCTGTGGCGTGTTTCATGCGCCATTCGGATGCCTTTCGAAATGCGACATGCGATAAACTGAGACTCACGAATGCCCTCCTCTTTTGGTCGACTGATCGTCTTCCTGCTAGCGTGGGCCGCGCTTCCAGCGGCGGCGCAAACTTCTGCTAAACCGGCACTGAATGTCGTCCTGATCACGATTGATACTTTGCGCGCCGATCATGTTGGGTGCTATGGATACAAGCAAATCAAGACGCCGAACATGGACGGGCTGGCGGCAGATGGAGTGCGCTTTGAGCGGGCCTTTGCGGTCGTCCCGGTGACACTGCCGTCGCACAGTTCGATTCTGACGGGCACCTATCCCATGTTCAGCGGTATGCACGATTTCAGCGCGAATAAACTGAGTTCACTTCAACCTACGCTGGCTTCGGTTCTGAAACAGAGCGGGTATGAGACTGGAGCGGTGGTAGCGGCGGCGGTGCTGGATTCGCGGTTCGGACTGAATCAGGGATTTGATTTTTATTACGATCACTTTGATTTCAACCGGCTGGACGAGGCGAATCTGGATGAGATGCAGCGTCCGGGCAATGTTGTGGCCGATGTGGCGCTGGACTG
>Ga0209221_1000694_pt1 | contig 11128 bp, 5 predicted proteins | sample BlaSpr_A8_Ref_O2_FD_187989 | JGI IMG/M metagenome (GOLD analysis project Ga0209221, IMG submission 187989) | Forest soil microbial communities from Thunder Bay, Ontario, Canada - Black Spruce, Ontario site 2_A8_Ref_O2 (SPAdes) (version 2) | ecosystem: Environmental > Terrestrial > Soil > Boreal...
TATTCTTCCGCCAGTTCTCCGTCATGATCGACGCCGGTTTGCCGCTGGTGCAGTGCCTGGAAATTCTCGGCGCTAACCAGGAGAATCCCGCCTTTCAAAAAACGCTGCTCGGCGTCCGGACCACGGTCGAAGGTGGCTCCACGCTGGCCAATGCCATGCGCGGATTTCCCGTCGTTTTCGACGATCTGACGACGAACATGATCGAGGCTGGCGAGACGGGCGGTATTCTCGACGTCATCCTCCAGCGCCTCGCGATCTACGTGGAAAAGGCGGTCAAGCTGCGCGCCGCCGTCAAGTCGGCGTTGATCTACCCGGTCGCCGTCGTCTCTCTCGCCGGATTGATCGTGGCCGCGCTGCTCAAATGGGTGGTGCCGATCTTCGCCAATCTTTTTGTAGGCTTGGGAGTTGCCCTGCCCCTGCCTACCCGCATCGTGATCGGCCTCAGTGCCTTTGTGGGTAGCTTCTGGTGGTTCTTTATCGTGGCTGGCGTCGGCATGTTCTACGGCGTTAAGCAGGTTCGCAAGCACCCCCGGGGACGCTATTTCTTTGATGCCATGCTGCTCAAGGTGCCCGTCATCGGCAACCTGCTGAAAAAGATCGCGGTCGCGCGGTTCACTCGGACCCTGGGCACGCTCATCACCTCGGGCGTTCCTATTCTCGAGGGCTTGGCGATCACCGCTCGCACCTCGGGCAACGCCGTGCTCGAAGAAGCGCTGATGAAAGTCCGTAAAGCGATCGAAGAAGGCCGCACCATCGTCGATCCCCTCCGTGAATGCGGCGTCTTTCCCAACATGGTGACACAGATGATCGGCGTGGGCGAAGCCACCGGCGCCATGGATTCCATGCTCCAGAAAATCGCGGACTTCTACGAAGACGAAGTCGATTCCGCTACCAAAGACATGCTGGCCATGCTGGAGCCGGTCATCATCGGCCTGCTCGGCGTCAGCATCGGCGGTATCGTTATTTCTCTGTACATGCCGTTATTCACGATGATCGGAAAACTCGCAGGGTAGACCAGCGGCCGCTATTCGTCGGTCGTTGATCGCTAATCGTTGGGCAAAACATCCCGGCGCTAGCGACGCGCTCCGGATGTACAGCGACAAACTGCGAATGACAGACGACTAGCGACCAACGACCGAATTCATGAACTCCATCTCCGACGAGCGCAATTGGCTGACCTGGCTGGTGAAGGTTCGCATCCTGATCCTGATGGTCCTGCTCGCCATCGAGCTCGCGGTCATCCGCCTTACTCCGAGCCCGCTGCCCATCGCGCCTTTTCTCACTGCGATGGTGTTATGGTTCGTGCTTTCCCTGTTTTTTCTTTTTCTGGTTTCCGTCTGGAGCGAGCATCGTCTCCAGGCCATCCTTCAAGTGCTCTCCGACCTCGCCATGGTTACCCTCGTCGTCCATGTCACCGGAGGCATCGACAGCTCGCTCAATTTTCTCTACCCCCTCGTTATCGTCGTCGCCTGCATGCTGCTGCCCCGCGTCTGGGGATATCTGAGCGCCGCCCTCGCCTTTATCCTGTTCGGCAGCATCCTCGAACTCGATTACTACCTTGTCATTCCCTCCTATTCGACGACGCATCCCAAGCTCAAGGCGCTCCAGGTCATCATCTTCGTCAATCTGTTCGCCTACTTCGCCATCGCCTATCTCGCCGGCTTGCTCATGAGCAAACTGCGCCAAGTGGACGTGCAACTCAAAGACGCCAGCGGTGCGCTCGAAAATCTGCAAGCGCTTCACGAAAATATCGTGCAGTCCATGAGCGGAGGTGTTATCACCACCGGCCTCGACGGACGGATCACGCTGGTCAATCGAGCGGCGCAACAACTGCTCGAAATCTCCGAAGCCGAATTACGCGGACGCTCCGTAGGTGATCTTTTCCAGGATCCCTTGCCCCACTTTGGAGTCGCCCACGCGGATGCCGAAGTCCGCTACCTCGCCGGCAACGGATTCCGCAAAACTTTTCGCGTTATGGTCTCCGCCCTGAACGTCAACGCCCGCGGCGACCTCGGATTTGTCTATTCCTTCGACGATCTCACCGAGATCCGCCGCCTCGAACGCGAGGTCCGTATGCAGGATCGTCTCGCAGCCGTCGGCCGTCTCGCTGCAGCCATCGCGCACGAAATTCGCAATCCTCTGACCTCCATCGCGGGATCGGTCAGCATGTTATCCGACGCGCCCTCGTTGAATCCCGAAGAGCGCCACCTCTTGCAAATCGTGATCCGCGAGTCCGATCGTCTCAACAACATCATCACCGATTTTCTGGCCTATTCCCGTGGCAAGCAATATCGCTTCGAGCGCGTCAATTTGATTCCGCTGCTGCAGGACACACTCACGCTCCTCGAACACCGTCTCACCGCCGAGAACGCCGGCATCACACTCCAGCGCAGCTTTCCCAAGTCCGAAGCCTGGGTGCTGGCCGATGGCGACAAGCTCAAACAAGTTTTCTGGAACTTCGCCGAAAACGCCGTCCGCGCCATAAAAACCACCAAAAAGGGTGGAACCCTCACCGTCGCTCTTTCCGAACGCGGGCCCGATTGGGAGATGAGTTTCGCCGACACCGGCCCTGGCATCAACCCCCAGCAGACGGAAAAAATCTTTGAGCCTTTTCAATCGAACTTCGAAGGTGGAACCGGCCTCGGCCTGGCCATCGTCTACCAGATCGTGCAGGCGCATGAAGGCAAGGTCTGGGCGCGCTCGGAGGTCGGCAAAGGCACCAGCTTCGTGCTCCGTTTACGCCGCATGGGTCATGAAAACGATCCTGAGAACGACCACAAGAATGACCATGCAAACGGCCGCGAAAATAAACACCAACCCAACCTCGCGCAGGGTCATGCCAACGGCTACAAGAAGCTGGCCGCCGCGCTAGCCAGCGCTCCAGGAGGCGAGCGTGGGTAACGTTCTGGTCTGCGACGACGAGCGCTCCATTTGCGAACTGCTCGACATTGCCCTGCGCCGCGATGGCCACAAGGTCGAAACCGTCACCGGCGGCGAAGCGGCCAAGCGCAAGATCGATAGCGCGCTCTTCGACGTCATTGTCACCGACATCAAGATGCCCGGCGTCGATGGTGTCGAAGTCCTGCGCCACGCCCACCAGATCTCGCCCGAATCCGCCGTCATCTTAATGACCGCGGTCGACGACTACGAAGCCGCCGTGCAAGCCGTCAAAGCCGGGGGCGCGACCGATTACATCCGCAAAAGTCCCGGACTCGTCGATGAAGTCAAACTCGCCATCGCCCGCGCGCTCACCAAGGTCTCCCTCAGCCGCCAGAATTTCGCCCTCCGCCGCGATGCCGCCACGCGCAACTCGCTCGACAACATCGTCGGCGCCAGTTCCGCGCTGGAAAAGCTGAAGCAAACCATCCGCACCGTCGCCACCACCAGCAGCACCATCCTGGTCTACGGCGAAAGTGGAACCGGTAAGGAATTAGTCGCCCGCGCCGTGCATACCTGTTCCCCGCGGGCATCCGAAGCTTTTGTATCCGTCAACTGCGGTGCGTTTCCTGAAACTCTGTTAGAGAGCGAGCTCTTCGGCTACGTCAAAGGCGCCTTCACCGGAGCCAACCAGAATCGCCGCGGACTCTTCGAAGTCGCCGACCAGGGCACCGTCTTTCTGGACGAAATCGGCGAGATGACCATGCCGATGCAAGTCAAGCTGCTGCGCGTTCTGCAGGAACGCACCGTGCGTCCCGTCGGCGGCACCAGCGAAATTCCCGTCGACGTCCGCGTCATCGCAGCCACCAACCGAGATCTCGACCGCCAGGTAACTGAGGGCACCTTCCGCGAGGACCTCTATTACCGCCTTAACGTCATTCCCATTCGCGTGCCCGGATTGCGCGAGCGCAGCGAAGACATTCCGCTCCTCGCCAATCACTTCCTCAAAAAATATGCTCCCGGAGCTGGCAAAAGCATTCACGCCGTAGCCGCCGCATCGCTAGCTGCCCTCACCGGATACGAATGGCCCGGCAATGTCCGCCAACTGGAAAACACCATCGAACGCGCCGTAGCGCTCGAAGCCAGCAACGAATTACACATAGAGTTACCGGCCGAGCGTCCCAAAGCCCGCGCCGCCGCTGCCGGAGTCGACAGCGCCGCCGGTTCCATCAACATGAACGTACCCACCGGCTCCGTTCTGCCGGAAGGCGTGAACATGGAAAACTATGTAGCGCAAATCGAGCGTGCCTTGCTGCAATCCGCTCTCGGACAAACCAACGGAGTCCAAGTCCGAGCCGCCGACGTGCTAGGCATCTCCTACCGTTCCTTCCGCCACCTGATGAAGAAGTACGAACTGTAAGACCCATGTTATCGCGAATATAACTGGAGTTACTCAAGCCAAACGTCGTTCTAATCACGCTTTGACCGGAAGTTTCTCCCGTATCCTGATTTCTGGCTTGACGTCTGGCCGCTTCCGGCTATACTCAGGCGTTTACTTTAACTACCGAATTCTGGCTTGAGGGGGCCCGGAAATTCGGAGGAGGTGGAGTGGCAGTCGCTGTGCAGAGCGCCTCTTGTTCCCCCGAGAGTCCCTAGTCCCCCTTTGCAGCGAATCCCTCTTTCTCGGCACCCCGTTGGAACCTACATTTACTCTGGGAGAACTACTATGTCGCGGTTAGCAAAGTTTCTGTTGGTGGGTATTGCGGTCGGGATATTGGCATTGCCGCAGGCGCAAGCGGGGGCGGGAATCCAACCAGTTTCGACCGATGAACTCAAGATCACGAACGAGCCGCTGGCTGCAGGAGCGCCCGCCTTCGTTTTGTATCGACAAGTGGACCGTGATGACAATGGCCGCACCTCCCACGAAGATGATTTCGTTCGGATCAAGATCCTCACCGAAGATGGCAGGAAATACGCCGACGTCGAGATTCCATTTCGGAAGGGAAGCCAGGACGTCGTAAACGTGAAGGGCCGCACCATCAGACCCGACGGCACGATCGTCAACTTTGACGGCAAAGTATTTGAAAAGTATCTGGTCAAAGGACGAGGAGTGAAGTATCTGGCGAAGACCTTTACTCTTCCCGATGTCCAGGTCGGAGGCATCATCGAGTATTCCTACACTATGGATCTGGGCGAGTATATGCTCTTCGATTCCCATTGGATTCTGAGCGATGATCTGTTCACTAGGAAAGCGCAGTTTTCTCTGAAGCCCTACAAGGATGCCTACGAACCATGGTCCCTGCGCTGGAGTTGGAACATTCTGCCGACTGGTGCCGCTTCCCCTAAACAAGGGCCTGATGGCATAGTGCGAATGGAGGCGACCAACATACCCGCATTCCAAATCGAAGACTACATGCCCCCTCCAGATGAGTTGCGTTCACGGGTGGATTTTATCTATGAACGCGGTTTTGTCGAGAGAGATCAAGCCAGTTACTGGAGGAGCTTCGGGAAAAGGCAGAACGGACAATTGGAAAGCTTCATCGGCAAGCGGAACGCCATGCAGCAGGCCGTAGCGCAGATCGTCTTAGCAAGTGATTCGCAGGAAGTAAAACTGCGAAAGATTTATGACCGCGTGCAGCAGATCCGGAATACATCCTATGAGATAGAAAAAACCGAGCAGGAGCAAAAGCGCGAGAAAGAAAAGCCGGCGGAGAATGTGGAGGACGTCTGGAAGCGTGGCTATGGTAACGGTACTCAATTGACCTGGTTATTCCTGGGCTTGGTGCGAGCCGCGGGCTTCGACGCGTATGGATGCTGGGTTTCAAGTCGGGCACAATATTTCTTCAGTCCGCTTACGATGCAAAGTTCGAAGTTGAACTCCAACGTTGTGCTGATCAAGCTGAATGGGAAGGACGTTTATTTCGACCCCGGAGCCGCCTTCACGCCATTTGGTATGTTGACTTGGTCGGAGACGGGTGCACCGGGACTGCGTCTGGACAAAGATGGCGGATCCTGGATCGTGACTACGCTGCCGGAAGCGTCGGCGTCACGGATCCGGCGCACGGGAAAACTGAAACTGTCCGACACCGGCGATCTGGAGGGGAAAATCACCGTTACCTACACCGGGCTGGATGCGATGTACCAACGCTTGGAAGAACTGAATACGGACGAAGTGGAGCGCAAGAAATTTCTGGAGGAGCAGCTGATATCGCAGGTCGGGGTGGCCGCAGAGGCGGAATTAATTAACAAGCCGGATTGGACCGGTACGGAGACACCGCTGGTTGCGGAATTCGACGTGAAGATTCCAGGTTGGGCCTCAAATGCTGGCAAGCGAATCCTGATCCCCGCCGCGATTTTTACGGCTGGTGAAAAAGGGGTCTTCGAACATGCCAACCGAGTGCAACCTATCTATTTTGAGTATCCGCACGTGAAAGCGGATGACCTTTCTATCGAGCTTCCGCCTGGCTGGCAGGTAAGCAGTACGCCGCCCGAGCAGGTTCGGGACGCCCATGTGATTGCCTATAGCTTAAAGGTCGAATCCACCTCAGGGACCTTACGGCTGACGAGGGAGCTCTCGGTCGACGTCTTGGTGCTGGAGCAGAAGTACTACGCAGCATTGCGGAGCTTCTTTCAGTCGGTGAGGACCAGTGACGGAGTTCAGATTGTCGTACTGCCTGGAGAAATTCATGCCGGCAACTAGGCCAGTGACTGATCGGGCGATTCAGAGAATACCTTGGAGCAAGCTTAGCCGGCGACCGATACTGCTTCTCTTTTGGGTTGCAGTATCTTTTGCGGTGATCTTACCGCGGGCGGAGGCTAGCAATGGGGATGCTCCCGCGTGGATGCACGCGTTGGTCGGGGCTGCGTTGCCCTCCTATGACGAAAAGACCGATGCGGTGGTGCTGTACTCCGAGACAAACGTGACGGTTCTGTCAGTGGACAAAATCAAAACGCACGTACGCGAGGCTTACAAAATTCTACGGCCGGAAGGTCGGGAGCATGGCATCGTATACGTCTACTTCAATCCCAGCCGAAAAATCACGGGTCTACATGCCTGGTGCATTCCGGCACAGGGCAAGGACTACGACGTCAAGGACAAGGACGCAGTCGATGTGGCCCCGCCGGCCGAAGGTGGTGAATTGATCTCGGACGTCCGCTACAGAATGCTGCGGGTCCCGGCGCCCGACGTCGGAAGCATCATTGGCTACGAATACGAGGTGGAGGAACAGCCCTTCTTCTTGCAGGACATTTGGGATTTCCAGAAAACCGATCCGGTGCGCGAGAGCCATTATTCACTGCAACTTCCCTCCGGCTGGGATTTCAAGTCTTCCTGGCTTTTTCACCCGGAGGTTAAGCCTGCCGAAGGCAGCGGAAATGTATTGCAGTGGGCAGTGAGCGACATCAAAGGAATCAGGTCTGAACCGGACATGCCGCCGCTGAGCGGAGTAACCGGAAAGATGATCGTATCTTTCTTCCCGTCGGGTGGAACGGCGCAGAAGAACGAGTTCGTGAACTGGGAGAGCCTGGGGAGTTGGTACGGAAATCTGACGAACGATCGCACGGACGCGTCCGAACCGATCAAACAAGAGGTAAATAGTTTAGCGGCGGGCAAGATCGCGTTGCTGCCGAAAATGCAGGCGGTGGCTTCGTTCGTGCAGCACGACATTCGCTATGTAGCCATCGAGTTGGGTATCGGCGGGTATCGACCGCACGCGGCGCCTGATGTTTTTTCGCACCGCTACGGAGATTGTAAGGATAAAGCAACCCTGATGCGCACCATGCTGCGCCAGTTCGGCGTCGACTCCTACTATGTTCTGATCAATACTGAACGCGGCTCGGTGACTCGCGAAACACCGGCACACGACGAGTTTAACCACGTTATTATCGCGATCAAATTACCGGATGATGTGACCGATCCATCACTGATCGCTGTGATCCAAGATCCCAAGCTGGGTCGAATTTTGTTCTTCGACCCAACCAATGACTTGACGCCCTTCGGCCAGATTGGCGGATACCTGCAAGCCAATTACGGTTTGCTGGTAACTCCGACTGGTGGTGAGTTGATAGCGTTGCCGCAACAACCTGCTGCGATGAACAGCATCGAACGGGTGGGCACGCTCACGCTCGACGCTAGCGGAACGCTTAAGGGCAATGTCAAAGAAATGCGCCTGGGAGATCGCGCCCGTTCCGAGCGGTCGCAATTGCGTACCGTGACCAAGAGCATGGATCGGATCAAACCAATCGAAAGCCTGCTGGCCGGATCGCTCTCCAGTTTTCAACTTGTGCAGGCGAGTCTTATCAACTACGAATACCCGGACCGCCCTTTCGGTTTCAACTATAGCTTCCAATCTGACAACTACGCGAAACTTGCCGGCAACCTCCTGCTCGTGCGTCCGAGGGTGCTCGGAACTAAGTCCTCGGGGATACTGGAGACCAAAGAACCGAGAAAGTTTCCGCTCGAATTCGAAGGCCCGTCGCAGGACACCGACAGTTTCGACATCACCCTGCCGCCGGGCTATGAAGTGGACGAGTTACCACCTCCAACGGATGTGGAATACAGCTTCGGGAGCTATCACAGCAAAACCGAAACCAGGGGAAGCGTCCTGCATTACACGCGCAGCCTGGAGATTAAACAACTAAGCGTTCCAGTCAGCCAAATGGATGAGCTGAAGAAGTTTTATCGCTTGATCGCTTCTGATGAACGGAATACGGCAGTTCTCAAACCGATTGGCCCCGGCAAGTAGCCAGGAATCGGTCGCGCTTAGCGAGAGAGGCCTAAGAGATCGACAAGGCGTGCATCACTAATCGCCCCAAGGCCGAAATTGGTCGGGGCGCGCGGATTTGAACCGCGGACCCCCTGCGCCCAAGGCAGGTGCGCTACCAGGCTGCGCTACGCCCCGACTGTCCTATGTTTTCAATAGGTTACACGCTTCGTCCACAAGCAGAATATCGTAGGCAGGTCATCAATGCAAGAAGGCTGGTAGCATCAGCGCTTATTCGCTGTTTTCCACTTCGACGAGTGGCTCTAGCACCACTCAGGCTGGTTCACATCCATTCCGAAATCTATCTTCGCCTTCCACTTCTCGACGAGTCGCAACGTGTCGCCTTGATAGTCGTAATCAGTTCACGATGGGAGATTGGTGGCTGTCGCTATTGCCGCAGACCTGTACCAGTACTGGGAGGAAGGAATTGACAGCAAGCCTTTTAGAATCAATAACGAGACAGTATCTAGTAGTGTCTCCTTTTCTCATCAACTACATGAAATAGTTGAAGGGATGACGAGCGTGCCTGGTCGACTGGCCGGCTGGGAATCTTGGTCTGCAGGAACCTCGCTGGCTGGTCACCTGGTCATCTGGCGCTGTTGTCTGGTCTCAGGAGATGCGTACGTTGGCGCGATTTGCACGGAATTGCGCGATTTTATATTTGCTTTCCCTTCACGAACGCGTGCTTGCCAGAACCACTCCACAATCTTTCCACAGGCAGGTAATCAGACGCTGCATTGCTCATTCTTTATACAGATACCGAAAAACCTGAAGACTTCCACAAGTTTTCCGTTGCTGTCCTCATGCATCCACACCCGTAATCCATGCTACGTTGCACCATGAACAGGGCAATGCGGCATCGACACCAACTCAACAGGGCTGGTGACGAAATCGAGAACGTGCTCGCGTTCAGCAAGCGCCTGGCGTTCCAACTCGTCGAAGCCGCATGCTTCATCTTCGCCCTATACAAGTTCACTGCGTGGCTGGTCAGGTGATGCGCGATTTACAGCAACACCTTTATATGGATACAGGAACTGACAAATGATTCACGCCAGCATTCAAATGGGCTGAGCGGATCTAGGGATTTTACCTTTGATCAAAAGTGAACAGCGAGCCCAAATGCGAAGAAGTAGGCTGAATGCTGAATGCTCTCTGCGTCTGAAAAGCGGCTTGAGGAGTTGTGGTTAAGAGTGGCGGCGGCGAGCGATCCTGCCGAGATAGAACCCCTTCTATCGGAATTCAGAAATGCCCTCCATGAGCACATTGACGAACTTAAAGCAGTGACCCAAAAACTCAGGACTGGTTAGGATTTCTTTTCTGTTCTACTTCGGGGTGTTGCGTTCCATCCGCGCTATCTGCTTCCGCAATTCAGCCGCCTGTGTCTTGAGGGTTTCCGCGTGTTCTATTACTTACAAAGAAGTAGCAACAGCCCTTAAGCCTTTTTTGCGCTCGCCTGTGGGGACAACATTCTGGGGGCTTTCCATTTTCTCCAATTCCCGCTGAAGGCGGAGCAATTCTTCGCGAATCCGCTCCACGTCATCAATTAGCTCCCCGATTCTTTTGGACGGGTTGTGAGCACGAGGCATGACGCGGCAGGTTACCATTTCGCGCAACTGACCGTCGGTACGCTGCCGCACGTCCCAGTCAATGGGGCAGGGCGGATCATGAGGAGGATTGACGCAACAGGCGGGAAGATCGAGTGACCTATTTCAATCGCGGATCTTTGCAAGCGTGCTGATCGAACTGCTGTTGAAGATTGGTCTGCGCGTCCTTCGTTTTCGATAGAGCCGTCATCGGGACTTTGAATTCTCTGTTGCAGGGACTGTGCAGACTACAGCCATTTCGTCACCCGAATATTGCGCTGAGGGCTGTTCATCAGGGAGAATTCAAATATCTTCTACGAGTACACGTCACGCCACGAGACTGCCGATGCGAGCATGGCAGGCGCTCAAATCTTCGGTGAGCAGTTGGCAGTATGCCTGCGTCTGCGTAACGCTCGAATGACTAAGCATCCTCATCACATGCATCGTGCTGGCTCCTGCTCGTAGTGCGCCTAACGCGTAAGAATGTCGCAATGCGTGAACGATACGAGCAGGCTCGCGAATGTCCAGAAGTTTACAGAGCCTGTGCACGTCGCGATTTACCGTTCGACGTCCTAATGCATTTCCCGTACGCGTACAGAAGATGGTGTCAGATTTGAGACCAGACTTCGTGGAATGTTGCTCGAACCTGATTAAATATTTTCGCATCGCAGGAGAGAATGGAATCGTTCTTACTTTGGGACCTTTGCCATGCACCGTCATCAGCAGGTCAGCGAAGTTCAAGTCAGACCATCGAAGATGCAGCGCTTCGCTTACACGTACACCTGTATCAGCAAGCAGCAGGATGAGCACCTGAAGACGATGCTAAAATATTGTGCGTGGTTTCCATGAGCAGAATCGTGCAATGTCGTCTTTGTTGAACGATGGCAAAGCAGCCTGTTCTTCTTT
>Ga0209221_1000704_pt1 | contig 11019 bp, 8 predicted proteins | sample BlaSpr_A8_Ref_O2_FD_187989 | JGI IMG/M metagenome (GOLD analysis project Ga0209221, IMG submission 187989) | Forest soil microbial communities from Thunder Bay, Ontario, Canada - Black Spruce, Ontario site 2_A8_Ref_O2 (SPAdes) (version 2) | ecosystem: Environmental > Terrestrial > Soil > Boreal...
CGGCCTGGATCGTCATGGGGTGGCGCTCCCGTCCGGCGACTCCTGCCGCCGCTGCGCCGCCCGGAGTTCTGCCTCGACCCTCTTGAGCTTCGTCTCTTCGCGGCTGATCGCCGCCTGCGCCGTGGCGAGCTCGATGGCGATCTTGCGCTCGGCCGCCTTATCGACGTTGATGCCGCCGCCGCGGAACATCTCTACCCTGATCCGGCGCTCCTCGCGGCCGAGAATAATTTGGATTTCCTGAGGCGCTGCGTAGAAAACTTTCATTTGGTCAACTTCGCCGAGCAAACGAGCGGCCAGGTTTATTTGCGCATCGAGCGCGGTCAACCGGTGCAGAAGGAGAGGGCGGCGTTCGAGAAGGCCATTCAAAGTCCCGACACGCTGGCGGCGATTCGGGCTGTGGCGCCCGCTGCGCTTAGCGGCAACGTGCCCGAGGCGCCGCGGGCGGCGTATCTGAACTCGAAGGAGGGTCCAGGCCTGCCGCCGACACTGGGCCAGTGGGGAACTCTATCCTAGAAATCCGCAGTGCAGATCGACGTGTGCCGCGAGATCGAGCGTGTGCTGGCGCGTAAGGCGTTCCGCCAATTCCGTGTCGCGCTTCTCCAACGCTTCGATGATCTTGAGATGATCGATGATCGATCGCGCCGCGCGATCGCTCTGCGTGATCGTTGCGCGGCGAATTGCGCGCACGTGCAGCAACAAGTTTTTGGTGGCATCGATGATCATCTGCGAGCCGCCCAATGCGATCACCGCGGTGTGAAAGGCGATGTTTACGTCGGAGTACTCGCCCAGGTGCTCTGAAGGGGGTGAATTCTGAAACTCATCGAACAAATGGCGCAGCTTGGCGATTTCCGCATCGCTGGCGTTTAACGTTGCGAGCCGCGCCGCCATCGACTCGAGTGCCGCCCAGATTTGAATCATTTCGATCATCTCGCGCTTCGACTTGCGGATGATATAAATGCCGCGCCGCGGCACGGTGCGAATGAAGCCTTCCTGTTCGAGCAGCGACAGGGCCTCGCGAATCGGCGTGCGGCTAACGCCCAGTGCATTGGTCAATTGGCGCTCATCGAGCCGCAATTCCTGCTGCGGATCGTAGATATCCGTATCGGCGATGGCGTTCTTCAGCAGCGTGTACGCCTGATCGCGCAAGCTGGTCGCATTGAGCGGGGCAAGTGCCAGCGGAGTGGCCGAAGTGGTTCTTTGAACCAGCGTCACTATGGAATTCATTAGGCCTCTCTTAAGACGTTCGCCGATCTATCAATGGATGTCAGGCAAGAGCAATGACCGCAGATATATTACATCGCAGCGGAAATTTTCCCAGATAAAAAGCGATGCCGGCCATCGCTGGCCGCTGTTACATAAGCGCAAGCCGCGGGGGCGCGCGTCCGCCGACCGCAGCGTGAATGTCGCGGTGGCACAACCGCCCGACCCTGGAGCGTGGGGCTTTGCAGCATAAAGTCAGGCAGTTCCAAGCGGCGGTCCCTTTGCTTGACACTTCGAAACTCGTTCATATATGGTATACCACGAAGGCGACGCATGGCTGGTTTGTTCTCGAATTTAATGATTCGAGCGTCGCAATCAACGTGGAATATGCAAAGTGGATTACTCTCGGCGCGGCGCATTTTGGACTGATAACAGCGCGAAATGCGCGTTTCTCTGCGCCAACACGGAGAAACTACATAATGAATGAAAATCTGACCGCTAAGTCACCTTTCGCGAATCCTTGGACACAACTGATTATCGGCGTCATCTGCATGGCCTGCGTGGCCAATCTGCAGTATGGCTGGACCTTGTTCGTCAACCCGATCGATGCCAAGTATCACTGGGGGCGAGCCGCGATTCAGGTCGCCTTCAGTCTATTTGTTCTGCTTGAAACTTGGCTCATTCCCATCGAAGGCTACATGGTCGACCGCTTCGGTCCCAAGTGGGTCGTGGTCATCGGTGGCGTCCTGGTTGGAGTTGCGTGGGTGTTGAACTCTGTCGCGAGTTCCTTGCCGGTGCTGTATTTCGGCGCCGCCATTGGCGGCATCGGCACCGGTTGTGTCTACGGGACCTGCGTGGGCAATGCGCTCAAATGGTTTCCGGGCAGGCGCGGATTGGCGGCCGGTATTACCGCGTCGGGATTCGGCGCAGGCGCCGCCATCACCATCGGGCCGATTAGAAGCATGATCGAGGCCTCCGGCTACGAGAGCGCGTTTCTGACGTTCGGCCTCATCCAGGGCGGCATCGTCTTCGTGTTGGGATGGATGCTGTTGGCCCCGCCGCCCAGCCTGGTCACGACGGCCGTCAAGCCCAGCCAGACGGCGCATGGCTATACCCCGGGGGACGTCTTGAAGAGCCCGGTGTTCTACGTCATGTACATCATGTTCGTGCTGATCGCCGCCGGCGGTCTGACCATGGCGGCATCGATGGCGCCGATAGCGGATGACATGAAGATTTCGAAAATCCCCGTGGATTTATTCGGCATGATAATGCCCGCGCTCGGGTTCGCGCTTTTCCTGAATCGCATTTTCGATGGCGTCGGGCGGCCGTTTTTCGGCTGGCTCTCCGATCAAATCGGCCGCGAATATACGATGGCGCTGGCCTTTACGATTGGGGCAATCGCGCTGTTCACATTGAGTCAGTCAGGGGGAAATCCCGTCTTGTTCGTGCTGCTGACCGCCCTGTATTTCGGCGTGTACGGCGAGATATTCAGTTTGTTTCCCGCCACGCAAGGCGATACCTTCGGTTCCAAGTTCGCGGCGGCGAATAATGGCATGCTGTACACGGCCAAGGGTGCCGGCTCATTGCTGGTGCCGGTCGCTGCGCTGCTTGCAAAGGGTCATGGCTGGAATTTCGTATTCATGATTTTCGTCACGGGCAACGTCATTGCGGCATTGATGGCGCTGTTTGTCCTGAAACCCATGCGAGTGAAGCACTTCGCCCAGAGTCGCATCGACTTTCCGCAGAGGGCAGCCAGCACGGGACCTCAAGCCACCTGAGGACTTCGCATCTAATCACGTATTTGGAGATCACATGGCAACTGCTAATCCCATCCCGAGTCCGCCCAAGGCCTCGACAGCCGAAGATACCCTGCAACGGAAGAGCCGCGACGCGAACGTGGTTTCCGGGGGGCATCTGGTCGCAAAGGCGCTGAAGAACGAAGGTGTAGACACCATCTTTACGCTTTGCGGCGGTCACATCATCGACATCTATGATGGTTGCGTCGATGAAGGCATTCGCATCATCGACGTGCGGCACGAGCAGGTGGCTGCGCATGCGGCTGACGGCTACGCGCGCCAGACGGGCAAGCTCGGCTGCGTGGTCACCACGGCGGGACCCGGTTGCACCAACGCGGTCACGGGCATCGCCACGGCGTTCCGTTCGGAGAGCCCGATTCTTCATATCGGCGGGCAGGGCGCCTTGACCCAGCACAAAATGGGATCGCTGCAGGATCTACCGCATGTCGAGTTGATGACGCCCATCACCAAATTCGCGGCGTCGGTTTCGAGCACCGAGCGCATAGCGGACATGATTTCCATGGCGGCGCGAGAGGCATTCAACGGCGCGACAGGTCCTGTGTACCTGGAGATTCCGCGTGATGTTCTCGATCGCGAGGTCGACATCGCCAAGGCGGTCATACCTGCTCCGGGTAAGTACCGCGCATCGACCAAATCAATCGGCGACCCGCGCGACATCGAGAAGCTGGCGGATCTGCTGGTCAATGCCGAACGGCCGGCGATCCTCTATGGCCAGCAGGTGTGGACTGCCCGCGGCCACAAGGAAGCGATTGCGCTGCTGCGCGGACTGGATATCCCAGGCTACTTCAACGGCGCCAGCCGCGGCCTTCTGCCGCCGGGCGATCCGCATCATTTCGATCGTACCCGCACCCAGGCCTTTGCGAGCGCCGATGTGCTGGTCATTGTGGGAACGCCGTTCGATTTCCGCATGGGCTACGGCAAGCGCATCAGCAAGGACTTGAAGCTGGTGCAAATCGACATGGACTATCGCACGGTCGGCAAGAATCGCGATGTCGATCTTGGATTGGTTGGCGATCCGGGCGCGATCTTGGGCGCAGTATTGGCGGCCGCCAGCGGGCGCATCAAGGGCGACAAACGCCAGGCGCGTCAGCAGTGGCTGAAGCAGTTGAGCGACGCGGAAGTGGTGGCGGGCGATAAGCTCATGCCGCTGTTCAAGTCGAACAGCGTGCCGATTCACCCGTATCGCGTCGCCTACGAATTGAACGAGTTTCTCGCCGACAACACCATATATATCGGCGACGGCGGCGATGTGGTCACCATCTCGGCACAAGCCGTGCGGCCGCGAAACCCCGGTCAATGGATGGACCCGGGTGCGTTGGGCTCGCTCGGCGTGGGTACGGGTTTCGCGATCGCCGCGGGCCTCGCTAATCCGCAAAAGGAGGTCCTGTGCTACTACGGCGACGGATCCTTCGGCATGACGGCCTTCGATATGGAGACCGCGAATCGATTTGGCGTGCCCTATATCGCGGTGATCGGCAACAACTCCGCGATGAACCAGATTCGCTACGGCCAACTGGCCAAATACGGCGAACAGCGCGGCAATGTCGGCAATCTATTGGGCGATGTACCGTTCGGCAAGTTTGCCGAAATGCTCGGCGGCTACGGTGAGGAAGTGCGGGATCCGGCGCAAATCGCGCCGGCCCTGAAGCGCGCCCGCGAGTCGGTGCACAAGTTGCGCAAGTCCGCCGTGATCAACATCTGGGTCGACCCGCGCGAATATGCTCCGGGCACCAAAAATCAGACCATGTACAAATGAAGGGACGCAGGAGTTTCCATGGGTAAGGCGTTAGACGGTGTCCGCATTCTCGATTTCACGCATGTGCAGTCGGGACCGACGTGTACTCAATTATTGGCCTGGTTCGGCGCCGACGTGATCAAGGTCGAGAAGGCCGGCGCCGGTGACATCACCCGCGAGCAGCTGCGCGACGTGCCGGAAGCGGACAGCCTGTATTTCACGATGCTCAATCACAACAAGCGTTCCGTGACGCTCGACACCAAGAGCGAGCACGGCAAGCGGGTGCTGGAGCGGCTGGTGAAGCATTGCGACGTTCTGGTGGAGAACTTCGCGCCCGGGGCGCTGGATCGCATGGGATTCACCTGGGAACGCATCCAGGAACTCAATCCCCGCATGATCGTGGCCTCGGTCAAAGGCTTTGGTCCCGGCCCGTACGAAGAGTGCAAGGTGTATGAGAACGTCGCGCAATGCGCCGGCGGAGCGGCCTCCACCACCGGATTCGATGATGGGCCGCCTTTGGTGACCGGCGCGCAAATCGGCGACAGCGGCACCGGGCTGCATCTGGCCTTGGGAATCGTCGCCGCACTGTACCAACGCAATTCCAGCGGACGCGGTCAGAAAGTGTTGGCCGCGATGCAGGATGGCGTTTTGAACCTATGCCGCGTGAAGCTGCGCGATCAACAGCGCCTGGAACGCACCAAGGTGATGAAGGAATATCCGCAATACCCGAACGGCAAGTTCGGCAGCGCGGTGCCGCGCGCCGCCAATGCCTCCGGCGGCGGGCAGCCGGGCACCATCGTGAAATGCAAAGGCTGGGAAACGGATCCCAATGCGTATCTGTATTTCATCGCTCAAGCGCCGGTGTGGAAAGACATCTGCCAGGTCATCGGCAAGGAATCCTGGATCACGGATCCGGATTTCGCGACGCCCAATGCGCGTTTGCCGAGATTGAAGGAAGTGTTCGCGGCCGTGGAGGCATGGACTTCGACCAAGACCAAGTTCGAAGCGATGGACTTGCTCAACGAACACGACATTCCCTGCGGCCCGATCTTGTCGATGGAAGAACTGGCGCACGAGCCGTCGCTGCGCAAGACCGGAACCATCGTCGAGGTCGATCACCCCAAGCGCGGCAAGTATTTGACCGTCGGCAATCCCATCAAAATGAGCGACAGCCCCACCCACGTCACGCGTTCGCCGCTGTTGGGTGAACACACCGACGAAGTGCTCGCGGAATTGGGATATGCGCCCGCCGAGGTTTCTGACCTGCGATTGAAAAAAGTCATTTGATTCGCGCGGACGGCTCAAACGCCAACCCCTCGCGCATAGCATCCGAGGAAAATTGCAACATGTCATACGATAAGAGCGCTGTTCGGAAGATTCTCGATAAAGCCAAGGCCGCCGGCCGCGAGGCACTCACGGCGCCCGAAGCGCGCGGCGTTTGCGAGGCGTACGGAATCACCATTCCGAAGGAAGGCGTCGCAACCTCGGCGGACGAGGCGGCCAAGCTGGCCGCGGGGATCGGCTTTCCGGTGGTGATGAAGATCGTATCGCCGCAGATTCTGCACAAGACCGAAGCCGGCGGCGTCATCGTCGGCGTGAAGTCCGCGGAAGCCGCCAAGGAAGCCTATTCCACCATCGTCGGCAATGCCAAAAAGTACGACGCCAAGGCGGAAATACTCGGCGTGCAGGTTCAACAGATGCTCGCGGGCGGCCAGGAAGTGATCATTGGCGCCGTCACCGATCCGGCATTCGGCAAGCTGGTGGCCTTCGGGCTCGGCGGCATCCTGGTGGAAGTCCTCAAGGACATCACCTTCAGGCTCGCGCCGGCTACGAACGAAGATGCGTTGTCGATGCTGGACGGTATTCAGGCGGCCGAGATTCTGCGCGGCGTGCGCGGCGCAAAACCCGTGGACCGCGCAGCACTGTCGGGCATGATCGAACGGGTATCCGCGCTGGTCGCCGATTTTCCCGAGATTTCGGAGATGGACCTCAATCCGGTGTTTGCGACCGACCACGGTGCGACCGCCGCAGACGTTCGCATCGTCCTCAATTTCACGCCGACGCCGCCGCGCGACCGGCCGAGTCAGGCGGCCATCGTCGAGAAGATGACTCGTATCATGAAGCCGAAGGCACTGGCGGTCATCGGCGCCTCCAACGAGAGCGGCAAGATCGGCAATTCGGTCATGAAGAATTTGATCAACGGCGGCTACAAAGGGGAGATCTACCCGATCCATCCCAGCGCCGAGAACATCATGGGCAAGAAAGCCTATAAGAGCGTCAAGGATGTGCCGGGAGACATTGACGTCGCGGTATTCGCAATCCCGGCGAAATTTGTCGCGCAAGCCCTGACCGAAGTCGGCGAGAAGAAGATCGCCGGCGCCATCTTGATTCCTTCCGGTTTTGCGGAGACCGGCAACGTCGCGGGACAGAACGAACTGGTGGAAATCGGCCGCAAGTACGGCGTGCGCCTCATGGGCCCCAATATTTACGGTTTCTATTACACGCCGAGCAATCTCTGCGCGACCTTTTGCACCGCTTACGATGTCAAAGGCCACGCGGCGCTGTCCTCGCAATCGGGCGGCATCGGCATGGCGATCATCGGCTTCTCGCGTTCCGCCAAGATGGGTGTGTCCGCAATTGTCGGTCTGGGCAATAAATCCGACATCGACGAAGATGATTTGCTGACCTTCTTCGAGCAGGACGACAACACCACCATCATCGCGCAGCATTGCGAGGACTTGAAGGATGGGCGCGCCTTTGCGGAAGTGGCGAAGCGCGTATCGAAGAAGAAACCCATCGTCGTGCTCAAAGCCGGGCGCACCAGCATGGGCGCGCGCGCCGCGAGCTCGCACACCGGCGCGCTCGCCGGCAACGATAAAATCTATGAAGACGTGTTCAAGCAATCCGGCGTCATTCGCGCGCGCTCGTTGCGCGATCTGCTCGATTTTGCACGCGGCATTCCGGTACTGCCCACCCCCAAGGGCAACAATGTGGTCATCATTACCGGTGCCGGCGGATCCGGCGTGCTTTTGTCGGACGCCTGCGTGGACAACGGCCTGACGTTGATGGCGATGCCCGCGGATCTCGATGCCGCCTTCCGTAAATTTATTCCGCCGTTCGGCGCCGCCGGGAATCCGGTCGATATCACCGGCGGCGAGCCGCCGGCGACTTACCAGAATACGGTGCGTCTCGGACTCCAAGACCCGCGCATTCATGCGCTCATCCTGGGCTATTGGCACACCATCATTACCCCGCCCATGGTATTTGCGAAACTCATGGTGGAAGTAGTCGCGGAAATGCGCGCCAAGGGGATCGAGAAGCCCGTGGTGGCTTCGCTCGCCGGCGACGTCGAGGTCGAAGAGGCCGCGGAGTATTTGTATCAACACGGCATCCCGGCCTACGCGTATTCGACCGAGATTCCGGTGGCGGTTCTCGGCGCCAAATACAAATGGGCGCGCGGCGCGGGTCTCATTCCGAACGGATAGGTCTGGCAACAGCGGTCGCTGCGGTACGGACCGCTGCCCTTTGTTCTGGTGAGGCGGCGGCCCATGAAGATAGCAATTATCGGAGTTGGTGCAATAGGCGGCTATGTTGGGACTCGACTTGCGCTGGCAGGAGAGGACGTCACATTCATCGCACGCGGAGCAAGTCTCGAGGCCCTTCGCGCTCGCGGCCTGCGGCTGGTCCAAGCCGATGGAACCGAGGAACTGGTGCCAAGAGTCAAGGCGACCGACAGCTACGCGGAAGCCGGCGCTCAAGACATCGTCGTATTGGCGATGAAGGCGCACCAGGTCGAAGCGGTGACCGGGGACGTGCCGAAGCTGTTTGGCCCCCAGACCATCGTCATTCCCATGCAAAACGGCATACCTTACTGGTACTTTTACGGCCACAGCGGGGCGTTTGCAGGCATGCGCGTCAAGAGCGTCGACCCGAGCGGCGAGATCTACGACAAGATCCCGTGCGATCGCGTCATTGGCTGCGTGGTGTACCCGGCCGCGGAACTGGTCTCGCCCGGCGTGATCAGACATGTCGAGGGCAATCGATTTCCGCTGGGCGAGCCCGACGGTACCACCAGCCAGCGTGTGACCCAAGTCGCGCGCTGCTTTGTGCAGGCAGGCTTGCAGGCGCCGATCATGGGCGATATCCGCTCGGAAATATGGGTCAAGCTGTGGGGCAACCTAAGCTTCAACCCCATCAGCGCGTTGTCGCGCGCCACATTGGCGGGAATCTGCCAATATCCGCCCAGCCGAGCGATTGCGGCTGCGATGATGAGCGAGGCACAGAACGTCGCCAGTCAGCTCGGCGTCAAATTCCGGGTCTCGCTCGATAAACGCATCGCGGGCGCTGAAAAAGTAGGTCACCATAAGACTTCCATGCTGCAGGATGTCGAGGCCGCCCGCACGCTGGAAATCGATGCCTTGCTCGGTTCGGTGGTGGAACTGGCCAGACTTACCAACACGCCGACACCGCATATCGATACGGTGTATGCGCTGACCAAGCTGCTGGCCAAAACGTTGGAAGAGGCGAAATTGTAGTGCGGAGTTCAAAGACGATATGAATGTTCACGAATACCAGGGCAAGGAAATTTTGCGAAAGTTCGGCGTCGCGACGCCGCGCGGCGTGCCTTGTTTCTCAGTCGATGAGGCGGATGCGGCCGCACGCCAACTCGGCGGCAAGGTCTGGGTCGTCAAGGCGCAGATTCACGCCGGCGGACGCGGCAAAGGCGGCGGCGTCAAGGTCGCCAAGTCGCTACAGGAAGTCCACGACTTCGCGACCCAGATCTTAGGGATGACCCTGGTCACGCATCAGACCGGGCCCGAAGGCAGAGTCGTGAGGCGGTTGCTGGTGGAAGAGGGCGCCGACATCCGCAAAGAACTGTATGTCGGCATGGTCGTCGACCGCTCCACGCAACGCGTGACCTTGATGGCGAGTTCGGACGGCGGCATGGAAATCGAGGAAGTCGCCGCTCACCATCCGGAAAGAATACACAAAGTGGCGGTCGACCCCGACGCCGGCTTGACCGAGCGTCAAGCCGACGAGGTCGCAAGAAAGATCGGCGTTCCGGAGGCGTCCATCGCGCAGGCGCGGACTTTCATGCAGGGACTATATCGTGCGTTCGTCGAATGCGATGCCTCGCTCGCGGAAATCAATCCGCTGATCATTACGGGAAAAGGCGATGTGATCGCGCTGGATGCGAAGTTGAATTTCGACTCGAATGCGCTGTTTCGCCATCCGGACATCGTCGCAATGCGTGACTTGGACGAAGAAGATCCCGCGGAGGTGGAGGCGTCCAAGTATGACCTGTCGTACATCTCACTGGGCGGCAACATCGGCTGTTTGGTCAACGGCGCCGGGCTGGCCATGGCAACCATGGACACGATCAAGTTGTTCGGCGCGGAACCCGCGAACTTTCTGGATGTCGGTGGGGGTGCGACCGCGCAGAAAGTGACGGAGGCATTCAAGCTGATGCTGAAGAATCCCGCGGTCAAGGGAATTTTGGTGAACATCTTCGGTGGAATCATGCGCTGCGACACGATCGCGGAAGGCGTGATCGCCGCGGCCAAAGAAGTGAAGCTCAGTGTTCCGTTGGTGGTGCGCATGAAGGGCACCAACGAGGAGCTGGGTAGAAAGGCGCTCGCGGCCTCGGGCCTGCCCATTATTTCCGCGGACAATATGGCGGACGCCGCCCAGAAAATTGTCGCCGCCGTGAATGGCAGCCAAGGGCGGCCGGCATGAGCATTCTCATTGACAGAAACACCCGCGTGATGACCCAGGGCATCACGGGAAAGACCGGCGCGTTCCACACGCGCCTGTGCCGCGATTACGCCAACGGCAAAGCTTGCTTCGTCGCCGGAGTGAATCCCAGCAAGGCTGGGGAGAATTTCGAGGGCATACCGATCTATGGCACCGTCCGCGATGCGAAGCAGCAAACGGGCGCAACCGTTTCGGTAATCTACGTTCCGCCGCCCTTCGCGGCCAGCGCCATCGATGAGGCCGTCGATGCGGATCTTGATTTGGTCATTTGCATCACGGAGGGCGTGCCAGTGCGCGACATGATCGCGACGCGCAACCGGATGCGCGGAAAGAAGACCATTCTTGTCGGTCCCAATTGCCCCGGCGTGATTACGCCGGATGAAATAAAAATCGGCATCATGCCCGGACACATTCACAAGAAGGGCCGCATCGGCGTGGTGTCTCGTTCGGGCACGCTGACCTATGAAGCGGTAGGCCAGCTGATGGATCTGGGGTTGGGACAGTCAACCTGCG
>Ga0209221_1000711_pt1 | contig 10924 bp, 12 predicted proteins | sample BlaSpr_A8_Ref_O2_FD_187989 | JGI IMG/M metagenome (GOLD analysis project Ga0209221, IMG submission 187989) | Forest soil microbial communities from Thunder Bay, Ontario, Canada - Black Spruce, Ontario site 2_A8_Ref_O2 (SPAdes) (version 2) | ecosystem: Environmental > Terrestrial > Soil > Boreal...
GTTGGTTGGGGTTGACTGACAAAAAAGCCAAGAAAATGGACGATGGGGAAGAATGGTGGAACTAACGTCTTACGGACTTACAGGGTTGACTGCAATCCTCGTTATGGCGTTCTGCGAATCTGACCCCTGGTGTGCCCCTTGTGATTCTTAGCGCAAGCTCAAAGGTCGCGGACAAGGTCCTTCTACTGGAAATGGGCACCTAACGTTCCAAGACATGGTCCCAAGCACGAGCAACTGGACGAAGCTTTGCTGGCATTAACGATTCCATTTGATTTGGCCGTTATCCAGTGGCGGGTCACCGAATCGAGCGATGACGGAACGCGTGGGCTGATGCTTCCGTATGCCGACCCCCGTGCTTACAGCGATCGACTCAATGACGTGTTTACTCCCGCCGGCTGGAGCCGCAAATACACTGTACAGGCCAGTGCTCCCGTTCAGCGCGCTAAACGGGGCCCGGCTGCGAAGATCTTAGTTACATGCGAAGTGACCATTGCATGCATTGGGACAAACTCCGGCACTGGAGAGGAATGGTCGGACAAAGAGAATGCTCTGACGGCAGCAGAGGCTCAGGCATTTAAACGGGCCCTGTCTTGTTTTGGACTTGGACGCTATCTGTACGACATCGATGGGGAGTGGGTGGAACTGGGCGAGCACCGTTTACCTACGAAGATCCCGAGGCTGCCGCGGTGGGCGACACCGAACGGCTGGCTTGCGGGGTTCCGGGCGAAGCCCAAGCGAAACCGTCACGCTCTCGTTCGGGCCAACGGGCACGCCGGGAATGCCGGCCACACGGGTCCAGCGAAGAACGGCCATCGCCAGAGTCTGGTTGTTGCGATCGAAGCCGCGGAGAGCAAGATTGGTAAGCGTCTCTATCGTGGCTTACTGAAGAATGTTGCCCGGGCATGGAGTCCCCAACAGATCCAAGAGACCGCCATGCTTGAGAAGGTTTTGGCGCAGATGCAGGGCGCGGAACGAGGCATGGTGCGCTTAGAGGCAGCCCAAGAAAGACTCGCCCCGGAAACCATCCAGAGAGTCATCGTCTCGTTGAATACGCCCCCAGCGAAGGTTGAAGATCTTCATGCTCTGCACACTTTGGTGGTCGCTCTTGAAAAAGAAGTCGACGCGCAGACGCAGCCATAGGTCCCTAGCGACTAGAAAAAAACCTTTGGAAGAACTTGCAGAAGGAGGATTGAGAATGACGAACATCGAACGGACAAACTCCGAACCCTTATCTTCCGGAGAGGCCCAAGCCAAAGCTGCCATCCTCGCGGAATGTGAGAAGCTGGCCGCGGCGGGCGTGACCTTCGTTGCGGTTCACTTCGACGGTTATGGCGATTTTCCTCGCTGAACGCATCTACGTTCCGGTTCGCTACCTCGGAGAACAGCACGTAAAAGAAGACCTCGGACGGATTCCAACTGTCCAGCAATGGCTGGCGCCGATTAGCCCGAGCGTTGGATATACGGCCAGCGTATGCGATAGGTGACTCGTTTCACTGACAGGTCAAAGGATCACTTCCCCCAGATCCCTCGGGCAGTTCGCTTGAGCTGAGCTAAAGCCAAATCTGTCCTTCCCAATCCCATCAAAAATGAGGATGGTCATGAGAATTCGTGTGACCACGAGGGCCGACTTGTTTGAGGAACGGAAACAACAACACATCGCGCGCGGCTACCGAATTGAAGATGAGCGCCCGATCCCTGTGAACGGTTTCTGCTCGTTCATCGCCGTGAGCGAGATATCCGATTCCGATGGAATTAGCGACTTCGTGGCGCGGGCGCTCAACGGGGTGGCGAGATGAGACCACATGGAAAAACCAACCTGGGATTTTTCCCGTTGCCCGTACCGGAAGCCGCGCGGATGAAGAATTGCCTTGCCTTCGCATCGGAGTTCTCGGCACTCGATCCCTGCGTGGGAGATGGTGTGGCGTTCACTCACTTGCTGCACGGCGTAAGCACTCATCGCTACGGCATTGAGATCGACGCCAATCGGGCCGAACAGGCAAGAGCATTGGGAATCGAGACTCTGCAGGCCAACACCATGGATGTCCGATGCCAGGCGGAAGCCGTGTCCCTGCTCTACCTGAATCCTCCCTACGATTGGGAGTCCGGGGAGAGCAACAACCAAAGGTTGGAACTGGTCTTCCTCGACCATAGCTATCGCTGGCTCAAGGCTGGTGGTGTGCTGGTATTCGTGATCCCCCAGTTGCGATTGGAGAAATGTGCAAGATTGTTAAGCGAACATTTCACGGACTTGAGCGTGTTCCGGCTCACCGAGCCGGCTTGCCTCCAATACAAGCAGATCGTAGTGCTCGGAACACGCCGCAAACGGCATTCCAAGCTTTCTGATGCTGTCTTGTTGGATGGAGTGCGCTACCTCGAAGCGCTGGCAGCGAAGAGTGAGCTTGAGCCGCTGAGCGACAATCCTGGAGTTCAGTACAGGGTTCCTGCTTCCGAGCCTGCGGTTCTGACCCATCTGGGTATTCCCTTGGATGAGGTTGAGGATCTGTTGCTGGAGTCAGGCGCGTACCGGCAGGCGTGCCGTGTACTTTTACCCAAGCTGAATGACGTCAAAGGCCGCCCGCTCACTCCATTGCACGGCGGCCATGTGGGATTGCTCTGCACCGCGGGAATGCTCAATGGGGTATTCGGTGAAGGGGAAGATCGTCACATCGCCCACTGGCGCTCGGTGAAATTTACCGACCATTGGGAAGAAGAGGAAGAAGACGGAACCAAGATCCTGCATGACCGGGAACGGTTTTCGCACGAACTCACGGTCGTCTTTGCCAACGGTAAGACGCAGATTCTCACGCACGAAAAGAAGGGGAAGCAGCCAAAATGAAAAATGACCATCTTCGATTCGGCTGGCTCACCTACGTAAAGAGCACGGAGAAGACGACCACCAGCATCAAGCTGCGGCTCGACCGCTTTATCGGCGAAGTGTTGCCCGACCCGCCCCGGCAGGCCAAGGCTCATCTCATTTCCGTGATTGGCGGGGACACACAGGTTGCGGCGGTCAGCGCGGCGATTTCCCTGGGAGACAGGTTCATGGTAGACGGGCCAGGGATACAGCCGATTCGAGTCTTTCTCGAACGGAACGCACAGTGCTTCAAAGGTTCAGTACAGCTCGCCGGGCGCAAAAAGCCCCTGCGCCACTTCATCGCGTTGTCGGAAGAATTCGCTTCGAGCAACACATCGGCAGGTTCAGGTCGAACACTGGTGGCAGGCTCGGAAAACCAATTCATTTGGGCCTCTCTCGCCTATATTCATGGGATCCCTGGAATCCCGGACTGGGCCGACTGGTTCGCGAGCGAGTTGGCGGCGCATCGCGCGTTGATTCCTGCCCTTGGTATCCGGTGTACTCCGGTACTGATCAAAGGGGAGAAAGAGCAGTTTCTCGACTGGCTTAGCTGGGGCGTCGAAAGTGAAGCAATTCGAATTCCCGCATCCACAGGTTCGATCCGCTGGCCGCGTTTCAATCTCCAAGACCTCTTCCTGCCGGCGAAGTAACTCTTAGCTTGTGGCTTGTTACCGGATACTAGCCGACTTATCGGTACCGATCCGCGTCCCAATCTGGATTGCCTCCGAATCGCAGACCACTCACCCAGGGTCGTTGCATCGGCTGCGATGTGACGTGCAGAATATAATTACGCGCACGGATGGCCCTCGTTCCTGGCGCGAACTTGGTCCCTGCGAAATCCAGTCCCCGTGTAGGTATCACGTGTATGTACAGACGGTGCTGAGTGCATGCGAAATTGGTAAAGTGTATCGCGCCCATGACACGGGGTTCAGATCGGGGGACGACTTCACCTGTCGCATGACGGTACCCGCCAAAGGCAACGAGGAACGATTCCAGAGTGGTGCGCAGGAGTATGCCGCCTACCTCAAGACACCAGCGGGCCGGTTGCGCGCCGACTTAGCCCTTGCCAACCTACAGGATTTTCTTCTTCCAGTGGCCCAGCCTTCGTGGTGTGCGCTTGACGTCGGGTGCGGCACGGGAGCGACCGCCGTTCGCCTGGCGCAACTTGGCATTCACGTCACGTTAATAGATTCTTCTCCAGCGATGCTGGATATTGCGAAGCGCGCGGCAGGGGAAGCAGGAGTTGCGGACAAGGTCGTACTGCAACGCGGCGACGCTACACAATTGGCGAACTTGTTCCACACTCGATCGTTCGATGTAATTCTTTTCCACAACATCCTGGAATATTGCGAGGACCCGGGTGCTGTGTTGTGTGGTGCAGCTCGCGTCTTGCGAGATTCATCGGCGATATTGTCGGTTCTCGTACGTAACCAGGCAGGCGAGGTATTCAAGGCCGCTATCCAAGCGGGTGATTTGGCCGCAGCCACTGATGGCCTCACTGCTGAGCGCGGACAAGAATCCCTGTATGGAGGCAGCGTGCGACTATTTACGTTCGATGGCTTGCGAACTATGCTGAAAGCAGCGTCGTTCGTGCCCATTGCCGAGCGAGGCGTACGTGTCCTTGCGGATTACTTGCCGCCACGCGTTTCTCGGAGCGAAGACTACGAACGGATTTTTGACCTGGAGCGAAAGCTGGGCAGCCGGCCGCAGTATGCTGCAGTCGCCCGCTACACACAATGCTTCGCTCGTTTGACCTGACAGCTGATGGAGAATGGTCCAATGAGTGACGTCGCCGGCAAGTCTTCATCCATCCCATCTGCCGCGAAGGCCACTGACGCCACGATATCGCTAGGACTCGGGCTTACCAACGAGTGCAACCTCGCCTGCGCTTTCTGCTATCGGGACCCTGCCCGCACGGATCGCCTCTCTCTGGATCAGGTGAGGTCGGTCATGGAACGACTGCCCGTCCGCTCGGTGAATTTGGGCACCGGGGAGAACGGCATGCATCCGGACTTTAAAGCGATTCTGACGTATCTGCGCACACAGCCGGTCAAACTCACCATCACTTCCAACGGCCATACCGTTGCAGCGTTGCAGGACGACGAGTTGCGGGCGTTTCACGACATTGAGTTCTCTCTCGATTACCCTTCGCAGGCGGAACAGGATGCACAGCGCGGGGACGGCAATTGGGAACTGATCCACCAGCAGGCAGAACGGTGTGTGAAGCTGGGTGTGCCTGTCACCATCATCGCGGTCATGATGAGGTCGAACTACTTGCGCCTGGCGGAGGTCGCGCGAATAGCTAAACGGTTTGACGCTCCCCTGCGGGTGAACGTGTACCAGGCGGTGCGATCAGACATTTATGCACTGTCCTATGAAGAGTATTGGGAGGGGTTCCGGCATCTGTTTGCGGAGACGGACGTGATCGCTATTGGCGAGCCGCTGGTGCGAGCCATGGCGGGCCTGCCGCCGCTCGGCGGAGGATGCGGGGTAAACACCGTAAGGGTCACTCCTCGTGCCACTACCCAGCCCTGCGTTTATTGGCCGGGATCGGGGGAGCCGCTGTCGGATTTGATATCGATGGGACTGGACATTCTAGACTCCGCACCCTTCGAGCAGGCCCACACTATTCCCGCCGCATGCCAACCTTGCGAGTTTCGGGATTCATGTCATGGCGGCTGTGCCGGACGTAGACGCTTGCAAGGCGCGCTGCTCGAGCCTGACTATTACTGTCCCATCGTTCGCGGGGAACACCGAACCCTGCAAGTCCGTATGGCCGCGACCCGCGATCTGCCGAAGCTCAGCAGTTCCTGCACTACCGTAGTGATCGCGAGATAGAAATCGCCGCTTATTTCGCGTCCACCCAGGCGTCTGACCCCGTCAGCTTGACGGCCACGCCCGAAATGAAGATGTGCAGAGGCTTTCCATCTGCATTGCCGCGGTGCTCCGTTGAGATAAGCAGCGGTCCAGCCTTCTTATAGCCGGTCCAGGTTGCACTGACGAGGCTTGGTTTTTTGTCCCCGCCGTGGTGGAAGACAAGGTACTCGACGCGATTGTCTTTGCCGACATAAAGGTCCCAGGTATCGCCGGGCGTGTAACCGCCGAGTTCTGCCCCATACTTCACCGAGACCAGCGTCGCTGATCCGGCTCCCGCCGGCAGTTTCTTCATGCCTTCATCGGTCACGGTGGCGCTCGTGTCCCAGTAGGCGTGTAACGGGAACAGGAGCCAATAATTATCGTTGGTGAAGCCGGAATCAGTTTGCTTCTTAGTGTCGTCGTTGATTTCGGAGCGCATGTACGTGACCTTGACCGACTTTCCGTCTTTATCTTTCCCCTCGAAAGAAACCTTGCCGGTCTTGGGCTCCCACTCCCAGGTGCGAGAAAGTTTGAAGAGCCCGGTGATCTCCCCGTTCCAGGTGTAGCGGATCGCATCAATTTGCCCGAACGAATCGAGACCATAAGTCTTGGCGATCTGTTCGAGAATGGGCGGGCGCGTCTGCGCCCAGGAGGGTGCGGCAAGGGCCAGCATTCCGCAAAGCAAACGACCCATCATGGTTAAACGGCGGACATTCCTCATAGGGTTCGCTCCTCGGTGAATTGAACAGATGTCGCTTCGGATGACGGTCAAAGGCCTCGGGATACACACACTTATGTCGGCTTGATTATTCGGGCACGGCCGGTTGCCTGAGCCACTGAAACCCGATAACTACACCGGCCGCTACCACGGATCCGTATTCCAGCAACATAATCCAGCTCGGCAGCAGCCACGGACGCCCAAGCGTGCGCAAATGCCAAACGTAGTATGTGGGGATAATGCTAACTGTCCAGATGATGATCGGCACCGTCGACGCCGACCGCACGAAGGGCAGCAGCCACAGAAGGTACCACGGATATACGACCGGTGCACATAAAAGCGATGCCGCCATGGGCCAGGCAAACGCATCCGGAGACCACGCTGGGGCCTTGCGTCTCATCCAGATTGCGGTAAGAAAGCCCACGAGCACTGCCAACCCAGCTACAACCTGCGGAGTCGCCACTCGCTTCAGGATTGCAAACACTGGATCATTAAAGCGGAAACTTTGCACGTAAGTGTCGAGCGAGCCGATCGGAATACGCCCGTGATTGAGAAATGGAATATATAGGAGTCCAACCACGATGACCGCCAGCGCGGCGTCGCGCAAACGAACCCGCCGCCAGTAGAGTGGCAACAATATAATTGGCAGCAATTTCACGGCAACCGCCAGCCCGAATGCCACGGCTGCAACCGCGCGCCAGCGCCGCCCCAGCGCTGCGAAAGACACCAACAGCAGCAGCACGCCGACAATATCGATGTGACCGCTGCCCGCCACTTCCACCGCCAGCAGCGGATTCCAGGCATAAGCCAGAACCCAGTGCGCTCTTTGGTCGCTACGAGAAAATATGTCGAGCAAAACGAAAACGATCGCAAACTCACAAAGTACAAACGCTACCTTCAGCGCAAAGACAGACTCATGAATCTCTGTTACGGCGAGGAAGAATAGCTCAGCACCCGCTGGATATGGGCTTGGTAGGTCCGGATTGTTCAGCGTGCGGGTCTCGGGCGTATGTATTCCGGCGAACGCAGGGTCACTGGGAACGACAATGTAGGGGCTATAACCGAGCCGCTGCACTCTGCCGTCCCAAACATAGCGATGAATGTCATCATCTGAACCCGGCGGCATCCGCAGAAACGCAAGATGCCACAGAGCCGCCAACCCGAGCCCGATGACGATGACCCGGCGCGGGAATCTCGGAGTGGAGAAGAGCTCCCGAATGGTGAGCAGGTACGCGACGCCAGCAACCGCCAGCGGGATGAGGAAAAACGGTGCACCCATGCTGCCGAACTTGCGTGAGCAGTTGGTCAGCGCGACGAGCAAAATAACGCCCAACCCATACAGCCTGCGGGATGGCGTGAGCTTCACAGGTTTCCCATGGCTGTCCGCAACTGTGCCAACGTCCGTCCCCAATGTTTTAGCCAGACAGCCGTTCGTGGCGCCCTGGCCGGAGTCAGCCGCAGTTCCTCGGCGAGCCGAGCTAAGTCGCTCTCCACATCGATGTCGTAGAAAGATTCAGTGGAGGCAATGGAAAGCTGCTTTCCATGAGCGCGCGCCAGCAGGGCCTCAAGTGCGCTCTTTGTACCCATGCCGTCGCCATCGAAAAGCGTTGGATGGGCAGTCTTTGCCCCTACGAGATAATAGCCGCCGTCGTGTGTCGGTCCGACAACCAAGTCGTGTCCGGTGAGCGCCTCGAACGCGCTCTCAAGAACTGAAGCCGGCAGATGCGGGCTGTCGCTGTTGAAGGCAACCACGCGTTGCCGGCCCGGGGCTGTGAAGTGCGCAAACACCGAGGTCAGGCCGGCTGCAAGGCCTTCCCCTTTCTGTGCCACGACAACTGCACCGTGCGCCAACCGCGTTAGTTCTTCGACATCCGAAGCAGGGCACATGATTGCGACATCCACAGTGCGCAACGAGCGCGCCAACATCATTGTGTCGTCCAGAAGGCAGCGATAAAGCTCGGTGACCGCTTCCACTGGAAGGCTCTGAGCTAAACGGGTCTTGACCAGGCCTGGCCGCGGTGCTTTTGCCATGACCACCAGCGTGCGGCCCCGGTCCGGCGAATGTGCTGGATTTTCCTTGGAGGATTCCATAAGTGATCGCTGTCCGCGTTTTGAACGGGGACTCACGCTGGCCGTGGATTCCCGGCTCTTCGATGCCGAAAATAATAGCGCACTATTAGCGAGAGGATGAACCATGCCGCTCCGAGTGTGCCCCTGAGCGTACCGCTAATTTTCGATTTCCCTATGCGCGGATAGTAGCTCACCGGCACCTCGACGACACGTAACCCCGCGAGCGTACCCTTGAGAATCATTTCAACCGCCCATCCGTATGTGTTCTCTTGCAGCTCAAGCTGGCGAAAGACATCTGCTCGTCCGGCGCGGAATGGTCCGAGGTCGTTTATCTTTAAACCATATAAGAGCCTGATCAGGAAAGCCGCCAGGTGATTGCCAAACGCGGCGTGCCATGGCAGTGCCCCAGGTATGCTGTGCTTGCCGAGCCGCGAGCCGAGCGTGATATCCGCGGATTTGTCAAGGATTGGAGCCAGGAGAAGCGGCAGTTCAGCCGATCGATCGCTGTAGTCACCGTCGAGGAATACCACAATGTCAGGGCTGCTTGCTTCAGCCAGCCCGGTCAAGCAGGCGCGACCGTATCCGCGACGGGGTTCGTGGAGGACGCGGGCTCCCATCTTTGAGGCGATCTCGGGAGTCCCGTCGGTTGAATTGCTATCTACGACCAGGACCTCCGTCACAATGTCAGCAGGGAGATCAGCCAAGACGCGGCCGATGGACTGCGCTTCATTATGCGTAGGAATGACGACCGACACTCGCACGTGACCTTGGCTCAACTCACCACCATGGAGAGGATGGCCAGCGCCGCGCGAGCAAGGCGTCGACACCCCACGCACGGCCCGCCCGCCCAACCACGAGCGCAAGCGATGCGAGCACTGAAACGAGCAGTTCCCAGATCCACGATGTGCCCCATTCAGAAACCCAAAGGCTGCCCAGGTACAGAAAAGCAACAAAGGCGGCAGGGCGCGTCAGCAGACCGATCACTAGCAGGATTCCAAGACCGATCTCGGTCACGGCCTGCATCGGAGCGGCCATCGCGGCGTGGCTCGCGGCCAAACCCATGACCGCCTTCCACACCGCCGGCGAATGACTCGCCTTTATGTAGTAGTTGATCAGGCCTGCATAACCCGCTGGCGTGTAGAGACCCTTCCCCAGATTTTCGAAGAAGACCCACACTAGCATTGCGCCGATCGTGACACGAACGATTGCCAGCCCATTTGCCGCGGGCGCTTGGTTGGCTGAATTTTGCGTCGGGCCCGTGTTGGTCATCGTCATGAACCTCGCACCCAAATCGATGCCGCCACTTTGCGGTGGGAAACAGAAAGGAGTCGTTATTCTAAACGGTTCCTCTTGTTCGTGCCAGTGGACGCTCCAAATCAACGTCGGCGGTAGCGCTTTTTGCGCCCGGCTTCCTATCGAGAGCCGGGATTTGACAGGACGCTGCCGCAACATGCAGACTGCGAAAGTGTGCTTCGAACGGTGAGATGCACACACCCCGACCGCGAGGCTGCGGTTTCGTTTCACGACAGCCCCGCCTGAGACGTCCGCCGGCCATTGGGTCACGAAGTGCTTAAAAGAAAAGCGATCCTCCTTCAAAGGACACGTCATGCTGCGTCGACCTCTTCTCTCTCTGCTTCTCGTGTTCTCGTCTCTGCCAGCTCTCGCTCAGAATGAGCGCCATTTTAGTTTTCACTATGCATTCACGGTGAAGAACGTCGCTCCCGGCGAGCGCCTGCGTGTCTGGATTCCGTTGGCCCACTCCGACGCGTCCCAGGAGGTGAAAGTTACTTCCAAGGGTGGAGACTTGCCACTGAAGCAGGTTCAGCAGCCCGAATACGGAAACGAGGTGCTGTACGCGGAAGCATCGAAAGCCGATAAGGGCGAGTACAAGTTCTCGGTGGACTACGACGTCGTTCGGAAAGAGCATGTCGTGCTGGTCAACGGGAAGCCGGCTGGTGCCGCACCCTCAGGGAAGGCGCCTCACGTCGAGTTGGCGCGGTTTCTCGAGCCGGACCGCTTAGTGCCCGTCACCGGCGTTCCTGCGCAACTAGCCGAGCAGGAGACGAAAGGCGCGACCACTCCCCTCGAAAAGGCGAACGACATCTATGAATACGTTTTCCGCACCATGAAATATGACAAGAGCGGCGAGGGCTGGGGACACGGCGACACGCTCTGGGCGTGCGATTCGAAGCATGGCAACTGCACCGACTTCCACTCGGTTTTTATTTCAATGGCACGGGCGGAGAAGATTCCGGCGCGTTTTCAGATCGGGTTTTCCATTCCGGCGGACAAGCATTCCGCCGAGATTCCCGGATACCACTGCTGGGCCGAGTTCTATCTTGATTCAGTGGGATGGGTGCCGGTCGATATTTCGGAGGCGTGGAAGCACCAAGAGAAACACGATTACTTTTTTGGCGCCCACGACG
>Ga0209221_1000716_pt1 | contig 10842 bp, 10 predicted proteins | sample BlaSpr_A8_Ref_O2_FD_187989 | JGI IMG/M metagenome (GOLD analysis project Ga0209221, IMG submission 187989) | Forest soil microbial communities from Thunder Bay, Ontario, Canada - Black Spruce, Ontario site 2_A8_Ref_O2 (SPAdes) (version 2) | ecosystem: Environmental > Terrestrial > Soil > Boreal...
GGCTTTTCATCCGGCGAACACGCCGCTGCAGCATCTTTTTACGACCACAGGGATGCTCGACATCAAGCAGATTGCAGTGAGTCGGCTGGTGCTCGATAACTTTCCCCATGTGAAATCTTATTGGCAGATGATGACGCCGAAGATTGCGCAAATATCATTACGCTTTGGGGCCGACGATATTGATGGCACGGTGGTCGAAGAAAAGATTTATCACGATGCGGGAGCGACGACTCCGCAAGGTTTGCGGCGGCAGGATCTGGTGCGCTTGATCAAGGAGGCGGGACGGGAGCCGATTGAGCGCGATACTCTCTATCGTCCGGTTACGCGGACGGAAACTTCTTTCACCGTGTCGGTATAACTCGCTTCATGGGGGGTAACTCGCCGCCAGGCGAGAGATAGAGCCCGCCCCGTTCTCCGGTCAGCCGCAGCAATATCAAACTTACAAAATAGTTATTCATTTCTCAGTATTTTGCTGTACCATTCCTTGCTCGTGCCGTTTCTCGGGGGAGGACGGTTATGCGGTTTCTCAGAGTCTACTTCGCGCTCGGATGCTTTGTCCTGTGGCCGTTTCAAAGCTTTGCTGGCGATGCGCAATGGGTGGAGATACACTCGCCTAACTTTTCCGTAATCACGGACGCTGGTGACAAGCGCGGCCGAGATGTTGCGCTCCACTTCGAGCAGATGCGCGCCGTGTTTGGCAAGCTGATGACCCAGGCGCACGTCAACCTTCCGGTCCCGTTGCAGATCGTGGCTTTCCGAAATAGCAAGGAAATGCGGCAACTGGCGCCCGTTTTTAACGGCAAGCCTACGGAAATGGCAGGTCTGTTTCAGGGTGGGGAAGATCGCTGCTTCATCATGCTCGATATGTCGGTGGAGAATCCTTGGTCGGTTGTCTTTCATGAATATGCCCACCAGTTGATGAATGGCAATCTCTCGGCGCGCGCCGATCCATGGTTTGAAGAGGGATTTGCGGAATATTTCTCGAGTATCGAAGTTGACAGCAAAGAAGCGCGCGTTGGCAAGATTCCCGAGCAGACTTATCAAATTCTGCAACAGATGGGCACGATGCGAGTTGCCGACTTATTTCGCGTACGGCAGTATTCGAAGACTTATAACGAGAGCGGGGATCATCGCAACGTTTTCTATGCGGAGTCTGGCCTGTTAGTGCATTACATATACGACAATCAATTGATACCAAAGTTGGCGGCCTATTTTGACGCGAAGATCAACCAGAAGAAAACGGTTGAGGAGGCAACGGAACAAGCGTTTGGAATGACGACGGATCAGTTAGACAAAGCGCTCCGTAATTACCTGAGCAGTGGTCGTTTCAAATACTACCCGATGGCCACTCCCTCTGGAATTGTCGCAGCGCAATTTACTGAAACGCCCGTGAGTGTGGAGGATGCTCAGGCTTTGTTGGCCGATATCGATGCCCACTCTCCCGACCATCACGACCGCGCACTAGAAGAATTTGAGGCCGTGCTTAGGGTGGATCCAGACAATGCGGCGGCGCTGCGCGGGGCAGGCTATGCCTACCTGCAACGGCACGAGTATGAACATGCATCGGAAGAATTCCGCAAGGCGGAGGCGCACGACAGCAAAGATCCCCGGGTGCATTATTACAACGCGCTGCTGCTGAGTCGTGCGGGAGACTTCCGGAATGGTGCAAAGTCGGAGGAGATGAAAAAAGAGCTGGAGGCTGCGATTGCGCTTGATCCCAAGCTGGCCGATGCGTATTCGCTGCTGGCTTACGCGCAGGCGTTTTCCGGGGAGACCGAAAAAGGGCTGGCTACGATGCAGAAGGCGGTGGAATTATCTCCCAGGAATGAGAGCTATCAAATCAACCTCGCCAATATCTATATGACGAATCGCAAGGTGGATGATGCAATCACATTGTTGCGAAGCCTTGCGAACAGCGAAAATCCAGGAATTGCAAATCAGGCGAGTGCTTCGTTGGCGCAGGCGGAGGACTTTAAAGAGCGCTCAAAATCATTCCAGCCGCGGATCGAGAGCCGTTCATCGGAGGGCATGGGGGCCGTGCATAATTCTGGCAGCGTGCCTGCGGGAAGAGTCGAGGGCAAGATTGAAGTGGAAGAAGCGCCGAGGCCGGTTCGTTTCATCAAGGGAAAACTCGCTGCGGTAGATTGCTCGGCCGCACCACAGGCCCTGCTGAGCGTAGTGTCAGGGGGACGATCCCTTAAACTGCACATAAACGATAGCAAACACGTCGTGCTGCTCGGAGCCGACAACTTCTCCTGCGAGTGGAAGAACAAGAGCGTAGCGCTTAACTATCGCGAGCGCCAGGATGGCGACGGAGACGTGGTCTCGCTGGAAATTCAGTAAGAGCGGAACAGTGAAATTAGTTCCCTGAGGCCGGTGCGGTAAAAACGTAACTTCGCGAGCGTATGGGCATCCAATTGGCATGGCTAAAGAGATGGCAAACGAACAAACAGCGATTTTTGGCGGAGGATGCTTCTGGTGTATTGAAGCTGTGTTTCAGCGTTTGACCGGGGTAACGCACGTCGAGTCTGGTTATATGGGCGGACGTGCGGACCAGGCTACTTATCGTCAAGTCTGCAACGGGGATACGGGACATGTGGAGATTGTCCGCGTCACCTTCGATCCCGATCAAATCAGCTATCGCGATTTGCTGGATGTATTTTTCGCGGTGCATGATCCGACCACGCTCAATCGGCAGGGCAATGACGCGGGTGAGCAGTATCGTTCAGTGATTTTCTACAGTGACGACGAACAGCAGAAGATCGCCGAAAACACCATTGCCGAGTTGACGGCGGCCAAGGCATTTCCGGAGCCAATCGTGACCGCAGTTGAGCCGGCCGAGGAGTTCCATGCGGCCGAAGGCTATCATCAGAATTATTACAACGAAAATTCCAGGCAGCCTTATTGCATGTTCGTGATCTCGCCGAAGCTCGAGAAGTTGGAAAAGAAGTTTGCCGAAAAATTGAGAGCGTGAAGCGGAGCCCGATCTCGCTCGAATACTCGGCTCAAATGCTAGGCTCGAATACTGGCGCGAGCTAGGCGGCGGGGTCCTGACCGGCCGCGGCGGGTTCTGGCCGTTCGTCGAAGAGAAGCCGTCGCAAGGTGCGCAGGTCGTTGAGCAGGCGGCTGCTCGTCTTCAAGTGTTGTTCCAGTTTGTCCAGCTTGAATTGCACTACTCGTAGAGCTTCCACGCGGCGATCCGGCCGGGCGGCGACGAGGTCGGCTGCAATCTCCTTTTTGGCTTCGGTGATGGCCTCGACCAAGAGGCGCACGTATTCGTGGGCGTTCTCAACGCTGTCGAATGGGGTTTCGAGGGGAGGGCTCATGGGCGAGAGTACTTTAACACATCGAAAGTCTGGCGGAGAGGGTGGGATTTGAGCTCTCCGAATAATGTAGTTTCATGAACATACAGCGCAAAGGTAGCGACCCTAATTCCTGTAAGTTCATGATAGACCATGGGACGGGTTTTGGCACGGTTGCAGGAAGGTTTCACCAGCCGGAGGGTGGTGTACATTCCCAGGCTCCGGGCTCACCCGATTTCGGGCCAGTTTTCTCAGTGAGCGTTGTCCTGAAACTCGTGAGTGCGCGTGCCGCAGTTCGTGACAAGTTCATGAATGCTTGGGTACGGATGGTTAGTGAAACATCGCAGTCACTCATTGCCCCATCTCTCGGCACCAGCGCCGGACACGCCGCCACAGCCCGAGGGTCGAGTCATTGCCAGGGCAGACGCAAAGCTGGGTTAGAACGTGTCCCAAAATGTGGAGCATTGGTGCTCCGTGGCAAAGTTTGACTCAACCACCGGCGTTGGTGGTATGAACGATTGGAACTGGTCGCTGGACGAACTGTACGGAGACCAGACCGGCTCACCGGAGGAGTTCGGATTGCCCGTCTTTGCGAATTGCGTCCAGTAGCTAACCATCGCATCAGAGAGTTGCTTCTGTTTTGGTGAAAGCGAAACGGACAGCCCAAAAACGTCAACGCCTTTGAATAGATATTGAAGCTCGGAACTATGATAGGCGCCCAACGGAAACGTCAACAACCCGCCAAACGCAGACTGAGATGGGGGTGCGTTTTCATCGTTGAACTCGTACACGTACGTCGTCACGAAGTTCGACAGTAACTGATCCGCATTCCGCGCAGGACAGCTGAAGATTCCGTCGGTACCTGAGGCGCCCAAGGCTTCACCGCCAAAAGGGTAACTGGCAAATGGGTACAGGTCGAGGACGGTCGGTGCCAGACTCGATCCCCAAAGAGCATATGTGGCTGTATCGTACTCCGTCGGAGTCAGTATCGGATTCCCCACTAAATCGTAATCAAGTGCTACAAATAACCGATATTCATCATGATTGGTACCCGAAATCACTGGCACCTGGTTGAATTCTCCGCTGGCAAATGCCGCGCCGGGCGTCTGTGTAAGCAGCGTTCCGTCTACGAACGGATACACCGGGAATGGCTCTCCGGCGACCATTGTCGAGGCGGGTACGGCGCGCAGACACGAGGCTTTCTGGTTGGTGCATCCGACACTATCGGCAATCGCGGCGCCAGAGGGTACACCTGCGGTGCCCGTTGTTTCGGCCTGCGCCAGCGCAACAACGTAGGAAAAGTAGTCCTGGAATTGCGAGTACGATCCGCTTTCGGCGATCGCCCCACTGAACAGGCCCGCCACCAGGGGAGATGCGAGATTGGCATAGACGCTTTGTCCGCCCGCCGACTCGCCGAATATCGTGACTCGATGCGGATCGCCGCCAAAGGCTGCGATGTTCCGGCGAACCCACTTGAGCGCGAATTGCTGATCCATCAACCCATAGTTGCCCTTGAGATGGCTTTCCGCATCGATCGCGGACTGGGCAAAGAATCCCAAATAACCCAAGCGGTAATTAATGGTGACGACGATCACTCCATTTTTCACGAGCCATTTAGGAATGTAAGCATCGCTGCTCCCCTCCGTGAGTCCGCCACCATGAATCCAAAACATCACAGGGAGGCCGGGTCCCCCGCCATTTCCCGAGGCCGTCGGGGGCGTAAAGACGTTCAGGAACAGGCAATTCTCGCTGCCTCCGCTGGCTTGCGAACACTCGCTTTCGAATTGAGTTGCTTCCAGCAAAAAGCCGGGAAAGGACCCGTAACCTTGCGGTGGTCTCCAGCGAAGATTTCCTACCGGCGGAGCCGCGTAGGGGATGCCGAGAAATTCGTTTACCCCAGGCGACCTGAAGCCGATCACAAGTCCGCTTTCCGTGAGAGCAATCGGACGGTCGTCGGCAGATGCGCTGAGTACCGTGCCCAGAGTGACCACGCAGATAGCCGCCACCGCAGTCAAGAGCTTGGAAGTCATCCCACGGTGAAGCCGCTCGTTCGCCTTCTCGGTGCTTTTCATCGCTGATTCCTCCATCAGAATAGGATTCGTTTCCAACATGACGAATTGTCTTTTCGAGTCGGTACGCTCGCCTCGGCGGCGCTTCGTCTCAGCGGCGGGAACTGCTCTTCGGAGAGGCGAACCGCTTGGCCGCGGGAATTATCCTACTTTTCGATTGCGGCGGCAAGAAATAAGGAGTTTGGTGGTGAGGGGAGTGACGCTGAGATCAAAGAGGCATTGCTGGTAACCGCGAAGCGTCAATGAGCGGAATTGCTTTCGACATCAGTTACTCTCCCCAAAGTGATTCGGCTCAGCGTCTCGCCGGGGTTCTCGCACTCGTGAACGCCGCCCACGCGCGCGTAAGGCGATGCGCCCTCGGGTCGAGCTCAATCGCCATCTTATAGATAAGGAATGCTTTCTTCGTCCTTGCCCCTGCGCACGCTTCTTGGAATCGCTTTGGAGAGGCAACCGCATCGGCGGATCTGTTAATCATCCCAGCGTTGAGGCGCGCCCTTGCAATGCCGGATTGTCATAAATACTGCGATCAGTCCGAAAAAGAGCCCCAAGCCCCACAGCGGATGCGGGCTGTCCTTGCGCAGCAACCGAGATAAACCGAAGAAGCTGGCGCACCATACTGCATCTACCAGCCAGCCTTCCCACGTCAGAGGGAACCTTTGACCGAAAAGGTAGCGTTTTTCTGTGTACCAGTACCGTGCCGTCTTATTCATGCTCTGCCCTCTATTGTGGCAATCACCTTAGCCATTGAGGCATCTTGCTTCTGGTTCTTCTTCGCCAGAAATGAATGGGGGGGAAGTAGCCCAATGGAATAAGTCAAGCTGTTCGCGGCGAGGAGGGTCGGCAATATCTTGTACGTTTCGCATCCGGTGTCGAACCCCTCCTTATTGACACTGGAAGAAACGCGCCACTACCTTGAGTCCAATTAACTGCCAGTGAATCCGAGGCGTCACCCACGGCAAAGGCGCGTCTGAAAGACAGCGTCACGCGCTTCAAGGCAAAAGCAAAAGACCAGTGCAAAGGCGGTTCCGATTCCGACTGCGAACGCTCGGTCCGTTTCATCACCTTTAGAACGTAGTAGGTAACGCGGCGTCAATCAAGATTACGAGAGGTGGGACTTCTTAGGGGGCGGGCGTAACGATTGCCGCCTTTACTTTTTCAAGATCAATTTTTTCCGGCTTGGCATTTGGGGATTTTATTAGCGAAATCACTGCGGCTTGTGGCTATGGGATTCCGCCAGCTGAGATCAGCGCCCTACCTTCGAGGAATTAACCTGCCCACAATGCAAGACGAATCTCCCGAGGGGATCACTGGTCCTGCGATTTCCCTGGTGGCTGCGCCTGCGGATGCGGCACCATGCGGGAAGCCTGCGAATCCTGCCACTGGATTACCGGGAGTCTTTAGGCGACTCTTTCAACTGCTCTGAAATCGAGTGCTCCTTTTATCGGCAAGGCGTCGATAGCCTCCATTACATCCAGGGCGGAAACAGGCTCCCCATCATTGGCCTCTAGGCCCGATTCCCGATCGAGCATGGCGAATAACTTTGGCCTGTCGATAATTTCGTCAATCTGCCGAAGCTCGCTGTGCAAAACGAAATGGTAGGAATCCGCTTCGATTTTGGCGATCGTTAGAGACCCAACTTTGAAATGCATGGTTTACCTCCGATTGATTCCCACCGAGCAGCCACTCGCGGGAACTGTCTAAAAGTATTTCTTCGAAATGGTCACTGGTAATAAGTATAGCTACGGTATATGGACCAAAATTCAGAAACGCAAACCTGGCTGACTGGAAAGGAGGCCGCGCAATACCTCAAGGTAAAGACGCGGTCTCTGCTCCTGTGGGTCAGTTCCCTTGGGTAGGTGACATGCCGTGACTCTGGTCTCGCCCTTGGTGAGAATCTTGTCGATGTGGGCCTTGTAGCCCTCGGTGTACGTGTCCAACTTGGCAAAGCCGTGGTAAAGCGGTTCGCCATCAGGGGTACTGATGCTGACAGGAGTACCTCTCCCCTGCAAATTCACGCCACGATAAAGTTGTCCACCACTGGTCCCGTAGAGTTCCTTAAGAAGGTCAAAACTGCGCTCCTCTCACGCGGAAATGGAATCCGCTTTTCTATTACTCGTTCGGGAGTCGGTATCGAGCGGGAATTGACCTCATAGCGCGACAGCAATCAGGGACACGCGCTCACCCTCCCCGGGCACGCGTCGAATGCGATTCGTCGAAGTAACAGGCCTGGTCGCCAGGAATACTCCGAAGTAAAGGGGCAACCGCTCGAAGTTCGCGGCATCTGTCGATTCCGGGTGGAAAACGACCAGATCCTGAAAGCCTCTCAATACCATGTACTGGGATTGCCCAGCAGGGCTTCGGACGATTGGAAAACCCGACAACCCTTGTCGCGAGTTCAGTCATCAAAGCCGTCGGAGCGCGCCACGTGCCATCTAAGCATTCTTTTTGCCTTTTGTTCTTAGCCCTGTCTACCACTCTGCTTCTGGCCGGTTGCAGAGGAGTCGTCGATGGCCCGACCAGTTATCAGTTAACCGTTACTGCACCGCCATCTGGTGCTGGAACCATCGCCAGCAGCCCCGCCGGCATCAGCTGTCCGGGCACCTGCACCGCCACGTTTGCCAGCGGAACAGTAGTGATGCTTACGGCAAGCCCAGCGGGGAACTATACTTTTGGCGGATGGAGCGGCGCTTGCTCGGGCACTAACTCTTGCAGCCTGACCATGACTGCCGCCGAGAGCGTCACCGCTAATTTCAACGCAGGCTATGGGTTAGCCGTGTCGACGACGGGAAGCGGAACTGTAAGCAGCAGCCCCGCGGGTATTGCCTGCCCGCCCACGTGCTCCGCCACCTTTCCTCAGAACACAGTGATCACTCTGACGGCGACTCCGCTGACAGGCAATTTCTTTGGAGGCTGGAGTGGCGTCGGTTGCTCTGGTACCGGCACGTGCAGTTTGACCCTGTCGGCTTCCGCCAGTGTATCCGCAAGCTTTAACACCGGAGAAGTATTGACCGTCACCACTTCCGGAAGCGGCAGTGGAACCGTCACCAGCAGCCCGTCGGGAATTGATTGCACCTCGGGTTCGACTACCGCTTGTTCGGCAAATTTTGCGCCGAACACAGCGGTTACTCTGACTGAGACCACGACTCCGCCCAATGGGTTTTCGGGATGGTCCGGCGCATGCGCTGGCACCGGGCCCTGCAGTGTAACCCTGAGCGCCGCAACGACTTCGGTGACCGCAGCATTTGGCGTCGCCAGCCTGCAAGGCTTGAATCACATTATTCTCTTTGCGCAGGAAAATCGTTCGTTTGATCACTACTTCGGCTACATGCGGCAATATTGGGCCAATCAGGGCATTCCGGATCAGTCCTTCGATGGATTGCCGCAGTTCAACCCGACCTCCGGAGCTGCTCCTTTGTTTGGCCCGATACCAACGGTACCTGGTTGCGATCCAGCCTACCCGTTTATTCCAACCGTTCCCCCGGGGAACACGAACTGCATTATCGATGGCAACAGCCCTGCCATTCCTTCGTTTCACATGCAATCGGTCTGTACGGAGGAAATCAGCCCCTTCTGGAATGAGGCGCGAGACGACTGGAACGTGGATTTCCTGTATCCATCGACGGTCAACCCGGAGATGAACGGTTTTGTGAAAGCTGCAGCGGACGATGCGCGGCAATACTCTTACTCTTATAACGGCGATACCTATGTGAACGATGTCAACGGCTACCGTGGCATGGGATATTTTACCGACGCCGACCTGAATTTCTACTATTACATGGCCAGCACTTTCGCTACCTCAGACCGCTGGTTCGCGCCCGTGTTGAGCCGTACCCAGTTGAGTCGCGCCTACGTCATAGCCGGCACCTCTCAGGGGTACGCCTACCCACCCGGCAGCAACAGCAACGACGACGCGGCTTTCTCCGTCCCGCCGATTTTCGAAGAGCTGCAAAATGCGGGTATTACGTGGAGGGTCTATGTGGATCCAAACTCCACCGACCCAACCGACGGCACGAACTGCGCCGCGGTCACTGGGAGCGCGCAGAATAAGTGTCTTGCAAATGTTTCTTATCTGAATGAGTTTACCTACGAGTCCCAGATCCAGAGCGACCCAGCTCTTTACCAGAATTTTGTTCCGACGACGCAGTTCGCCAGCGATCTACAAAATGAAAGCACGTTTCCTCAAGTGGTGATGATTGAACCGCCTTCGGATGCCGGCCTGGATGAGCATCCCTCGGACCTCGACGCCTACCCGGAAGATATTCAACTCGGTGCACAGTTCGCGGAAGGTTTGATCCAGTCCTTCATGTACAGCCCAACCTGGAAAGATTCGGCGATGATCTTAACCTATGACGAGGGCGGAGGCTTCTACGATCACGTTGCCGCTCAGCCCGCGCCTGCGCCGGACCAGTATACGTATCCAATCGATTTAGAGGCGGGCGACAAGTGCGATGGAGCGGATCAATCGTCCGGCATCTGTAGCTTCGCCATGACCGGCTATCGCATCCCGCTGATTGTGATTTCTCCCTTTGCTAAGCAAAATTATGTTTCCCATACCGTGCGGGATACCACTGCGTGGCTTAACTTGGTGGAAGAGCGCTTCGGCGTTCAGGCGCTCACAGCTCGAGACGCCTATTGGAGCACGACTACTCCATTGGCCACGATGGACGAATTCTTCGATTTCGTGGCCGTCCCATGGGCGACGCCTCCGGCGGCAAGCTCCGTTCCGACCCAGGTCACGAACGGAACCTGCAGCCTGGCCGCTCCGACCCCATAGTGCCAAGCGTTGACTGAGAATCGTATTCGACCGATCCTCGGATCTATTGGTCTGAGGGGTCTGAGGGTCGCGTCATTTCCGAATCACCGCAGCAATGGGATAATAGCTTGTGAGCGTTTTGCGCGCCCTTGGGCTTTGTCTTCTCCTGTTCTCTGTCTCTGCTTGCCTCGCTGCGACTCGTCATTACTACATCGCGGCCGAAGATGTCACTTGGAACTACGCGCCGAGCGGCATTAATCTGCTTAGCGCAGTTCCATTGCCTCAGCCGATACGGCTCAACTTGCGATGGCCGAAGACTCGCTTCATCGAATACACAGACGATACCTTCGCCACGAAGAAGTCTCAGCCCGACTGGCTGGGAATCCTTGGTCCCGTCATTCGAGCGGAGGTGGGCGACGAAGTTGTCGTCGAGTTTCTAAATCGCGGACACGTTGCCCATGATGTGCATCCCCACGGACTGCGCTATGACAAGAATAATGAAGGCTCTTTCTACATTCCCTTTGGCAGAGGCGATCGAGTCGCTCCCGGACAAAGATTCACCTATCACTGGTTTGCGACCGCGGCCAGTGGTCCGGGACCGGGGCAGCCGAGTTCGATTGTCTGGTGGTATCACGCGCATGTCGAGCCGGGAATGGAAATCAACGCGGGATTAATCGGGCCAATCATTGTTACCGCAAAGGGTAAAGCGAAACCCGAC
>Ga0209221_1000723_pt1 | contig 10695 bp, 8 predicted proteins | sample BlaSpr_A8_Ref_O2_FD_187989 | JGI IMG/M metagenome (GOLD analysis project Ga0209221, IMG submission 187989) | Forest soil microbial communities from Thunder Bay, Ontario, Canada - Black Spruce, Ontario site 2_A8_Ref_O2 (SPAdes) (version 2) | ecosystem: Environmental > Terrestrial > Soil > Boreal...
CTCGGCTCCTAAAATGCGAGGCTGGCTAGGTCGGGGTGCGATGAACCGGCATTGGTTTTCGCTGCTCTTTCTTGTTCTCCTGGCGGGCTCGGCTCTTGCTCAGAACGAGCTCGAGGGGCCTGTCGAGAGTTACGTTGCCCGGCTTAGCGCGAGAGATCACTTCAATAGCAACGGGCAAAGGTTGACCTCAGCGGCAGCAATCATTCGGCAAGACCGAGCGAACTTCTATGTTTATGGAATCCGTGACCCCGAAGACGAGTCCGATTCATTCTTCCAAAGCAAAGAGAACCGCGCTCTACTTGAGAACTTGCTCGAACGCGGACGAACTACTCCGGGAGCAATTGCGCGGGTGGTGAACGGTACCCCTCTCATCCGGGTCGATGTATACCAGAACTTTATCACCGTCACGGTGATGTCGGATTGATTGATGAAGCGGGCTATCAGCTTGAGCATCTGCTCACTGGTTCTGGCCGGGGACTTGGCTTTGGCACAGTCCGATGCCGTACCGGAGGCAGCCACCCTTTTTCTGCGTGGTTACCCGGCGACTCTGGTTGGGTTCAACAACAACCAGCTTCTATTCCGAGACGGTACCAAGCTAAAGTTCGACGACGACCAAAAGAGAGATTTTAACGAACTCTTGGCCCACGCGACGCCTTTGAACCAGCTCGCACAAACGTATCCGATCGGACCTGATTCCTACCAGCCGCCCGAATACAACTATGATCCTGGTCGGTTCCGAAGCGCCGCGTTCTTTCGGGCGATGTACGGAAACAACCCCAGGGAAGTCGAAGCTCATTTGGTAACCATTCCCTGGATGCCGGGCTCCACTCACGCGACCGTTCGGATTACCTCGGTCAACGGCGTCGATCGAGCACTAGCAGCGGTGTCAGCCGAACTGGATCAGCTGCCAGAAGAAGAGAAAAAGTACGTCACAACCACCTCGGGTACATATAACTGGCGACCAATCGCCGGTAGCGATCAACTCAGCGCTCACTCGTTCGGCATCGCGATCGATATTAACAGCCAATACTCGGACTACTGGCGTTGGGCCAAACCCAGCGGAGACGGTAAAATCGCCTATCGAAACCGGATACCCCGTTCGATCGTCGAGATTTTTGAACGACACGGATTTATCTGGGGCGGCAAATGGTACCACTACGACACGATGCATTTCGAATATCGTCCCGAGCTCTTAGGGCAGAAATAGACGCATCGTCACTGCTCCGATAGCTCGGCAACGCCTGTTTTCGCGTCGCACTCGGAAAGTTTTCGAGAACCTTCAATGGAGCCGCGATTTCTGTAACCAAAGAATTTGCAACCAGTCGTTTTCAATCAACTCTGGTAAATCAGTAGTTCCCAGGCTGATTTATGGTGCTGATTCCGTGAACGTTCGCGCGATCTGTTCGGCGCGTGATTTTTGCGGGCGGCATCAACCCCTGAACAATTTATCATGAAAAAAGCTCGCCTCATTGTTGACTCCGATTTTAGCATCGCCGAAATCGATCGCCGCCTGTTTGGCGCATTCGTCGAGCATCTCGGGCGGTGTGTCTACACGGGAATCTTTGAACCGGGCCATCCGACGGCAGACAAGCACGGGTTTCGTTCGGATGTTCTTGAGCTCGTGCGCGAGTTAGGACCGACGATTATGCGATATCCCGGCGGGAATTTTCTCTCCGGCTACAATTGGGAAGACGGGGTTGGGCCGCTTGAATCCAGGCCGGCCCGCCTGGACCTCGCTTGGGCGAGTACCGAGACCAACCAGTTCGGCACTAACGAATTTATAACCTGGTGCCGTTTGGCCGGGATCGAACCAATGCTGGGCGTCAATTTGGGAACTCGCGGTCCGGACGAAGCTCGCAATCTGGTCGAGTATTGCAATCATCCCGGTGGAACTCGGTTTAGCGACCTTCGCAAAAGTCATGGGTATGAATGGCCGCACGGAGTAAAGTTCTGGTGTCTGGGAAACGAGATGGATGGACCCTGGCAGATCTGTCAAAAAACTGCGGCTGAGTACGGCCGGGCCGCAACGGAAGCAGCGAAGGTAATGAAATGGGTGGACTCCACGATTCAATTGGCTGCTTGCGGATCATCGCACCGGGCAATGCCGACTTTCGGCGCCTGGGAACACGAGGTGATGGAAAATACCTTCGATCAGGTCGATTTCTTATCGTTGCACATGTACTTTACGAACCCGCTTAATGACAGCTCCGAGTTCTTTGCCAACATGGACATCATGGACCGCTTCATTAAAGAGGCCGCGGCGGTTAGCGATGCGGTGGCGGCGAAACGGCGATCGCCAAAACGGATGATGCTTTCGTTCGATGAATGGAATGTCTGGTACAAAGCACGCTCGGAAGCCGATCATCAACAACCCGGATGGCCGCTAGCGCCGCGCTTAATCGAAGAGGTGTACGACCTCATGGACGCGTTGATGGTCGGCGGCGCCTTAATCACCTTGTTGAACAATGCCGATCGGGTGAAATGCGCTTGTCTGGCGCAATTGGTGAATGCGATTGGCGCGATCAAGACTGAACCTGGTGGGCCGGCGTGGCGGCAAACGATCTTCCATCCGTTCAAACTTGCGGCGGAGCTAGCGCACGGCAGTGTGCTCCAGGCTAAAATTGATGCTCCCCTGACTAACACCAAAACCGCTGGGGAAGTCCCTGAGCTGGCGGTCAGCGCAGTCAACCACGCTGAGGCGCAAGGAGTGACGCTTTTTCTTTTGAATCGGAGCCCGGACAGCGAAATTGAGGTCGACGGTTTGCTCCGGGGATTCCCAGCGTTTCAAAAAGCGAATGGCCAACGAGTCACCGGGAAAAATCTGCAACAGACGAACACGGCAACTGATCCTAATGCCGTCGTTCCTCAAGCCCATCAGGATTTCTCCCTGCGTGACGATAGTTTCACGCTTCGAATACCGCCATTGTCGTGGGATGTATTGACCCTCAACTACAAGTGACGCTTCCGGGTGGGTTGGCGCGTTGCAAACACGCTGCGTGTTGAGCGGACCGAAACGCCTGGAGGGGAGCCGCTTTATAAGGTGGCAGCTCTGTGGGTTGCTAGCAGGCGGCTCCCGGGAACGTCTCCAGGTGTGGCAGTTCTATGAGCCGTTGTATCCGCCGTACGGAACAGAGGCGCTGGGCAAAATACCGCGTTGGGTCATTCCCGGGAGCCGCCTGCTACCAACCGATAGAGCTGCCACCTTGTAAAGCGGCTCCCCTCCAGGACGGTGGGCTTACGATCAGCCCGTATTCCTTAGGACGATTTCAAAGCGCCGTGTGTGAGTTCATCACCCGATGGTTTCACACGTTAAACTCCGAATGACCGTTCCGACCCGCCTGTAGGCATTCTCTGCACGTCGTCTAAGGAGAGAATCGATTCTCGTAGCCGGACGGTGTAAGGATGACGAGGTTCAGACAGGACTTGTCGCGCAGGTCCCGTCTCGACGACCTGACCTTTCTGCAGGATGAGTACACGATCGCTAATGTAGTAGGCAGTCGCCAGATCGTGAGTGATGTAAACGATCGATACTTTCAAGTCGTCACGGAGAGTCTTAAAGAGATTCACGATCGACATCCGAAGCGAGGCATCAACCATCGACACCGGCTCATCAGCGACAATGAGGGCCGGAGAAGATATCAGTGCCCGGGCGATGGCGGTCCGTTGAAGCTGGCCTCCCGATAGCTCATGCGGGAATCGGCCTTTTACTTCAGCCAACGATAATCCGACCTTTTTCAATGCCTCGTCGGCAGCGGCTTCGCGTCCCGCCCGGCTCCGGCGTCCGGCGAAGTAATAGGCGGAGGCGTACAAGTAACGATCGACCCGTTTTAGCGGATTGAAGGCTTCCGCTGGATTCTGAAAGATAGGCTGGACCTTTTGCATGAATTGCAAACGTTGACGCCTGCTGCGGAGCTTGGAGACGTCTGTTCCAAGAAAACGGATTACGCCGCCGCTTGGCGTCTCGGTATGTAGGATCATGCGCGCGAGAGTGGTTTTTCCGCTGCCCGATTCGCCGATAATGGCAAAGATTTCTGGTCGAGCCGCTTCCAGCGAAAAGCTAACGTCATCGACCGCCGCGAATTCTATCCGGCCAAGGAGTCGGCCTCTGGCATAGGTCCGCGTAACGTGCTCAACGGAAAGCAAAGGGGTCATGAAGAAATGACAGATTGCAAATGACAGATGACAGATAGGCAATAGGCGGGGGCGCTGGTGCGGTCAGGATGGCTGAAATTTGTCATTCTGTCATTTGTCATTTGTCAGCGACCGAGCTTCAAGCGAGGCCGCCACCGCGTAGCAAGCGACCCGGCGCCCGGGGACAACGGTTATCAGCTCAGGATTGGTCTGGCGGCAAATATCTGTCGCCAGCGGACAACGTGGATGGAAGCGACATCCGCTTGGCGGTTGGGCCAGGTTTGGCGGCGCGCCGTTTAGCGCCGTTTTTGGCGTGAGGTCACCGATCTGCGGGAGGCTTGCTACCAGATGCTGAGTATAGGGATGCATCGGATCCCGGAACAGGTCGCCCGTGGGGCCTTCCTCTATCAGTCGTCCTGCATACATGATCCCCAGCCGCTTCGAGATATTGGCATGTACCGTCAAATCATGCGTAACGAAGATCATCGAAGAGCCGATCTCGCGTTGAGTTTCGAGAGTGAGCGCTAGCACATCCTTTTGGACGACAACGTCGAGCGCCGTAGTGGGTTCATCCGCGATAATAAACTCGGGCCGGCACACGGTAGCCAGGGCAATAGCCACTCGCTGCCGCATCCCGCCAGAAAGCTCGTGCGGAAAGGCAGTCAGTATCGACGGCGACAGATGCAGCCGCTCCAGACGCTGCTTCACCACGTCGAAAAATTCCGAGCGGCTAAGTCGCATGTGAGGAAAGGCAAAATCCTGGAATGATTCGCGGATCCGGCGAACCGGATTTAATACGTTCATCGAACCTTGGGGAATGAAGGAAAGCTGTTTCCAGCGGATATCAGCCAACGTCCTTTCGTCGAGATCATAAAGATCGCGCTCAAGAAAGCTGTATTTGATGGAGCCACCCAGCACCCGGAGCGGCGGCCGGATAGCTGCACCCACGGTTTTAATAAAGGTCGACTTTCCGCAGCTCGACTCGCCGGCTATCCCGTAGATCTCATTTTTCTCGACTGATAAGGTGATATCGTCGACGGCTCGCACTTCGCGTCTGACGCCATAATAATCGGTCACATAGTACGCGCGGAGGTTTTTGACTGATAGAGCAGCATCCATCCGCTTCAGACTCCTATTCGAGCTAGCCGGGTGCGCGGATCGATAAATTCGTTGATCGAGACGGAAAGCAGAAATAGTCCAATGAACGTCATGATCACAATTGCCACCGGAGCCAGCACCCACCACCAAATCCCTGCTACCATGGCGGTGTGCTGGTTTGCCCAATAAATCATTGTCCCGATGGTTGGTGTCTCGATATTAGTGAGGCCGATCACCGATAACGTTACTTCCAGGCCGATAGACCAATTGATGTTGTTCAGGGTCGTTGAAAAGACGATGGGTAAAACGTAAGGCAAGTGCTCTTCCAAAAGGATTTGGCGGGTGCTCATCCCGGAGAAGATGCTTTGCGTGGTGAATTCGCGGTTCCGCAAGCTTAGGGCAACGGAGCGAATAAGGCGAGCGTCATAGGGCCAACCCAACGATGCCATGGCGAGGGCAAGCAGTGCCCAAGACATGTGGTCGTGCATCATAAAGTAAAACAAGGTCAGGATGGGGAACAGCGGGATGACGACGAAAGTATCGTTGATCGACATCAATATGCGGTCGACCATGCCGCCCACATAACCTGACACCAATCCTATCACTAACGAAATCACTCGGCTGATAAGAGCGACGCTGATGCCAAATAGGAGGCTGTTCCGCATCGCGACCGCCACCTGCCAAAAAACGTCCTGACCACGCGAATTCGTCCCGAGCAGATGATCCCAGGATGGCGGTATGTCGGGAGGAACGACGTAGCTATCGAGCGGCGGATAGGGAGAAAAGAACGATGCCACTACGATGCCCAGTACGATCAAGACGAGAATAGAGCCGACGGCGAACTCGCGACTGTGCCGGAAAAGGTCGCGGAGAACTTTGAGCATAGGCTTATCGGACTTTCACGCGTGGATCAAGTAACGGATAGACGAGATCAATCGCAAAAACGGCGGCGGCCACGGCGATGATCGAGATCGAGGCGATGCCCAGAACGAGGCTATAGTCGCCGGAATTAACGCCGCGTACCAGCAAGGTTCCCAGCCCTGGGTAGCCGAATACCACTTCGGTGATGATGGCGCCATTGAAGATCCCGCCAAGTGAGAGGGCGAGCCCGGTTAGTTGCGGCGCCAGGGCGTTGCGCATCACGTAGGAAGTCAGGATCCTGTGCCGATCAACGCCGGCGAGCTCGGCATAAACGACATAATCTTCGGCGACAATGTTTGACACCAGTGAGCGCATACCAACAAACCAGCCGCCAATAGTGATGAGCGCGAGGGAAAGGACCGGTAACAAAGAGTGCGTCACGACGCTGCTCATGAAAGCAAATGTGAGGCCAGGCGGGACGTTCATCTCGAAGCCACCGCTGATCGGCAGGATCGGCCAAAGGTAGCCAAACAGGATCAGCACCACGAGAGACATGATGTAACTCGGGATAGGTTGTAGCCCCGTTGCTACAATCCCAGCTGCCTTTAGTAACCGGCTTTTCCGATAATAACCGGCTAGTCCTCCCATGAAATTGCCGGTGCACCACGCAATCAGCGTGGACGTAGAGAGCAATCCAACTGTCCAAGGCAGCGCCCGACCGATCATGGTTGAGACCGGCGTCGGAAAGGCCGAAATGGAAGGACCAAAATCACCGGTAGCCAGCCGCTTCCAGAAAGTCAGGTATTGCTGCCAGAGTGTCCCATCCAGTCCGTACAGTTCCCGCAACGCCTTGCGCATGATCTCCACCGCTCGAGGATCGGATTGGCCGAATTGGGTCGCAGAATTGATCGCTTGTTCGACCGGATCGATGGGCGTGGCATGGGTCACGAAGAAAACAATGTTGATACCAACGAAGACGACCAAAACGAATTGCCCAAGTCGTCGAAGGAAGTACCAGAGGTAAGACCGCATGGGGGTGGCGAGCTGGTTGGTGATTCGTAGGGGGTGAGAGGTGGATCGGGAGTAATCAGTAATCAGTAACTCAGTAATCAGTGATGGAAAATAGCGGCTTCGTTGCAGGGCTGTCCTTAACCGCACCGCAAATTCAAGCCTAGCTCGCCAAGTCTCAGGATCTTACTGATTACTTCCTCGCCACCTCTCACCCGCTTCCAGTCAGCGCGTGACTACTTCTTCCCGCTGGGCTTCAGCTTAACCATCATATATTTCGTATTGGCCCAGTTTGGCACAGGATCGGTATAGGGATCGGTTTCCGAGCTGGGGTAACCGGTCCAATACGTCGTGTCCATGCAGGTGAATACATTGTAGGACATCAGGGGGATCATCGGCATTTCTTGTACGGCCAGCTTGATATATTCCTTACCGAGCTCTACGCCTTTCGGATCGTCGAATCCGATCGCGCGGACTTGCTCGATGATCTTGTCCAGCTCCGGATTTGACCAGCGCTGCCAATTTCTAGGCGGCTGTCTTTCGCCGGCGGGCTTCACAAATTCTGAATGCCAACTGTCGAGGAAGAACGAAAGATCGGGGTGGCCGCCCCAGGTCTCGACACTCCAGGCCATCGCCGCCTCAAAATCACCCGATGCGACGCGGGGAAAGAAGTCGCTAGGATACGCTTGCGTTTTCGCGTCAATCCCGAACTGCCGCCATTCTTGAGTGATCATCGTTCCGGCCCGGGTCATCACTGGCCGTTGGTCGCCTTCTACTAGTAACGTGATCGAGAAAGGCGTACCGTCGGGCTTCATCCATTTACCGCCGGTTTTCTTAAAGCCCGCTCGCTCGAGCAGCTCGGTTGCAACTTGCGGATTGGGCTTCCACCAGCCTCGACCGAACGCGGCCGCAACTTCTTTGGGGTCTTTCGGGATCTTGTCGCCCATCGACGGCTTCAGCATATTGGCGATCTGTTGCGCCACGGTCGGATCGTACGGCTTGTATTTCGACTTGCCGGTATCGATCTCGAAATTCTTCAGCCAATCTTCAAGGGGATCGAAGTAATATTTAGGATAGAGTCCGGTTGGAGGAACTGCGATCGCGGAAATCGTGGCTGCTCCGCGATAGGATGCCATGGACACGGCCTTGATATCGATTAGCAGTGCGAGCGCCCAGCGCACATCCCGATTCTTGAACGCCTCGACGTCGTGATTGAAAATAACACCGGGTAATGTCGGATCCGGGTGCGCGTAAGGGAAGCCCTTGAACCAGAAGCGAGACGATGGGGATTGCTTGGCCAACGTAAACACTCCCTCCGGGGTGGTGTCATGTATTATGTCCAGCTGGTGGTTGAGCTGTAGAATCACTCGCTTGTCCGGAGGACCGGGATCGATATAGGCGACATATTTTGGCCCGGGCTGGCCGAAACGCCCGAGCGTGGTTCGTTGCCAGTCATCCCGTCGCTGCCAGATGTACCAGCCGCCGTTTGGATCGAAGCTTTTCAACGTGTAGGGTCCCAGCGTAACCGGCGGGTTGAATTCAAACTTCGTTGGATCTGCCTGCTTCTCGAAGACGTGTTTAGGCATGATCCAGCAGGCGTTCCAGCGTACCGTAAAAAGCGAGTGAAATCGCGAATTCGCCCTTTTCAGCTTGAACACGACCGTGTTCTTGTCTGGAGCAGTTACTGAATCAACACTGGCCAGAAACCCGGGTCCCCAGGTAGTGGTCGGATTTTTCATCTGCGTCTCGACTGTGTACACGACGTCATCAGCGGTGAATTCCACTCCATCGCTCCAATAGATGCCGTCCCGGAGCTTCACCGTCATCTCCGTGAAGTCGCTGTTGTAACTTGGCTTGTCGCTGGCCAATGAGTTGTCCCAGACGCCGTCAATGCCGGCATCAGGATCGATATACCAGAGCGTGTCCATACCGAGCTGCTGTAACCCGTTGGAATTGCTACCGTGATTTACAACCCAGATGTTGAACCATGTTGGATTAGTTATCCTACCTTCCGGGTTTTCAGCGATCAGAACTTCGTTTCGCGGTATGCCAGCAAGAAAGCTGGCTTGCGCTAACGCCTGCCCGGGAATGCTAACGGCGAGCAAGCTCGCGGTAAGACAGAGTAGTGCTGCTTTCATTGGGGGCTAGCTGATTCAGGTTTATTTTGGGGGAACAAAAAAGCGGGATTCCCGCGAAGGCCCGATCATGCGATCGGGCTCCGGGGTCCCGCTATCACTGCCAAGGGGACAGCTGGAATCCTACTTGGCGGGGTGAGCCGTCACAACCTGTCTAGAGCGCAGAAAAACCAGACGATTCCGACTATTGCGCGGCGACTAAATGCGTAGGCTCCAAGACCGTTCCGGAGACTAGGACCACCGCAAAAAAATGCTGGCGTTGGCCGTTCACCTCGCCATCGAACTTGGCTAGAAAATATGGGGCCGGGGACTGAATAAGGTCAACGCCGGTTAGAAAGACATCTCGGGCCCCATAAAAATCCTTCGCCCAAGTCAACGCGGCGACACCAGCTTCATGTTGCAGCTTCCCATGCAGGTCCTCGACCGGCGGTTGAGTTGTCAGGTAGTCATCCGGCAGATTGAAGACGTAGGTCACCGGAGCGCCGGTTTCGTTGGTCATGTTGAATTGTAATACCGGCTGACTTGCGTTGGCGATCGCGGCCCAGCATAACCAGCCGACAAGGATCAATCGTTTCATGTGATAGATACGCACGTCGCGGGCGTGGAGGATTTACTGGGCCGGGGATTTCTCAGCGTTAAAACAGCGGGAACCGCGCGAATCGTCCTCGTCCTCGAGAGTGTTTCCTTGCACGTTACTGGAGGGGGAGGCGCTTTATAATAGGTTGGCAGCTCTTCCGGTCCGCACCAGGCGCCTCCCAGGAACGACCCCCTGCACGCAATGCTTGGACGCGTAGCATGGTCGCTGTTGCCGCAGGCGCGACGCGTAGACCTAATTCAGGCGAGAATCTCCTGGGAAACGCCGTTCAAATCGAGCACGAGATATGGGTCGCGCGATTCGTTGTGTTCTACCCTAGTGTTGGGCATGGAGGCCGAGTCGAATCACCAATTCAATTTGCGCTAGACCCAAATAGACGATATCCCTATGGAGAATAGAGTGTTTCTGAAGGAATAGCCTGCAATGTCATCAAAGAACGTCGAGGAAATCAAGGCCGAAAGTCGTTCCCTCAGGGGTACCATCCAGGAGAGCTTGGACGCGGAATCCAGCCATTTTTCTGAGGACGAATACCAGCTACTGAAGTTCCACGGGACTTATCAACAGGACGATCGCGACCAGCGCGCTGGTCGAAAAGCGCAGAACCAGGACAAAGCCTGGATGTTCATGGTGCGTTCGAAGTTGCCCGGCGGAGATTTGAGCGCCGCTCAATACCTGGAGCACGACAGGATTGCGGGCGACCTCGGAAACGGCACCCTTCGCATTACCACCCGTCAAGGTTTTCAAACGCACGGTGTCCTCAAGGGCGACCTGAAAGAATGCATCCACCGGATTAATGAGTCAGGAGTGACGACCTGGGGTGCGTGCGGCGATGTGGTTCGGAACACGATCGCTCCGGCGGCTCCGATC
>Ga0209221_1000731_pt1 | contig 10596 bp, 6 predicted proteins | sample BlaSpr_A8_Ref_O2_FD_187989 | JGI IMG/M metagenome (GOLD analysis project Ga0209221, IMG submission 187989) | Forest soil microbial communities from Thunder Bay, Ontario, Canada - Black Spruce, Ontario site 2_A8_Ref_O2 (SPAdes) (version 2) | ecosystem: Environmental > Terrestrial > Soil > Boreal...
CGGTCGAGCCAGCGCTGAATCTGACCTTGCGATTCTGCAATCGCAGCACCCACGACGTGCTCGGCAGTCGATCGGTCGGTGTAGGTTGAGGCGCCGGTAATGTTGCGCTCCCCCTCCAGGCGCTCGCGGAGTTGCTCCTCGGTCTGTCCCACATGCTTTCCGAGAACGTGTCCGCCCGCGGCCTCGTCCCGGGTAAGATCGCGCGTAGGGCCGTTCGTCGCCTTCGTCTCAGCCCCTAACGTCATAGAACCCGAGGCCGCCGAACCCGCGCTATTTGTGGCCGGAGATGGCTGGCAAGAAATCAACCAGCCCATCCCCAGCACAACCAAGCCGCGGAGTATGGCGCGAGGTGTGACGATGCGAATTCCAAATAATTTAGTCATCGTAGATTTAGAATCGAGCCCCGAGACTATGCCACCGAGTGTCCTGTCTTTGTCGGACGGCTTAGTCCGGCAAAGTTCTGGACTGTGAAGTTGTGGGAATTGTGCTACTAAACAGGGTATGCGGGCAAGTCTACTCGATTCGCTAGACGATTTCGAACGCTGGGGCGATGACTACGCCTATGTGTTTCCACGAGGATATCGGCGCGAGCGCTGGAGTTATCAGCGCGTCGCCGCGGTTGCTTATCAGTTTGCTCACGAGCTTGAAGCACGCAGGATCGTGAAGGGCGATGCCGTATTGCTGTGGAGTCCGAACTGCGCGGAGTGGGTAGCGGCGTTCCTGGGTTGTGCGCTTTGCGGGGTTATTGCAGTCCCGGTGGATGATGGCGCGAGCCCTGATTTTGCCCGCCGGATCAGCACGCAGGTGCGGACCAAGCTGGTGTTATGCCCGCGCGAACGGGCAGCGATTTTCGATGAGCCTGCTGCGGCGAACCTGGGCGCGGAGAAGATTGTAACGATCGATCCCGCCGATTTTCCGACGGTCGTCGGGAAGCGGGCGGCTGACCGTTTTCGTCCCGCGCAGATTGAGCCTTCCGACACGCTCGAAATCGTCTTCACTTCTGGTACTACAGCCGAGCCCAAGGGAGTCGTGCTCACGCACGCGAATGTGGTTGGCAACCTGGTTCCGATCGAAACTGAAATCGGGAAATATCTGAAGTACGAGCGACTGGTGCATCCGATTCGCTTCCTGAACCTCCTGCCGCTCAGCCATGTATTTGGCCAATTCCTAGGAATTTTTCTTCCACCGCTGCTGGGCGGCACGGTGGTATTTGAAAACTCGTTCAATCCTGGGGAAATAATGGCGACCATTCGCCGGGAGCGCGTTTCGGTACTGGTGACAGTTCCGCGCATGATCGAGTCACTGAAGCAGAAGATCGAACGCGATGTAGACGATGCGGGTGACGGCGAGAGTTTTGCTGCGCGCTATGCTGCCGCCAAGAAGCAGCACTTTCTGCGGAGAGGGTGGACGTTTCGTGACTTGCGCCGCAAGTTTGGATGGAAATTCTGGGCCCTAATCAGTGGTGGTGCCGCGCTCGATCGCGAGACCGAAGAATTTTGGCATCGGCTCGGTTACGCCGTCGTTCAGGGATACGGATTGACCGAAACGACTTCGCTGATTAGCTTGAATCATCCGTTCCACACCAGTCGCGGATCCATCGGCAAAGTTCTTCCGGGGCGCGAGATCAAGCTGGCAGACGATGGTGAAATTCTGGTGCGCGGCAGCGGTGTTGCCAGCGGCTACTGGAATGGGCATGAACTGCAAGCGGTGACGCGCTCGGAAGACGAAGGCTGGTATCGCACGGGCGATCTGGGTGCTCTCGATGAACAGGGGAATCTGTTTTTCAAAGGCCGCAAGAAAGAAGTGATCGTCTCGCCCGCGGGAATGAACATTTATCCCGAGGACCTCGAAGCTGCCTTGCGAGGGCAGAAAGAGGTTCGTGATTGCGTGGTCGTCGGGCTCGCGCGCGGCGGAAATGCCGAGCCCTGCGCGGTTTTGATTCCGCGCGACCGCGGTCTCAACACGCAAGCGGACGATGCGAAGGCCGCGGTAGGGCGCGCCAATGAGACGCTGGCCGAGTATCAGCGCATGCGTTCCTGGTTCGTGTGGCCCGATGAAGATTTCCCCCGGAGTTCCACCCAGAAGCCGCGTCGCAACCTGATTCGAGATGCTGTCGAGGCTGGACTGCGCGGACCATTGCCCGAAAATGCTGCCAGTCCGCTGTCCGAATTATTGACGCGAATCACCGGGCGCACAGCTCAAAACCTTACGCCCGACGCAAATCTGGAGAGCGGATTGGGGCTCAGCTCCCTCGAACGCGTGGAGCTGCTCAGTGCTCTTGAAGATCGTTATCAAGTCGACCTGAGCGAAACTACGTTTGCGAATGCCGCGACCGTTGGTGATCTGGAAAAATTGCTGCAAGGAAGTAAGCGCGAGCACGTGGAACTAGACTCCTCAGCTTTTCGCTCTCCGGCCTTTCACTATCCACGATGGGCTTTGCGCTGGCCGATTCCTTGGCTGCGCCTGGCAGCCCATTATTTACTGGCTCGCCCAGCGGTGTTTCTTCTCGGATGGCCTCGCGTGACCGGGCTTGAGAATTTGCGCGGGGTTCGAGGCCCGTTGCTCGTCGTCTCAAATCATCTTGCTGATGTCGATGTCGGCTTCATCCAGACTGCGTTGCCGGCGCGCATCCGCCACAAGCTTGCCACGGCCACGGGCGGGGAGGCGCTCGAGAGCTTGCGCTCTCCGGATCCGGATCGGCCGTGGTTTCTCCGAATCTACGACCGCTTGCAGTGGACACTCGGTATCGCCCTGCTGAACTTATTTCCGCTCCCGCGTCAAGCCGGCTTTCGCAAAAGTTTTGCTTACGCTGGAGAGGCCGTCGATCGCGGCTACAGCGTGCTCGTCTTTCCGGAGGGTCGGCACACTTTAGACGGTAAGCTTCTTCCGTTCCGCACAGGAGTTGGGTTACTGACGAATAATCTGCGCGTTCCGGTTCTTCCTATGCGGATTGATGGCTTGTTTGAGGTCAAGAAGGCTGGGAAGAGATTTGCTCCGCCAGGAAAGATTTGCGTACGGATCGGCAAGCCCATCCGGTTTGCGCCGGAAACCGATCCCGAGGAAATCGCTCGCACTCTGCGAAATGCGGTGGAGAACCTCCCGAAATAGGCGGGTCGTTGTGGTACGGTGCGCTGCAGCGCCGTGCGGGGCAGTTGCGAGGAGACGTTCTCACTCGCGACTTAGGATTACCTCTACCACCTTGCCGGCGGGGGCTGAGACATGACCCACCAACAGATCCTTTTTCGCTTGGATCTCGACCGTTTGTCCGTTGCCGGCGTGCGCGGCTAGAGCGAAATTGCCCTTCTGGTCGGTCACGGCTACCTGGGAAAAACCATCGATCGACACGGTTGCGCCAGCCACCGCCCTGAGATCCTCATCTACGACGACTCCACGAACCTTAGCCGAGGTTTCGACGACAAGTTGAATCGTGGCAGTGGGATAGTAATCCTGCGCCAGAATCAGCGACGAGCCGCCCTTCAAAAACTCATCCTTCACGGAAGCAGAGAACGTCAGTTTGCCGTCGGCTGGCCGGGTTTGCGGGGTAATATCGAGCTCCCATCCACCTTCGACCATCTTCAGATCTCCGCCGTTCGAAGATTTCACCTGAGCAATATCGACAGGTGACTGATCGGGCCGCACTACAAGAACCTGAACGTGATAAACACCGCGCGATCGAAGGAGGCTGGAGGCAACGAACGGAGTAACTCCAAGACTGATGATTCCCACGGCTACTATCGCCGCCAGCAGCGGCCTTTTTTTCCAGAAGAATAGAAGCGCAAAAACGGATGCCGAAATAACCAAGGCAATGGCAGCGATCGTGAGTGGATGTGCAATGTGACCGGCTATCTTTAGAATCAGAGCTAGAGCCTGCTCTTTCATGAATCACTTCTCCCGCTTCTGAGTAAAACTCGCGTGGCGGGGAGTTGCAAGTTACCGGAGAGGCCGTGAGCTTACCCACGGTGCTGGCAAAAATGCACCCGAATTTGCCGCTGGAATCAGGTCCTGCGCAAAATCAGTCTTGTTTTGCTTTTCTATGTTGGGGAGCGTTCGCAGTCTCGGCGCAGGGACCCCCTCTTGGGGAGACGCACGAACATCCGGATTCACTGTTATAACGGCACTGGTCCTCCGGATGGCCTGGTTGGTCGCAAACTGGATTGCCGCATCCGGGGAATTTAGGGATCTTCATGCAGGCAGAGTTTTCCGTAAATTTGTGCGATTGTTCCCAGGAAGCGATTTCTGGAGCTTCGAATCGCAACTCTTCATGACTCAACACGTGCAACTCGACCCCCTGCGGGCCTTTTACTTCCTTCACGCCTCCGTTGACATCCAAGGAATACGGGCCCGAAATCACAATTCGTGTGTCGCTTGCTTTCACTTTGCGCGGAACGAAGTTGATTGACACCGCAGTCTTGCCGTCCGCCGTTCTGTTAACCGAGATATCACCTGCCGTGACGATCGTTACACTTGCGCTACTGTCCTGTTTTTGTGTTTCTTGAGCCAGTGCAGTGTCGACCACGAGCAGTAGGCATGCAGCGATTGTGAAACTCCATCTCATCGGCATTTTCGTTTAGACCTCTTGTTATTATCCTAGACCGAAACTTGGGAGGCGGAACAATAGCATTCCATTTTTTGCGCTGTCTAGGAACTAAAGAGGGAAACAAAGAGGGGAACGAAAGAGGGGCCGCGTGCGCGGCCCTCTCGCCGGGTTAAGAACTACTTTGCTAGCTGCGACGCAACTTCGGGCAGCACCGGCGTGCCCTCCGCTTGCACTGCGTCGAGCGCCGCCGGATCCAGCCCCAACGCCTGCACGATGGTCGGCGCGATCTGCCTCGTGGCCGCTAGCGCCGAAACGGTCTGCGCCGTAAAGCTTGGATTGGCGACCAGCATTACGACGTTCGTGTCGTCGTGCGCGAACCCGCCGTGATCTCCAATCATCGCTGTGCTGCCCGAGTACGTCACGCCCTGATTCGGCGTCACAATAATGTCGGGTGTCCGAGGATCTTCACCTGGCTCCAAGCCGCCAACGTTGTAGTTTAGGGCCAGCGTCGGCCCGTAGAAAATCTCGCCTAGTCCGATCGCAGCCGCATTCTGTTCGAGCAGTTTCACAGCGGCGTTCACGCTCACACCTTTTTTCAGCCAGAGCACAGATACGTCGTCTTCGGTTGCGCCAATGCCGGTCGGGTTCAGAGGCGACTCAGAGTAGGGAATCATATTCCCCAGCAGCGTTGCCGGTGTATTGGTTCCGTCGGCAACGTATCGAGTCGGGTCGATTGGCGAGTCCCCATGTTTCGCCGTGATAATAAGCAGCGTGTTGTTATAAATGCCCGCGGCCTGGAGCGCGCTGACGATTTCGCCGATCGCGGTGTCGACGTACTCGATTTCCTTCAACAACTCGGCACTCGGAAAGGCGGCCGCATTCTTATAGCCGCCAGCGGCCACGCCCGCCTCGTATACGGATTCTCCGACGTATACGGACTGAAAATTCATGCCAAAGACGGCTGGCACAACCGCCGGCGCACCCGAGTGCGTCTTGCCCGCAATCTGATTGAGCAAGGCATATACCTTGATCGCGTCATAGCACTGAATGTTGGCAAAGCTGCTGTTCCAGGCTGAGACGCCCAATGGGTCGCGGATTGGGTCACACGGATTACCGTCCAGGGTCTTTATCCCGGGCAGTGGTACCACGACGGAATCGACCTCGGGTGAATAGTAGTCATCCAACCCGGTGCCGCCGGGCCCACCCACAAACGAGTAGGAGGGATGCTTGTCAATCCATGCCGTGTATCCGCCCGCCGCATGAATCACACCAAAGAGTGTGTTTGTCCGTATAAAGTTCCACGGATACACCGGCGCGCAACCTGCCGCCGGGTCGCGCTCCAGCTTCAGGGGGTCGATCGATGCGATGCCGCCCTCCGTAAGCCCGGCACCTGGTGCGCCACCGTTCAGCTTGGTATCGTCGAGGTCAATTCCTTGGTCGTTGTCGGTCGTCGTCCCGGTAGGAGTGGCATATGGTGTGCACAGCCCGGCCGCCAAGCCGGTCCCCGTCGTCTTTGCTGGCGCATCGAGAGAGCGGTCGTATGCGACGTCATAGTAAAGGCCAGTCGTCTTCGGCGTGCCGCCAGAAGCCAACGCCGCCATGCCGGGAAAAGAGTCCGAAGGTTTCGAGGATTCGGTGTTCAGATAGTTTATCGCCGTCTGGCTCAGCGCTGCCATGTTCGGGCAATATGGATTCCCGCCATTGACTCCCGCAATCCCGTGCGAGCAGTTGTAGAAATCCACCGCGTGCATGCCATCAATGCTCAACAGCAGCACATGCTTGATATTGCCCGAGCCAACCGTGTTTTTATCAGCCGCAATTCCACGCGTCGACAACGCCAGCGTTAGCGCGACAGCTACAGCCAGTACCACCCTATTCGCCCTCATGTGAGACCTCCACGAGAGTCTTAGCCACCGCACGTTACGCGGGTGTTAATTCTTTGTGAATTCTCAGCTAATCCTGATTGGTAGGTTCTGCCCAGGGATCCGAGGACTCGATCGAACGATGACGGCAACCTTTGCGCTCCAACCGTGTTAGAACTACTGGAGAATCCCTGCCCCTGGAGCCCCGACTGATGGATGCCGCGACGCGCGCCGCACAGCCCCCCGGTTGGCCCGCAAACTTGCTTGCGACTTTCGACTCCGCGAACTTCAGGTCTGCGACATTCTTTTCCACAGCATTCATCTTGGTGACATTCGTGATCGCTGCGAGTTCTGGCTTGGCCCAGCAATCGGTCCCCGCGGCGGGGAGGGCCAAGGCTTCGGCCCCTCATGCAGCTCCAGCCATGCGGGCTTCCAGTCTTACGGAGGAGCAGCGCGCGCTCCACGCATTGAATCGCCTGACTTTTGGGCCACGACCTGGTGATCTGCAGAAGGTCATGGACATGGACGTGAACGACTGGATCGAGCAACAACTGCATCCGGAAGAGATCAACGACAATGTACTGGACGGAAAACTTGGCCAATTCCGAACCTTGCGCATGTCGACTCGCGATCTGGTGCAGACTTTCCCCAACAATAATTTAGTGAAGGCCGCAGCCGAGGGAAAGATTCCGCTACCCGCAGATCCCATGAAGCGGTCGATTTATGAGGTGCAGATCAGCATCCTGGGCGAGCGCCAGAAACAGGATCAACTGGTCCGCGATGGCAAAGCTCCTGACGCCGACACCAAGGCAAAGATCGACAAGCAGAATCAGGATGATGTGGCTGCGAAGGCGGATGGCATCCTGGCCCTTCCTAAAGAAAAGCGGATGGACGCGATTCTCGCCATGCCGCCTGATGAGCGCCGTCTTTTCGTCACCGATATTCGGGGGCCGCAGCGCGATCGATTGCTAGCCGATTTACCGCCCGAGCAACGCGAATATTTCCTCGCCACGAACGGGCCGGTCAATGTTGTGATCAACGAACTGCAGCAGGCTAAGCTTTTGCGCGCTCTCTATAGCGAAAGGCAATTGCAGGAGGTGATGGCCGATTTCTGGTTCAATCATTTCAACGTGTACCTCAATAAGGACGCCGACCAATACCTGGTCACGGCTTATGAACGCGACGTCATCCGCGCCCATGCTCTCGGCAAATTCAAAGACCTGCTGGTCGCGACCGCGCAGAGTCCCGCCATGCTTTTTTATCTCGATAACTGGCTGAGCATGGGACCGCAATCGCCGGCCGCAGTAGCCGCGAATACGGGCAAGCCGGGTAAAGCCAGCGCCGGACTCAATGAAAACTACGGGCGCGAGCTTATGGAGTTGCATACCCTAAGCGTGAATGGGGGTTACACCCAACACGACGTGACCGAACTCGCGCGCGTGCTCACGGGATGGACCATCCAACCCCTGGAACAGGGCGCGGCATTTCAGTTCGATCCGAAGAAACACGATCCGGGGGACAAAGTCGTTCTTGGCCGAACGATTCCTGAAAATGGGATCAATGAAGGCATGCAGATGCTCGACATTTTGGCGCATGATCCGAATACAGCAAAGTTCATCTCCAAGAAACTTGCGATGCGCTTTGTTGCTGACGATCCACCGTCAGCGCTGATTGCTCGAATGGCGCAGAAATTTCTCGCCACCGACGGCGATATCCGCGAAGTTCTTCGCACTCTGTTCAAATCGCCGGAATTCTGGTCGGTGAAAGTTTATCGTGTCAAGGTGAAGACGCCGTTCGAATTTGCCATTTCTTCGCTGCGCGCGACCGGTACCGACCTCAACAATCCCGGGCCACTGCTTGGCATCCTGAACCGGATGGGAATGCCGCTCTATCAGATGGTGCCTCCGACCGGCTATTCCATGACCGCTTCGACGTGGATGAATTCCGAGGCGTTGATTGACCGTATGAACTACGCGCTCGCGCTCAGCAGTGGACAGGTCGGCGGAACGAGTTTCGATGCTGGCCGTCTGCTCGCCTTAGGGACGCTCACCAGCCGCGGCTTTCCGCGGTCGAATCCGGCAGATTCCGATTCCGGGCGCGGGCAGGAGACGGCGCTGCTGCTGCTCGAGAATGCGCTGCTGAACGGCGAGATTTCAGCCTCCACGCAGAAAGCAATTCGCAGGCAGCTCGATGATCCGCAAGTCGCGGCGCACGCGCTCGACGATCCCAAACGGACGCTCAATACCATGACCGCGCTTGTGATCGGTTCGCCGGAATTTCAACACCGGTAGAGGTTTGCATTTTCGGCGGAGATCCCGACGCCGCAATCCGTCACACTTACGAACACTCGGCGTGTCTCGCCCTGGCCTGATCGGATCATAAGTTCGCGCGGCCGATCCATGACCGGCTCCATTGCTTCAATACCATTCATCACCAGGTTGATAATCACCTGCTGCAGCTGGACCCGATCACCAAGGATCGTGGGTAGAGCGGGTGCCAACTCCGTTCGCAATGATACAAGGTGGCTGTCCAATTCACGCAAAACCAGCGCGATGACCTCCCCGATGACGTCATTGATGTCGAGTGGCACCTTCTCAACGTCGGTCTTTTTCGCGAGAGCCCGGACACGGCGCACCACCTCGCTGGCGCGGTTGCTATCGTCGATGACCCATTCCACTGAGGTGCGAGCTCCAGCGAGGTTGGGAGGGTCACGGTCAAGCCAGCGCAGACAGGCCTCGGCATTGGCGATGACGGCGGCGAGCGGCTGGTTCACTTCATGGGCGATGGAGGCTGTCAGTTCGCCGAGCGTTGTGACACGCGTTACATGCGCGAGTGCCGTCTGCGCCTTGCGCAATGCCTGTTCGGCATGATCGGCGCGGATCGTGGCCGTGATATCGGTGCCAGTGCCCCGATAGCCGAGAAACTTGCCTTTCGCGTCAAACAACGGCTTGCCGCTTGACCGGACAAATACCGCAGATCCACTTTCGCTTGCGGTGCTATACACGAAATCGCGAAATGGCAGATGGGCGTCGTGCGTCGCCCGATGCAGGCGCCATTTGTCGGGTTCCGATTCGACGTCAGTTGCGATATCCCAGCGAGCCACGCCAGTCAGGTGTGAGGGCACGGCGCCAACAGCGTTGAGATGGTCCGATACGCGGACCACCCGGTGGTCCGGTCCGGTCTCCCAGAACCAGTCGGAGGCTGTTTCGGCATAGTCGCGAAAGCGCTCCTCGCTCTGGCGAAGTGCCGCCTCGATCCGCTTGCGGTCCTCGATATCAGTAGCCGACCCATACCATTTGACAATGTTGTCAGCCTCGTCGCGCATCGGCTCAGCCTCGAGCAAGAACCAGCGATACTCACCATCGAAGCGCCGGAGCCGAGCTTCAAGTCCGCCTGGCATACCGGACTCCCGTATTGCGCTCCACTTCTGCAACATGCCCTTCTTGTCGTCAGGGTGAAAAGCGCTCTGCCAGCCAGTTGCGGCCTGGTCCAACGAGAGGCCAGTATAGTCGAGGGCTCGTTGATTAAGGAAGTCGGGGATCCCTTCCGGTCCGGCGCGCCAGACCAGGGTGGGGATTGTGTCGATCACCAGTCGGAGGCGATCTTCGGATCTCTTGATTTCATCGAAAGCCCTCTGCAATTCCGCCTTTGCTTCGTATTGCTCGGTGACATCCACGTGCGTATCCATCAATTCGGTTACATTGCCGTCGCTGTATGCTGCTGAAATTACAATCTGAATTCCATGACGACTAGACGCCGTCTGCTCCTTCTCTCCGCATCAGGCCGCTACTCGTTGTAGCCACGTCCGCAGTCCGGCCAAGCTGCGGAATTCCTCCACGGAGCGTGCGCGTCCGTCTGGAAACAGCGTCGACGCCATACGGCTCAACGTGGTTCCGGGACCGAGTTCAAGAGCTGCCACCGCGCCGGCCGATCGGCAACTCTCGAGGCAAGCGGCCCAGTCGATGGTGGTCGATATCTGACGGGCCAGCTTGTAGATGCCAGTTTCAATGTCGAGAACAGTCTCCCCATCGATCCCGCTAAGGAGACGACACCCGGCGCGCGGCAGCCGAGGAGACGCCTCGCGGAGGGTGACGCGGAATTGCTCCGTAGCCTTGCTTAGGAGAGGCGTGTGCGAAGGGACGGTGACGGGTAGGGTCACGGTGCGCTTCGCCCCGCGCGCCGCCGCCTCCTCGCACG
>Ga0209221_1000732_pt1 | contig 10541 bp, 9 predicted proteins | sample BlaSpr_A8_Ref_O2_FD_187989 | JGI IMG/M metagenome (GOLD analysis project Ga0209221, IMG submission 187989) | Forest soil microbial communities from Thunder Bay, Ontario, Canada - Black Spruce, Ontario site 2_A8_Ref_O2 (SPAdes) (version 2) | ecosystem: Environmental > Terrestrial > Soil > Boreal...
ACCCAGGTGTTCCGCCACAATTTCTTTCATGCCGACATGCACCCGGGCAATATCTTCGTGCAAATCGAGGATCCGCGAAATCCGCGTTACGCGGCGGTGGACTTCGGCATCGTCGGCACCTTGCAGCCGCGCGATCAGCATTATCTGGCCGAAAATTTCATGGCCTTCTTCAACCGCGACTATCGCCGCATAGCGCAGCTGCATATCGAAAGCGGTTGGGTGCCAAAGGGCACGCGGGTGGATGAGCTCGAATCCGCGGTGCGCACGGTCTGCGAGCCCATCTACAACAAGCCGCTCAAGGAGATTTCCTTCGCGCAGGTGCTGTTGCGGCTGTTCGAGACGGCGCGGCGTTTCGACATGCAGGTGCAGCCGCAGCTGATCCTGCTGCAAAAGACCCTGTTCAACATCGAGGGTTTGGGAAGACAGCTTTATCCCGAACTCGATCTATGGAAGACGGCCCAGCCGGTGCTGCGCGAATGGATGAAAGAGCGCACCAGCCCGCGCACTATTTTCAAGGAGATTCGTGCGCATTGGCCCGATGCGCTGCTGACTTTGCGGCAGATACCGCAAATCGTGCAGACCTCCATTCGCGAGGCCGCAGAGGGCACGGGACCGGCCGTCGAGCGCGAGTTGGCCCAGCTGCGCGCAGAAATGCGGGCGGCGGCTTTGCGGCGCGACCTGTGGCTCGCGGCGGGTGTACTGTGGCTATCCGGCTTGATTTGGCTGGCCCTACATACGCAATATCCCTGGTTTGGAGCGGCGCAGATGATCGCCGCCATTATTCTGTTCTTGAGGCTACGATTTAGGCGGCGGGTCGAATGAGAATCCCCATAGAAAGTTCGACGAGCTACCGCGGCCGCAACTCACGGCCGAATTTGCCCGCGCTGGCCTTATTTCTCGTGCTGACTTTGAGCGCGGGCGTCGTGGGAGCCCTGTTCTCGCCGGGCTTTTCAGCAGCGGCCGCGCACTGGTACGCGGCCGTGGTAAAGCCGGAATGGGTGCCTCCGCAAAATTGGTTTCCCCCGGTATGGATAGTGCTGTATGTATTGATTGCAATCGCGGCCTGGATGATATGGCGTGAACGCTACCATCGCGGCCGCACCATCGCGATCACGGCCTATTGCATTCAGCTGCTGCTCAACACCCTGTGGGCGCCGGTGTTTTTCGGTTTGAAGAATATCGACGCGGGGCTATTTTGCATCGTGGCGATCTGGCTGGCCGTGGGCTGGACCATGCGCGAGTTCGCGCGCGTGAAGCCCGCCGCGGCGCTTATCTTGGTGCCGTACTTTTTGTGGATAACTTTTATCGCGGCGATCAATCTCGCCGTTTGGAAATTAAATCCATGACCCCGGCGTGTAGGCATCGGATTACGTTCCATTGGGTCGATGCCCCGATCGCGCGGACGAATGATTTCGATCAATCTGTCCAAGCTGCGTCGAGTACATCACCGCGAGAATCCGGGGCTAAAGTAAACTCTGCCAAGCCCACTGAGCGCACATTTTGCGTCAGTCGGAATTAGCACCCTACCCCGTGAGATTTCAAGCACGATGTACTCGACCGCAGCAGCCTAAATGGCCATAGACTCATCACGTCGTTTTAGCTCCCCTTACCAGGCGACGCCGCGCACCCACCTTCTGTCGAACGGCAGTTACTCGGTGATGCTGACGGCGGCGGGCTCGGGGTTTAGCCGCTGGCAGGGCCTGGCGCTGACGCGCTGGCGCGAAGATCCGACCTGCGATCCATGGGGCTTCTACATTTTCCTGCGCGATGTGTTCAACGGCCACGTGTGGTCGGCCGGCTATCAGCCGATCGGCCGGGAGTCCGAAACTTACGAAGTGGACTTCTTCGAGGATCGCGCGGAAATCCGCCGCAAGGACGGACCCATCCGCACCATCATGGAGATCATCGTGTCTCCGGAAGACGATGCCGAAGTGCGGCGCTTGTCGCTCACCAACGAAGGCCGGGGGGTGCGGGAGATTGAGCTGACGTCGTATGCCGAGGTCGTTTTGAGTCCGCCGGCGGCCGATTCGGCGCATCCGGCATTTTCGAAGATGTTCGTGCAAACCGAATTTGTCGCCGAGCGCGGCGCACTGCTGGCAACCCGGCGGCCGCGCGATCCCGGGCAAGCTCAGCCATGGATCGCGCATTTCAATTCGCTGGACGGCGAAGCCATCGGCGGCCTGCAGTTCGAAACCGATCGCGCGCGCTTTATTGGCCGCGGACACGACCTGCGCAACGCCGCGTCCATCATGGACGCGAAGCCCTTGTCCAATTCCGTTGGCACCGTGCTCGATCCGGTGTTGGCGCTGCGGCGCCGCGTGCGCATCGATCCCGGCGAAACCATCCACGCGGCGTTTTGGACCGGCGTCGGCGCCAGCCGCGCGCAGGCCTTGAGCCTGGTCGACAAGCTGGGCAGCGAAGCGGCTTTTCAGCGCGCCAAAACGCTTGCCCGGGCGAAGACCGAAGTTCGGCTGCGCGACCTCAATGTCAGCGCCGAGGATGCGCAGCTTTTTCAGGAACTCGCCGAACGTGTCGTGTATTCCGATGCTTCTCTGCGCGCCCCGCGCGAATTACTTGATCGCAATCAGCTGGGCCAGGCCGCCTGGTGGACGTACGGTGTGTCGGGCGATTCGCCCGTTGTGCTGGCACAGATCGGCGCCGAAGCCGACATCGAGGCGGTGAAGCAATTGATGCGCGCGCAAACCTATTGGCAAGCCAAGGGTTTGGCCGTGGATCTGGTCATTTTGAACACGGCGGCCTCCGCCGGTGCGGCTACGCTTGCGGCCGCGCTCGAGGCCCTGATTAAGAGCAAGGGCAATGGCAACGGAGTCGTGATTGCGCTGCGCGCCGATGCCTTGCCTTCCGAGCAGCGTGATTTCCTGCAGGTGGCGGCGCGGGTGGTGCTCACGTGCGGCCAAAAGACGCTGCGCGAACAGCTCGCGAGGCCGCAGGAGTCGCCGGGTGCTGCGCGTCTGCGCCGTGAAAACCGCGGCGAGGATCTGAGCACGCATCCCCCGCACTTGGTGCCGACGCTCGAGTACTTCAACGGCTTGGGGGGATTTGACTCAGGAGCGCGCGAATATGTTGTCGTGCTCGATGACGGCCAATGGACTCCGGCACCCTGGATCAACGTCATCGCCAATCCGCAGTTCGGATTTCTGGTCTCCGCCGATGGTTCGGGCAGCACCTGGTCGTTAAACGCTCAGCAAAACCAGCTTACGCCTTGGTGCAATGACCCGGTCAGCGACACGCCCGCCGAGGCGATCTATATTCGTGACGAAGACTCCGGAGATCTTTGGAGCGCGACCCCGCTGCCGATTCGCGAGCGCTCTTCCGTTTACGTGATACGGCATGGTTTCGGCTACACGCGATCCGAACACACCGCCCACGGGATTGCGCTAACGCTGACCCAGTTCGTGCCGCTTCAGGATCCGATCAAGATCTCGCGGCTGAAGATCACGAACGTCTCCGATGAACCGCGCCAATTGTCGATCACCCACTACTTGGATTGGGTGCTTGGAAATCAGAATAATAAGGCGGCTCCTTTCATCGTCACCTCTGTCGATTTGCCGTCGCGCGTCCTCCTGGCGCGCAATCCTTGGACGGCGGATTTCAAGTCACGAGTCGCTTTCATGGATATGGCGGCCGCGCAGCAAAGCTGCACGGCTGATCGAACCGAATTCATCGGGCGCCATGGCTCGCTCGCCGAACCGGCGGCGCTGTTGGGGCCGCAGCCGCTGGCCAACCGGGTTGGGGGTGGTTTGGATCCTTGCGGCGCGATGCAAACCAAGATCAGCCTGAATCCCGGAGAAGCGGTCGAACTTAAACTGTTTCTTGGCGAGGAGAGCTCGTCCGACGCGGCCGTGGCTATAGCGGAGCGCTATCGAGGCGCGGACCTCGATGAGGTATTGAAGAGCGTGACGGATTTCTGGGATCGCACCTTAGGTGCGGTTCAGGTCAAGACGCCCGATCGATCCCTGGACATCCTGGCCAACGGATGGCTTCTGTATCAAACCTTGAGCAGCCGGGTTTGGGGACGGACCGCTTTTTATCAGTCGAGCGGCGCTTACGGGTATCGCGATCAACTACAGGACGTCATGGCCCTGTGCGTGTCCTCGCCGGCCATCACACGTGACCACATTTTAAGAGCGGCCGCACAGCAGTACGCTGAAGGGGACGTGCAGCACTGGTGGCTTCCCACGTCCGGCCAGGGAATCAAGACGCGAGTATCGGACGACCGGGTATGGCTCCCCTTCGTCGTCGCTCACTATCTTGAAGTCACGGGCGACCTGTCGGTGTTGGAAGAACCCGTGCCCTTCTTGGGAGGCGGTCCGCTCCCGCCGGACGTTCAGGAGAAATTCTGGGCGCCCCCCTCGGGAAATCCAGCCCCGTTATTCGAGCATTGCGCGCGCGCACTCGACTCGAGCCTGGAGATTGGTTCGCACGGCCTGCCGCTGTTCGGCACGGGCGATTGGAACGACGGCATGAATCGCGTCGGTATCTTGGGAAGCGGCGAGAGCGTGTGGCTTGCCTGGTTCCTGTACGCGGCATTGATGCGCTTTGCGCCGATCGCCGAGGCGCGCGGCGCCAAGGAAGCCGCCGGCGCCTGGCGCAAGCATGCGTTCGCCGTGCAGCAGGCCATCGAACGCGAAGCCTGGGACGGCGACTGGTATCGGCGCGGCTATTATGACGACGGCACGGTCTTGGGCTCCGTCTCCAGCGACGAATGCCGCATCGATTCCGTGGCGCAATCCTGGGCCGTGATCTCCGGTGCGGCTCCGCGGGAGCGCGCGCTTCGCGCAATGTCCGCGGTCAACACCCAACTCGTCAGCCGCAGCGATGGGCTCGTGAAGTTGTTCACGCCGCCGTTTGACCACAGCGCGAAGGATCCGGGTTATATCAAGGCCTACCCGCCTGGCCTGCGCGAAAACGGCGGCCAGTACACGCACGCCGCCATGTGGACCACGCTGGCATTTGCGCTGTTGGGCGATGGCGACCGCGCCGTCGAATTGTTCTCGCTGCTGAATCCCATCAATCACGCCAGCACGCGCGCCGGCATCCATCGCTACAAAGTAGAACCCTACGTAGTGTGCGCCGATGTGTACTCCGCGCCGGCGCATGTCGGGCGCGGCGGCTGGACTTGGTACACCGGCTCAGCCGGGTGGATGTACCGCACCGCGGTGGAGGGCATCTTGGGAATCAAGGTGCGCGGCACGACGCTGGTCGTTGACCCATGCATCGCGCGCGCCTGGCCTGGCTTCGAATTCACCTACAAGCACGGAACGTCTCGCTATCGCATCACCGTCAAGAATCCCCGTGGCGTGAGTCGTGGGATCGCGCAAGCCACGCTCGACGGCAAGGATTTGAGCGGCGCGCCAGGCGAGATTCAATTAATGGATGACGGCCGTTATCACTACGGTGAGATTACGCTGGGGTAACAGCGCTAGGCCTCGGCACTGTGAATTTGACCGGCCCGGATGGCTTACTGGTAGGCCTTTCTGACCCGACGGTCAAGCTCACTGCGCCGCAGGCTTTGATTTCAACGCGCCCACCGCCTTGGCCATGAGCATTTTAGCGACGGCACTTGCGGGTACGAAGCGCAATAATCGCAAGGCAAGCGCGGGGCGTGCAATGAGCAGGCCGCCGGCGAGCGCGCCCAACGCACCCAAGCCCCGGCTGCTCATGAGCATCTGCATGGTGCGGCTGCGCGGGAAACCGGCAAGCCCATTCATCCCTGCCTCGCGGCCGCCGTTGCTCTCTCTGGGCGGCTCGAGCAGCGCGCGCAATTCCTCACGCGACTGGGCCAGTCGCTTATAAATCAGTTCTCTGGCTGCCGCGTCGCGATCCGCCATGTCAATTCTCGTCCGAAGACAGAATCTTTTCGAGGATGATGCGATCTTCCTGCCACTCGCGGCGCACGTCGGATAGCAGCGGCGAGCGCGCACGCGCCGCGCGCGACCGATAGATGGCGGCGCCGATCGCCACGACGAGGAACCCGCCGGCCATCCAGGCAATGGCGGCGAGGCGATACGGTGTGTCCCAGAAGGACGCGATTATCCCCAGGCAGACGAGGAAAACTGCGAATAAGACGCAGATCGCGATGATCGCCATGGCCACGACTTGCGCCGTGATTTCGCGCTGGGTGCGCGCAAGATCCAACCCCGCCAGATCAATATAGGCGCCGATATGGCGCATCAGCGCAGGAGCGGCTTTAGGCAGTGACCATAACCCTCGCACGGTAGCGCCTTAGGCTTAGGAACGACGCGTCGCTAGAATACCCACTACTGCGCCGACCAATGCCGCAATGCCAATCGCCTGCCACGGACTCTCCCGGACATAGTCGTCCGCCGTGCTGGCTACGTTTTGCGCCTGACGCCGTATGGAATCCGCGCTGTCCGAAAGACTTTGCTTCGTTGCGTCCACCGCGCGCTGCACCTTTCCTCGCACGCGAACCACATCCGCATCTTTCAGATCAGCGATACGCGCCATCAGATCTTCGACATCCGAGATCAGATTCTTGATCTCGCCGGATGCGGCGTTCTTGATATCGCTCATGCCATCGGTCAAGTCATTCTTCAAACGGCGACCGGTGGCGCGAGCCTGGTCTGCCGTATTGTCAAAATTCGCTTCCATTTCAACCTCCTTAAGTGGATCGGCCAGCATCCCCGTTGCACTCAACGGCATTCCGGCAACTATGCTGGTACTTGTCTGCGCCAGCCATCGGTTCGTCCCGGGCACGCCTGTAGGATTACCCTCACATGTTAAACTCAAGCTCTGCAATGCGGGCACTTTAAATGAAGATTTTCGGCGAGGAGCTTGGCGAGACCGGACGCTGGTACCTGGCGCTGCCGCCAATCCTGCTGATCGGGTTCTTAATTGGGCTGTTCTTTCTCGCCTCTGCGGGTCAAGCCCGCCTGAATATGACCAACGAACGCGCGCACCGCTCGCAATTGCGCGAACAGGCCCTGAATGACTTCGCGGGCCTGATCACGGATGCCGAATCGGCGCAGCGCGGATACCTGCTCACGGGGGAGAGCGCCTATCTCATTCCCTATGCCAATTTTGTGACCCGCATTGGGCAGGCCCTGGATCGACTGCATGACGCGTATGGCGGCGATGAAAACAGCAGTGAATTTCACGAGCTGCGAGTGTTGACGGGGAAGGAGCTCGGGGAACTCGAGGACGGCGTCGCATTACTCAAAAAACGCGGCATTTCCCCGACAGCCAGCGTAGTCGGGACGGACGTGGGCAAGCGCACCATGGACTCGATCTCGGCCATCATCGCCACGATGCGCAGCGAGGAAGCCGGCCAAGCGGCTGCGGCCAACGCAGAGTGGCAAGAGGATTTTCACCTGTCGCGCTGGGCGTCGGCGGCGGGCGCCACTTTGAACATCGGCTTGGTGCTGCTTGCGATCTGGCTGGTTTACAGCGATATGCGGCGTCGTGCGCGCCAAGCTGCCGCCCTGCGCGGCCAGAAATTGCAGCTGGAGCTTGAAGTCGAAGCGCGAACCAGCGAATTGGCTGCGCTCTCGACGCATTTACAAGGCGTGTCCGAGCAGGAAAAGTCGGCCCTGTCGCGCGAGCTGCACGATGAGTTGGGCGGACTTCTGGTTGCGGCGCGCATGGACTTATCCTGGCTGCAACAGCGATTGCCGACCAGCGATCCCTCCATCGAGCAGCGTTTCAAGCGCATTCATGATTCCTTGAGCGCCGGCGTCGATCTGAAGCGCCGTGTGGTCGAGGAGCTGCGCCCCACCCTGCTCGACAATATGGGGCTGTTCACCGCCCTGCGATGGCAGTTCAAGGAAACCTGCCGGCGCACCGGCTTGCGCTGCACCGAAACCATTCCTGAAAGCGAACTGAAATTCAGCCCCGACGCCGCCATCGGCGTGTTTCGCATCGCACAAGAAGCCCTGACCAATATCTTGAAGCATTCGGAGGCCAAGTCGGCTGACTTGTTCATCTCCATTGATCGGGACACGTTCACATTGCGCATCACCGATGATGGCAAGGGCATCCCCAGCGGTCGGCTGGCAACCAGCACCACGCATGGTTTGGTCTCGATGCGGCACCGCATTGCCGGCCTCGGCGGAACCTGGGACCTCGGCAGTCCGGATTCCGGCGGTACAGTGGTTACGGCGCGCATTCCCTTGGCGAGGATGCTGCCGCAGAACGCGCTGGAAGGAGGCGAGCAGCCCCTCGCCTCCGCGGCTCTTTAGCCCTACGCAGGAATCCTAAGTTCCGGAACGAGGCGCAATCGCCGAACCGTGGTCGCCGCCGATCACGACCTCCACGCGGCGATTCAACTGTCGTCCGCCGGAGTCGTTGTTGCTGGCGACCGGATAAGCTTTGCCATAACCTTCGGTGCCGATTCGTGCGGGATCAATGTTACGGCTCACCAATGCGGCTTTCACTGCATCGGCACGCCGCTGCGACAGCTCCTCGTTATAGGCATCGCTGCCCACACTGTCGGTAAAGCCGTCGATCTGCACGCGCCGGTCAGGATGCTCGTTCAAGAATTGGGCGAGTTGCTCGATCTTGCGGAGTCCGCCGGATTTGAGCTCCGACTTGCCCGTATCGAACATGACATCCCCCAATGTGAGTACCAGGCCGCGCGGCGTCGGCGTCGCCTTTAAAGCCTCCAGTTCGGCCTGAGCCCGCGCGGCTTCTTCGTTTGCCTGATCGCGTTGGCTGAGTGCGGCCGCGGCAGCGGCTTGAGAATTGGCGGCGGAGGCCTTCGCGTTCTCCGCCTCGCGGGTGCGCGCGGCCAGCATGATCCGGTCGCGCTCACTCTGGCCCGCCGCCACGCGCGCGTCATCCGCCTTCGCTGCTCCATGCGCCTGCGCTATGCGCGCATTTTGCGTGGCCAGGTAGGCCGACTGAGCGATTTCCGCGTCGCGGTGATGGAGCGCCGCATCTTCGGCAGCGCTAAGGTCTTTCTTGGCGCGATCCAAATCCAGGGGTGCGTACTTGATGACGTTGGGATCGGCCTCGGCCGTCTGCACGGCTGCGCGCGCATTCTCGAGCGCCGCGTTGGGTTGCGGCATCGATGCGCAAGCACTCAAGGCAAGGGCCAACCCCATTGCGGTTATTGATTTGGCGTTCATGACTGCATCCTCATTGATTGGGTTGGGTATTGCGCGACGATTCTTGCTTGAGCGCCTGCAGGCTCGCGTCCAATTCCATCGCCGCCTTGCGCGAGTGCTTTTCTTGCGCGGTTGCCTCGGCCAACTGTGCGTCGGCAATCGCCTGTTCCGCCAGCTGGGTCGCGGGTTGGGCATCATGATCGGCTGCCGCCTTCTCCGCGCGCGCCAATTTGTCGCGCGCCGCGGCCATCTCCACCGGCGCCAATTCCGGCGCGCCGGACTGTTCCGCGTTCTGTACCGAGGATTTCGCGACCGCGATCTTCTCATTTGGAATCGGCGTGGTGGCGCAACCGCCGGCGGCCAACGCGATCACTGCGCAAAAAGTCGCACACTTAATATTTGTTAAGCCTGTAAACATGTGAGTTCTCCTCTTCATGTCCTGACAAGAGCAACATGCATGCCAGGCAGAAAATCGCGCGCCGCGCCGCATTCTTTGCGATTTCGCGCAGCACGCAAACGATCAACACATTTGGGTGTAGATTTTTCCGGACGCGACGGTAGACATTACGAGAATGTCGGACGGATACGACAGCTCAAATAGCTGAAATTCCCGGAGAAATTAGCGATTGGCGCTTGTTGTTTTCGTTTTTAGGGCGCCGCGCCGGAGCTCAATGCTTCGACAAATGCGCCTCGCAGATCTCGTGCAGTACTTCCGGCAGACGCCCGTAGTCGCGGGCCTTGTCGAGGAAGTGCGTCGCGCCGAGTGCGATCGCCGCATTCTTGTATTCGGGCAGATCGTAGTTGGTCAGCACGATGATCCGCGGCTTCTGTTGCGTGCTTGCCAGCGCCCGCATCACGCCAAAGCCCGTCCCCTGCTTCAGATGCAGATCGAGGATGATCACGTCGACAGCGTCGCGCTTGACCGCGGCCAGAGCCGCCGACTCGCTGTCCGCCGTTCCGATCAATTCCACATCGGATATCTGGCGGATCGCCTCGGTCAATCTCTCGGTCAGAACTTTCGAGTCCTCGACCAGCAATACCCGCAACGAGCGCACCATTAACATGTCGCCCTGGACAAACACTCGTCGTTTCGAGAGGTGCTCACAACGTTTCGCTTATTGAATGAGGCCGTTGCGCAGCGCGTAAGACGTTATATCGGCATTCGCCGTGAAGCTCATCTTTTCCAAGATGCGGCTTCGATACGTGCTCACGGTTTTCACGCTCAGACTGAGTTCATTGGCGATGTCCGAAACGCCCCGGCCGGCCGCCAACTTGCAAAAGATTTGGAACTCGCGCGTGGAAAGCCGCGCGTGCAACGGCTTGTCCGGATCGCCATCCAAATCCGCCACCAGAATCTCCGCGAGCGCGGCGCTGACGTAGCGCCGGCCCGATAGTACGGTGCGCACCGCCTTCATGAGCTCTTCGGGCGCGCTGTCCTTGGACAGGTAGCCGCTC
>Ga0209221_1000733_pt1 | contig 10527 bp, 8 predicted proteins | sample BlaSpr_A8_Ref_O2_FD_187989 | JGI IMG/M metagenome (GOLD analysis project Ga0209221, IMG submission 187989) | Forest soil microbial communities from Thunder Bay, Ontario, Canada - Black Spruce, Ontario site 2_A8_Ref_O2 (SPAdes) (version 2) | ecosystem: Environmental > Terrestrial > Soil > Boreal...
GGACTCGACGAGAGGCGCGAATTACCAATCAAAATGACGACATTGTGCATGAGTTCGATTCCGGCCGAGCACGAGGCGACAGATGAATAGAGCGTCCAGTCTTTCAGTACCTGGTCTTCGCCGACCTCGGCGCCGATCTCGCCCAGCGCTTTGGCCACGCCGATGGCCGAAGCGCCGCGCGAATAGCCCATCGACGCGTAGCCGCTCGCGGTGACCGTCGTCCTGCCGCGCGCGCCGGCGTCCTGAACGCGCTCGCTGGTCAAGAGCGGGCATTTGATCTGGACAAAATGCACATCGCTGACGGCGTCGATCGATGCGTCGCGCATCGCGGCCTCAACGGCCTTGGTCGTTTCTTCGATCTGCGCGTCGCGGCCAATCTCCTCCGGCAGGAAGTCTCGGGTGTGCGCGATGCCGACGCTGAGCCGCTTGTCACTCGGCCCCCCGTCGGCGCCGTCGGGGCGCGAGCTGCGCGCGAACACCGTGATGTGCGGCGACAGCACCCCCTCGGTGCCGCCCGACATCACGAACGCGATGCGGGCCTCAACCTCGCGCGGAGTGAGTCTGAGATGCGAAGAGAGCGCGTTGCACAAGGCGGCAACGGCGTATTCGCGAGTGAAGTCGTTGACCCCGCCATTGCCTTCGGTCTTGCCCAACACTGCGAGAATGGACGAAGGCTCCAGCGCGCCGCTGTCGATGAGCGCCATGAGGCCGGACACGTCCCCGGGCCCGTTGGTCGGAATGCGAATCACGTCGAATGAATTCCGATGCATGCCCCCTCCGTGTTGACTGCGCACGAGGACTACCAAGTTCCGCTCCAACCGGCTTCAACTGGCCGTCGCCAATGGCGAGATCGCGCGCCCTCAGCTTGAACCGATCAGGATTCCCGCCGCCAACACCAATGCGCCGCCGATCATCACTTTCGCGGCCGCTGTCAGCGGCGGCGCCTCCATATATCGCCATTGGATCCAGGCGATGGCGCTCAACTCGATGATGACCACGACGAGGGCGATGACCGTTGCCGTGTAGAAATATGGGATCAGGAACGGCAGCGTGTGGCCGATGCCCCCCGCCGTGGTCATGAGCCCACAGACGAGCCCGCGCAACAGCGGCGCGCCGCGTCCCGAAAGCTTGCCGTCGTCCGACAGCGCCTCGGCGAAGCCCATGGAAATGCCGGCGCCGATCGACGCTGCGAGCCCGACGAGAAACGCGTTCCACGAATTATGGGTCGCGAACGCCGCAGCGAACACCGGCGCAAGTGTCGACACCGAGCCGTCCATCAAGCCAACGAGGCCCGGCTGGATGATCTGCAGGACAAATCGTCGGCGCTCGCTTTCCGCTTCGGCGCCTCGGACGGAAGTGGTGAGGATTTTCTCCTCAAGCCCAGCGGCGATCTGGTCGTGCTTCTCCTCTTCCTCGGCGAGGTCCCCGAGCAGCTTGCGGGTCGAAGCCTCGGTGGCGCGGGTCAAGGCCTGTCGATAGAAACGCGCTGCGGCGCGCTCCATGTCGCGCGCATGCGAGCGCGCAGTGTCGAGGCCGAGCGGACGGATGTGCCAGACTGGTTTCGCGGGGATGTACCCACGAATGTCTTGGCGCCGGACCAGCGGAATATGGTTGCCAAATTTCGCCACGAACAGGTCGATGAGCCTGCGCCGGTGACCGTTCTCCTCTGCCGCCATCTCGTCGAACACTTTGGCGCTTGCAGGGTAATCGTCATGCAGGCCATCGGCGAAATCGGCAAAAATGCGCGCGTCCTCCTCCTCATTGCTGATGGCGAGGGCCAGAATCTCGCGCTCGGACAGGTCGTCAAACTTGCGCATAGATCGCGGTCTCGGAAATCTCCGTGTGAACGATTGGCTCTGTCGCGGCCAGCGGCGTCTCGCAATTGAACGCCGCTGACCGGTCTACGGTCGCATGCTCACTGGGGTCAAGACGATGGCCCAAGTCGGGCGCCCCGAACAGGTCGCTGAGAGCCACGCTCCGGCGCCCCCAATCAATCGCTACTCGCTCGGGGCCGCTCCCTGGCGAATTCTGACCTCGTCCAGATCGCGTTCGAGGAAATAATTGAGGAAGGTGCGGATGGCCGCGATCGCCGCGAGGCGCGCGACCTCGTCCCAGCTTGTGGTGATCGCGGTTTCAAGAACGTCGGCGGCGAGCTGGAACGTGAGGCCGGCGACGAGTCAGCGGCCCAAGCGCAGCCAGACCTCGCGCTCGTGGTGACCGTCGGACGACGCGAACATCGTCCATAAGCCTTGGAAAAAGGCTTCGACGGCTCCCACGACGATGAGGACCAGCGCCAGCCAGTCGATGGCGTCGACGGCGACGTTGGTTGCCAGAACCAGCCAGTCTCTCACCGCGTCGCCCTCATGGCGAAGCGCGCAGGCATCGTTCGTTCAGTGCTTGGGCAAGCGGCAGCTCGGAACCGCCGCTTGCCGTGCTCTGTCAGTTCAGTGCATGCCGCCGCCGACGTTGTGCATTGCCGCCAACGCCTGATCGAGGGTGAAGGTGTTCGGCTTCTGAATGGGCGGGAAGTCCTTGAACGTCGCCGCCCACTGAGACGCCGCCGCCTGCGCCGCATAGATCATGTAGACGTGGTGGAGGAACCACTCGTAGTAGGTGTTCGACGTCTGGTCCGCGCGTTCGAACGGGTCGGTGCGAAGGTTGAACAGCTTCGGCACCCTGAGCTTGGTGAACGGCTCCGCCCACACTTGCAGCGTGCCAATGCAGCGCTGCTCCATGAAGACGATTTTCCAATTGTCGTAGCGCAAACCCAGCACGTCGCCGTCGTCACTCAGGTACATGAAGAAATTGCGCGGACTCTTTTTCTCCTGGCCGGTCAGGTAGGGCAACAGATTGTACGCGTCGAGGTGATTTTTGTAGGTGCGGCCGATCGCCTGGTAGCCCTTCTTCAGCTCCTCCGTCACATTCGGATCGCCGGCCATAGCGAGGAAGGTGGGGAACCAGTCGTGATGCTGGACGATCTCGTTCGAGATCTGACCGGCCTTGATCTTCTCTGGCCAGCGCACCAGCATCGGGATACGGAACGCGCCCTCCCAATTGGTGTTCTTCTCGCTGCGGAACGGCGTCATGGCGCCGTCCGGCCATGAGTTCATGTGGGGGCCATTGTCGGTCGAATACATGACGAAGGTGTTGTCGGCGAGGCCGCTCTCATCGAGAAAATCCAACGCCTGGCCGACGTTCTTGTCGTGGTCGATCATCGTGTCGTGATAGTCCGACTGCCAGCGTCCCGCCTGTCCTTTGCTCTCGGCCTTCGGGTGTGTGTAGAGATGCATGTGGGTGAAGTTGAGCCAGACGAAGAACGGCTTGCCCGCGTCGTTGGCCTCCTTCATGAACCGCTTGGCTTCCTTGACGAAATCATCGTCGCAGGTCTCCATGCGCTTCCTCGTCAGGGGGCCCGTGTCCTCGATCTTCTGCTTGCCGACCTTGCCCCAGCGCGGCTCGACCGTCGCATCGTCGGTGTCCGTCGCCCAGGAATGCATGACCCCGCGCGGCCCGAACATCTTCTTGAAGTTGGGAAAGTCTTTCTCGCTCGGATAGTCCGCCATCTCCGGCTCTTCCTCGGCGTTGAGGTGATAAAGATTGCCGTAGAATTCATCGAAGCCGTGGTTGGTTGGAAGCATCGAATTGAGATCGCCGAGGTGGTTCTTGCCGAACTGGCCAGTGGCGTAACCCTGGTTCTTGAGCGCGGCGGCGATGGTGATGATCTTTTCGTTCATGCCCACCGGCGCGCCGGGTATGCCCACCTTTGACAGACCCGTGCGATAGACGCTCTGCCCAGTGATGAAGGAGGAGCGGCCCGCGGTGCAGGACTGCTCACCATAGGAATCGGTGAAGATCATGCCTTCCTTGGCGAGACGGTCGATGTTGGGTGTCTGGTAGCCCATGAGGCCGTGCGAATAGCAGCTCAGATTCGCGATCCCGATGTCGTCGCCCCAGATGACGAGAATGTTCGGCTTGTCTGTCTTTGGCTTGTCTGACTTGTTTGGTGTCTTAGGCATTGTTTCCTCTCCTATCCTTGAATTGAAGCTTCAATGACGTTCAATTTTCGACGCGCTGATGACCGGGAGCGCGGAACAACCACCGTTTACGTCTTCGCACACTATTCGAACGGTCCGACGTGAAACACCATGCTCATGATCGCTGCGACCCCGATCAACAGAAGAACGAGCGCCGTGACCAGAGTGAACGACAGCGGAAAGATGGTCTCGCCGTGGATAAGCCCTTCCTCCCGCATCGACTCTCGCAAGTGGCGCAGCCCCACCATGAACTGCACGTGGTAGACGATGCCGATAACAAGCATCACGATGCCGAGGCCAACCAGGGCCAAGCCGAAGTTGCGCGGCGCGGCAGCCTTGGTGATGATATCCTGATCGCGCAGCTTCTGAAACACCTGCGCAATGGTGAAGCCGAAACCGATCAGCGACAGCGAAGTGCGGATCACCGACATCAGCGTCCGGTCGGCGCTCATGCGCGTGCGCTGAAAGGACATGCCCGTGCGGCGGGACGAGAGCTCGGTGTTGGCGTCCAACTTGAGATCAGGGCTCGCCATCGTCCTCTCCGCGGCCTAATGGCTCAACTGGATGCTGGTCGAGCGACCCAACGATGCGCGATGCGCTCGAAAGGGCCGCGCAGCAGCAAATAGGGAATGAACGCCAGCAGAACCGCAATAACCGCAGACTGGCCGGGGTAGAACGTGTCCAGCACCCTCCACTGATAGATGATGTCCATGACCACACCAAGAATTAGGATGCGCGCCGTCGAGACCACTCCCTCCCAGAGACGTCCGCTTCGCCCTCCGGAGTCGCGGACCCCATGAATCAACGCCCAGACATACGGCCTGCGCCCGAGGCGCGCATCGTGAATGCCGTCACGGAGCGCGGCGATGATCGCCATCGCCGGTTGCAAGATGAAGCGAAACATCATCGGACCGGTCGGCCGATCAAGAATGTCGCTCCAAAGACGGCCGAGGCTTTCGGCGGTCACCCCGTACCAGCCAACCCCGAGAGCGAGGAGGCCAACCACGAGCAAGATTGCGATCCGCGCCTGCATGATTGCGCTCTTGGACGGCGCGTCAGTCACGGCACGAACGCTCTGCATACGATGCGATTCATTCTGGGCGAAAGCTTTAGCATCTTTTGTCGCCAGAGATCGCGTCCATGTTAACAGTGATCGTCCAGGGTCGTTCGATAGTCGCTGTCCGATCGCCTGTCAAAACCACCCATTGCGCCGCGGCTCGATTTCGCCAATCGCTCCTAGGCGCGCGGAGGAAAGGGATGCCGACGAGGGACAAGGGTTCGGAAACGGCCGCCGATCGCATCGACGCGATTCGTGCGTTCTACGAGTCGCATCCTTATCCTCCGCCGGTCGACAGTCTTGAGAAGCGTCTCGATCGCTACCGAGACCCCCAGCGGCGCCGAGCGCAAAATCTCCTGCTATGGCCGCTGGAGAGGCCGCGCCCAGATCGATCAATCCTTGTCGCTGGCTGCGGAACATCCCAGGCTGCGCGTCATGCGCTCATGGAGCCCGACGCGCGCGTCACCGCGATCGACGTCAGCGAAACGAGCTTGCGCCACACCCGCGATCTTCAACAGAAGCATGACATACGAAACCTCCAACTCCACCGGCTTGCAATCGAGCGGATCGGGGAGCTCGGGGAGACCTTCGACCAGATTGTCTGCACGGGGGTGCTTCATCACCTGAACGATCCGGACGCCGGTCTTCGCGCGCTCCGGGACGTCCTTGCCGTCGATGGCGCGATGCACATCATGGTCTACGCGCCTTACGGGCGCGCTGGCATTTATATGATGCAGGACTATTGCCGGCTGTTGGGGATCGGCGTCCGGGACGAAGACCTGGCAGATCTGGCCGAGACGGTTCAAGCACTGCCAATCGACCATCCGATCGCCAGCGTCGTGAAACGGGCGAAGGACTTTGTACGGCCCGACGCGCTCGCCGACGCGTTGCTGAACCCCCGGGATCGCGCCTATTCCGTGCCGCAGATTTACGATTGGCTCGAGCGGTGCGGCCTCAGGTTCGGGCGCTGGTACGAGCAGGCTGCCTACCTTCCGCAGTGCGGGGCGATCGATGGCGCGCCCCATGGCGCTCGCCTTGCAGAGCTTCCCTCGCCCGCCCAACATGCGGCGATCGAGCTCTTGCGCGGAACAATGGACAGGCACAGCTTCGTCGCTTACCGCGACGATCGCGAACGCGAAGCCCAGCCCATCAGTTTCGAGGACGGCGCTTGGCGCAGTTTCGTCCCGGTCCGGCTCCCCTGGACGCTAACGATAAAGGATCGCGCGCCGCGCGGCGTCGCCGCCGTGATCATCAATCCTAATCACACATATCCCGATCTCGCGCTCTTCATCGACGCTGCGGAGGAGCGGCTCCTTGCGGCGATCGATGGCGAGCGCTCCGTCGGCGAGATCCTGCATGGCACGGGCGAAACGATCGCCGATGAACGGAGCCGGCAGTTTTTCAGGCGGCTCTGGGAGCACGATTTCATCGTGTTCGACGCGAAACGGCCCTAGACGCGGGAAGCCGCCTATCAGGCCTGGGCGCCGCGCACCACACAGCGAAAGCCGACATGGCTCGTCGATGTGTCGATCGGCTCGGCGTGCCGAGCGGCCGGCCGGTAGCGTTGGCAATAGTTTGGCGCGCAGAGGTGTGATCCGCCTTTCAGCACCTTGCGGGGAATGCGAATCTCGGGCTGGCAGGGGTCGTAGCTCTGCGCTTCCGGGCCGCCACGCGGATTTTGCGGCACGCAGCACGCCTTGGGCGCGTCTGGCGGGTGACGGGTCGACCAGAAGTCGGTCGTCCACTCCCACACATTGCCGATCATGTCGTAGACGCCGTAGCCGTTTGGCGGAAACGACCGAACCGGCGATGTGCGCTCAAAGCCGTCCTGCTTCAGGTTCTGCAGCGGAAACGCGCCCTGCCAGGTGTTGGCCATTTGCTTGCCGCTGAGCGTGAACTCGTCACCCCAGGAATATTCCGCGCCATCAAGCCCGCCGCGCGCTGCAAACTCCCACTCGGCCTCGGTCGGCAATTCCTTGCCCGCCCAACGGGCGTAAGCCTCAGCGTCACGATAGGCGACATGCACGACGGGATGATCGTCCATCCCACTGATCGAAGAGCGCGGCCCGTACGGTCTTCGCCAGTCGGCGCCGAATTTGAATCGCCACCATTGCGACCAGTCCTTGAGATCGACTGGTTCTTTCGGTGGCGAAAAGACGAGCGACCCTGCCTTCAGCATGTGCGGCAGCGCGCCTGGATAATCTTCCGCCTTCGGCGCGATCTCGGCGAATGTCACATGCTTCGTAGCATTGACGAACTTGCGGAACTGGCGGTTCGTCACCGGCGCACTGTCGATCCAGAATGCGCCGACGTTCACCCGGTGCGCCGGCGCTTCCTCAGGATAGTGGCCGTCGGAGCCCATGCGAAAGCCGCCGCCCGGCACGAAGACCATGTCAGCGCGCGGATCCGCTTGCGGCGTTTCGGTGCGTTCGGAAACCTGGCTCTGTGAAGTCATGTCGTCCTGCTGATCGCATGGATAGCGCAAATTCTCAAAATGGTCACTTGAAACACGCTCTCGCTGTAATAAGTAACTGGGACCAGGCGCTGCCGCGTGAGGCCGCCCGGCGGCGTCCGGGCCCAGTTTTCAAGCTCGTTTTCGGTGACGGCGAGCGGGTTTCTCGTAGTGCTGAGCATTGCTCTTCGATGAGTGAGCTTAGCAAAAGGTAGCGAAAAGCCCCCGGTTTTCGGAAGTCGATGGAACTCAGTCTTTATTCACGCGTTTTAAGCTCACGATTTCAAATGAAGCCGCAGTGAGACGCTCCTATGTTGGCCCTGTTGTTGAACCATAGCCCCGCGTTCCTGACCGGCGAGCTTTTGCTTGGATTGTCGCTTGGCTTGTTCGGCGTCGCCTTGGTCGGCACGGCGCGGGAAAAATACTCGGTTCGAGTCCCCGCGGCTGAGGTGCGGGAACGAGTTGTTCGTTGATGAGATGCTGTGTCCAACTCTCGCGGAACTGTGAGATTCGAGGGGAAGAACTGGGCATAGAGCCCAAAACACGCCTATCGAGAGATGCTTATTGCGACGCGCTTCAAGCGGTGTAGACGCGGGGCTTAGTCGACAAGCTCGCGCCGCGCTGCCCAAGCCCTTCATTTCCGGACTGATCATAGCCCTACCCGTACGCACTTCGCACGTTGGCGCGTCGCTCTCCGGCGCAAGCGAGCCGGGCAACGTCGCGAGTCCGGGTGGGCCGTACTCGGCTTTCGGCGATATTCCTCACCCTTGAGCTCGACACGGCCCGGCCACATGCTCTTCGCTTTCGCTTTGCTCTGAAAGCCGAAAGGCCTAGAAGAGCCGCCTTGTGAATTGGTCGATAGCCCCTCTTAATCCCCTGCCTCAGGACCGCACGCCGCGCGCGACGCGGTCCGGCGCCGGATAGCCATGCGCCATCTGCCGATCTTCCTCGAGCTTGGCGGCAAGGCCGCAGTCGTCATAGGCGGCGGCGCGGTTGCCGCGCGACGGGCGGAACACCTCATCAAAGCCGGCGCTCGCGTGACGACATTCGCGACGGCGCTTTCCGACGATTTTCGTGAGCTTCTCGATGCGCCGAATTTTCGCCACACGGCGCGCCATGCCCAACCCCAGGATTTCGAGGGCGCCGCGGTCTGCTTCGTAGCGCTCGAGGACGAGCGCTTGTCAGCCGAAGCCTGGGCGGCGGCAAAGAGGGCCGGCGCATGGGTGAACGTCGCCGACCGGCCGCAATTCTGCGACTTCATCATGCCGGCGATTATCGACCGCCACCCGCTTGTCATCGCGATTTCGACCGGCGGGGCCTCGCCGATTCTGGGCCGCATGCTGAAGGCCCGCCTGGAAAGCCTCATCCCCGCCGCTTACGGCCGCCTTGCAGACCTCATGGGCGGATTCCGCGACGCGGTCGGCAAAGCGATCACCTCTCCGATCCAGCGACGCCGATTCTGGGAGACGGTGCTCGAGGGACCGATCGCGGAACAGGCGCTCTCGGGCGACGACCGCGGCGCGGTCGCCGAACTCACTCGCGTCATCGAACGCGCGGCGGCCGAGAACGCCGAGGCGCCGCGCGGCGAGGTCTATCTCGTCGGTGCGGGGCCCGGCGATCCCGACCTTCTGACCTTCCGCGCGCTTCGGCTCATGCAAAAGGCCGATGTCGTGCTTTACGATCGGCTCACCGACCAGCATGTGATGAACCTGGTGCGGCGTGAGGCGGAACGCATCTATGTCGGGAAACAGCCAGAGGACCATGAATTGCCGCAAGGCGAGATCAGCGCGCTCTTGGTCAAGCTCGCCAGGGGGGGCAAGCGGGTGCTGCGTCTCAAGGGCGGCGATCCCTTCGTGTTCGGTCGGGGCGGCGAGGAGATCGAAGCTCTCGCCGCCGAGCGGATTCCGTTTCAGGTCTGCCCTGGGATCACAGCGGCGATCGGAGCGGCGGCCTATGCGGGCATTCCGCTCACCCATCGCGATCACGCGCAAGCCTGCGTATTCGTCACCGGCCACGGGAAGGACGGTAAAATCGATCTCGACTGGACGGCGCTCTTGCAACCACGCCAGACGGTTGCGATCTATATGGGGCTGCGCAACGTCGAGGCGCTGACGCGCGAGTTTGTTTCGCGCGGCGCGGACGCGGATTTGCCCGCGGCGATCGTCGACAAAGCCACCCGCCCGAGTCAACGGGTGGTTGTCGGGACGCTCGGAACTCTGGCCGCGAAGGCGCGTGCCGCCGAACTGAGCGGCCCCTCGATTATCATCGTTGGGACGGTCGTGACTCTGCGAGACACGCTCGATTGGCGCCCGGCGGCTGAGCCGTCTTCGGCCGAGAACGGGCGCTCGGCCGCGGTGAGCGGGAAGGACTGAGATGGTTTCTCGCGACGAGGTCATGGCCGCGCTGGCGTCAATCCCCGGCCCGGACGGACGCGCGTCCCTGGCCGATTCCGGGGCCCTCTCCGGTGTCACCATTCGTGACGGCAAGGTATTCGTTGCGATCGCCATCGACCCCACGCGCGCCAAAGCCATGGAACCGATGCGCGCTGAAGCCGAGGCGGCGGTCAGGGCGATTCCTGGCGTCGCGGGCGCAGTGGTGACGCTGACCGCTGAATCCGCGCGCGCTGTCGTCGGCGCTTCGCCCGGTCACGCCCATGAGAGCAAGGCGCCGCCCGTCCGGCACGGCCGCCCGAGCGAACCGCTGCCCGGGGTCAAACACATCATCGCGGTCGCCTCCGGCAAGGGAGGCGTCGGCAAGTCGACAATCGCCTGTAATCTCGCTGTCGGGCTCGCTGAACTCGGACTTGCCGTTGGCGTTCTCGACGCCGACCTGTTCGGGCCATCGATGCCCAAGCTGTTCGGGATCCACTCGAAGCCTGGCTTGGCGCCGGACGGCAAGCGACTCATCCCGCTCGAAAGCGTCGGGGTCAAGGTGATGTCGATCGGCTTCCTGATCGACGAAGGCGCGCCGGTGGTCTGGCGGGG
>Ga0209221_1000734_pt1 | contig 10465 bp, 20 predicted proteins | sample BlaSpr_A8_Ref_O2_FD_187989 | JGI IMG/M metagenome (GOLD analysis project Ga0209221, IMG submission 187989) | Forest soil microbial communities from Thunder Bay, Ontario, Canada - Black Spruce, Ontario site 2_A8_Ref_O2 (SPAdes) (version 2) | ecosystem: Environmental > Terrestrial > Soil > Boreal...
TAACGCCGACGTGCGGACCTTGATGGCGGCCTGCGACTATGTGCTGATTCCGAGCACCTGGTGGGAGAACTCACCCGTCGTGATCCAGGAGGCCTACGCCGCCGGGCGCCCGGTGATCTGCACCGGTATAGGTGGGATGGCGGAAAAAGTGCCGAGCCGGCGCTCCGGCCTGCATTTCCGCATCAATGATCCGGCCGATCTGGCGCGGGTGATGGGCGAGGCCGCCGACGAGGTGCTTGGCTTGGCACTGGTTGATGATAGAGCCGCCGCCGACGCTCACCACGCCGCTGACGCCCGTTTTCGGCCAACTGAGGACCGCCTTGGACGGGTCGCACTGCCCGTTTATCGCCCCGCTGACCGAGCCCGTGCTCGAGGTGGTACTCGAGGCGCCAGACCCGCCGCTCGAGCCCGAGCCGCCCAACGAGGGGGCGGAGTAGCCGCCCGGTGCCGGGTTGACCGATGTGTACCCGCCGCCGCTCCAAGTCGCCAGGTTGTTGCCGAGTGCGCCCGAGGCGTTGGCGGGCCAGGGGTTGCCGCTCGCCAGCGCCGAGTTTATCGAGGGGTAGTCGCCGTTTTGCAGGGTCGCCACGGTGGCCGCGATGCCCTCGCTCTGGCTCCCGTACTCTTGCACGCCGGCCGTGTTGCCTTGCAGCGCAGAAGAGGACGAGGTGCGCAATGTGGTCGCCAGGGGGTTGAACGCCGCCGACGTGTTCTCGTGGGAAGCCCAACCCTCGATGAATGCCTGGTTTTGCGGCGTGTTCGGGTAATGGCCCTGGCTGAGCACGCCTTGGGCGAAGCTCTGTAGCGGGTTGGTCGTCGGCTGGGGAGTAGTCGAGGTCTGCGGAGCGACGAGGACCATCAGGGCTCACCTTTTGGCGGCATGACCGGGTGGTCTATAGCCTCCACCGCCTCGACATACCTCTTATCGTGCGAGGTTTGCTGGTCTTTCGGGATTTCCGTAGCTATGCGCCGACCCTCGGCATTATCGGCCAGGTTGCCTATGGTCTTGCCGTTCAGAGTGACCACTTCGCTTAGGGTTTTCGTCGTCACGTGATGAATCCGGCCGGCGAGCACGGTGTTCACGCACGTCGCGACGGCGGCAATGCACGCCGCGACCCCGCCGATGTTGTCAGCGAGCACCTTTGCCCCTAGCCGTTCGGCTTGGCGCTATTGATCCACCCGGTCCCGGGCACGTAGGTGCTCGGCTCGAGCATGGATTTCATGGGTGGGAGGACTAAAGCGGGGATCGCCACCATCCCGGGAACTGTCGGCCCCACCGGGAAGGGCTGCCGTCCGACCGCCGCCTCTTGAGGCGACGGGGTGGGTTCCGCCGCCGAGCCGGCGATGAAACCGTGAGGCGTGTTGACTTCTCGGCCGTAGACCGAGCTCCCGATCGAGCGGGGCCCGGGGAGCTGGCCCGCGTCGTCCAGGTCGCGGTAGATGCGATAGCTCGGGCGCCCGACAAGTCCCTGTTGCACGCTGCCATTGACGGCGATGAGGACTTGGTTCGTCGTGTTCGCCGGGATAGTCGCCATTGCTCAAACCTACCATTTCGCCAGGTGTTTGCCGGTGCGGCCCGTCATCGGGGCGCCGGCCGCGGTGTGGCCCCCACCGTCGAGGGCGATGTTCTGCTTGGCCACGACATCGCTCGTGTCCTCGGTGTGGTTGGTCATGTTCACCTCGTGGCCGACGGTGTATGCCGGTTCGGGGTCGACGCTGGCCGTCGGGACCACGGGCTTCAGGTTCGGGCCGAACTGCCCGGCGACGGGGTGCGAGCCCGGTTGCACAAAGCCACCTGCCATTGCTTTTCCCTCGCTATCCGTACATCGACGGGTTTTGGGGCTTCGCCGGGACCGGCGTGGCCTTGGCCGGCGTCACCTTGGGGCTCGGCGTGGTCGACTTGACCGCGGCGGCGGCCTCGGCTGCGCTGGGCGGGTTGGCGTTCGTGGCAGCAATGCTCGATGGCACATAGGCCGACGATGGGATGCCGGCCGTTACTGTGCCAGCGACGGCGCCGGGCACTGAGAGCTGGCCTGCGGGGCTTATGACGGCCGTGGGCTGCCCGGGGGTCGCTACGGTGGTCGTTGAGCCCGACGGGGACGACAGGACCCCTCCGGTCGATGTAGGAATGCCTCCGGTCACGCTGACAGTCGAGGCCGGGTTCTGTCCCGCCACGGCGGCGACGGGGATCGTGGTAGTTGCTGCGCCGGTAGCGGGCGGGACTGGCCCGAGCGCCGACGGCGGGATGGGGGTCGCTCCCGGCGCTACCCCGCTGGTGGGGGAGCTGCCTCCGGTCGTGCCTGGCGACGTCAACGGGGGTGCCTGGCCATAGCCACCGAACGGGCCGCCTCCGCCGCCTCCGCCGTACCCGTTATTGCCGTTGCCACTGTCGCTAGAGTCGGTCGGGGTGGCCGCGGCGGTCGAGCTCGAGGCGCTCCGGTTCTTCCACCACCTGTACCCCAGCACCGCGGCGACGGCACCGCCTCCGTAGACCGCCCAGTCGGGGAGCCCGAAGATTTTCTTGCCGGGGGCCTTGGCGCCGGGCTTGGCTGCGCTCTTGCCGCCGGGCTTGCTTATGTCGTTGGCGGCCACGCCACTACCGATGGACTCTACGAAAGACATCAGGTACGACCCCCGCCGAACAATGGGAAGCTTGGCTTAGCGGCGGGCGTGGGCGTGGCGATACCTCGAGGCACGCGGCCACCCCTTCCGCCTTCGACATTGTTACCGATGAGCGCCGAGGTACCGGTGGCCCTCATCTGCGCCGGGGCCGGGACGTGGATGTCTCGGCGGATGCGCCGCATGAGAGGGGACTGGCTCGGAGTCGTGATCGTCGTATAACGCAGGTTGGCCACGACCGCGGCTGCCCAACGCGACGGTATCTGCTCGGCCGGGAGGTAATTAGCCATCTTCGGGTCGCCGGTAGGCACGAGGCGCCGCGGGGCACCGTAGGTGACCTCATCGCCTCCGAACGCCTGCTGAGGTTGCATGAGGGGCGTCGGGGCCCACGCGGCGGCATTGGACGGCGTGCTACCGCCGTAAGCCTTGCGTATGCGGGGCGCCCCCTCGGTGCGAATGCGCCAGGTCGGCACGCTACCGCCTCGCGATCCAGATGACGACGGCCAGGACTACGACGGTCCCGACGACGATCTCGAGGATCTGCATTACGCCGCCTGTGAGTAGGCGGGCGCTTTGACTTGGCTGGCCTGAACGCCGATCAACTGGTTACCGCCGATCGACAGTAGCGAGCTGGCGCTCTGGCCGAGTGCACTGGTGCCCGCGGGGTGTGTCAGGGCATCGGCGAGCATGAGCCCGATAACGAACAGCGTCCCGATGGCCGCCACTTTTGCTCCCATTGTGTGGAACTCCTTCTATCTAGGCCGCTTGGGCCTTAGGGCTCGCCGAGCCGGCGGTACCCTGCGGGGCCGGTGTCTTGCCGAGCGGGTTGGACGGGTCTATCCCGGAGAGCAGTGTCGCGAGCACGAAACCCCAGGCGAGCGCCTCCGCGATCTCGTGGCCACCGGAGGTGTCGGCCAGGAACGCCAGCGGCGCCATGATCACGAAGGTTGCGAGGTAGTCGCCCGGTGCCGGGATGCCGGGCGGGATGCGGTTGCCCGTCCCTTTCCACTTGACGCCCGGGAGCGAGATATTCAGGTCCCGCAGTGTTATCAGGACGAGCTCGGTGCCCCACGCCGCCAACATCGTCAGCGCCCCGGGTGCGGTGCCGGGTTGGTAGCGTTTTTGGGATTGGTTGCCAGGCTCCCGGTTGCTGTGAGCGCACGTCCCTGTGCGTTGACCTTGGGAGCCGGTGCCGGAGCGGGTGTAGCCGTCGTGCCAGAGCACGGGTCGGTGATGGTCCCGCCTTGGGGCCACGCGATGGTTCGCAGGGGGACGCAGCCGTTAGATATACGGTTGGCGCCCCACGTGATGCCGACAAAGCCGCCCCATACAAGGAACATTGCAACTGCTTTCACTGGCCTTTCCCGCCCGGTATGGGCTTGACGTACTTGTGGTAAATGATCGGAGCGGCGACGCCGACGATCACCCCGTACCAAAAGACTCTGTTCTCGAGGAGGTCCATCGCTACCGGCTGAGAACCTTAGAGACGACGATGAGGCCGAGGGCGCCAGTAACCACACCCTGCCAAGTAACGCTAGAGAAAAACTTGCTCATTGCTCAGCTCCTTCTGTGCTTGAACTTGTGGACGTTGTGGCGAGGCGTTTTTCGAGAAGGGCGTCGAGACGCTTCTCGAGGTCCTCGTCGGACACCTCCGGGGTCGGGGCGCTAACGCCGGCCTTGGCGAGCAGGTCGGCCACACGCGCGTCGACAGCCTCTTGGACGCGGCGTTCGATGTCGGCCTGCGTGCCGGCATCGGGCACTGGCCCGGGCGGCAACGGCATGGCTTTGAGTTCGATGCCGACCTCCATCATCATCTCGCGGACGTAGCCGTGGACCGCCCGCATAACGCCTGGCTCTAGCTTCTCGAATTCGGGGGGCATGTACTTTTCTCCTTATCAGAGCAGGGATACGGCTTCGTTGACGGTGCCGGTGGCGCCGGAGGTCTTACCTTCCAGCACGCGCCGCTGGGCGTTTATGACGGCTCCGCGCAGGGCTAGGGACGTAAGAACGATAGTGATAATGTCCTGGTCGAAGTCCCGTTTATCGCCGTGAGACTGGCGCGCAAGCACCAAGAGCAGGAGGGCGCCGGCCCCGATGTAGACGGCGACCGAGCCCGGCGAGGAGTTGACCACGCCGGGGCCGGCGTTGGTGACAGCCGTAGCGCCTGGCCCGTAGGCGACAACCGCGGCCGGCGCCGCCGCCGGGGAGGGGCCTTGCGTCACTACGCGACTGAACCCGAACCCGCCGCCGCTGCTTTGGAGCATGTTCAGACCATTAGACATTGGTGCCTCCTATTAGGCGGTAACGAGGGTGCCGGCGGGGACCACGAGACCGAGGACGACGTAGATCGTGTACGGCACCGAGGCGTCAGCGAACAGGTTGCGCCAGCCGGTGCCGTTGAACTGTATGTTCGTGCCGGGAGTGGTCGAGATGTAGTTCTCGCCGCTCTGCAATATGCCGGTGTCGAGCTGGCTCAAGCCGTTGCGGAACGAGAATATCAGGACGCCCTTGGGGCGGGCGCCGAGGGTCTCGACTTGGCCCGTCGCGTAGTACGGGTCCGCGTTGGAAAAGAACTGCAGGTTCACATACATGTCCTCGATCACTTGGTCGATCGCCTCGTTGATATAGGTCACGTTGTCAACGATGAACTGGAAGCGGATCGGCCAAGCGGTGTCAGTGCGGGCGAGGATGGAGTCACGGCATTCGATGGCCACCGAGTCGACAAAACCGCCGCCGAACTTGGGGACTGTCACGATGGCAGCCGAGCCGGTCTGGATGGTCGGGGTACAGGGGAGCAGGTTGTACTGCCGCGAGCTGCCGAGCCCGTCGGGCACCACGTCCGCGGCGTCGGGGTTCCACCAGAAGTCGGCGTCGACCTGAAGGTTCAGCGTCGGCGGTGTCGACAGGCCCGTCGCAAAGAACGGGTAGACCGTGCCGAGCGTGTTGGTGGTCCAAAAGATCGTGGGCAATACCGACGCATTGTCGCCGCCGATGCAGCCCACGCCCTCACGACCGAACTCGAGAGGGAGCCACGATTGGAACTGGAAGTTCCCATTTCCTGTTGCTGTGGCTGTGGAAATTCCCGAATAAAAGGGGTGCCGGCCGGGGTCGAGGAAGTTCTCGAGCCCAAAGCTGCCCGACATGATCGGCACGAGGCGCAGTGCCTCCCATCCTGGCAGGTTCTCGATGTTGACGTTACCTGAGGCGTCTTTCACGATGACCTGCTGGACGCAGTTCCAAGGGGCATCGGCGGCGGTCGACGTTATGGTCGTCGTCCCGGTACCGCCGGTTGCAGTGACGGTGATGCGGAACCGCCGGAAGTAGCCCGACACCGGCACGAGGGCGGTCGTGATCTGCGTACCCCAACCACCCGAGGCGACGCCGGTCGTGCCAGCAAAGGAGGTGACATACTCCGGGGCGTTGCCGGGAAAGGAGTTTTGCCAGAAAGTCCCCGGGGCCTTGCCCGTCGTCTGTGGTTGGGGGTTGGTGGCTTGGGACGAGGGGGCGGGTTGAGTGGCGGACGAGGCCATCATCTGAGCGTCGAGCGTTGCCGCAAGCCGCGCGAGCTGCCCGATCGCCGGGTCGTGGAAGCGGTGGTTCATTTTCGCTGATCTCCTTTTGATCGGTTCCGGTAGATAGGCAACTAAGCCGCCTCGAGATACTGCCCGGTGATGACATCGGTCCCCACGCCAGACACCGTGACCAGGCGCCAGTAGCCGGCCGGCACCTTGACCCGGAGCGGGACGATACCCACGGCGAGCGTCCCCGTAATAATGGTCGTCGGGGTGGGAGTGTTGGTAGGGCCTACCCCGTCCTGTACCACCAGGGACGTGTTGGCCGTTACGGCAAGATAGACGGTGAGCCAAACGTCGTAGCTCAGGGTGTTATGCCACGCGACGCCGAGTGCCAAGTTGCCGAGGGCGGTCTGCACTGTGGCGCTCGAGGGCGGCGCACTGGCGACGGTGCCGGGCACAATGGGCGCTGGCGCATTGTCGCCTAGAGCGGGAGCCGAGCCCGCTATGCCCCGTGGGAAGCCCGTCGACTGGCCGAACCCGGGCACTACTCGCGCACCGGGTGATCGATCCTGAACTGAGCGGCCGCGTTGTACTGCACGCCCGAGGTCCCAGCCGTGATCAGCACGATCAGCATGTCGTTGCCGGAGAGAGGGACCTGCGCGGCTTCCAGAGGGTCGGCTGTGTACAGCGCTATGTTCGGCAGCGACGGCGCCTGGTCAACGACCTGGTTGATCGGGAGCTGGACGTCGGGGGTCATAATTCCCGAGGACGTGACGAACACGATGGCCGTCGGGCTGCCCGCCAGGGCCGTACCCCAGGTGGTGCCCCCGATGACGATCCGCATGAGCGCCCATAGGGCACCGTTGGGGACGCGCTCGAAGGTCAGGACCGCGTTGCCGGCGGCGTCGGCGATCCCGCTCGCCTCGAGCCTACGGGGCATGCGCCGAACAGAGGAGCGGGCCCGGGCATCAGCGTGGACCGCCTCGGCGAGATCGTCCATGGACGCACAGAGGCGCTCCGTCGGGCCAAACTCGACCGCTGTGTTCGTCAACCTGGCACCTCAGAGGTGGGGTTGCCAGGGGCGTTGCCCTCACACCGTTGCCAAGCGGGGGTCGTGTCCCTGGCAACGGGTTGAGCGACACCCTAGCGCACTAGCGGGTCGAGCGCAAGCGGCCGGGCGAAAATAGAGAAGAGGGTTTGACCCGACAGGCCCGAGGACCGACACTGAGGGCATGAAGATAATCGCACTAGCCCTGATCCCACTAAACCTGCTCATCGCAATCGCCGCCGCGGCCGGTGACTACGTTCTTCACTCACCTGCTATCGGCGTTGCCGCTGCGCTGGCCGGTGAGCAGCAGCTCTACAACGACCTGGGCATCGCGTGTGTGATGTTCCTGCTCATGGCGGGGGCCGCGGTCGTGGCCCTTGCCGGGTTCATCATGTGGCCCGCGCCATCGTCTCTTCGCTCGGGCGCAGCTCAGGCCGGTACAGCAGCTCCTCGATCGGCATAAGGTCGCCCTCAGGGTACGGGATGCCCGACGCCCACCGCTCGAAGTACGCCGCCATGAGGGGAACGTCCTGGCCGTGGTAGTAGCTGGCGAGCTCGGCGAGCGGCTCGGCTCGAGTGGGACGCCGGGCCACCGCCCTTAGCAGGATGTCGACGCCCTCGGGCTTGCCCGCCCGGCAGAGCAGCACGCCATAGCGATAGAGGGCATACCAGCCCTCCTCCTCGAAGTTGCCGTCGTGGGTGGCCCGCTTGCGGTACCACTTGGCCGCCTCTTGGGCGTCGCCGAGGTGCTCCCAGGCGTCGCCAAGGTAGAACCACGTTCGCGTCTCGGTCGGGTTGGCCTGGTATTCCTGCTCGAGCAGCTTGAGGTTGCGCTTATGGCTGGCGAGGTCCTGGTCAGGGGTCTTCTCGGCGTGGTGGAGCACGATGCCCGAATACCGCTGAAGCGAGAAGTCCTCGCCAGGGCTGCCGAGCACCTCGTGCGCCTTGAAATGGAACTCGACGTGAGCGGCACCGGCTCGGACCAGGCGAGGAACCCACTGGTGACCGTGGGGCGGCATCGTGATTGGGAGTAGGCCCACGTCGGCGTCGAGGCGGGGCGGGTACTGGTCGACCACCTCACAGGTTTCGTCGGCGTCGAGAGATAACCAGTGCGACGGGCAGGGTGTTTCACGGTCATGTTTCACATGGAACGTCGCCCGGGCGTCGGCGAGGACCAGATTGCGGTTGTGGGCGAAGTGGACCCACTCGGACCGGAACAGGCGGGTCGGGATACCTACCCGCGTCGCCAGCTCGTTGACGATGTGCCAGGTGCCGTCCGTTGATCCGGTGTCGCATATGCACCACGCAGAGGCGAACGGGACCGTCGACCGGAGCGCCCGCTCAATGGTGCCCTCCTCATCGCGAACGATCATCATCACGCCTATGCGATCTTGCCAGCCCTCAAGCACGCGTCGCCTCCCGTAATATCTCGACCTCCGGGCGGTCCATAATCCACTGCCAGCCGGCACACGCGACGCGGAACCGGTCTTCGCCGTCCACACTTAGGGCGTCGAGCGCCGAGCTAGCCAGGTCGTCATAGGTCGAGGGGTAGATGCCGTTTAGCAGCTCCGGGTCGGGCAAGTCGTCAAGGTCGTTGACCTCGGCCAGCACAAACTTACGGTTGGCCAAGAGGTAGGAGACCCGCACCTCCTCGAAGATGTTGGTCTCGTAGTAGTGCATATTGAGCACGATCTTCGACCGGGCGATCATGGCGTCGCGGTCTTTGCCATAAACACCGAACACCGCGTCGACCCCCACGCCTGCATCGCCCATCTGAGTGATGACCTTCGCGCGGCGGTCGTTCATGGACCCGTAGAAAAGCACGTCGATGTCTTCGAGCTGCCGGGCAGGAATGCGGGTAAGCGCCCGGTGGTAGCCGATGGGGACGTGGCGGGCCACGACGCCGAGGTCGGCCAAAGCGGCGACGTTGTGCGTCGAGTAGTCCCATACGATCACTCGGGGGTCCCGCAGGATCGAGAAGTAAGTCTCGCCGAACCACGGCACCGAGCGGTCAACCTGCTCAGTGTTATAGACGATGATCTTTTCGGTAGCGGGGAGGCCCTCGCGCGCCGCCGCCCAGTTCTCCGGGCTAATGAGGTGGGCGCCGAACAAGACAATGCGCCGACCTGGCGCTGCCGAGTTGACCGAGACGGTTGGCTCGCGCCCTGTCAGGTCGGCCAGGCCGTTGCCCACGAGGTTGACGAGCTCGACCAGCGCACCAGTGTGAGGGTAGCCGGGCGGCTCGATAACGCTTATTTGGTAGTCGGTCATTCTGTGGCCTCTTGCTCGTAGACGGCCTCAACCGTCACCACGGGTAGCTGCGACGCGTTCCACATATTGACCCGAGGTACATCGATCAGTCGCGTCCTTTTGATACGGCCGTCCCACGTCGTGACGACCAACAGGTCGACCAGCATCCCGGTCTCGGCCGGCACGACCTGTTTGAGCACTGGGCTTGTATATTGGGCGCCGGGCACCCGCTTGTCAGGGTCGGCCGGCTTGGGCTCAATTATCACGCCGCAACCCTTTCGCCCCAAAAGCGGGAGCCGGCTTTCTCGATCCGACCGGCCGGCGTGGTCGCCGCCCGTACCACTTTCAGCTTGGGCGGCAAGAAGATGCGCACCGGCTCGGTCGGGTCGAGGGCGAAACACGCCCAGTAGTACTTGGGGAGGTTGCCGATCAGGCCGCGCATCTCCGGCTTGGGGCGACCGCAGATTTCGGCGAGGCGGTCGTGCACTGCCTGGTCCCGGGTGAGCGATGCAAAGATGTACTCGCTTTGAGAGATCGCCGCCGACGCGGCCGGGGTGTCCTTGCCGATCGAGGGACGCTGGAATACCGACAGGACACTAATGCGCCGGAACCGGGCCGAGATCAGGAGCTCCTCGATGTCGTCGCCGACCTCGCCGCCAGCGAAACGCTTGGACGCCAGAAGTTGCAGCTCGTCGCACGCCACCGTCCAGCCTCCCTGCTCCCATAGTTCGCCCACCGCGCGGCGCAGCATGTCGGTATTGGCCTGCTTTTGGCGCTTGGTCGAGGCCACCTTGCCGAGCACGACGTGGACGGGCTCGCGGTTTTTCAGAGCGTGGCGCATGTCGAACGGGAGCGGGTAGCGCGTCACGCGGCGATAGCCGAAGTTGTCGAGGTTGTCGTCGCCGGCCTTGGCGTCGGGCACGATAACGAAGTCGCAGGGGGAGAGAAGGAACCTCTCGCAAGTGGTCTTGCCCGCGCCGGTCATCCCGAGCAGGGTGACGTGCTGGCCTTGCTCCCAGGTCTCCCCCCACCA
>Ga0209221_1000735_pt1 | contig 10458 bp, 15 predicted proteins | sample BlaSpr_A8_Ref_O2_FD_187989 | JGI IMG/M metagenome (GOLD analysis project Ga0209221, IMG submission 187989) | Forest soil microbial communities from Thunder Bay, Ontario, Canada - Black Spruce, Ontario site 2_A8_Ref_O2 (SPAdes) (version 2) | ecosystem: Environmental > Terrestrial > Soil > Boreal...
AAGTGGCTGTGCTAGCCGACGGCCATCAATCTCGGCAATTTCGGCCATTGGAACATTTCGGCAACAGATTTTTCCTAAATGGAATCATCCCGATCAAGCAAACATGACAATTCAATAGTTGAGGAAATATATATTTTTTAAATCTTATTTTTCTGCTTAGAATCTAATTTCCCAACAATTTATTTCAGAGGCAAAACAAGTCCCTAAGTTACTTCGCCAAGTTTGATGTAGTGGGGTACTGTCCCTGTGTGTATGGTAGCAACTGGGACCCCAGCGTTATGCATTGCTACAATTGCAGGCTTAGCAACTGGGCCAGATCAGAGCGTTACATCCTAAATTTTTAGCAGCTCCGGTGGATGCCGGAGGGTGGCTGTACTTCCTTCGTGCTGAAGGCCATGGAAAAAAATTCGTTACTTCGATTCCTGGCTAGCAACCGACCCACCGTTACGCGTTACATCCAACCAAATTAGCAACGCAACTACCCCACCGTTATGCGTTACGGTTGCTACCATACACACAGGGACAGTACTTGGAAGTTCAACAACAGTAGATACCTTCTTCTTTGAATAAAGTGAATATTTGGGGATCGAAATAGTGTGTGTGTGTCTTATCTTGTACATCCCCCCAATATATGCATCTAAAAGTCAAAATATATGATATGTCCGGTGTTGAATAAGAAGTTTGAAAATAGATAATAACTTTTTTCCAACATAGGCGCTCCTCTTGTTATGTTTTTTGCTTCACCTCAAGTTCAAGATTTAGCAATCTCTTTATGTCGTGAAAAAATGCTTTTTTTTTTAATGATGACTAAATGTTTTCATTAAATATCACCCCTGGCAGGGGACACTGCCTGGTCGTGGCGCAGCCTGATTTATTTTTTTATAAAGCAAGGGGGTTGAGGCCCCTCTTGCCATATAAGGAAATAAATCAGGCTGCGCGACGACGGCAGTGTCCCCTGCCAGGGGTGTATATGAATTCGCAACATACTAAATTATAGTAGCTTCGTTTCAGACTTTATGTCTTTGCCATCCTTGCCACCTAATGATACCCCACACTCATCTAACATACACAATGCAGCCCAAATACTGCATTCCCACTATGAGACGACAAGGGCCGTTTTATCCTCGGGAAATCACAACAGACACCGCCTTCAACATCATGCCCGCCTTATCTTCAACGATGCTCTACCCCTACTCCTGGTTCTAGAAGAAGAAGTCAGGAAGGACAAAGCCCTGGTGAACTGGCTTCAGGATGTGTCAGAAAGGTTCTTAGGTTTAACCACCCACCTCCTTGATGTAGAAGCTGAGGCAGGAGGTGAAAAGTAAGAATAGAAGATCCCATGCATCCCTGCAAAACTGATAGCTGCTATTGAGAACAGCCCTAGCAATGTATATATTCTTCAACCTGTTGAAAAGAAGACTACACGAGGTCGGCCAAGGAAAGTTGTGAATATCGACTTACTCAAGGAGGCAATGAACCCAACGCGACGAATATCCAAGGTTCTTCTTGCCAAAAAGCTTGGGATCCATCGAAATACACTCCGTGCTAAATTGAAGGAGAACTCGATCAACAGTTCCTTCACGGAGATGCCAGACAAAAACCTTGATCAAATCGTTAAAGGTTATCTTGAATCTCACCCAAATTCAGGATTTCGGTATCTTACTGGGCGCCTTCGAACCCATGGCCTCCGTATCCAACGCAGGCGCCTGCAACAATCCATGAAGCGAGTGGATCGACTGGGCCAGACCCTGAGGCACCGTATGACCGCTAAGAAATCACGAAGGGAATATCATGTCTCCCGACCAAACGCCTTATGGCACATCGATGGCCATCATAAGCTCATTCTTTGGGGGATCGTAATTCATGGTGTCGTTGATGGGTATTCCCGAAAGGTAGATTCATAACTCATCATGGTAAGAAATTCATTTACTTCCTTAAATTACAGATTACAGGTCTACGTTCAAGTACAAATAACCGGGCCTCAACAGTGTTGAACATGTTTATAGACGCAATTCTGGAACATGGAGTCCCTTCCAGAGTTCGCGGAGATCGTGGTGGTGAAAATAGAGATGTGTCCATTCTTATGATTCTTTTGCGGGGCCTTGATAGGGCCTCCTTCATGTGGGGTTCCTCTGTTTTTAATACAAGAATTGAACGCCTATGGGTGGAGGTAGGGCAGCAGTTTGCAAGGGCATGGCGAGCATTCTTCCGACGACTGGAGCATCTTCACCTTTTGGACCGAAGCAATACCCACCATCTGTGGCTTTTGCATTTTCTTTTCCTGGATGCTATCAACTCTGACTGTGTCGAATTTCAAAATGACTGGAATTCACATCCAATTTCCGGTGCAGGCCACAACCAGAGTCCGAATGTAATGTTTTTCACAAATCTATCACCTAGCAAGCTAAAGCACTTCTTGCTTATAGGATATGGCACTTTTAGGTGCCCTTGAGCATGGCATTTATGTTGATAATGAAGATGATGACGATTGCCATGGAATGTCAATAGCACAAATTCACGAATACTTTGGCCTGGATAGAGATGCATCTGATGATGAGAAATCGGTTGAGGAAGAGGAGCAATCTCAAGCAGAAATTGATGTTGATGTTGGTGATAAAAATTCAACGTCTGACGATGAAGATTGGTTGGCCTGTCCTTCTGGGAGTGAAGATGAAGACTTGGAGATGGAAGATTTGGATGAACCAGTATGCTTTATTATCCATTCTTGGGTTTATGTTTATCAAAATATTTTAGGACCCTTCGATGGAGCAGTATGATGATGAGAGTAATATACATCACGAGCCGGTCGCTGTCCCAAAGCATTCATCCCCATTTGAAAATCGACCAGAACTCCATAAAACTTTTATAGAAAATCTACATCTGCTAGGGCAAGCAGGGAATTTACCCCATGGATTTGGCCTCCTTCCTGAAGAGTGGGATGAGGATGGATACCCGGTTGCCGAGCACATACCATATGGACCGAGACAACGCACCAAAAAAATTTCCCTTCCTCACCACATCTGGTATCCCAGGGCAATCTTATGGGGACAAGCTCTCTTTGTCCTTAATGCCATACAATATGAGTCTCAATAGAGGTTTTGAATAACTATTCCCATTATCTTTAGTCAGAGGTTCCTTCACCGAAGACTGCATGATTTGTTGATGTCAATTGACAAAATAAAATAATAACATACAAGGACAGGTGTTCGTACATACAGAGAGGAAGGGTAATGTGTTTGTACAAACAGAGAGAAGGGTAATGCGTACACAACACAACAGGTGGAGTGAAAGTTAAAAAAACAGGCGAACAAACAAAATAAATAATGCTAACAGCCCAACTTGTTCATCGGTGTAGTTCTTCATTGCTGTCATAGGACGTGCTCCCTTGTGAATTAGAGGAACCTGAGTTTAGAGAATTTGTGAAAAAAAGGCTGTCAGGGCGATCATATGTGGGGTTTGGGATGAAGGGTATTGGATACCCTGGAACATTAATGCGTCTTCTGTTAAGGATGTTAAAAACTTGCGCTACTTGCTCATCTGCATCCGCCAGATAAACAAGAGCCTCGTCTACTGCATCTTGGAGCGTGATCAGCTCTTGTCGGCAAGCATTGAGCTTGGCAAGGGCGAGTTCATATTCGCTGGCCAGTGTTTCTCTTGCTAGTCGAGCAAGTGTAAGGGCTGTTTGAGGATCGAGATTGGAGAGTTTCCTTCCATCCTCTCCGATCTTGAGGAGAAGGCGATATTCTTGGAATCTTTGTATAACCGCCTTATGGCTGGCATCACTGATCTTGCTTTGTGCATCGGTGAGTGACAGTCGAGAATGAGCCATGTACTCTTCAGCTGCCAATGGAAGCTTGGTATAAGAAGATGTCTAACTTTTTTATCAGAGATCAAACATACGCATGCCGGAAAGTATACTGACTGTGTTTCGAAACCTGCCAAGAGGGCTTTTGATATCTCCCGAATGATATGTCGAAACCAATTGGATATGGGTGTTTGTGAGTAGATTGCAACATATGGAATGGAGACCTCCTCCCAACTTGCAGGAACATGGTACTTGTGTTGCTGCACTCTGGATGACCTCAGTTGTGGTCGTCGACATGGCGAAGGTGAATGATGGGGGCTGAGTGCAAAGATTACTTAATAATTAATAGTGTGGGAACACTCCCAGGCTTTTGCTATAAATACGCAACTAGGAAGAGAGTACTAGGAAGAGAGTACGTATGGTGGTATTACTGAGAAGAAATTAAAACTGATTACATCTCTAAATACCTTAAAGTGTGAACTCGCATGCCAACAAGACAGACCTAATGGCTCCGTCTTCAATACCTCGCAAGGTATTGAAGGGACTTCCATCAGTTTCTAGCTTCCTGAGCATATCCTCTTTGCAAGGCAACGACATTCCTTTGTGGTCTATCCTCTTGACAAAATCCACAATAGTGTTAATATCCAGAGGCGTGATAGGATGGAGAATGGAACGTGCCACCACCTTCCACCATGTATCGGCCCAAACCTTTGCACAAGTCGCATGGGATACACACCACGCAGTTTGGAAGTCCTGGTCATCCTTCGGAAGAGAGGGAGGACAAGCTGCGATAAGCTTACGCTGCTTTTCTAATGCTTCTTTCGCTTTGGCAATTATGGAATATAGGCGGATATTGAGATGGTCTAGGTCGCCATTTGAGAGGCTACTCAAAGGCGTTCTGAGAAGTTCCTGGACAGCGGGATTGACCCAGTCCCGTATTTCGTAGTGAGTTGCAAGCTGAAGCCTCTCTGTAGCCGGAATTTTACACTGTTCTAGCCAGTGTTTAGCGAATTTGAAGCCGTCTTCAATATACCACATCTTGCACATGTGAAGAATGTCAATCAAAACTTCAATCGAAAGATCCTGCGGTGGTTTCCATGACCTAAAGAAATGTGATTAAAAAGTAGGCAGTGTTGAATGACGGCGCTAACAAATGATTCAACCAAGTCATAAAGCTTTCAAAACGTTGTACTGTAACTCCGTGTACTACAATAGGATTACTTTCGGTGCCTTCGCTCCTGGGAATTGTAGTTTCTACCTGGAGGATATCACCAAGTGGGACAGAATGTTGAACTAAACCCCCAACGTCTAAACCAAAAGTGGTATCCTCCACCTGGAAACTCCTATCAGTTTCAGGCCAAAATTTTAAACAACTGTCCCTCACCGCAAAAACAACATAGAAAGGCTTTCGATATAGAGTGGGGTGGGGGTTCCACTGAGAAGGTGTCGGTGGAGGTGGCATTGTTGCTGCCATTAAAAGAAATGAGAACAAGATAATTGCGAGCGTAGCGGTGAAAGGCCCAAACAAACAAAGCCAAATTGACACACATAAATGGGTATGAGGAAATCTTAAACGACCCATAACTTCCTTAGTATTTTACCAGTTCTTCAGAAACCTCGAGATTGGGTGGCAATTCCTTAATATAGCAGTATTGTCAAAAAATATTCGCGGTTTTCACCATCTACATTGCTTGTTGAGGAGTGCGGATACGTTATTTAACTTTTTTTAACTTGGCAGTGTGTTATAGATAGGACTCGGAATGTGAGAGAAAAGAGATGTGTGAATATGAGGAAGTGTCCCACAGTCACCATTACGGGTCATATTTATAGGACCCTTCTGGATTGGCTCAGTAGACATTTGCTTGCTTGCAAGGGGGGCCTGGGACTCAGTTGATATGAACTGAGATCGTACATGACAAGCTAATATCAACCCACAGACCAGTTGTAGTACCTCTGCCAGCATAGTACAACGTCAATGGAGAACATAAAGCCCCTCACTCTTACAAACAAACACTCGCTGGTGCAAATGCTCGAGTCGTCTTCACACTAAACCATTGGCTCTGATCAACTTGAATATCAACAGACTCTAAACCAAAAATACAGATAAAACTGTAGAGATAAAGTCTAGTCAGAAAGACAAGCTCAGACAAGCTCAGACAAGCTCAGCTCCACTCCGAACTGATTCGAAACTGATGAATTTTTAAAAAAGGCCTAGCTATGACACCTTATCACTTTCGTTAAGATTTAATGCGCTTATTGTGATGTACGAGTACCTCCCGCCGCCCAGCTCCCGAGTAATCCATGATCGCCTTGTCAAATGGTGTAAAGCCAAAGGATAAAAAGTCTGTGGGTGCCTCTGTGAAGGGGTTACATCTCATCAGGAGGTGACGGCACACTGTAATGCTTACCATAATGTTGTGGTGGCTGCCTCTTCTTGATTGTGAAGTGGCCCCAGTCTTCAATCGAGAAACCGAGCACGTAGTCAGATTTCCCAATATTTTTGCGCGCTATTCCCCATTTCTGTAGCGCAGCACTAGGGTTTTCATCAGGAATGATCAAAGAGAGGACATTTTCGATCTGCCGGGTTAGCATGAACAGTGTGCATCCAGGAGCCCCTTCCCGGTTGTCATGTTGCACGCGTTGTTTGTAATTTACCAAAGCAGCAACTTGTGTCATGAACAAGTAAGTTGAGAAATCTCCCTTCTCTTCCGTGGTGTACTTGGTGTTCCACCACCGAAGGAGCTCTAAACAGACTCCCCGTGCTTGACACATGTTTATCCTCTCCTCAACAGCTATACCATTTTGATCAAACTCTGACACACCGTCCAAAGGGTCACCTCGCGCATTGGTGTATGTACGAAAGTCCAATACATTCCCGAAGATGACTAAAAAGCAGAAGGCAAAAAGGTCAAGGGCACCAAGCAGTGTGCTTGGTACCGGCAAATGGTCGGCTTCCGAGTCTACGAGGTTTCAGGACATGATAGAATAATAATAACTATTGTCTCACCTTCGTACCCTTGTTCGACCAATCCAGTGAAATAGAAGGTGCTCATCCGCCTCAACAGGGCTGCTGCAGGAGGGTGGTTTGTGTTGGTGATTTTTGCGTGATCCATAAAACTATGGACAGTCGCCCGTAGCATGTCCTGTAATGTGGAGGTACTGTAAAAATGGCCACCATGACAAATGGTAGCGACAGGGGTGAACACTGCATGCATGGTGTTTGGCCTCATCAGGCTAAATTGGTGTCAAAAATCAGTGAAGTCATGGTTCATTTTAGTTTGACAAACTCACAAACGTGTTCCTGGAGTCAAAAGTATCACCTCAATTTGAAAATTACCTGGTTCATCCAGGACAAAATCCTTGAATGCATCTATTAATTGGAAGTGACCATATTTGTCATATATGGACAACCACGCCTTGTAACCGCACTTGACGTCGATGAAGGTGTTAAATCCATTACTGTCCATGTGAAACCAGGTGTGTGCTCCACCAGTTGCTGCTAGGCCCCACCGAATAGCACCAATTGGGGGAGGGATTCCACGACCGGTGATTTCCCAGGCAACAAGGTCGGTCGAAAATTTGGGTGTTGGGCTCACAGGCGCCGTGCCCATTGGGAACTCTAGAGCGTTGAGAATTTTACCAGCATCCGAGGCCGAGGCCTCCAGGAGCTGTTCAGATGTGGCGGTTCTTATTTGTGAATTCCCGGCGTCCTCCGACTCAGGGTCCACTAGGATAGACTGATCTGCAACCTGGAATCAGCCACGGAAGTGGGAACAAATTTCGAAACCCACCGTTAACCTCGATTGTGTCCCTAGGAGAGCAAAGGGTCCTCAACCCGGCCCGGTCGAATTGAATTCGGCCCTGGGAAGCGCAATCCGTTATGAGTATGTGTTTGGATCGAAGGATATATTGAATTTCGGAGGCGGTCAACATCGTAAAGTGTGATTCCGACATGACTGAAATTGCCGACTGCATTGGGTTAAACAGATGTATAGGGTAGTCTTCTTCATATTGTGCCACAGCGGCATCCAAGAGCTTCTCCATCTTAATCATATCCTCCTCAAACTGTTGTCGCTTTAGTGGTTAGCACTTGGACAAGACTAAATACTTACATGAGCTACTGCACTTATCTTGCAAGTTGTTCCTGCACAACCACCGTAAATCCTGACCTCATGTGAACTACGTATCTTCTGAAGGAGGACATTTTCAGAAAACAGTCATTTTGAAGCAGAGCCCTTCGCACCTCTTTATGAAGCCCTGTCAGCGTGATCTCCTGCTTTAGAAACTAGATAACTGATCAGCGATGTTGCAGTTAGGTTCACCTTCGGCTTACCTGTGGTTCTCGCTTCAAAGGGTATCTCTGCAAGACAGCTTCAAGAGCGTCCACGTCAATGGGACTGGCACTGCTGCCCTCAGTGGATAACAAATCCTTCACCCCTGCATCTCCAGTAGGAGCTTTCCTCTTGACTCCGGTGGTCGCCTGGTGTTTTGTTTTCGGCGGTTCTAACGGGGAAGTGGAGCACAAAGAAGACTCTGGGGCATTACGCAAGGAATCGTCTTTGCTCTTCTCCAAGGCTAAACGGATACTTCGTCGAGAGGTAGGGGCCTCAAGGGATTTGTCAGATTCAGACATTGATAGCAATCCCTGAGTCCGATTGCCATCCTCTTCATTGTCATCCTCCTCATTTTCACCGGCGCCATCCGTGGCTGTAAATCCTTGGGCTAATTCACTGCTCTGCGCTTCAAAGGTGGCAGGGAAATCGACTGTTTCGTCCATGGCGTTGTTGGCGGGAAGGGATGAAGTTGTAGGATCACCAGGCGCACTGTTGTCAGGTTGCATTGACTGAGTAAGATTAAGGGAGGCAGACTCCTGTTGGTGATCGACGGATTGGTCCATGGCATTATCATCGGGAGGGGGGGTAGTGGTGGGGAGGTGGCCCTGCCTAGGCGGTAGGGATGTCGAAGTAAGTAAGGTAGATGGGACAGGGATAATTTTTTGCGCTGGGGAGGCTGATACCGGTATGGCATCTATCGTAAACCACTCAGATTCCTGTTTAGATATCGCAAGGAGTGGGGGCTGGAGTGTCTGCCATGGAATTTGGACAAGCAGATCTGCCAGAACGTCCTCAGGGGCAGTGGCTCCTTCCGACAGTGTAAATAGCGCACGCCAGATTAGTTTTTCAACTTCGAGTAGTCGCTGAGGCTTTTTGTTACCAAGGGCAATAGACATCTGTGATCGACATTCAGGAAAGACAAACACTTACGAATATGAAGACTTACCTCCAATAAAGTTTTCCGGTTCAAAGCTTTTTTCGATATTACCTTCGGCACTAAGAGACACAAAGGCGAAATAGCCAATGCCAAGTGAAGAGGGTTCCGGAGGCCTCCCAAACCATCAATGGAAGATTCATATGTGATTAAGAAATCTTTATCTTCTTGGGTAAATTGGGGGCTCCTATTATTGAGTTGCGGTCAATGGAGGGGCGTTCCATAGGCGAAAATTTTCTTACTGGCTAATGAGGGCCTGTGCACTGTCGGGGAGATCGTCCTTTGATGCACTGCATCTCAAATACGAAATATGCATCGCCGCCGTGAGGAAGTTTTCCGCCACTTTGGCACATTTACTAACAGCATCGTAGCGGGCAATGTTTCTAAGGAGCGCTATGGGAACGCGGAGACCATCAGGACCCGAATTTAGGCAAGCAGGCCCAATCGGTGACTTTTCCGTACTCAAAAGAGTCTTGAACCTGAAAAGAAGGGAAACCCAGTTTTTGAGGTCAGGGAAACACTGAGAGTGAAAATTAGTTTGTCATAATGCCAAAAAGTTTAAATATGCGCACCTGCAGAGGGCCTGTTGGTGCTGGGGTTCTCTCTATGACCGTTGCTGGTGGGTGTGTCTCCCCTAGAAATGCGATAATGTCCATTAACCGATAACCACAAAGGGCGGTGAATATACGCGTAGCAAGCGCTGGAACGAGGTTTCCTTCGGAAATTCCATTCTGGCGTGACCTCACAATATCAACATCCCCTTCAACGGTAACTTCAAAACCCATTAGTTTTTGCAATAGGTGGTCTTGTGCTCGCGTGAACGACCTGGAAGAAAAAAGGTGACTTTCAAACCGGTCAACGCCAGATACAAACCCCTTAAAAACCAATTTAAAAAAAATTTGAGCAGAAAGGAAAACCGCTTACTTCCATTGCCTCGTTTACAGAAATCGTACCTGAAAACTGTGGGTAATCCCTGATCACCCCTGAATACCAGGGAAAGGATGAAAGAAGCGTAGACTTCATCCTTAGTGTCTTTGTTCGACATTCCTCGCTTTCCTGACTTGAGTCCATGGAAGACACTTATTGGCATTGTGGTCAGTATGGCGGTTCCTGTGTGGTGCAACATTGACGCACTTTTGTATGCCTCCCAAACTATTTGGTAGAAGCGGTGGAGAGAGTAACTACAAAGTGAGACACGAGATTCAGCAATGTGGAAAAGGTAAAGGTGAGAGTGAACTTGAAGTCAGGTCACTACATGACTAATGACAAATATGAACAGTGATGTCGATGTCCTGTGACTCGAGTTGCGAACATAATCAGTGGCCAGGGTTGCTGCTTACGCTAATCACAGTGACTTACTTAAGCAACAACGACAACAACCACAT
>Ga0209221_1000738_pt1 | contig 10437 bp, 8 predicted proteins | sample BlaSpr_A8_Ref_O2_FD_187989 | JGI IMG/M metagenome (GOLD analysis project Ga0209221, IMG submission 187989) | Forest soil microbial communities from Thunder Bay, Ontario, Canada - Black Spruce, Ontario site 2_A8_Ref_O2 (SPAdes) (version 2) | ecosystem: Environmental > Terrestrial > Soil > Boreal...
GTCGAGGCGAACGAGCGGCCGAAGCGCTTTAAGATCGGCCGCCTGTGGGCCTACGCGCGGCGCGAGACAGTCGAGTTGTTGCGCGATCCGATCCGGCTGGCTTTCGCGCTCGTCGGTCCGATCATTCTCATGTTCGCCTTCGGCTTCGGCATCTCCTTCGATATCGAGAACCTGGCGACCGCGACATTCGACCAGGACGACACGCCCGAGAGCCGCGAGCTGCTTCAGGGCTTCGAGGGCTCGCGCTATTTCTCGGTCCAGCCCCCGATCACGTCGGCGGGCGAGGCCGAGAGACGGCTCAGAAGCGGCAACACGCAGATCGTGGTCGAAGTGCCACCCGGATTCGGCCGCGACCTTCTCAACAAGCGCACGCCGGAAGTCGACGCGACGGTCGACGGCGCGATGACGTTCCGCGGCGAGACGTCGAAGAATTACGTCACAGGCGTTATCAGGAAGCGGGGCGAGGAATTGACGCGGAGCCAGCGTCGCGCGGGGAGCGCCAACGCCTGGACTGACGAGGATATCCAGACCCGCTTTCGCTACAATCAGGCTTTTCTCAGCGTCAACGCGATGGTGCCCAGCATTTTCATGCTGCTCTTGTGCCTGATTCCGGCGATCATGTCGGCGATCGCGGTCGTGCGTGAGAAGGAGACCGGCTCGATCGCCAACTTCCGCTCGACGCCGATCACCCGCTTCGAGTATCTGATCGGCAAGGAACTGCCCTATATCGCGGTCTCGATGATCGCCTTCTTCGCCCTGTTGCTGATTTCGATTTTCATTTTTCAGGTGCCGCCGAAGGGACCGTTCCTCGTCCTTCTCCTGGGAACGCTCGTCTATGTGATTGCGACCGTGGGGTTCGGTGTTCTGATCTCCTCGTTCACCCGAACGCAGGTCGCAGCGGTCTTTGCGACGGCGATTCTCTCGATCGTGCCGGCGGTCAATTTCTCGGGAATGCTCGCGCCGGTCTCCTCGCTCTCGGGCGGCGCCAGGGTGATCGGTCTCTCCTTCCCCTCATCCTGGTACCAGCAAGTTTCGGTTGGCGTATTCGCCAAGGCGCTCGGTATCGCCAGCCTGTGGAAAGACATTGCCGCGATTGCGCTCATCGCGCTCGTCTTTCTAGCTTTGTCGCTAGCCCTGCTCCGCAAGCAGGAGGCGTGAGATGTCCGAAGCCTCTGCAAAAGCTCCGCATCTCGTCGAAGCCAAGCCGCTGACCTTCATCGACCATGTGGTCAACATCTTCCACCTCGTCATCAAGGAGCTGAGAAGCATCCGGGCGGACCCGGTGATGTTGCTGCTGGTCGTCTATTCGTTCAGCATTTCCGTGAACACGGTCGCCACCGGCGCGGTGACAGAAGCAACCAACCTGTCTGTGGGCATCGTCGACGAGGACGGCTCGGACCTGTCGCGGCGCATAGCCGAGGGACTGCGGCTGCCGACCTTCCAACCGCCTGTGCAGCTCACCGCCTCGCAGATCGACCCGATCATGGATCAGGGCAAGCTCCTGTTCGTGGTCGAGATCCCGCCCAATTTCGAGGCCGACGTTCGCGCCCAGCGCAAGACCGGCATTCAAATCAATGTGGATGCGACCGCGATCGCGCAGGCCGGCAACGGCGCCAGTTCTTTGCGCAACGCCATCGCCATCGAGGTGCAACGGTTCATCTCGGGACGGGAAGATTCGAGCGGCGCCCCGATTAATCTGGTGGTGCGCGCCGCGTTCAACCCGAACCTCAAGACGGCGTGGTTCTCGGCAATGACGCAGGTTATCAACCAGATCACCATGCTGACGGTCATTCTCACCGGCGCCGCGCTGATCCGCGAGCGTGAGCAGGGCACGGTCGAGCACCTTCTGGTGATGCCGGTCGTGCCCTCGGAGATCATGCTCGCCAAGATGATCGCCAACGGCCTCGTCATCCTCGTCGCGGCCATGTTCTCTTTGCAGGTCGTCGTGCACTGGTGGATCGGCTCGCCGATCAACGGGTCATTGCTGCTGTTCCTGTTCGGGGCGGCGATCTATGCGCTCGTCGTGGCGGCGCTGGGCATCCTGCTTGGCACGCTGGCGACGACCATGGGCCAGTTCGGGCTGCTCGCCATGCCCGTGCTGATCGTCACGCAATTGCTATCAGGCAGCAGCACCCCGATGGAGAGCATGCCGGTCTGGCTGCAATATGTGATGCAGACGATCAGCCCGACGCCGCATTTCGTGCAATTCGCTCAGGCCGTGCTGTTCCGCGGCGCCGACCTGACCCTCGTCTGGCGGCCCCTGGCGGCGATGCTTGCCATCGGAATTGTCTACTTCACCGTCGCCAGCGTCCGCTTCCGTAAGGTGATCTTCGGCGGCTGATCACGCTGGCGCCCGGGCCAGCCGCACCCCGCGGTTGAGTTCGGACTCATCCCTCGCGTGACATCCGATCACAAGAACCGGCCAATGCCCCTTATCCAATCGGCAGGGGTCACGCCCCGTTGTTGCCAATTGATCGACATCAATGACGCGGCCATCGCGAAGTAGAGGTTTGCGTAAAGCGTACGCGCCACCCTCCCGACCATTGGCGGAACAGCGAAACGCTCGGTGTCTGGCCACTGCCTAACCCATTGCCCGAGGTAAAATTCGACGACGACGGCTGCGCCCAAGAGGAAGCCCATGAGCCAATATTGCCAGCCGAGGCTAGCGCCGCTGTGCCACACGCCGAAAAGGATAAAGACCGTCATCGTCGCGACCGCGGACGACTGATAGCGCGTCAGCCACGTTGCGCGGCGCATCAGAAAAGCGGCCAGCGGAAAGAAAACGATATCCCGCATCCATTCCGACAGGGTCATGTGCCAGCGCGTATACATTTCGGTGATGCTTTGAGAAAAGTAAGGACGGTTAAAGTTCTCCTTCACTGCAATGCCCATGAGACCGGCAGCGCCAATCGAAACGTCATTAAGACCGGAGAAGTTCGCGTACATATAGATATAAAAGCCGACAATGGCGATAAAAACTTCGTATATCTTATGTGTTCTATAATCAACAATAAACGCATCTGGGCTGAGTTGTAAGAATACACCTGAAATAACGACGACCTTGACTGCACCTTTTAGAATTCGTAATAAGCATTTGATCATATCTTCTCTATTATATCTTTCCGCCGCGTTGAACGAATTTTCAAAATAGCTGTATGGGGAAATAGGTCCAATAAGGAACGTCGGAGCAAAGAAGCAATGCGCCATGTAATCCGGGAACGACATCATTTTGATTTTGCGTTTACTAATTTCCCATTCCACGTGGGCGCAGCGAAATAGCATATAGGAGAGTCCGACGAAGAAAAGGAGGCCGGTTGTCTTGGCAAAAACTAGCCATGCGATCGGGGGCACAAAGCCGAGCAAGAACAGATGGCGAGATCTCGTTTGCGCGATTCGAAGCAATATCCAGAACACTGACAAGAAAAGAATATACAGCAACATCGACCAGGCGCCGGATTGCGTTCCCGTAAAAAATATGAGCCACACCGCGACAATATTGAGAAGCGCGAACAAGATGCTGCGGCCCGCGCCTACTTGCATCAGGCGCCCAACTAAAGTCGCTAGCCCAAAGTAACACAGGGTGACGAGCGCAGCCCTTGAGAAAATCAGTTCGGACATGTCAGAACTGCGCGTACAGGAAACCGGCGTCCATGTTGAGCGAGGAAATGCTCGCAAACAGGCCGACTGATAAGAACGCGAGGAGAGAGAACAGGATCAAGAGGAGAGAGGAGCGCATCCGTCAGCCTCCTGTTCGCTGGAGCAACGCCTGAAGCGCCGGGCCGTAAGTCTCGGCGCTTCGGCGCGCCCCGTTTGCGTTAAAATGGATATAATTAGAATAATTCTCTTTTACCCGCTCGGTCGGAATGTCTCCGAACATCGATTCGAGCGATGCGGCGACGATGGGAATTCCGAGCGCAAGCACCTGGCTCGATATCTCTATTGGACCTGGGCTGTCTGCGATCGGCAGCTTCATCAACGCAAGAGCGGCGTTGTTTTTTTCACACAATGCCTTGATTGCGGGAAGATAAGCGGATTCGATCGGGGTGAGCGCTCGGTTCGTCAAAACCACTCCGGGGGGTATTGCCGCACCCCAGTGGAGAGTAACCGCCGGCCGTGGGGCGCCCGGAGCGCGATAGCGAACAAAAGCTGCTCGAGGAGCGCCTCTGTCTTCCTGGTATCCCTCTTCGGGAGCGTAAGATCCCTGCGTCTGTTCAAGGTCAGGAAATTCCTCCATCGTTCGGTATCCCTGCCGAGTTAGCGACCCGGGATGCACGAGGGACGCCAGAACGAGCCTCGGCCCTATAAGCGCCATCTCCGCGTAATTCGAAATTGTGAGATCAAGATTTCCGATATCCAGCCCTGGATCGGGCTGCCCCAGCCTGCGAATGTATTTTTCCCCCGGATGGTTATCGACTTGAGGAAAATCTGGATAATTCAACACGACCAACCGCGCGTGGCGATGAGCGAAAAAATCGCGCAGGAACGTATAACTCAAATCGTAGCCGTTAAAGTTGGCGCCGATTGTTTCAGATTTCAGTGGCCCTGCTGGCGTATGCACTTCTTGCCGAAGGGCGGTGTGATCGATCGCCGAGACCATTCTCGAATTGCCGAGCAAGAGAACATCGAGCGGCCCGGTCTCCCTGAGGATTTGGTTCGTATGCCAGTCCGATGGGCCAACGCGCTTGGACATTACGAGATATCGCGTTTCAGGGCCCACGACGAGCGTGGTCAAAATTGGCGACAACAAAATCGCAGCCAGCGCTGCAATCCAGACGACAATGTGCCCGGTCCCGGAAAAGGCCGGCTGCATCGGCGGCGGTCGAAATTGCATACACTACACTCCAAAGACCTGTCACTAAATAGTCATGACGTCACATAGATCTTGACAAGATCTCGTGAATCCTTGGGCCAATGAAAGGCCTACAGGTCGCACGTCGAAAATTTAGTTGCGTTGCCCGACGTGATTTTGCTTATTATTACGGCCATAACGAGACGTCGGCAAGGGCAGCTTTCCAGAGCAGCGTTAGCGACCGCCGATGAACCCCCGCGAACGCTAACAGCAGCAACTCTTGGATTCAACGAATGAATGAACGTTATCGAACTATGCGCGATTTGCTGAACGATCGCGTTCGGCAGAGGAAAAAAGACGTCTGTTATACGTTTCTCGTTGGATTCGAAGTTCGAAATCAATGGGATTATTCGGATCTCTATCGTGAGGTCGCGAAGGTTGGCGAGCATCTCCGGAAGATCGGATCAATTGGCAAACGAGCTCTGCTGGTTTACCCGCAAGGTCCCGATTTTATGGCGGCATTTTTGGCCTGCTTATCGCGGAATGTGGTCGCGGTCCCCGTGCCCGCCCCTGAGACCTGGAATCTTCTTCGCACGATGCCCCGCCTCAGGACGGTCGCGGAGGACGCTGACGCCAGTTTCGTCCTGACGACCCGGAAGATTCTCAACATGGCCTCGGCCAGCGGGAGTGGCCTCTGGGATTTCGAGGACACGCCGTGGGTCGCAACCGATGAACTCGATGAGGGCGACAACGACTTGGGCGCCGAACCGATTGACGCGACGACGCCGGCCTATTTTCAATATACCTCGGGATCTACCAGTTCGCCGTCGGGGGTGGTTCTAACGCATCAAAACTTGATGCATCATCTTGGCGCCTTGCACAAAGCCTGCGGATATGGCGGCGGCGTGACCGTAACATGGATGCCTCATTTTCACGACTATGGCTTGGTGCAAGGTTTGTTGCAGCCCCTGTTCAGCGGCGATCCTTGTTATTTCATGTCGCCGTTGTCGTTCCTGAAACGGCCGTCGCACTGGCTCGGGGCGATCACCAAATATGGGGGCACGCATTCTCAGGCGCCAAATTTCGCCTATGAGCATTGCCTTCGCCGAATAAGCCCCGAGGAACGGGCGGGCTTAAACCTCGCTACCTGGAAGGCAGCCGGAAATGCGGCAGAGCCGATCAACCCGGAGGTGCTCGAGAAATTTATCAAGACGTTCGAGCCATGCGGCTTTCAGAGAGCCGCCTCCGCGCCCGCTTATGGACTCGCCGAGGCGACGTTGCTCGTCTCATCCACACGGCTCAACTCCGGGCCGCGCGTTCTTGAGTTGGACGCAGACGCCATCTTTGATGGACGTGCGGTTCCTGTTGGGAGCGGCCGCGCGGGTCGCAGGATTGTCAGTTGTGGCACGCTCGTCGGCGACACGAAAGTCGCGATTGTCAATCCAGAGACTTTGACAAAATGCCGCGCTGACGAGATTGGAGAAATTTGGGTATCGGATCTCGCCGTGGCTGACGGATACTGGAATCAACCCACAAAGTCTCAAGAGATATTTGGTGCATACCTGAAAGATACCGGAGAGGGCCCTTGGCTTCGGACCGGAGATCTAGGTTTTTTGCAGAACGGGGAGCTTTTCATCTCCGGCCGGCTCAAGGACATGATCATCATTCGCGGCGCGAACTTTGCTCCTCAGGACATCGAGTGGGTTTCGCAAAAGTGCCACCCGGCGGTCGAAAGCGCGGAAAGCGCCGCGTTTTCGTTGACCATCGACGGCGAAGAGAGCCTCGGCATCGTTCAAGAGTTGAACCGAAAAGACCATCCGTCGAATGTCGACTTCGAGGACGTCGCCGCCACGATACGCGAGCAGATTTCTCTAGAGTTCGAGGTCCGCGCATACGCGGTCGCACTGGTCAGGCGGGGGACAATTCCGAAGACATCAAGCGGTAAGATACAGCGCCGAGCGTGCCGCGCTGCACTGTTGGGCGGCAGTCTTGAGACACTCTTTGTGCTGAACGACGGCCCGCTGTCCTAATATATTGGAATTGGACATGAACCTAATCGCAACCAGCGTCACGAAGACAGGCCTAACTGAAGCCTTGGAATCCCTGTTGGGCAATCCCAACAATCCGGGCAACCCCCTGTCGTTCGCCTATTCACAGAAGATTGATGAGACCGAGCAATTTCCCGAGGAGGCAATCCGCTGGCTCTATGATCGCCAACTCGCTCGTCACTATGTCCCGGAGCAGCTTGGAGGGTCGTTTCGCTCGTTCGCCGAATTGGGGGAGGTGATACGTGTGTTGTCGCGCCGAGACGTGTCAAGCGCCGTCGCATTTTCCACCTTGTTCTGGTCGTTTTTGGCTTGGGTTGGCGGCACAGGCGAACAGAAGCGATGGCTGGCCAAGTACATTTTGGAGCGGCAGGGGGCGATGTGCCTTGCCTATTCCGAAAGGGAGCACGGCGCCGATTTGGCGGCCAGCGACACCGTGGCGCATCGCACCGCAAGTGGATTCGAGATCACGGGTGAGAAATGGCCCATTAACCGCGCGACGATCGGGGGACTCTGCTTCGTGTTGGCGACCACCGACCCGGCGGCCGGTCCCCGTGGTTTGTCGCTGTTCATGTTGGATAAAGGCGACCTCGATCCCAAGCGCTATTCGAATTTTCCCAAGATCCTCACCCACGGCCTTCGCGGCTCGGACATTAGTGGCATCAAATTTGAGAGTTGCCCAGTTCCGGCACAAAGCTTGCTTGGCGGAGAAGGAGACGGGCTTCAACTCGCGTTAAGGGGCTTCCAGATCACACGAGCCCTCTGCGCGGCCATCTCGCTTGGAGCTGGCGATACCGCATTGCGAACCACATTAAGCTTTGCACTGAATCGCAAGCTTTATGACGAGCTTGTCATCGATCTTCCCCATGCAGCGGGGGTGCTTTCCGATGCATTCCTTGATCTTCTTATTTGTGACTGCGTGACGAATGCTGGACTGAGATCGTTTCACGTCGTGCCGGAGCAGTCCAGCCTTTGGGCCTCGATCGTTAAATACTTTGTTCCTACAACGATCGAAACGATGATCCAGAACCTATCGGTCGTGCTTGGGGCACGTTATTATATGCGCGAAGAGCACGAGTTCGGAACGTTTCAAAGGGTCTTGCGAGACGCCGCAGTTGTGAGTCTCTTCGATGGAAGCACGGTGGTGAATTTACATGCGTTGATGCTTCAGTTCAGGCATCTCGCCCGACGACGCGGCGTGCGCGGCGATCAGGGGTCTAGGCTTGGCCAGATCTTCGATGCGAACACCGCCGTCCCCGCTTGGAACGGTCAAAGATTAAGTTTGGTGAGCACCCAGGCCAACGACGCTCTGGAAGGCGTAGAATTCAGCCTTGAGCATCTGAAGTCGGAGCGAGCCGAGAACACCACCGACCCAGCCGAAATCGACCGGATTTTAGCATTCGGTCAAAAGCTTATGCATGAGATCAAAGGGCATAACGATAACTTCGCCAAATCCGAGTTCGAACATGGGCACTTGCAATCCGCCGCGATGTTCAGAGCCGCACAAAGATATTGCGCATTGCATGCCGCCGCATCGTGCCTGCACGCCTGGATCTGGAATCGAAGCAACAGCTCTTCTTTCTTTGCCAGAGGTGCATGGCTAGTCCCGGCGCTAGCCAGGATTTTTGACAAGCACCTCGATATCCACCACGATGATGATGTCATTGACGCGGCTCGGCCGGAGCTGCTGGAGGAGCTGCGGAAGCTCCATCGAGACAACCGTATGTTTTCAGTGAGTGCAGCCGCCCTGGGAAGCAACTGAGGCGGCATTTTCAAGCTTGGTGCTGGGTAGCGAAATCGGGGGATAAGGTTATGTCGAAGCCCAAAGATCTCAATGAGCTGCAAGAGTGGTTAATCAAGCGTATTTCGACCTCGCTTAAGGTAAAGAACGGCATGGATCCGGACGCTCCATTTTCGAAATACGGATTGCAGTCCATCGATGCAGTCATTTTGGCGATGGAAATTGAGGAGGAGGTCGGTGTGGAGCTGCCCCCGACTTTGTTGTGGGAATATAACACGGTGAATGAGTGCGCCTCCTATCTGATGAAAATCGGATCTGACATAGCGGCCTGAGTTGGGTTGCACGCAAATATGGAAGGCGGCGGGGGCATTCGGCGCGGACCGCTCATTACCTTTGTCGTCTGTCCGGTGGTGTCAGACGAAATTCTTGGGCCTTTCCTTGGTGGGTAGCTTTGGGCTATGACCACCCGTTCCGATATTTCAACAGCTCGCGGGAATTGATATAAGCGGCATAAGTAGAGAGTGCCGCACGATCAATAAACCGTGGATCCATCGGCTAGCGCGCCGAGCCCGAGCAAAACCATCCGAACCAGGGAGAGAAGCTTGCCCAACTCCAATTGGCGCGCCGGCGTCGACCGCCGCAGACTGGTCAAATCGGGGGCGCTCCTTGCCGCCGCGCAATTCGCCAGTCCGTTCGTCATTGGCGCCCGGGCCGCCGATGCGGTCAAGATCGGGTTAGACAATCCGCTGACCGGCTCCTACGCCGCCAACGGGAAGAACGAACTTGTTGGCTGTCAGATCGCGCTCGACGAGATCAACGCCAAGGGCGGCATACTCGGTCGTCCGGCACAGCTCCTCGTCGAGGATTCTTCGACGGGCGATGCAGGCACGGCGGTGCAGAAGGCGCGCAAGCTGATCGACAGCGACAAGGTCGATTTTCTGCTCGGCAATGTGAACTCGGCCCTCTCCCTGGCGATGGCGCAGGTGTCGAACGAAAAGGGCATCCTGCAGATTGTGCCCGGCGGCCATACCGACGCGATCACCGGCGCGAGCTGCCACTGGAATGTGTTCCGCGTCTGCAACACGACGCAGATGGAGGCCGCCGCGGTTTGCGCTGCGCTGATCAAGCAATACGGCAAGAAGTTCTATTACATCACCCCTGACTACGCGTTCGGCCACACCCTTGAATCGGGCATGATGAAGGCTGCGGGCGCGCTCGGCGGGGAGAGGGTCGGCGGCGACCTCGCGCCGCTCGGCTCGGTCGATTTCTCCTCCTACCTCATCAAAGCCCAGGCGGCGAACCCGGACGTCATCATCTTCCTCGTCCAAGGCGACGACATGCTGAACGCCATGAAGCAGGCGGTGCAGTTCGGCCTCCAAAACAAGGTGCATCTCGCGGGCGCCCAGCAGGAGCTGGAGCCGCTGATGGGCCTGCCGCCAGAAGCGCGGATCGGCACGTGGGTCTTGGAATGGTATTGGAATCAGCCGGGGGTGCCCCATGTCGCCGAGTTTGTCGAGACGACCAAGAAGCGCACCGGCCACGTGCCGACCGCCCGCACCTGGTTCGGCTATGTCTCGGTATGGACCTGCGCGCTGGCCGCGGCCAAGGCCAATTCTCTGAAGGCGGTCGACATGGCGAAGGCCTTGCAAGATTTCCATCTGCCGCCGGAAGTTGCGCTCGGGCCGAACCCGGCCTTCTATCGCGCGGGGCAAAATCAGTTGCTTGCGTCCCTCTTTGTCGGCAACGCCCAGGCGAGCGGATCGGCGCCTGATGATCTCTTCCACGTGACCGACGTGGTCAGCGGCGCCGCGATCGCGAGTTCGGTCGAGGATAGCGGCTGCAAGATGACCTGGCCGACCTGA